>Ga0207007_1103_pt1 | contig 23139 bp, 12 predicted proteins | sample Alteio_BWMinCont_85_FD_153487 | JGI IMG/M metagenome (GOLD analysis project Ga0207007, IMG submission 153487) | Enriched cells from forest soil in Barre Woods Harvard Forest LTER site, Petersham, Massachusetts, United States -... | ecosystem: Environmental > Terrestrial > Soil > Temperate forest >...
TATCGCCGAGAGGGAAGGTCATAGCAATAACACTCATCACAGGCTTCGGCACCGGGTAAACTGTAATAAATGTATCCTTTATGATAACAGGGCATGCAGCATGAGATCCGGCCAAGGTCGCCGACATCTTAATGGTATATTGGCCGGGCGTGGTAAATGCCTGTGTAATGGTATCGTTGCCATTCACAAAGCCATTCCCAAAGTTCCATTGAAAAGCTGTTCCAGCTAAGGTTGATGTACCTGTGGCTGAAAACTGCACCAGCAGTAACGGACACCCTTTGGTGACGCTTGCTTTAAAATTAATACCGTTACACTGCGCGTTGGTAATTGAGCTAAAAAAGCCAATCTGAACCAATACGAGCAGCACAGCACAAATTATATAGTGCCTGCGTTTTAACATAATTATATGGGGCGATCATCTTAACAAAGTTACATTTCCTTTTAGTTGAATATACCTCTTGTCAATCCCTTCTGCCGACACCACATAAATATACACATCCGCCGGGGCTTTTATGCTCTTAAACGTCCCGTCCCATCCTTTATAAATGTCATTCGATTCAAAAACAAGTATTCCCCACCTGTTGTAAATTTTGGCATCAAACTGCAATAGTTTGGGTCCTACAGCGTTGAAAACCGATACTGCTGATACTTTCCATACATCATTGAGGCTGTCACTGTTGGGAGAAAATGCAGTGGGTACAAATACCCTTGAAGGCAGCACCGCACATGTAAGGTTGGATATACTGGTATCCCGCCTTGTTCCGTTTTCAATGGCGATCACCCTGTAACAGTAGGCCGTGTCAATGGCATTGTACACAGAATCATCGGTATAGCTTGTGTCGGTTCCCGGCAGGTTCGCCACATTTTTGAACTGTTTGTTTTTTAATTGTACCTGCACCAGGTAGTTCTGTACCCCTCCCTGCCAGTTGCGGTATGCATTCCATGATAAAGCCACGTTGTCATTGTTGATACTTTGTTTCAGTAAAATAGATGTACCTACATTACTTTCCGGGCCCACATATCCGCATTTGTCAATTGTTCTCACACGATATATATAACTGGTGTCGTTTATTTTAGCAGCCACATCGGTATAGGTATTCGATTTTGTAAATGCATAATTATCTGTCCATCCTGTATTTGGGTTATATTTGCCTAACAGGTATCCTATCAGCCCTTTATAAGCCGAAGTGTCCCATTGAAGTTGCACCACACTGTTGTTAGCTACGGTGGCATAGTGCATATACAGGGGTGTGTTCTGTTTGACATATTTTGCTTTGAGACATATACTATTGCTGTTTGACAGATAACCGCCACTATCATTTTTTGCGGCGATATAATAACAATAAGTCTGGTCACAAAGAGCAGTATCAGTCCAGTATAAAACGCTTCCTTTCACAGAATCAATAATTTTAAAGCTGCCCCCGCTATCGGCCCTGTAAATATAATACCAATCTGGGTTCCAACCTGAATATGCGGTCCAGCTAAGGAGGTTTCCCGGTCCCGGGTTTGAATACCCGGCAAGCAAAATGGTGCAATGGGGAAAACTACCAAACGAAACCCTGCCACACTGGTTTTCAGTCTGAATACTGAAGCAATAACTTGTATCAGATGTGTTGATAGTGGCATCCTGGTAAACGAACATCGTGTCTCCGACATAGTTGGCTGTATCAGTTACAACTACGGAACCATCTGAAATCCGGTTGATCCTGTATGTTTCAAAATGGCGGATGCTGCTTTTATTATAATAAACCAGGATGGTTTGAGGATCATAAACTGAAACATATAGAAGTTTGGTGTTTGGTGGAGGCACGGTATCTTCCACAAATACAGCCTTTTTACTAATGGTATCGGAACATCCCCTGTTGTCAACAGCCGTGAGGGTAACAGTATGCCATCCTTTGGAATAAAAATTAAAATAAGGGTTCATGAGCGAACTGGTATCGAATGGTGCGGCAGGGTCGTTAAATTTCCAGGACCATTTCACAATAGAATCGGCAGGCTGGGTAAGGTTGTAAAATTGAACAGAATCCCGGTAACAAATATCTGAATCGGAAAAACTGAAATCTGCTTTTGGAACAGGGTTTACCGTTACAAGGTTCACTTTCACGATGGAGTCTACACATCCCTGTATGGTAATGGCTTCCATTTTTACAGTATATAATCCGGGGCTATAAACATGGTTAACTTTTTTGCCGTAGGCATCAAAAACACCATTGTTATCGAAATCCCATTCGGCGGCAAAATTATATTTGCTTGTATCAATAAAATCAACTTTCAGCGGGTCGCAGCCTAATAACGCAGAACTGGTAAAACCTGCAATGGGCAACCGATAGGCGGAAATGGTATCTGTAAGGGTATCAGGGCATCCACCGGCATTATACACGATAATTGTCGGGAAAAATAGCCGGGCGGCACCGGTATCCCGCGAAGGGTCGTAATAATATTTGTGGGTTGCAATGACATTGCTGTCTATTGGAGATCCATCGCCGAAGTCAAAGGTAAACCGCACCCCATTTTTGCTTTTATTGGTAAAAGAAATGGTCTGAGTGCCACAAAAAGCTTTTGTGGAAGGTACAAAATCCGCAATGGCATTTGGCGCTGCTTCAATAGGATTACTGAAAACCGTTATAGGGCATTGTCCATGGTTTGACACAGTGAGTGAAGCCTTGTAAAACCCTGGCTTTGTATATGTGAAAAAAGGGCTTTGGTCAACAGAATCATCTATAATGCCATCCCCGTTAAAATCCCATTTATAACTGGTAGCCGTTTTTGAAACGCCTGTAAAATGAACTGTAAGAGGGGTACAACCTACAGAAATATCGTTGAGCAAAGTTACATCCGTGGCAGCCCTGTAAATTTTGATAGAATCCTGGTAAAAATCACGACATGTCGTATCATCAAGAGAAAGGAGGGTAGGATAAAACACAATTGAGTCACGGCTGGTATCGTTCAGGATATACGTGTGAGACGGGAGGCTTAGCGAATCAGGTGGAGAGCCGTCTCCATTCAGAAAATAAAATTTATGAACATTCTTGCTGGTATTGGTAAAGTTTACGGTCACGCTGTCGCATCCTTTGCTCTCATTCATAGTGAATAAAGGAACAGGGCCGACGACATTTATGCCCGTATTCAGTGTCAGGCTTTCATTGCAGCCTGAGGCGTTGAGCGCCTTAAGGGTTATATTATAAGATCCCTGGTTAAAATGCAGATATATGTGAGATACCCTGTTCGTATCTGAGGTGAAAAGGCTATCGCCATCCCCAAAATACCAGATATAGCCTGTGGCGTTTGATGCATTTGTTGTGGTATTTACAAAAGTGCCAACGGCAGGGGCGCAATAAAATGAAGGCGTAGTAGAATAAAAACTGGGCTTGGGAATGTGAAAGCAGGCATAAGCTGTATCAGCATCTGAACAGGTGGCGCCATTAACTGTCCTGGAACCTGCCAAAGAGATGAAGTAGCAGGTATCCGCCTTAAAAACAATCCTGACATCATGGGCAGTATCCGAAGGCAGTATCGTGGCAAGACTGGCAGGACTCACCGCCCATTTAAAGCCAAAATCTCCTTTCTGCGAATAATTGGTCACATCAACTGTGTCACCAGGGCAGTTCAATGGCCCGGGGGTAAAACTCAGCCCGGGTCCAATACAAATAGTAGGCGCCGGAGCTCCGCCGGCAGGATACATTTCGACACAAGTATCGCCATTTAAGATCGTTGATACGGAAAGATATATTCCGTAACAGCCACTCTTGGAAATAGTTATATTTGTTGATGGCGAGTCAGGGTCTGAAAATTTGATATAGGCCGTTGCATAATTACTGGGATCAAGATACCAATGATATAGTGTGGGATGGTTCGGATCGTTAGGGTATTTTTCTTCATGTATTACTTTAGCCGTGGTTGTATAATCAGGGCTTAAACAGCCAAAGGTATTTCCGATGGCTATTTTTGGAATATCTCCAATAGTCGTAAAGAAAGCTTTTTTTGTGGTATCAGAGCTGCAATGTCCATTTGAAATGACCAAACGCACATCATATACCCCAAAGCTATCGGGATGATACCCATTTATTGCCGAAGTTGAAGCAGAGTCTATTAATCCCGGCCACGCTTCAGGTGTTATATACCATTTGTATTTGTATGAAAAGCTCTTGCCTTCCGGCGGTGTGGGTTTTGCAGTAAGGGTTACATCATTCCCCTTGCAAACAATGGGATTCTTCAGGGAATCAAAATCTGACTTTGGCCTTGCTGAGATAATAAAATTTGCTGTATTTACAGAGTCTCTACAGCCAGTGGACCCCACAGCTACTAATGAAACGCCAAACTTTCCGGTTCTACCAGGTATATAAATAGTATCATAATGAGAAGTCGGGCCGATTTTGAAGTTCTTGGTAAGAAGTTTTGAATCTGTCGAATCAAAGATATACCAGGTATATTTAACATTACTTGCATTTGTGGTATCAGATGTATTCGTAAGATGTACCGTGTCAGTAATGTTGCATATCTGGTTATCTAATGAGGAAAAACCGGCTCTTGGCCCAATGGTTTTGACAAAGAAGGGATAGTTAACATTAATATTACAACCCAATCCATTTGTATATTGATAACTTATACCGGCAGAATATGTACCCCCTTCAGGGTAGGAGAGAATAAACGGAGGTTCCGGACACATGGCACATGTCGCCATTATAGTTCCATTAGGGAAGTTATAATTCCAAAACCCTTTTTTGGGGTCAGTGAGGTCTGCGAAGACTTCAAACCCGGTGGCGCATTCCGTTTGAAAAGCAGGGGTTAAAAACGGGCTCACAAACGCTATTCTATGCATGGTGTATCTGCACCCATTGCTTGTTAAAATGGAAAGGATAACATCGTGTTTTTTGGTAGGGTCTGAATAAGTAACTTTACCCGGGTATTGATCAGTAGAAGATGAAGGGTTGCCACCCGGGAATGACCATGTGTACCCGGTAATGGTCCGGCTTCCTGTGTCGCCAACATCAGGGGTAAAAACCCCTGTAATACCATTTTGAGTCACATTAAAATTGGCACATATATCCACGGGCACCGAATCAATCATTTGTAGAACCTGTGATCCAAAAACCGTGCATCCATATTTATTGGTGCTATAAAGGCTAACAGGATAAGAACCTGCAGACGGGAAAGTAACGGTATAAGTTTTTGAATAATTTGTGTTGCTGCCTACGATCCATTCACTGCTCGTTGCATTCGGCGTATTGTCAGTTAAAACTATCTTGGTACTTGGGGTAAAGTCGCAGTCAGACAGGCCGGTACTTGCAGATATGACTGGTTTTGGAGGTGAAAGTACTGTAATGAAAGTATCTTTTTCGATAACGGGGCATGGTGTATTGGAGCCAGATAAAGTGGCCTGCATTCTTATGGTGTATTGCCCTTGGGTGGAGAATACCGCTGTGATGGTATCGGAACCATTTACAAAGCCATTGCCAAAATCCCATTGAAATTTGGTACCTGCGGCAGATGAAGTTCCTATTGTTAAAAACTTGACTAAAAGGGGGGAGCAGCCTTTTGTAGAGTTGTTAGTCTTAAAATCAATACCGTTACATTGGGCAGTGGCATTTTGTTGGGCAAAAATTACAAACGCCAATGTCAAGAACGTCAAAAATAGAAGATGCTTCCTTAACGATTTCAAAGTTCTTTTAAATATGATAAACCTATAGTACCTAAACCTTACCAAGTCCTTGCTTTTTTAATAAAACAATATATTGACCAAAAACATTGCAAAGCTTCAAAATAGCCATTTGAGTGAAAACAAATGATGCTTTACAATGATAAAAACAATTCAAATAGTCCGCCTTTATTTTTACCTTTACCCATATAGGCGGAATCATTGCGGTAAAGATAGTAATAATTTCTTAATATCGTGCCCTGACACATGTGATTAAAGATTTATTTTTGTTTTTTTGGGCGCTTTGAGCCTTTAGACGTAACTTTGTATTTAGAATGATTCTAAATAAAATCCAGGATTTTTTAACCCTTGATATGCTAAAAAGTGGTGGCAAAGCCATTATAATGGAAATACTTGACACAAATATTTCCATAAAACTTATAGAAATGGGCTGTCTGCCCGGTGAAACCGTATTGGTGAGAATGACTGCCATCGGTAAGGACCCAATTGCGATTGAAGTGTCAGGGAATTTAATAGCCTTGAGAAGATCTGAAGCGCGCTCCATTAGAGTAAAGCCTGTTGATGAATGAGTAAAGGGATTAAAATAGCATTAATTGGAAATCCCAATACAGGGAAATCGACGTTATTTAATGCCCTGACAGGGCTTAAACAAAAAACCGGAAATTTTCCTGGTGTCACCATTGAAAAAAGCACTGGGCATTTTACATTGGAGGACGGGACTATAGTAGAAATTACCGATCTGCCAGGCTCATACAGCCTGTTCCCTAAATCCTTAGATGAAACGATTCCTTTCAAAGTTCTCATTGACCCTGCACACCCTCAACGGCCTGACCTGGTTTTGTTTATCGCAGATGCATCCAATCTCAAGCGAAATCTTGTGCTGTTATCGCAGCTTATAGACCTGAAAGTCCCTATCATCCTTGCCCTGAATATGATAGACCAGGCCAAAGCTAAGGGAGTGCAGATTGACATCACGTGTATGGAAGAAAAATTCGGCATGCCGATTGTTCCCATCAGTGCCCGAAAAAATATCGGCATAGACAATCTTTTACATCAGATATCTTTGGGGGGTAAAGTCTCTGCTCAATCATTCACCTTTGATGGCCAAACCGAAATTGAAGACCTGCGATTGTTGCAAACTTCCCTTGGCGTCACAACCAGGTACAATGCACTTCTGCACCTGCATCATGGGTTTACAAATAAAACCACAAAACCGGATCATAAAGCTGCCCTTGACAAATTCAGGAGCAACAATCTTTTTGATTCAGGCACGCGTCAACGAGATGACCTTTTGAACAGGTATAAACTTATTTCTGCCATATTATCGGGCTGCATTAAAGAAGCAGATACATCAGCTTTCAAGAGAAGACAGGAAAAAATTGACGCCATATTAACTCACAAATTCTGGGGGTATATCATATTTTTTGCAGTTCTATTCCTGATTTTTCAGTCTTTGTTCAGCCTTGCTGATTATCCCATGAAGGCCATCATTGCCAGTTTCAATTGGCTATCAGAAAGGCTTGAACAGGCGATACCCGGCGGCGCACTGAATGACCTTGTGAGCAATGGAATACTGCCAGGATTGAGCGGTATCCTTGTTTTTATACCCCAAATTGCTTTTTTGTCCATGTTTATAGCCATCATGGAAGATACCGGTTACCTTGCAAGGGTCGCTTTTATTATGGACCGCACCATGAGGCGCTTTGGACTTAATGGCAAATCTGTTGTTCCGCTGATAAGTGGTACTGCCTGTGCCGTACCAGCCATCATGGCAACCCGTAATATAGAAAACAGAAAATCGAGGCTTATCACCATATTGGTCACGCCTTTGATGAGCTGTTCCGCACGGCTTCCTGTTTATATTTTGCTTGTAGGTCTTGCCGTACCCAATAGAACGGTTCTTGGCATCTTCAATCTGCAAGGGCTGGCGCTTATGGGATTGTATGTGCTGGGATTTGTGGCAGCTATTGCAGCAGCTACCGTGTTTAAAATCCTCATAAAAAGCAAGATTAAACAATATTTTATCCTTGAACTGCCGGTTTATCGGCTTCCAAACCTCAACACGGTCGCCATTACCGTGGTAAATAAAGTAAAGGCGTTCCTTTTCCAGGCCGGCAAGATCATTGTTGCTATATCCATTATTTTATGGTTCCTGGCTTCTTATGGCCCTCCCGGCGCGTTCCGAAAGGTTGAAGAAAAGTATGCAGCCATAAAACCAGTGGACGAGGCTCAAAAGCATTCTCTTGCATTAAGTGAAAAGACAGAGAAATTGCAAAATTCTTTTGCCGGAGACCTTGGAAAAGCCATCGAACCGGTTATCCGGCCTTTAGGCTTCGATTGGAAAATTGGCATTGCATTGATCACTTCATTTGCTGCGAGAGAGGTATTTGTCGGCACTATTTCAACCTTATATGGCCTTGAAGGGGAAGGGTCAGATTTCAACCAACTCAGGGCAAACATGCTAAAGTCGCGCGACCCAGTAACCCATAGAAAAATCTATTCTTTTGCCACAATTGTATCCTTGCTGATTTTTTATGCTTTTGCCATGCAATGTATGAGCACCCTCGCCGTTACTTATAAAGAAACGGCATCTTTGAAATGGACGATGGTGCAGCTTTTTTATATGACAGGGGCCGCCTATGTGTTCAGTTTGCTTATATATCAATTGTTGCCGGTAGCCACGAGGTTGTTTTAATAAGATTTACGAGATTTGTGACCAAACTATGATAAACAGGTTAAAAGATGATAAAACCCTATATGCCGCCCTTGAGCGGTTCCTGCCTGCGGGTACATCAACGCTATTGCCCCAATTGCTGGATGGATTTTCTACCCTTATAAAACTGGTTCCCGCCCGAAAAAGCAAGTTCGGGGACTACCGACCGCTTAGAAACAAAAAACACCTGCACCAGATCACCATCAACAATGATCTCAATCCTTATGCATTCCTTGTGACTCTTTTGCATGAGATCGCGCACATGTATGCATACGACAAGTATAAAAACAAGGTAAAACCGCATGGCCCTGAATGGAAAGGTATTTATGCTGAAGTTCTGGCACCCTTTATCAGCCTCGATTACCTGCCTCTGGATGTCTATAACGGACTTTTGCAACATATCAATGGCCCTACTGCCTCAAGCTGCTCCGACCATAATTTGTTCCAGGCGTTGAAAAAATACAATCCTGAAAGTAATGGTCTTATGGTACTTGAAGCGCTACCATTGGGTAGTCATTTCAGGTGGCGCAATGGTAAAGTGTTTTTGAAGGAGGCCAAGTTGCGCAAGCGCTATAAGTGCACCGAGTTAAATTCAAAGCGCACCTGGTTTTTCCATCCCATGGCCGAAATTGAACAACTTGATTCCTAAAGAGATTCGTTTGTGGATTGATAATGCCTTTTTCGGCGTGTTCTCTCTGCGTAGTCGAGGGGCTGCACCCCTCGCTGATGTATTGCGCCCTTTCAGGGCTAAGAGTTTATTTTTTTTCTCTTTCTCTTTCCCTTTCTCTTTCTTTCCACGCACTCTCCGCTCCCCGCTCTCCGCTCTCTTCCTCCTCTTTCTCCTCTTTCTTTTTCCTCTTTCTCTTTCTGCCCAGGTGGGTGGTAAGATTGATATTCTTCACGCCAATAACCTTCATGCCGAGCATAAAAACGGAGAAGACATCCAGAGATTGAACGGCAATGTTGCTTTCAGGCAAAACGATGTTACCATGCATTGTGATAGCGCTATCCTGTATTCAGCACGGAATGTAGTAAATGCTTTCGGGCATATAGATATTAATCAGAACGATACACTACACATATTCGGAGAAAAGCTTGACTATGATGGTAATACCAAATACGCCATCATGCGGGAGCATGTAAGAATGACGGATCGCGACATGACCCTTCTTACGGAAAGACTGGATTATGATTTCGCCAAAAAAGAAGCCCTATATACCACAGGGGGTAATATCACAGATGCTCAAAATAAATTGACGAGTGTGATAGGATATTATTTTTCGCAAAACAGGAATATGTTTTTTAAGAAAAACGTGGTTCTGGTAAACCCGAAGTTCGTAATGAAATGCGATACCCTGCAGTATAATATCATCTCCCACAAATCATTTTTCCACGGGCCGACTACTATTACCAGCGATAAGGACTTCATTTACTGTGAAAACGGATGGTATAATACCGTTACCAATAAGGCCAAGTTTGGTAAAAACGCTTATATGAAAAGCGATAACGAGCTTTTATATGGAGATAGCCTTTTTTATGACCGGAAAACTTCCTTCGGAAGGGCTTTATACAATGTTAAGATCGTTGACACCGCAGAAAAACTGGTTATCCAGGGGCAATATGCCGAGCATTATGGCGATACAAAAAGAACATTTATTACCAACCAGACCTTTGTCACCAAGGGCCTGAAAGAAGACTCGATGTATATGACTGCCGATTCTATCTGGGCGATGTACGACAGCTCAGGCAAGTACAGGATCATCAAAGGATATTATCATGCTAAAGTCTATAATAAAGGTTTTCAGGCCGTTGCCGATTCTATGGTTTACTCTGCTGTAGATTCCACGCTGGACATGCGCACCAAACCGGTTATGTGGTTCGATACCTACCAGGCGACGGGCAAGAGGATATTGATCCATACCAAAAACAATAAAATAACCAAGGCCGATATTTACCAGGATGCCTTTCTGGCAAGTGAAGAAGACAGTGTGAGGTTCAGCCAGATAAAGGGCCGGAACATGACCGGATTCTTTGCAGATAATGAACTGTACCGAATTGATGTAGATGGCAATTCAGAGAGCATGTACTATGTCCGCGATGAAAAGAAGGCATACATCGGCATGAATAAAATTGTTTCGAGCGACATCGTTATTTATGTGAAACACAGCAAGATCAGCAAGATCAATTTTATTAAAGATCCCGATGCTAATATGATTCCTATGAAAGACGTAAACCCCTATGAAGCAAGGCTTCCAGGCTTTTCATGGCATGGTACCGAAAGGCCAAAAAATAAAGATGACATCCGGGAAGCCCCGGGCAAAAGCATTAAAGTCAAGAAAGGCGGCGAGGAGTTTGAGGAATAGTTTCAGTCATCAGTTAGCAGTCAACAGTAACGAGTGATAGACGTTCCACTTTTTCAAAAAGTAGAACGTCTTAAAAATTGAATCTCACTCGTTTTTCTTATCTTTCCAGCAAAATCTACAAATGAAATTGCCCAATTTCATATTATGGTTGATATTGTTTCTTTCCTGCACGAGTATATACGCAGTGAACCCGGTTTCTGTCAAACAATTCATTAATCATAAAGACTGGAATTTTGTAGAAAACAAAGGCCAGCTAACCTCCTCAGAAATTAAATATTACGGTCATCAAGGCGGAGTTTATCTCTATTGCAGAGCAGGGAAAATCAGTTTCGTTTTTACAAAGACCGAAAAGGAATCCGAACAAATATCTGAGGCAACAGGAACCACAAATGGTGAATCGGTGCTGTCCCCCGCTCGCGGGGGCAGGGGGTGGGTAAAAGGTGAAATATCTAAGCCTTCCAAAATCACTACAAACCGCGCCGACCTTATTTTAATTAATGCCAACCACTCTGCAGAAATCATTGCCAGCGATGAACAAGAATACTATGAGAATTTTTATCTCGCAAACACACCAGAAGAAGGCATCACAAATGTCCACACTTTTAAAACAATAACATACAAAAATATCTATCCGAAAATAGATATGGTGCTGCATTCAATTGAAGGAGGAATGAAATACGAATTTGTCGTTTATCCTGGCGGAAAAGTAAGCGATATTCAATTACAATGGGAAGAAATTGAGACAATTAAAAAATTCCCGTCTGCACGGGCAGGAAAGGATTCAAAGATTGAATACGATTTGGCGTTGGGAAATATGACAGAATCTGCGCCATTTACCTATCAGGACATCGCCAATGTAGGGGCTGGGTTCACCCCCGCCCAATCACGGAATATATTCGGAGAAAAAGGCACCCACAAGGGATTCCCGTACAATGAAAATGCGGAAACAAAAATCGAAAGCCATTTTGTCTTAAAAAACAACATCATAAGATTTAAAATCGCTAAATACGATCAAACAAAACCTTTGGTCATAGACCCGACACTGGTATGGGGGACGTATTTTGGCGCTGACGGGACGGATGAATGCATAGGGCAGGGTATTACGACTGATGCGGCTGGTAATGTCCTTATTACGGGAGTTACAACAAGTCGCTCAGATATAGCCAGTCCTGGAGCATTTCAGGCAAACTATGGCGGAGGAGGTGAAGATGCTTTCATCACTAAATTTTCCAGCAATGGGAACCGCTTGTGGAGTACCTATTCTGGGGGCGATGCAAGCGATAACGGTACAGGCATAGTAACAGACATTTCAGGCAATGTATATGTTACAGGATATACGTATAGCACTTCGGGCATTTCCAGTTCCGGTGCATTTCAAAGAAGTTTAGATGGAACTGTAGATGCCTTCCTTGCAAAATTCACTTCTTCGGGGATTCGGATATGGAGTACATATTTCGGCGGGAGTGGTTACGATGAAGGTTATGGTATTGCTTTAGATGCAAAAGGTAATGTGTATATTACAGGTGAAACTGGTAGTAACAACGGTATAGCCATTTCTGGAGCTTATCAAACTACTTATGGAGGTGGAACTTTTGATGCTTTTCTCGCAAAATTCAGCAGCAATGGCAGATTGTCATGGGCAACATATTATGGCGGGAGTGGTGCTGATATTGCACATGGTGTAAGTACAGATGATTCCGGTAACGCCTATATTGCCGGCTTTACAACCAGTGGCAATGGCATTGCAAGTTCAGGGGCCTGGTTGACGAAATTTTCAAATAATTCATCGGCATTTCTGGCAAAATTCGATAGCTCAGGAAGCATCTCCTGGGCAACTTATTATGGCGAAACTGGAAACGAGGGGGCAACTGGTGTTTCTCTTGATGCTTCCGGGAATGCATATATTACCGGTAGCACAGCTGGAGACAGTGGCATAGCGACATCAGGAGCATACCAGACATCCAATGCAGGAGCTATTGATGTTTTTATTGCCAAATTCTCTCCATCCGGAATACGTTTATGGGGTACTTTTTTTGGCGGGAAAAACGCTGATTTTTCTTATGGTATTGCTTCAAATAATTTGGGGGATATATTTATTACCGGTTATACCTATAGTAATACTGACATTGCAAGTCAGGGAGCGTATCTTTCAACGATGGATGGCGCTGCGACGGTTTTTATTGCACAATTCTCATCCTCTGGTAGTCGTATATGGAGTACATACTACGGTGGTAATGCCACGGAATTTGGCGGTAGCATTGCCGCAGATGCCTTCGGTGCTATATTTATTACGGGTGAGACCAACAACACTTCCGGCATAGCAACTTCGGGTGCTTATGAGTCTACTCTCGCTGACGGAAAAGAGGCAGCTTTCATTGCTAAATTCGATGTAAGGTTTCTTAATGATGTCGGTATTTCAAGTTTTCTCAGTCCGATTGATTCTATATGTCCTTCGCAATATAATTTTGTGGGTGTCTGGTTAAAAAACTACGGTATAGACACATTTGTTTCTGTTACAATCCATTGGACCATAAATGGTAAAGTCCAGAATCCGTTTTCATGGTCAGGGAACATTCTTCCAGGTAAGGTTGATGAAATAGGCCTTGGTGATTACCTTTTTTTGCACAATAGGGATACTATTGTCGTCTGGACGCAACTCCATAATGCTGTGGACCAGGTACCCGAAAATGATACGGCCAAAATGGTTGTATATTTTTATAACGACCATTTTCCCGGAATTGGCAAAAGCAATTATTCAATTTGTACCGGCTCGCATATCAGGCTGGGGAACAACCCTGTGTCCGGTTATACATATAGTTGGACTTCCAATCCAGCAGGCTTCAAGTCAACTCTGCCAAATCCCATTGTCAATCCGGATTCATTTACTACTTTTTATTTAACTGAAACAAATACAAGGACAGGTTGCAGAAATGCCGATTCTTCGGTAGTGAATGTAAAAGTTGTAAAAGCCCCTGTAGCAAATGCTGGTAAAAGCCATTCGATCTGTTTTGGAGATAGTACGTTGATTGGTTCGAGCTCGGTTTCAGGGCTTAGCTATTTATGGTCTTCATATCCGGCAGGCTTTAGTTCTGCATTGTCTGAGGCTTATGTAAAGCCAATGATAACAACTATTTATACGGTTCAGGTTACCAATTCCACAGGTTGTACTGATATAAATAACGATACCATTACTGTAAATAATCCAAAAGCAATTACCGGTCCTCCGCAATCAATTTGCTCCGGTTCTGTAATCAATTTAGGTACCACGCCTATTGCAGGTCATACCTATTCATGGATTTCAAAACCTGTTGGTTTTACTTCTACATTAAGTGACCCTATGGATTCGCCAAAAGTGAGTACAATATATTTCCTCACCGAAAAAATCTCTGCCACAGGCTGCTCCAATACCGATAGTATTTTGATATCTGTCATCCCAAGACCGGATGTCAAAATCCAGACTGATTCCATTGATGTTTTTACAAGGAAATTCAGTGCCATAAATCCGAATTATCCTGCAAATATGTACAAGTGGAGCATTAGTGATTCTGATACTGCTACCGGGTATTCGCTAATCTATACCTTCAGGAATGGAGGCGTTTATAAAGCAGCTCTTACAGTCTCGTTACCAGGTTTTTGTACTGAAACAGATACTGCTTTTATTCATATTTCCCCGCAATTTTCTTTGAACATCTTTCCCAACCCATTTTTTACCCAGACGGATATCAGGTTTATTCTCGTGAACCCTGCCCATATAAAAATTCAGGTCGTGGATATTATAGGCAGGGACATATCAACATTGGTAAATGAAGCGTTTAGCCCGGGGGAATACAATACATTCTTAAATGCTACTATCCGTCCAGGCGTCTATATTGTAATCTTTACGATGGATAATAATATCATCACCAGGAGGATTGTGCAGGTTGGTTCGATATTTTATTAAAAAATCAGCAGTCAGGCATTAGGCGTCAGAAAAATAGTCCGGCAATAGGTCATCAGTCCAAAGTGACGACAAAATTTAAAAAATATTCATTTATAATTGATTGAATAAAAATATGTTAAAAAATATTTTTCAAATCCGCCCACCCACTTTGGTACTTCACTATATATGTATGTATTAATTACGAATTAAAAATTACGAATTAGGAATTGGCTGGCGCAAGAAAATCATGAAATCATTTAATCAGGAAAATCAAGGTTCAGACAATTATTCAGATGCAAATTGGCACCTCCTTCGCCAAGGCTACGGCGGACGAAGAAAGATAAACCGGCCTTTAAAGCCATTCTGAATTGATAATTCTCTGTTATCTATTGATATTTATCAGCGAGTTATGCGTATATAATTTAAAATCAACATGTTGAAAATTGCAAAAAAACGAAAAAAGAGAAAGAACAGTCCAATTTGCTGGAAACGCGGTTTTTGAGAGTTTATCAATAGAAAACAATAAAAGGGACGGATTTTTATTTCTCGAAGATAGAATCATGTTTTTTCAGATTTATCACATAAATCACAGTTCAAGACTATTTCCCCCCTTTGTTAAAGATTGTTAAGTTCTGCCATGGTCGGGTTTTTGAACTAATTTTGTTTACATGAAGATTTCCAGGGTAAAATTCATCATTGGCCTCTCGACTTTGTCTATGCTTGGATTGGTAATGATACAGGTATATTGGGTGGCCAGGGCGATACAAGTAAACAGGGAAACTTTTTCGAGAGGTGTAAACGAGGCCCTGATGAACGTGACGCATAACCTGGAACGTAAAGATGCATTCACATTTGTTTCTAATAAGAGTTTTAAGGATACGGTTATTCTTCCAAACATCAGCGTTAAATCATTGTCTCCCGGCGCATTAAGACCATATCTGCTCAGCGATCTCCACAAAAGGGGTTATCAGAATTTTTTCTTTGATGGCAGCGAACCGTCCAATTATGTTAAGCCTGACAACGAAGAAATGCTCTCCTATTATGATAATATCGGTTCAATTGATACAAGCAATACGGAGTCAGTGCCTGAAAGGATGAACAGGGTTTTAAAGAAGAAATACCTGCTACAAAAGCTGGCGGCAGATCTTGCCAGACGAAACAATCCCATCGAGCAGCGTTGCGATTATGGACAGCTAAACAAGATGCTTAAGACAGAACTTTCAAATGAAGGAATTGATATTCCGTATAAATTTGGAGTATATGAACAGAACCAGAATAAGTATGTGTTTGCAGGGACGAATCCTGATTCAACCGAACTTAGAAAGACGGTTTTTAAAGCACAATTATTCCCTGATGATTTCTTCCTGGAACCTAATTTCCTGAGGATATATTTCCCCGGGCAGCGGGCGTATCTGCTAAAACAGATAGTGCCGGTATTGTCAAGTAGCCTGATATTTATACTTATCATCGGGCTGTCATTTTTATGGATGATGCAACGTTTCCTTGAACAGAAAAACCTTTCGGACATGAAAACGGATTTTATTAATAATATGACCCACGAGTTTAAGACGCCTATAACTACTATAGGGCTTGCATCTGAGGCACTTAAAGACCCTGAGGTAAAAAAGGATGAAGGCAGGAGAGACAGGTATGCCGGACTCATATTTGAAGAAAACCGGAAACTCGAGGGACAAGTAGAAAGAGTGCTTCAAATTGCCCAGATGGATAAAGGAAAGATCAAATTAAAACCGGAGGAACTTGATATTCATAATCTCATAAATGATGTTGTGAAAAGACAGGCTGTATTGGCGGAAGAGAGAGGAGGCGCAATTCAGATGGATTTGGACGCACAGAACCCCTATGTTTTTGGGGATGCGTACCACATAACCAATATTTTAGACAACCTGATAGATAACGCCAATAAATACTCCCTTGAAAAACCAGAAATTGGGATCAGAACCTATAATATCGATGACAAAATAGGGATTGAAATAAGTGATCATGGTATTGGAATGTCAATCGAAGATCAAAAAAAGATATTCGACAAATTTTATAGGGTGCCAACGGGTAATATCCACAATGTGAAAGGCTTTGGTTTGGGATTGAATTATGTAAAAACAATGGCCGAATTGCAGGGCGGAAGTATCAATGTTAAAAGTTTACCCGGAAGTGGGAGCGTTTTTACACTTGTTTTGCCTGTAATCAGGAGTTAGTGAAGAGGGAAAAATATAAAACCGAATAAAATGAGCAAAGTTCTTTTGGCGGAAGATGATGTGAACCTGGGCAACCTTCTGAAGGAGTACCTGGAAATCAAGGGATATGCGGTAACCCTGGCTCGGGATGGGATTGATGCGCAGAAAAAATATGAGCCGGGCGGATGGGATTTATTGATATTGGATGTGATGATGCCATATAGGGATGGCTTTACCATTGCCAGAGATATCCGCAAGAAGGACAACAAGATACCAATTATTTTTCTGACCGCTAAAGCACTAAAGGAAGACAAGATCGAAGGCTTTGAATCTGGTGCAGATGATTATCTGACGAAACCGTTCAGTATGGAAGAATTACAGGCCCGGATAAAAGCGGTTCTTCGAAGGACAAGTACAAACCTTGATTTATCAGAAGCGAATAAGCCAGAGATCAGCCTTGGCAAATTTCAGTTCAACTATACCTTGCAGAACCTGAAACATGAAAATGAAGAAATCAAACTTTCTACTAAAGAGGCTGACCTGTTGCGGATGCTTTGTTTGTATAAAAATAACATCATGCTAAGAGAACTGGCACTAAAGGAAATATGGGGAGCCGATGACTATTTCAGCGCCCGTAGTATGGATGTATATATTACGAGGTTAAGAAAATACCTAAAGGCAGATCCGTCAGTGCAGCTGATGAACGTGCACGGAAAAGGATATAAACTTATTGTAACAGAATAGCATTAATATTCAATGATCTGCCTTAGATGATGTTCCAAGTGCGCCACATAATCATTAATGAAAAAATACAATGGTTTTTCTTCGCTGGCTACCCGCACAATTCCGGTTTTTGAGAGATTTTCCAGGGCGATGTTTTTAATGATATGTAGCAAATGGCTGTTATACTGAGCCCAGAAATTTATGATCTGGTTCTTATCCAAGGAGTTATAGTCTGATAATGCAACCCATTCATTTTGATCATAGTAGATACTCGGTTTATCCTGGTATTGCAAGCGGATAAACCTCTGATGATTGTTGGTGGCACTGTCGATCAGGTGCCCTAATATTTCCTTTTTGCTCCAAGTATCCGGGGATGTTTTTTGACTGAATTCTGCTTCCGGTATTTGGTTGAGTAACGTTGGAATGGTATCAACAAGAAATTGCATGCGATGAATGGATCCTTCAATACTTTGTTCATCGGGACTGCTTGTGTAAATATTCATTTTATTAAATATTAAATAAAAATAGTGTCACATTATTCATTACGTACCCATCCCAATGGCCCTCTGCGCCTTATGATGGGTTTTAACATTTCATAAGGGATAATAAATTTTGTAACTCCTACATTATAAGATGCTATTTCGTAGGTATTGTACACAAAACAAATTCCCGAAATGGTGAAATAAAAATTGTTGTTGACATGAAACATGGAATCGTTCCAAAAGTACCCGGCCGTAGCGAGGTCAGCTGTTGGGCCTATGCCGGTTTGTTTTCTGAAACATATTTCGCCAACGCTGTCTAAAAAATATTTCCCCCCACGAAGAAAGAGACTGTCCAATTTAAGACTGTCTCCCGTAATAAGGTCATAGCTTTTATATGTCTGGTTTTTAAAAGGATGCGATGCGCCGTCGTAAACATAGATATCAGTTTTAACCGATAAAAAGCGTTGATCTACATACGCTACAGAATATTTGTTATTATAATGATAAGGGAATTGGGGATGCCTGATAGCCTTTTTTTGCTGTAGGAGATAATCCCCATCCTGGAATCCCATTTCTTCCAGTTTCACGCCTCCGGCCTCGTTGAGTTCCTTATAATTGTTATGCGCCATGATAGAGATAAAAGGGTACGAATACCAATTTTTCAGGCTTCTCAGTTTACTGCGATAAGGTAGGTTAAGGAATTGAAGGTCTTCCAGTGAAAGTGTATAAACAGTATCAGTTTTAAAATCCGGGTTATGATTGATGAATGCTGCATTCAGTGCAGTATCGATATAAGACACTTCAAAAACTTTGTTCAGGTGAATATCAAGGCTGTTTGAATTGCCTTCCACGTGAAGTGAGCCGGTTATCTCTCCATCTTCAGTAAGGGTGCCTGAGATAGTACCTTTTGCAGTATTTGCATTCTCAGGACCGGGATAATTTGAGATAGGAGTTGCAACAATATCCAGTTTGTTTTCCTGCAATGTTCCACTAAGGTCCATGGGGGCTGAAACGCCCTGGCAGATATATTCGCCGCTGACCCTAGTATTGGCTACGGCGAGATTGAGATATGCAGACTTTTGTCCTATCGTCCCAGAATATGATCTTGAAATTGTTTTTGTGACTGTAATAACATCCTGTGCCTGTGCCTGGAAGCAAAACAGAAAATACATTAACAAAATTGATCCAATTTTCATTTGAATATTACAATTATGAATTCCCGAGCTCTTTTGGTTAATGGCCATTAGAGAAAACAAATAAAAAAGAGTGTCATTTCGACGATAGGAGAAATCTGATAAAATCCAAGGGTAACACAACGCGACTCCATCAGATTTACTAACGTGAGCCTTCGGGTTCTCGTTCCTCGAAATGACAGAATCGATCAATTCAAGTCAAAAACTTGCTTTATTTTATCAACGTAATCCAGTTTTTCCCAGGTAAAAGTTTCCACTTCGTGCTTTTTGCCATGAACGTCCACCATTTTCTTTTGTGGTATCCTCCCCATGTGTCCATAGGCAGCCGTTTCAGAAAATATTGGGTTCTTAAGAGCCAACCTTTTTATCAGGGCTGCCGGACGCATATCAAAAATACCTTTCAGTTTGTCAGAAATTTGCTCATCCGTAAGTTTCCTTCCTTCCTTGTCCTTTATTTTCCCGGTTCTATAAGTAGATAGATTAATGCTTACAGGTTCAGCTACGCCAATTGCGTATGCTACCTGTACCAGAACCTGGTCTGCCACACCTGCAGCTACAAGGTTTTTGGCAATATGACGGGCAGCATACGCTGCTGAACGGTCAACCTTTGAAGGGTCCTTTCCTGAGAAAGCACCGCCTCCATGAGCGCCGCGACCACCATATGTATCAACAATAATTTTTCTGCCGGTCAAACCTGTATCACCATGGGGACCACCGATGACAAACTTACCCGTAGGGTTCACGTGATACACGATTTTATCATTGAAAAGTTTTTTAACCCTAGCAGGGAGTAGTTTTTTAACCCTTGGGATCAATATTTTAATAATATCGTTTTTAATGGTTTCCTGCATTTTTTTCTCAGCCTCGACCTTATCTCCTTTGGTGATAAATTCATCATGCTGGGTAGAAACAACTATGGTGTCGATCCGGACTGGTTTGTGGGCATCATTATACTCAATGGTTACCTGTGATTTTGCATCAGGCCGTAGGTATTTCATTTGCTTGCCTTCTTTGCGAATGGCACTTAATTCATGTAATAACAAATGTGACAGTTCAAGTGAAAGTGGCATATAATTATCTGTTTCATTGCTTGCATAGCCAAACATCATACCCTGGTCTCCAGCTCCCTGCTCATCTTCTTTGGCTTTTACAACACCCTGGTTGATATCAGGGCTTTGATCGTGCAAACAAATAAGGATACCGCATGAATTGCCATCAAACTGGTATTCAGATTTGTTATAGCCGATCCTGTTTATAGTATCTCTTGCAATTTGTTGATAATCAAGATGCTCTTTTATGCTATGGCGCATTTTTACCTCCCCCCCTATAACCACAAGGCCTGTGGTAACAAAAGTTTCGCAGGCTACTTTTGCTTCGGGGTCCAATTTAATAATCTCATCAAGAATGGCATCAGAAATCTGGTCTGCCACTTTATCGGGATGCCCTTCCGAAACTGACTCGGAAGTAAATAGGTATGACATTTATTATTGCTTTTAAAATTTTGGGTGCGAAGGTATGTAAAAATGGTAAATAGTAAGTACCAAGGTATGAATAAGGGGCTGGAAATGCCCATCTATACTGTTTCGGCAGTAGATGAAATAGCTTCAAGCAACTCAAAGTTAAAATTATCCTTTGCCTGGATAAAGGCAGCCCTGGGTATTTGAATAGCACCAAGTTTTTTCTTTTCGAAATCTGCTGATATACCCATGTAAATTTTATCAACACCCAAGCTCGCAGCTCTTTTTATACCCTGGAATAATGATTGCCGGTAAACACCATGTGAATAGACAAAATTATAGTCCATCCCGATAATAACCATTGAATAGTGTTTAGGAGTCTTATAGCTTGCTATGATTGAAACAATATGGTTAAGATTGTCAGGATGGTGTTCGGGTTTCATCTTTAAAACGAGGAATTCCCAGCCCGGGCTTCCATTCATAGTCGTGAACATTTTCCTGGGATACGGAAACGTATTGATATCAAAGTTTTTATCCTTAACCGTCATATACATTTTATAAAACAGCTCAATTTCTTCCTGTGATAAGGTGTTTTTTGCTTCCAATTCAAAAAAATGCTCATATTTAAACACATCATCCTTGATATGCCTTTTTGCATTTTTGCTATGCATTAGATCAAGATATTCTTCATTCGTATGCCAATGCATGCCTTCGATGATATTTGAATTTGGCATATCAATTTTGAAAAACCCTTCTTCAATAAACAAATCCCGTAATTCGGTATCCGAAGAATCAAAATCGCGAAGCATAATATTTGAGGCGCCGCTCAGATCGGATAATAGTGACAATTCCTCTTCAAGAAGTTTGAATGCCTCTTTCCATTTACGATTGGTCTTGTCCAAATAAAGATGATTCCCTTCCGTAAGGAGGCATCCCATGCCGATTGTTTTGGAAGTAAGATAATAGGGGTCTGTTTTTCTCTTTTTCTCTATGGTCATTGATATGCCATAAGGAGATAACATATCATCTTTATAAATTCCTACAGTAAAAAAAGAGGCCAATACCGGCTTCTTATTACTGTCGTGAACCACATAATAGTGGAAATCCCAGTTGTCTTCTTCCTTTTCATTTCCTGTGAATGACTGCTGCATAAATTTGAGGGCCTGAGAATCAAAGGTCCCGTTTGACCCTAGCAGTTCATCCCATTCCTTTGTGTTGAGCTTTTCAATATCAGTTTCATGCTGAAGAACAAACTCAGAAGACTGTCCGGGAAGCCGGGAAACCTGGCTCTGAATGGAAGTAAGTGGATGTATGGAATAAAAAGCCTTCCTTACATCGTTTTCTGTTTTTCCTTCATCCGCCAGTGCGAGCGGGAAATGGTGTGCCATAGACTCAATAAGTCCTTTAATGTCAGGCTCTGTAATATGGCGGGTAAGGGTAAAACGAATGCCTGTATTTTTAACAGGAACTGCGGGAAACAAGGCAAGATTAACGAAAAACCCGTCATCCATGAGACGTTTAACTACGTTATAACCAACTTTAGGCTGCCCGACTCCCACGAAAAATATTGGGGTTATCCGATTCGAAATTACAGGAAGACTTGTATCAGCCAGCAAAGAATTGCAATAGTCTATTCTCGATTTCAGTTCAGCCTGGAATTGGTAGATTTCGTCGGACAAGTGTATTCGAGCTGAAGCGACTGCGGCACCCAGTAAAGGAGGGGCAATAGGATGTGAATAGGTAAGGGGTCCACCGAACAGGTTCACCTTTTCATAAAAATTTTGATTTGGGAATATCGTTATACCTCCTGTAACACCAAATCCTTTGGCCAAAGTGGTTACCAACATCATCTTATCAGGAAGGCCAACTGTTTCATAAATATATCCTGCACCGTGCTTGCCGTACCAGCTCATACCGTGTGCATCATCAACATATAAATAGAATTTATCGTACTTTTCTGTCAGGGCTACAAGTTCTTTAATCGGCGCAACATCTCCGTACATGGAATAAACGCCATCAACCATGTACCAGATATTGTCATATTTATTTCTTAATTCTTTGATCTTGTCTTCGAGCATTTCCAGGTTGCTGTGCCTGATCATTTCCACATGTGTTCCTTTCACCCTTGCAAGTTGCACGGCAGTTTGCACACTCATATGAACCTGTTGATCAAGTATGATCAAATCGGTATCGTTTACAACACTTGGTATATTGGTAATATGACCGGAAGATGTTGAAGATGAAACAAGTACAGGATGTCCATCATATATCTGTGATAGTAGCACTTCAAGGTCCAGATTAGCCCCCGAACTCAGGTAAGACCTTGATACAGAGAACTGTGTGCCGAAGTGCTTTACATAGTCAATAACCCCATCTTTAAGTCGCTGGTCCATTTCCAGGCCGAGATACCCGCAGGTTCCGAAATTTATCATTTCTGC
>Ga0207007_1104_pt1 | contig 23123 bp, 13 predicted proteins | sample Alteio_BWMinCont_85_FD_153487 | JGI IMG/M metagenome (GOLD analysis project Ga0207007, IMG submission 153487) | Enriched cells from forest soil in Barre Woods Harvard Forest LTER site, Petersham, Massachusetts, United States -... | ecosystem: Environmental > Terrestrial > Soil > Temperate forest >...
ATCATGATTTTTTAATTTTATAACAAAACAAACTGTTACCTATTTTGTTTATGGATAACGGTTTCAATCATGAAAATAAATTACACCGAGGAGACAGTTTAAGGTTACTTGACTTTTAATTTGTCAATAGTGGCATTCCAATCCATTTTCAGGTTGGTCATAGCTGTATCCACATTTTGTTTGAATTCGTTCCATTTTTCTTTGGTAACCGTTGGAATATCCTTTTTCTGCTCATTCAGGCGATTCATTCTTGCTTTAATCCTTTCCCTGTTGGCAATCCAGTTTTCACGTCCTTTTTCTTTTTTATTTTCATATATGGAATCAAGAACGTTCATCCTGGTTTGCATACTGTCTAATCTCCTGTCAAGGTCTCTTCTAAATGCCTCACGCTCAGTAGCGGTTTTATCCGCTGCAGCAATGGAATCGGCTCTACCCGCAGAATCTGCAGTTTTAACTTCCGCTTGTCCGGCATTATCATTGGTGTTCGTATTGCACGAGAATAAAATAATCCCGGAAAGAAAAAAAGTAAAGTAAATAAACCTTTTCATGGGGCAGGTTTTAATTTGATTGAAAAAAATACAAATACTCTTTCTGTTTTGTTCAGACAAAAATCCACTAATTCATCATTCAGCCTCTGAAAGCTAAAATGAAAATGAAAGAATCTGCATTTCAATGCGCCATCTTATCCTGAAACCCATAGCTTAGCATAACACTCATAACTATAATACCGATAAACATGACGATAATTGTTGCCGTTTTTTGGCTGGAAACCTTTCCAGCTCGTAGAAGGATATAGCCGACGAGCAGGTTAAGCATGGCCCACCAAACATTAATGGGTGGTGAGGACAGACCCTTGCCTGGTGGATTAGAAAAAGGAGTGGGGAAGGGGTCGCCTGAAATACCATGAATAAAATGGGGAACAGTGTTGGCGAGGAACATACCCGCGAAAAAACATGCGATATAATGATACCATTTCATATTTTGAAGTATTTGTTTGTTGGGGTAAAATTAGCAAAGTTTTAGAATCAAAGAAAATGTTGTTATTTTGTTTTTCAGCCAAGCTTTCCCACAATTTCAAACTTGTCAAATACAAATTCATTGTGCGGTGCGTCTTCAAGTTCATCCGTGAGGTCCTGTCCTGCCCAATGTTCATAATGTTGCCCCTGACGCCATAACCGGCTGCTGCTCACATCAAAAACAAGCCCTTTGTATGCGATCCATATTTCAGGTTTGTCCTGTCCGTTTCGCAAAGCAAGTTGAGACCGGGTATATACGGTAAGAGAGTCGTAATCGGTAGGCATGTGCCGGCAAAATTAGTGATTTGGCAAATCAGAAAACTTCCAGAGACCAAAATTGCGCGTTTAATGGCTCCGTTTTGCAAGAGTATGAATTTTTGTGAATTAGCCTAAAATAAGGTTAATCTTTTCTTAATTACAGAGTTTAGGGGTACTTTTGCCATCTTAATAATTTAAACGAATGTCAAGGAAAATCATCGCGATAGCATTATTGCTATTTGTTTCAGCAGGTTTTGTCCATGCTGCCCCTCCGGCCTCTTTTCCAATGCCTGATGAGGGAATGTGGCTGCCCCTGTATCTTAAAAAGCTGAATGAAAGGGCCATGAAAAGTGCCGGAGCACGTTTCACCGCTGATGATGTTTACAATATTAACCATTCCAGTTTTAAAGATGCCGTTGTGAGGCTAAACGGAGGAATGTGTACGGCTGAAATTGTAAGCCCGGAAGGATTGATGCTTACAAACCATCATTGCGGATATGAAAAAATTGCAGAGCATAGTGATGTTACTCATGATTATCTAAAAGATGGATTCTGGGCCATGAAAAAATCAGACGAACTGGAGAACCCTAAGTTTAAGGCTGAAATCCTGATGTATATGGAAGATGAAACAGATCTTCTTAATAATGCTGTAAAAAATATAAGTGCTGATGATGCTAAAGCTGCCAGGCTCCAGGTAATGATGGATTCTATTGGCAAAGTAGCATCAAAAGATGGAAAATACAATGCGGAAGTTGAGCCTTTTTTCGAAGGGAACCAGTATTTTCTCCTGGTTTACCAGGAATATAAAGATATACGCCTGGTAGGAGCGCCACCTTCATCTATAGGTAAGTTTGGTGGAGATGTTGACAACTGGATGTGGCCCCGTCACACAGGTGATTTTAGCGTTTTCAGGATCTATACTGCTCCGGATGGCAGTCCTGCAGAAGACAGCAAAGACAATGTGCCTTTAAAGCCAAAATTTTATTTCCCGATTTCATTGAGCGGGGAGAAAAAAGGTGATTTCGCAATGGTCATGGGCTATCCCGGTCATACAGATCGTTATGCTACCTCTTCGGATCTGGCTTTTAGCAGGGATTATTCAAATCCCGCCATCGTTGATGCATTTGAGACCCAACTTAATGTCATGAAAAAGGACATGGATGCCGATGAGGCGATTAAAATAAAATTGGCAGAAACCTATGCTTCAGAAAGCAATACTTATAAATATTATGTTGGTCAGGAATTGCTTTTGAAACACGGAGCCGGTTTTTCAACCAAGCTTGATGAAGAGAAAGGTTTTACCGATTGGGTAAATAGTGATGATCAAAGGAAAAAGAAATATGGCGCAGTTTTATCAGATGTAAAAGATGGAAATGACAAACTCAAATCAATAGAACCGGCATTCAGTTATTTCAATTACGGTTTTGCAAGCTCCCAATTGTTCAGATATTATACCAGGTATTCTGCCTTTTTCAAATATACCAGGGATGATGCTCCAAAGCCGGAAAAAGGTGATCTTGACTCAGCCGCCAAAAGAATAAATGCAAGGGTAAATGCTTATTTCACAAGTGGTACCGGAGAAACGGATAAAAAGACATTTAAGGCTGTTTTGCTCGATATGTACAATAAGATTCCTGCTGAAGGTAGACCGGATGTGCTTACCAAAATGGTTTCAGATGATAAAAAAGCAGCAACACCTGAAATAGCGATCAATGACTTTGTTGACAAACTGTATAAAAAGTCAATGCTGCTGGATAAGGATCGGGCAAATTCCTTTTTGAACAACCCCAATTTGAAAAAGCTTAAAAAAGACCCTTATTACAGTTTTATGCGTGAGATGGTAAAGTATTATGTTACAAGCCTGTACCCGGTTTATGGCGGTGTGAACCAGCAGATATCAAAAGCGCACAAATTATATGTGGAAGGGCTGATGGAATGGAAAAAGAACATGGATTTTTATCCTGATGCAAATTCCACATTAAGGGTAACTTACGGTAATGTATTGCCTTATATACCAAGAGACGGCGTGTCTTATAAATACTACACCACTTACGAAGGCATTGTGGAAAAGAGCAACCCAAAAGATCCTGAATTTATTGTACCACAAAGAGAACTGGACCTTTTTGCTAAAAAGGATTTTGGCAGATATGCCCAGGATGATACCCTGAGGATTGATTTTCTTGCCAATACCGATATAACAGGTGGTAATTCGGGCAGTCCGGTTCTGGACGCTGACGGAAACCTGATCGGGCTGGCATTTGATGGAGACTGGGAATCCATGATCGGCGATCTCGTGTTCAACCCGGCTACGAACAGGACGATTTGTGTGGACATCAGGTACGTACTCTGGGTAATGGACAAATATGCAGGTGCTACCAATTTGATCAATGAAATGAAGATCGTAGGCAAATAGTCTCAAATTTTTGATAACAAGAACAGCGTTTTGAAGCATGATCCAATATAGTATTACCCTTAATCAACCAGAAAAACACTATATTGACATAAGTGTAAAAATTGATACGAAGGGATCTGAAAAGCTTAACATTCAGTTGCCTGCATGGCGTCCTGGCAGATATGAGCTTGCCAATTTTGCACAGAATATCAGAAAATGGTATGCTGTAGATGAAAAAGGCACAGAGTTGAGCAGTTACAAAATAAAAAAGGATTGCTGGGTTATAGAAACGGGGGGATGCATAGAGGTATCCATAAAATACGATTACTACTCCAATCTTCTTGATGCAGGCAACACATATTTTAATGAGAATCAGCTTTATGTCAACCCGGTAAACTGCCTGGTCTATATCCAGGAACGGATCAATGAACCCTGCGAAATTCAATTAACGAATCTACCTGAAAATTATACAATAGCCGGTTCTTTATCATTTGATTCAGGACACAAAGCTGTTGCCAGGGATTTTCATGCACTTGCAGATTCTCCATTTATCGCTTGTACTGATTTCAAGTTTAGGAAATATATCGTAGGGAACTACAATTTTAGTATTTCCATAGTTGGGAATGCGCATCCTGATTGGGAAAAAATGATCCCGGATTTTCAGGCTTTTTGCACTCAGCAAATAGACCTGTTTGGGGAATTACCCGTTAAGGATTATCATTTTTTGTACCAGATGCCTGATTACAAGTACTATCACGGTGTAGAACATCTTGCATCTAATGTAGTGTGTATTGGTCCAGCCGAGAGTCTCAATACGGATGAATTTTATGCCGATTTCATGGGTATAAGTTCTCATGAGCTGTTTCATAGCTGGAATGTGAAATCAATAAGGCCAGTAGAAATGTATCCTTATGATTACAGTAAAGAGAATTATACCCCATTAAATTATGTGACAGAGGGGGTTACCAGTTATTATGGCGACTATATTCTTCTGAGATCGGCCGTTTATACCTGGGAAGTTTATTTTGCGAAAGCAGCCAGGACGGTTGAAAGACACCAGCATAATTTTGGAAAACTATACCAGACCCTTTCAGAAGCGTCTATGGATGCATGGATTGATGGTTATAAAACTGGAGCGCCAGACCGAAAAATATCCTTTTATCAAAAAGGAATGATTGTAGCATGGATGCTTGACCTGAATATGAGGAGGGATACAAACAATTCCCAAAGCCTGGATTCAGTTATGAGAATCCTGTATCGTGAATTTGCTAAAAAAGACAAAGGATATTCTGAGGCCGACTATCTCCATATCGTTTCATCTATTGCGGGCAAAGATTATCGTGCTTTTTTTGAAAAATACGTTTGGGGCTTAGATGATGTGGCCCCGGCCTTGCACGAGGCTTTAAATTATATTGGCTGTGAATTGAATAGGAGACCAAGTGCACTGCATTTTGAGGACTGGTTTGGATTCAGATTGCTTGAAGTGGACACTGTAAACAGTAATGTTATAACGCACATAGCTCCGGATAGCCCTGCTGAAAGATCGAGATTGAGCATTGGAGATAAAATCATAGCTGTAAATGGGATATCACTTGATGCTGTCCTGAATCTGAATGAAGTTCTCAGAGAGGACAAAACTGGTATCGCTGATATATCTTTTACCAGGAACCGGGAGTTATTATCTGCAAAACTGGAAAAAGGCCCAAACAGGTATTATCCTGTTTACCAGATTTTTAAAAAAGCAGAAGCAGACGATGCTCAAAAGGGGAACTATAAACTTTGGGCCAACCAGGAATTTTAAATTTGATTAACAGGTTATTAGCAATAAAGTCAATCATGTCAGATAGTAAATCAGGGGATATATTAACCAAGCGTTTTAAAATACTGTCAGCTTTTGCAATAGTGTTTTTTGTGGTGATCCTTCATCCAATGGTCCTGCATGCCCAGGATTATTTTAAAATGGGTGTGCAAGAGCAGCAAAAAGCGAACCTTGAAAAGGCGATCGAATACTACGGATTGACATTGAAACAGGATTCAAATTTTTTGGGGGCTTATGTGAAACGAGGACTGTGCTACCAGGATCTTTCAGAATTTGATCTGGCCCTTAAGGATTTTAAAAAAGCAAATGAATTGAAACCCGGTGATCCGGATATAGAAATGAGCACCGGAACTACCTATTTCCATTTAAAAGATTATAAAAATGCATTGCTTTGTCTTACAGAGGCGCTTAAAAAAATGCCTGATAATGCCAATGGACAGTTCGACCTGGGCCTTACCAAGAATGAGCTGAGAGATTATCAGGGAGCTATAGAAGCTTATGATAAAGCAATTGATCTTGAGCCAAATAAGAGCCAGTTTTATTATTGCAGGGCCTTGTCAAAAGATAAGATGAGGGACTACAAAGGCGCTGAAGATGATTGCAGTATGTCCATAAAATTAAAGCCCGATTACGAAAAGGCATTTTATCTTAGGGCAAAAGAGGAAAATGAATCTAAACAATTTGATAAGGCGCTTAGCGATCTGGACATTGTTATTAAAATGAATCCCAAAAATTCAAAATATTATGCTGAAAAGGGCAGCATTGAATACCACATGGGATTGCTGATGGCAAGTATAAACGATTGTAATGCAGCAATAAATATTAACAGTCTTAATGGTGAGCCTTTTTTTAATAAGGCATTGTCTGAAAGGGATTCAGGATTACTGGATAGCGCTAAATCAGATCTCGGGAAAGCAAATAAATTATATAAAACGAGCAGTCCATTTGTATTCATGGAGCTTGCCAAAGTAAATATTTATTCAGGCAACTATTCTGAGGCTGTTAAAGCTGCCGAGAGCGCCGTAAAATTGAATTCTAAATTAACTTATGCAGAATACGAAATGGCTTATGCCAAACAGTTTTTGGGCAATGATACCGGCGCCACAAAAATATTAAATCATATTCTCAAAACAGACAGTTCATTTACACTGGCATACTTGCTTTTAGGCAGGATAAATTATCTTGCCGGTGATACAAGTTCCGCAAGAATATTTTTTACAAAAGGAACCCTGGCAAAAGAAGACCCAATCGGCATTGCAACGTGTTATGCTTTTTTGGGTAATGAATCACTGGCGGTGACCGTGACTAAACGCATGATTGGTATAGCTGATTCTTTGGGATTAAGAATTAAAAGCCGCGACGACCTGGCTGATCTGGCTTATATCTATGGTGTTACAAAAAACGCAGGCAAATTTTTTGAATATATAAATCAAGCGTTGGAAGCAGGTTATCCCAACAAGGCCTGGATTGAGAACTCAAAAGAACTTGATTATATCAGGTCAGAGCCTTTTTACAAACAGTTGGCAGATAAATACCATTTTAAAAAGTAAACTGCTAATATTCAAATTCTCCGTTTGGAGTTTTAAGGGTCAGTTTTCTGCCGGTTCCTTCTTCCACATGACCAATAACCTGTGCGTGGATATGAAATGATTCAGATAATGCGATAATTTCTTTTGCGGTTGTTGCATTGGTGTAAATTTCAATCCGCTGTCCCATATTGAAAACCTGGTACATCTCTTTCCAGTCTGCATTGTTCTGATTTTGAATCAACCTGAAAACTGGTGGAATTTCAATCAGGTTATCTTTGATAATATGCAGGTTATGAATATAATGCAATACCTTGCTCAATCCTCCCCCGGTATTGTGAATAATTCCATGGATTTCATTCCTGTATTTGCTAAGAATAGCATTTAAAACAGGCACAAACGTTCTTGTAGGAGATAGGAGCAACTCCCCTACAGTATGGCCTTCAAATTCGTCCGTAAGACGTTGGGTGCCGGTATAAACATATTCTGAATCGATGTTCGGATCAAAACTTTCCGGGTAGTTTTCTGAGTAATAATAAGACAGTGTTTCGTGCTTGGCAAAGGTTAATCCATTGCTGGCAATGCCGCTGTTGTATGCAGTTTCGTAAACGCTTTGTCCATAAGATGCCAATGCTACGATCACATCGCCTGGCTGGATTTTTATATCCATAACCTTTTCCTTGGGCATTCTTGCAAAAGCGGTAAAACCGACATCTGCAGTGCGTACAATATCCCCTACATCGGCAGTCTCTCCACCGGAATGCCTGATATGAATGCCAAGCGATTCCATTTTTTCAATAAACTCAACAGTCCCTTCAATCAAAGCCTTAACGACCTCTCCCGGTACCAATCCTTTGTTTCGGGCGATGTTTGATGATAAAATAATATCATTGGTGACACCGGAACAAGCCATATCATCCAGGTTCATTACAAGTGCATCCTGTACGATTCCTTTCCAGGCATTAATGTCGCCGGTTTCTTTCCAGTACAGGTAGGCTATGGAAGTTTTGGTGCCGGCTGTATCTGTATGCATGATATTGACATATTTTTCATCATTACTGACATAATCAGGTAATATCTTGCAGAATGCATCGTGAAAGAGTCCTTTGTCGAGCTTCAATATGGCAGCTCTTACTTCTTCCTTGGTTGCAGAAACGCCGCGCTTTTCGTAGTTCATGGTGCAAAGATAGGTGTTGAAACATAAGGCAGCAACCGCAGGAAGGCAAAGGTTAAAAAATGAGGATGTCATGGATTTAAGACTTTGCATTCCTTGCGCAAAACTTTGCGTTCTTTGCATAAGAATTTTACTGCCATGGCTACATCAATAACATCCTTTTCATATAACCGTCAACGCCTCGGGAAACAGGGTAAAAATGCGTCGCAGGTATTGAAGGATATTGTTGGTGTGTATAGCTGGCATCCATCAGGGCCGCTTTCATTGCTGGCAAGGGTAAAAGGTTTCAAAACTTCTGATTTTTATAATCTGGATGCCCAAAAACTCGCTTACCGGGTTCCTGCGATGCGTTTGTCCAATTACATGCTTCCGGCTGAAACTACTTTTAAAATTATGAGTGCAGTAGTTCCTTTGCCAAATGATCCGACTTGGGAAAAGAGGTATTCCAATCCCGCACGCATTGTTCCACAAGAAGAATATTCGGAATGGAAGGAGACCATACTGAAACTGACTATAAAACCTCTCGAAGCCTCAGATATCCGGAAATTTACGGTTATACCTGACCAATCTTTAAAGCCTTTATTGAACAGGATGGCCTTCGAAGGGGAACTGTTAAGGGTTGGTTCACAAAGTCTTCGGTCTAATATTATTAAATATATATCAACGAAATCATTTGCCGGAAACACCTACAAACCCATTGAGCCTGATACTGCCCTTGCCTGGCTTGCAGGTGAATATTTGAGGGCGTTTGGTCCGGTCAGGGTCAAGGATTTTCAGTGGTGGACAGCAGTAAATGCGCCTCGGGCAAAGGCAGCGATGGCAATGCATGATACAGTTGAAACAGAGAAAGGTTTGTTGTTATTGAAAGCAGATGTTAAAGAATTTGAATCCATAGAATCTCCCCCAAAAGATTGTATTGATATTATTCCGCAATGGGATAGTTATACCATGGGTTATGCTCCGGATGGAAGACAAAGATTTATTAACCCTGATATGCAGGTTCATGCTTATGGCAATATAGGGGCGACTGGTGGCAATGGTTTGGGACTGGTATTGCTTAATGGCTATGCCATAGCTGTTTGGGAGCCTAAATTTACAGGAGACAACCTGAAAATTAAACTGAACCTATTTGAAAAACCGGGTGCAGTTACCCATGAAAAAATGATCAATGGATTTAACGAAATCGGTGCATTTTTGGGCGCGAAAAAAGTGAGTATTGTTTGAATTTTTCGTCTTTGGGCGAGATTTGATCCTATCTCATTTCGGCTCTTTTCCGCCAAGCAGATGAATTTGATGGACTGCTTTCTGAATTTGTTAATTGTTTCTTTTCCCGGCTTAATAATGAGACCAATATGGCGGCGGCATTCATTTCGTCTATATTTTCTTCCATAAGATATTCCGGTTTAAAATGTTTTGGCACAAACTGGGTATCAAAAGTGCCATTAATGAATTCTTTGTTTTTCATGACAAACTTCCCAAAGCTCAGGGTGTTTGCAATTCCTTCAATCTGGAAATCATCAATAGCGCGCAGCATTTTTTGTATGGCATCATGCCTGGTGGCGCCATGGACAGTCATTTTTGCGATCATGGGATCATAGAAAACGGGGATGGTCATTCCTTCCTCATAGCCGCTATCCACTCTTACACCCGGTCCATCAGGTGGGCGATAGGTTATCAGTGTGCCAATGTCAGGCAGGAAATTATTGGATGGGTCTTCGGCATATATCCGGAGTTCAATTGCATGGCCATTTATTTTCAGATCGTCCTGGTTAAAAGATAATTTTTCGCCCCTCGCTATCCTTACCTGTTCCTTCACAAGGTCAATGCCCGTTATCATCTCTGTCACAGGGTGTTCTACCTGCAATCTTGTGTTCATTTCCAGGAAGAAGAAGTCAAGATTTTCATCGACCAAGAATTCAACTGTCCCTGCACCTGAATATTGACATGCGCGCGCAATTCTTACTGCGCTTTCGCCCATCGCTTTTCTCTTTTCAGCAGTTAACACACCTGATGGAGCCTCTTCTATTACTTTTTGGTGCCTGCGTTGGATAGAACATTCACGTTCAAAAAGATACAGGTCATTTCCATGTTTATCGCAAAGCACTTGAATTTCGATATGTCTGGGGGCGCCTACATACTTCTCCAGAAAAACAGATCCGTCCCCGAAGGATGAAGTCGCCTCACTGATAGCGCGTTCCATCTGTTCTTTAAATTCTTCAGGGTTGTTAACAACGCGCATTCCCTTGCCGCCACCCCCTGCCGCGGCTTTGATCAAAACGGGATACCCAATTCCATCGGCAATTTTTTTCGCCTCTTCAGGATTATGGATAGGCTCCTTGGTTCCCGGCAGCATGGGAACATCGTATTCATGAGCTGCTGCTTTGGCAGCAAGTTTATTGCCCATCATTTCTATAGCATGAGGCGTAGGACCAATAAAGGTAATCCCAGCAGAATCCACCTTTTCGGCAAAAGAGGCATTTTCAGACAAGAAACCATAGCCCGGATGAATACCATCTACGCCAAGCTCTAATGCAATTTCAATCATCTTGTCGGCCAGCAAATACGATTCTGAAGAGGGTGGAGGCCCTAATAAAGCTGCCTCATCTGCAAAACGCACAAAAGGGGCATTGCGGTCTGCCTCGGAATAAACAGCGACTGTTTTTATACCCATTTCCTTTATAGAACGCATGATGCGCAGGGCTATTTCGCCACGATTGGCTACCAGAATTTTTTGCATGGAGGCAAAATTAAACAATTAGGAATTACGAATTAAGAATTACGAATTATCAGGTTTTGACGGTCAATGTTGTCACCTCGACGATAGGAGAGGTCTGGAACCGGCTACAACTTCACAATCTGCCTGCTTATGTATCCATCGTCAGTCATAATCTTTAAAAAATAAACCCCCGGATTGAGATTGTATTTTTCGGCATTTATTTCAGTTTGGTAAGAACCTATATCCAGAATTGTATTTGCAACTGTTGCAATTTGTCGTCCGGTGACATCAAATAAAGCTATTGAAATTTTTGAAGGTTTATTAAGGGTGTATTTTACTGTAGTAGAGGAGCTAAATGGGTTGGGGAAAACTTCAATTAATAAATTTGCCAGCCTGAAAGTTTCAATGCCAAGTGCGTAGAAATTTATGGTTGAATCAAATTCATTTTGACATTGATTTGAATCAACAATAGTTAGATTGACGGTGTAATTCTTACCGCTCCCATATAAATGTTTAATGTTGTTTCCGGCCCCTGCAGTGCTATCTCCAAAAGTCCATTGATATGATAATGCCATGCTGTCACTGGCACGAAACAATGCTTCATTGTGAAAATAATTCATAGTCCAATGCGCATTGGGCAGAGGATCTACGGTTATGATCACGGAATCGGTTGCGCTGCATCCTGACGAATTTGTTTCCTTTAAAATATAAGTTGTGGTAGTAGTCGGCTCTACATCTGGATGGGAAACTGAAGAAGAAAAGCCTGATGGGTTTGAAGTCCATAAATAAGAATCACCCTGAACCTTTGAAGTGCCAATGAAAATTGTATAGCCAATACAAATTGAGTTGTTTAGGCCGGTTTCAGCAATGGGAGGAATTGATGCGGTTATCCGCATTGTATCATAAATAGTGCACCCCGTTGCATCTTTAATCCCTGCCACTAATATCGTGTATTTAACTATGTTTTGATGAACGATAGCGCCTGAATCTCCAGTATTCCAAAAGATTTTATAAGGATTTAAATAATTTGAAGGAGTAGCATTAATAGTTAAAGATGTTTTTGTACAAACAGTCGTGTCTTTAGGGATTTTTATTGTTGGAATTTTGGGAATAATGACACTGTCTTTGTAGATAGTAGCACAACCATTTGGTCCGGTGACAATTAAAGTATAATGATAAGTTCCGGGACTATTGTATTGATATGAGCCAGTTTTGCTATTTATTTTTAAAGGCTTCGCGCCCATGGTGCTATCGCCTGTCCATCGGTAACTTGCAATAGTTGAAGGCGAATTGGATGCAACATTTGCCTGAAAATCCACCAATCCGCATTTTTGTACTGTGGCAGAATAATTTGCAATTGGTGGAGGGCCATTTACATAGATGCTGAAAACACTTGAAGCCCTGCCTGGTACAGGACAAATATTATCTGTAGCAGTTGCAACAAAAGTATATGGATATGATCTTATATCAGATTTTTTGGGTGACCAGCAAAATACAGAAGTCGGCCATTTTTGGCCATTTGGAAGCGCTGTGAAGGTAGCGCCATCCATTGTTCCAGGGTTATTCCAGGTCATTTTTACCGTATCGCTCGGTTTCAGGTCAAAGGCTTTAATATTGAAACATGTTTGCTGGTCTGTGCAAATATGAATTGAATATGAACTGCCACCATTAATACCGGTAACAACAGGCGGTATATCTGACGGGCAATCTAAAATGATCATTTCAATATCGCGTTTGATTTCCCCGATGTTTTGTTCTATTCCCTTAGAATCCCTTCTATAAATATCAACAGCGATAACATAATCCGTTATATCTGTTTTTACGGCTTTGAATTCCATATCTCCGTTTGCGGAATCAAGATGAAAACCATAGCAGTATGGTAGGACAAAAGCTTGTTTTTTGCTTGTGCCGGCAAAAATAACAGGCGCGTCATAACTATATGGAGAACTATATTGAATATCGGTTCCATGGTCAGATTGAGGAGGGGCTAACCTGAATGATAGCGAATCTGCTCTCCCAGCTGAATCAACACCATGGTCCGCAACACCGGAATTATAAACGATACATTGATTTACGCAAAAGATGGTTATAGGCGGTGTTGAAAAATAGGGAGAACTTGATGTTGGTTTTATGCACCGATCTAAATAATCTTCAATGTAAAGGTTGTCATCCGCAGCCCCGGTGGTTATAGTGCTACTTCGGCTATTTTCCTGCCATGCAATGGTATATTTACAGCAAGGAGGAGGAAGGTATACAACAGAAGTGATAATAAACTCCTCAATTCCATAGGCAAAATTACAACTTGGCCCTCCGCTACATCTGTCGCAACTGTTATTACAAATAGGAGTAATATCCGTACCACAACAAAGATTTGTTTGTGGTGTTATGGGATTTTTTACGCATGTTTCATCGTAAGTCTGATAGGTAAGATTATTCCCTGCAATTGTCATCCCGTTGCAATCGCGATAGGCATGGACAATTATTTCAAAGCTGTCATTACCAAGACTCTGCCATTCAATATCAGCGCCAAAAACATGACTTGCAAAAGCAGAAAATGGCGCGGACAGGATTGTACTGAAAATAATTAAAAAGAGCTTTTTGTAGATTCCTTTCATCCTTGCCAGATCTTTTACTTCAAAAATCCTTTGTCTTCGAATTTGGGTTATTGGAGTCATCTCATAACATCAGACGAAATTTCTATGAGTTTCGTTGCTTTTAATCATTCTACTTGAAACAAGGCTCGGTCGTTATTGTAAAATATTCAACAAATTAAATGAAAATATTTTGCATTTTGAAACATAATTAACTTATATATAAATAATTATAAATGATGTTTAGTCTGCTACAACTTCACCACCCGCCTGCTTATGTATCCATCGTCAGTCATAATCTTTAAAAAATAAACCCCCGGATTGAGATTGTATTTTTCCGAATTGAATTCAGTTTGATAAGAACCTATATCCAGAATTGTATTTGCAACTGTTGCAATTTGTCGTCCGGTGACATCAAATAAAGCTATTGAAATTTTTGAGGGCTTATTAAGTGTGTATTGTACTGTGGTATAGGAGCTAAATGGGTTTGGGAAAACTGATAACATAAATTCCGGGTTTGTATCTGGTACTATGTCCGATAACAAAATACTCAATGTCGAATCAAATTCGTTTAAACAGCCATGAGTGTTGGATACAATAAGAGAGGTATTATAATTCTTGCTTTTTGCATAAAGATGTTTTATACTATGTCCGCTGCCTGAATTGCCATCTCCAAAGGTCCAGATGTACGAGGGATCGGAAAGGCTGCTGTCAATGGCATGAAAATAAGCTTCATTGCCAAGATAATTCATTGTCCAATGCGCATCTGGTAAAGGATTTACAATAATGACCACAGAATCTGTTTTATTACAACCATTAGAATTTGTTTCGGTTAAATAATATGTTGTAGATGCTTTGGGACTTACTTTTGGACCTGCAATTGTTGAAGTAAATCCCGGTGGGGAACTCGCCCAGATATAGGTACTTCCGGAAATAGCGGATGATCCTAAAGATACAGATGAACCGGCACAAAGACTATGATTTGATCCTGCATTTGCAGCGGGCAAAGGGTTAACAGTAACATCAACAGAATCAGTCCTGGAACATCCTGATAGATTGGTCTCTGTTAAAATATATTCAGCAGATTTAGCAGGTATTATTATGGTATCTGAAGAAATGCAGGTAAAACCTGAAGGAGAACTGGTCCAGTGATACTTGCTGCCGTTTACTTTTGATGCCCCTATAGTAACAGAGGTTCCCAAACATACGGTTTGGCTGTTGCCGGTATTGGCAACCGGCAAGGAATTAACATGAATGGTGACTGAGTCCGTATCGCTGCAACCTGCTGCATTCGTTTCGATTAGAACATAATTTGTGGTAACAGTAGGGGCGGGCTTTGGATTGGCTTTTGTAGAAGTGAATCCCGTCGGAGAACTTGCCCAGCTATATGTATTTCCGGTTGTTGGCGACAGGCCAATGGAAACCGAGGTTCCCGCACAAACAGTTTCACTTGTCCCGGCATCTGCCACAGGGTAAGAAGCGACTTTGATGGTGGCATAGCGGGACATAGTACAACCGTGTGGCCCGACATCAACTAAAGTATATACAGTACTATCCAATGCTTTAACAGTGGGGTTGGCCAAAGTAGAAGTAAAGCCTTGCGGAGAACTCGTCCATGAGTAGGTATTGCCTGAAACAGGGCTGCCGCCCAGGGTCACTAATGAACCAAGACAAGCTATTCTATTGTTGGCTCCTACATTTGCAGCGGGAATTTGGTAAACAGTATCATAGGCAACCGCTTCGTCATTTAAATAGTTTGAGTCTGTAACGCCGTTCGGGCTATAGGTACTTACCAACACTGTGTAAACTCCGGGCGGTGTAAAATTAAAAATAAAAGGAATAAGGTTAACGGTACTATCAGGGGGTAGTTTTCCATACCAGCCGTATGATCCCAGCGAATATCCTTTGGCGCTAAAACCTATGTTGACGCTTCTTAAAGTATCGGTTCCATAATTTTTTAAGGTAACTTCAACACTATCAATGCCAGCACAAAAATGATCAGAGGGTCTTAAAATAGCAGATATACCAGCATCATTGGCATAAGATTGGGCAAGTAAAGGAGTATTTGTACTTAGAAAAAAATATAAAAAAGCTGCAACGAAGGGGAAAAATATCCTGTTTTTCATGGTTCTAGCAATTTTAAGATCGTTTGATACTAACGGTTCATCAATTGCGAGACGTGGAATTCGACAAATAGGTTGCATGATCAACAATCCTGTCCCAGGATATTAAAGTTTTACAATCTGCCTGCTTATATATCCATCATCAGTCATGATCTTTAAAAAATAAACCCCCGGATTGAGATTGTATTTTTCGGCATTAATTTCAGTTTGGTAAGAACCTATATCCAGAGTTGTATTGACAACAGTTTTCATTTGTCGTCCGGTGACATCAAATAAGGATATCGAAATTTTTGAGGGTTTATTAAGGGTGTATTGTACTGTTGTAGAGGAGCTGAACGGGTTGGGGTAAATTGACAAAGTAAAGATACTTTTTGTGTCTGGTTCGATACCCATATATTGAACGTCAATAGTAGAATCCATTTCATTTGTGCAACCGTTGGTGTTCTTTACCACCAGGGCAACGTTATAAGACTGGTTATTGACGTATGAATGTTTAATACTATGTCCGTCTCCACTATTGCCGTCTCCGAAAACCCAAAAATATGATGAATCTGTAAGACTGCTATCCGTGGCATGAAAATAAGATTCAGGACCTAAATAATTCATAAACCAATGGGCATCAGGAAGAGGTTTATCCAAAACCGTGACGGTAACTGAATTGGTTTTATGGCAGCCTGTACTTAAAATGGTTTCTGTTAAAAAATAGGTTGTTGTGGTGTCAGGCATCACGACAGGATTGGCCAATGTGGAACTGAAACCAAGGGGCGAACTAGTCCAGCTACGATGATATCCTGTTATGGCAGGAATTCCAATAAGTGCTTTGTCACCCTTACATACAGTTGAATTTGTTCCCGGATTGGCAATAGGCAGTGGATTGACTGTTATGGTTACAGAATCGGTATTTGAACAGCCAAAGTTGTTGTTTTCCTTTAAGATATAAATGGTGGTTGCAGTTGGTTTATCCGTCGGATTGCTAATAGATGATGAAAATCCTTGTGGAAATGAAGTCCACACATAAGTATCACCTTTCACAGAGGAATCACCGAGATCAATTGCATTTCCGAGACAGATTGATTGATTTGCAACCGTTTTTGCGGCAGGCAAGGGGAGCAGGTTTACCCTCATTGAATCGTAAATGGTACAACCTGTAGCATCTTTAATGCCAGCCCTTAAAACGGTATCCTTTATAATATATTGGTGAATACTGGCTCCTGTGTCTCCTGTATTCCAGGTGATGGTATAAGGCTTTGTATAATTTGAAGGGATTGCATTAACAATTAATTCGGTCTTTGGGCATATTGATGTGTCGCCAGGAAGCCGGATCGCCGGAAGTTTATCAATAGTTACACTATCCCTATATGTTGAAATGCATCCATTTTGTCCCGTGATTGTCAAAGTATAATGATAAACGCCCTGGCTATTGTATTGATATGAGCCGGATTTCCCATTAATATTCAGAGATTTAGCCCCTGATATGCTATCTCCCGTCCAGATATAACTACTTATGGCAGTTGAATTTACAGCCGGGTTGGCCTGAAAATTTACCAGGCCACATTTTTGAATTGTTGCTGAATAAGTGGCTTGCGGGGCTTCTCCGGTGACATAAATGCTAAAGGATTTAGAAGCCCGTCCCGGAATCGGGCAAACATTGTTTATGGTATTGGCAACGAAAATATAAGGATTGGCGCTTATGTCAGATTTTTGAGGTGTCCAGCAGAACATCGCAGTCGGCCACTTTTGATTTGATGAAGTGGCGCTAAAAGTTGCTCCTTTCATGGTTCCCGGATTATTCCATGTCATACTCACAGTATCAGTAGGTGTCAGGTCAAATGCTTTTACATTGAAACAGGTCTGTTGCCCCGAACAGATATTAATTGCGTAGGAACTGCCGCCATTGATTCCTGCAACAACAGGCGGATAATCAGCAGGACAGGTTATGGCGATAATTTCCAGGTCGCGTTTTATTTGCCCGACATTCTGTGCTATCCCTTTGGAATTGCGTCTGTAAATATCAACAACCAGTACATAGACAGATACATCCTGCTTTACTGCCTTGAATTCGATGTCTCCTGTAGTTGAGTCAAGATGAAATCCATAACAATAAGGTGGTACAAATGCCTGGCTCTTGCTTGATCCGGCATAAATTAAAGGTGCGTCATAAGTGTAAGGTGAATTATATGGAATATTACTTCCTTCAGCGGATTGAGGATAGCCGAAACTAAATGAAAGCGAATCCGGCCGGCCAGCGGAATCAACATCATTATCAATAATTCCGGGACTTAAAACAGTACACTGATTGGTGCAAAAGATGGTAATCGGCGGCACCGAAAAATAGGGCGAGCTTAAACCCGGTCTGATACACCTGTCCAATTGATCCTCAACATAACAATTCTGATTTGCAGCGCCTGTTGTTATCGCGCTGCTGCGGCTGTTTTCCTGCCAGGCGATACTGTATTTGCAACATGGTCCGGGCAGATATATGATTGCGGTGATGGTAAATTCTTCAATTCCGTAAGCAAAACTACAACTTGCCCCCTGGCATCTGTCACAGCTTCTACTGCAAACAGGTGTTATATCTGTTCCGCAACATATACTTGTTTTTGGAGTAACTGCGGTGGGGACACAAGTATCCCCGGGACTAAAATAGGTAAGGTTTGTTCCACTTATCGGAATTCCGTTGCAGTCGCGGTAAGCGTGTACTATGATTTCAAAACTGTCATGTCCAAGGCTCTGGTATTGAATATCTGCACCCATAACATGAGTAGCCTTAGATGAATAGGGAGCCGAAAGGCTTATGATACAAATTAAAAGAAGGGTTTTTTGGTAGATATTATTCATAGGGATTAGAATTATACAATTCAATATTAGATAAAAATCCTTCAATTTCCTTTCTATGTTTTAGATAAATCTTACGGGTTCAAAATTGTTTATTTTGGAATTTGGATCGTTAGTGCGATCCTACGACCATGGGAAAGTTTTTTCAATGTCTCAATTTCAAGTTTCAGCTATCCGGCGTCAGCTAATTAGCTCATTGGCATATCAGCACATTATCCCATTCCCTATCTTTGCCTTTTAAGGGAACCAAAAACAAACAAAAAGCCATGAAACTTTTATCCAGGATGATTTTGGCAAGTGCTGTCGTAATCGGCTTCGCTGGCTGCAACCATAACAAAACCAATAATATGAATAGTCAGATTACGCCTGCTGATACTATGGGCGCGTTTTCAAACAGGTTTGCCGACCTGCAATTACTAACCTATAAAGTGCCTGGTTTTGATGAGCTTAGCCTGCGGCAAAAACAGCTTGCTTATTATCTTTATCAGGCAGCGCTGAGCGGCAGGGATATATTGTACGATCAGAAATATAAATACGGGCTCACCATAAAGAGAACTATTGAAGGGATATATGATTCCTACAAGGGAGACCGTACCTCACCGCAATGGAAAGAGTTTATGGTATTTGCGAAAAGGATGTGGTTTTCAAACGGGAACCATCATCACTATGGTGCGGAAAAAATGATCCCGGCCTTCAGTTATGATGATTTTAAGGGCTTTATTACCCAGAGTGATGCTTCAAAACTTCCACTGGGTGGCAAGAGCGTAGATTCATTTTTGACCTTTATGAATCCGATCTTGTTTGACAAAAATGTCGGTTTTAAAACCGTGGTTCTGGATAAAAATGCGGATGTGATCAAGGAATCAGCGAATAACTTCTATGAAGGCCTCACTCAAAAGGAAGTAGAAGATTATTACAAATCCAAAATGGATCCAAAGGATTCTACTCCTGTTATGTATGGCCTTAACTCAAAACTAGTAAAAGAAAATGGCCAGATCGTTGAGAAAACCTGGAAGGTAGGAGGGATGTATGATAAAGCTATTTCACAAATAGTATTCTGGCTTCAAAAGGCTGTAACCGTTGCCGAAAATCCCAACCAAAAAGATGCCTTGGAAAAACTGGTCAAATTCTATCAGACCGGCGATCTTAAAGATTTTGATGCCTATAACATTGCATGGGTACGCGATGTGGATTCAAGGATAGATGCTACCAATGGCTTTATAGAGGTTTATGGCGATGCGCTTGGTATGCGAGGATCTTACGAATCTGTGATATCCTTCAAGGACATGGAAGCCTCCAAAGTAATTGCAAATATAGGCTCTCAGGCACAGTGGTTTGAAGATCATTCACCGATAATGCCAGAACACAAAAAGAAACATGTAACAGGCATTTCCGCAAAAGTGATCACCGTTTGTGTCGAATCAGGCGACGCCGCGCCATATACGCCGATTGGCATAAACCTCCCGAATTCAAACTGGATCCGTCAGAAATACGGGTCGAAATCGGTTTCGCTGGGCAACATCGTTCAGGCTTATGATCAAAGCAATGCCGCTGCACCTGATATTGATGAATTTTACTATGACCAGGAAACCAGGGACCGTCAACGCAAATACGGTGCCCTTGCCGGTGAACTGCATACAGATATGCACGAAGTGATCGGTCATGCGTCCGGTCAACTCAATCCGGGTGTAGGTACACCTGAACATACCCTAAAAAACTATAACAACGCCCTGGAAGAAGGCCGCGCTGATTTAGTTGGATTATATTATATCATTGATCCTAAGTTGGTTGAAATGGGTGTAACACCATCTACTGAAGTCGGCAATGCAGGCTATGATAAATACATCATGAACGGGATGATGCTCCAACTCAACAGGCTTGATCCAGGCAAAAACGTTGAAGAGGCGCACATGCGTAACCGTCAGCTGATTGCACATTGGGCGTATGAGCATGGTAAAAAAGACAATGTGATTGAAAAAATAAGCAAGGACGGTAAGACTTATTTTAAGATTCATGATTACAATAAATTAAGAGAACTCTTCGGACAATTGCTCCGCGAAATTCAACGCATTAAATCAGAAGGGGATTATAAAGCAGCGTCAGACCTGGTAGAAAACTATGGTGTAAAAGCCGACCAGGATCTGGTGAAAGAAGTCAAAGACCGTTATAAAAAACTTAATATCGCGCCATACAAAGGTTTCATTCAGGCCAAACTGGTGCCTGTAATGGATGGCGACAAAATCACGGATGTGAAGGTGGAATATCCAACTGATTTTGTAAAACAAATGATGGACTACGCAAAAGATTATTCGTTTTTACCGGATGTGAATTAATTCTTACTTCTTACTCATTGCTCCCATGAAACTAGGCTCCGCTTCACAAATTGTTATTGGTACAGAAGACCTCGAAGCTTCTGCTCTGGTCTATGACCGAATCGGATTTAGAAGGATAGCCGAAGGGAACATGCCCGGGCCCTTTATTCAGTATACCGATGACAGTTCTTTAATCTTGCTAACCCAGGATGGAATGAAGTATATAGGCCTGATCTATTTCGACAAGGATATGCTTAGGAATGTTGATGAATTGATGAGCCAAGGCGTGGAATTTCAACAGCAAACAAATGATGCTGCAGGCAATTTTTTCCATGGCATTTTTACCACACCTGATGGGGTGATGATCAACCTCGTAAATTTTGATCCAGGGAATATGTACCAGCCTGATCGAAAGCTTATTAATATCCCCGAGGATGAATTAGGGTCTCTTGAAAATTATCCTAATAAAATGATCGGGGTTTTCGGTGAATATTCTATTCCTGTTTCCGGGCTCGAAAAATCACTGGAGTACTGGCAGAAGTTGGGCTTTGATGTTCTTAGCAGAAATGAGGAACCTTATCCCTGGGCAATTGTCACCGATGGATTAAATGTGCTTGGATTTCATCAGACAACAGAATTTAATACCCAGGCCATTACCTATTTTGCCCCGGATATGCAGAAACGAATTGCAGCTTTAAAAAATACGGGCCTTGAAGACAATATAAACAGGTTTTCAGGATCAGGTGACAGTGAAAAGAATGCGGTACTAACAACCATGGAAAACCAGCACTTTTTCCTGTTTTCGTTTTAGGCTTAATACATTAGGGCTTCATAAATTGTGATTAAAAACAATTTCTGAATCAATCATGCGTTCGATACGTGATTCAGAAACAGTTAACTTGTAATTCATATATTTGGGCCAATGAACCGAAAAACAAAAATTATTCTTTTATTCCTGACATTAGGTTTGCCGATTATTTTATTCGCACAACCTGTAATAATCAAGGGACATGTATCAGCAAAAAAGAAAGATACAATTTTTGTTAGTTCGCCCAGAGGCATTGTCGATCATGTTGACTATAATGCAAATAAAGAACGTGTTGCAAATATATCTCCTGACAGGGATGGGAATTTCAGGGTAGTCTGTCCATCCTCTTCTGAGGGAAGATATTATGCTTTAAAGATGGGGGAAAATCACATTTTTTTTGGTGTATATCTATATCCCGGAGATAGCATCAATGTAGAAGTAATGGATACTATTAACCATTATTACGGAAATGGAGCGAGTGCTGCTATTTATTTTGATAGTTGCATGCAAAAGCAATATGTTCCCAGGTCCACTACCCTGAAACTATCAACGGATTCATTTCTTCGCAACATAGATAGTTGCAGTTCAGATCAGTTAAATTTCATTGAAAGGTTTGCCAAACGCGAAAACTGGAATTCAAAGCGCAAACAACATGCAATATGGGATGCGAAATATCAATGGGAAAGCGAGAAACTGCAATATATTACCTGGCATTCTTTTGTTACACACCAAACCGGTATAGTTAAAGTAAAGCCCTCCTTCTTTAATATTTTTACTTATGCGGATTTGCACAATGAAGAAGCTTTAAGTTCTGTTGGTTATATTTCTGTGCTGCGAAGTCTGGCAGGTACGATCTTATTAGAGAAGTGGGAGCATTTGTCTCCTGAAACTAAAAAATTGCTGATTCCAACCAAAGAGGAATGGGACATAAAGGAAACTATGAAATTGATGGATAGCCTCTATACGGGCAAAATAAAAGAGGTTGCATTGGGCCTTTATGCTGAAGGTATGTTTATGCGCCTGCAGTACGATAAAGAAGACAAAAAGGCTGAACGACTTAAGGTGATAGATTCATTGATTGGGATATTGGGAAGAGATACTACGACTTATCACACCGGGATCTATACCAGACTTAAGGAAAAAAGACAACAGACCATGGACCGTAACAATACGTCCGCGTCTCAATTCAGTCTACCGGACACAAGTGGAAAAGTATTGTCGCTCAATGACTTTCGTGGCAAAGTGGTACTTATTGATTTTTGGGAAGTTGGCTGTGTACCATGCTATGAAGCTATTCCGCATTCCAATAAATTGCAGGAAGAACTTGCAGGAAAGGACTTTGTGGTCATTTCAATTTGTTGTCACAGCAATGATAATGAGCAGAAAAAGTGGATTAACAAGTTCAAATGGAAGGGGGTACATCTAGCCAGTCACAATAAAATGGAAGATAGCTATGGCGTTGAAGGCTATCCTGATTATGTTTTGATTGACAAAAAGGGCATTATCAGGCATGATAACGCAACTCTCACAGATGATTTGAAAGCAGAAATTAA
>Ga0207007_1106_pt1 | contig 22843 bp, 18 predicted proteins | sample Alteio_BWMinCont_85_FD_153487 | JGI IMG/M metagenome (GOLD analysis project Ga0207007, IMG submission 153487) | Enriched cells from forest soil in Barre Woods Harvard Forest LTER site, Petersham, Massachusetts, United States -... | ecosystem: Environmental > Terrestrial > Soil > Temperate forest >...
AAAGTCTTCGTACTGGTTAAACGAATCCCAATGCTGTCTAAATCTGCCGTCCATGGCATCCTTGCCGTAGAGATCCATCAGCCAGTTGCAAAAAATCAGGTTCTCTTTGTTGGCGGTGGACTGGCCGCTGGACACGGTAGGGGCGGCGCAAGCAACGGTCGTGACCGCGGGGCTGGAGCCGAGCAGGTTCATAGCATTGCCCTTACTGAAGCTGTAGTTTCCACCGGAGTTGCTGGCGCTTCGGGGATTATTGTCGATAAAATTCATATCCACGCCGAACTTGAATTGATGCGCGCCCCTGGTCCAGGAAAAATTATCGGTAACCTGGTTGCGCACCTCGATGTTAAAACTCGAACCGCCGCCAGACAGGCCATAACCGCCTCCGCCTGCGGGCGAGGTGGTAATGCCGGTCAGCACAACTCCCGGCATGCCCATGGACCCGTTGAGAACGCTGAACGAATGATCGATTCCCCATTGGTAGCGCAACTCGTTGACCTTGTTGCTTCCGAGCACCATGGTCCAGTTGGCAATGATGAAGCGGTCCTGGATAAAGCTTCCATCGGATTGTGTCTGCAGCAAAGAGGAATTGGCATGCTGCCAGTCCCTGATATTGGTGACCGCGCTCAGGTGATTGGACTGATTCAGTTGAGCGTCCAGCTTTATGAGTTCGATGTCTTGCCGCAATTGTCGTGGATAGGTGCCGATGAAATGGCCATAGATGTAGTCCTTGGCCGCCTGGCACTGGGCCGCCGAGGGCGCTGTCGCTCCGGCGGTTAACCCGGCCGCGGTCACGGTGGGACATGTAAAGTTCTGGATGGAGGGATTCAATTCAACCGTGCTCTGGGTGATCGGATCCACTTTACGGTAACCGTCATCGGTGACGAAAAAGAACAGCTTGTTCTTGATGAGCGGTCCCCCCAGGCTCCCGCCCCATTGGTGTTGCTGGTGAATCGACGTCGCCGGAGGGAAGCCGGTGGAGGCTGAGAAAGTCTTGGAAACCGGGTCCGCGGCGTTGAACACATTGGACCGGCCGTTATAGAAGAGGTCGCCGTGAAATTGGCTGGTGCCGGACTTGGTCACCGCGTTCACAGCGCCGCCGGCGGACTGCCCAACTTCGGCGTCGAAACCGCTCGAGGCGACCTGGAATTCCCGGATCGAATCCGAGCTGTAGACGTAGCCGTCATTGGAGGGACCGCCGCGCGGGCCGCCGTTGATGTTACTGTCGTTGCTGGCGCCATCCACTGAATTGTGGCTGTACAGATTGTTGATCCCATGGAAGCTCATCCCGCCGAAGACCCCATCGGGGGTCACGCCGGGCGTGAGTAGCGCGAACTGCTCCCAGCGCCGCGAACTGGTCGGCAGATCGCTGACCAGCGTTTCGCTGATGTTCTGCGACTCCTCGGTCTTCTCCGTTTCGAGCAAGGGCACTTCGGTGGTTACGGTAACCAGCGATTGCTGCGATTGCACCGGTAGCTCGACGTCCACTCTCACCGTCTGGCCTACCTGCAGCGTTACGCCCTTGTGTTGAACAGTGGCAAATCCCGTCTGGCTCGCGGTTATGTCATATTTCCCCGGGGGCAGGAGAGGAACCAGGTAGACTCCCGACTCATTCGACATGACCGGCTTCATATCAACCCCGGTGTCGACGCTATGCACCGTTACTGTTGCGTTGGCCATAGCCAGCCCTTTCGGGTCCGTGACCGTTCCGGTAAGCGTTCCGGTGGCCGATTGCCCGAAGGCAGCGCCCGCAAAACCTGCCAGCAGCGCCACCATGGCCATGCCTATCGCTACTCCGAGCACACCCCTATTTGCACGCATTGTTGCCTCCTTTAAATATCGCGCTTACAACCTTGCGTCTGCTCGCATTCCAAAGGCTTGCTCCAACTTGCTCTAAAGGGCTGGGAAACTTCTGTGTATGGCGGGCAAGCTACGCCCGCCTCATCACGCATGTCAAGCAGATTTATAGTCCGCGAGGTCAGACCAATGGCAGATTACCAGCGATTCTATTACACTAAAGGTTATATATGGATTTAAATACGTCCCTGCCGGGATAGCATCGCCCCATAATCCCATTTCTCGACTGGGCGCAGATCATCGATGGCCCATGCTGGAGATCGCCCATGCTGGAGATCGATAGTTAGCGCACGGCCACGCCGTGGAGGGTACCGAGCCCGGTGGCGCCGAACCCGGTGTTCGCGCCGCTAATAGTGGCGGTAGGTGCGGCATTGCCTGTGGCAGTGGCGGCGTAGACCGTCACGCTGTTGCCGAAGGCGTTACCGACGTAGATGTTGCCCAGGGTGTCGAGCGCGATGCCGTTGGGGTTATTGAGCCCGGTGGCCGCACCGGTAATTGTGGCCGTAGGTGTGGCATTGCCCGTGGCATTGGCGGCGAAGACCGTTACGCTGTTGCCGCCGACGTTCATGGCGTTGGTGACGTAGATTTTACCGGCGGCGTCGAGGGCCAAGGCGTGGGGGCCGATGAGCCCGGTGGCCGCGCCGGTAATAGTGGTGGTAGGCGTGGCATTGCCTGTGGCATTGGCGGCGAAGACCGTTACGCTGTTGCCAAATCCGTTGACGACGTAGATATTGCCCTGGGCGTTGAGCGCGATACCGTTGGGAAAATTCAGCCCGGTGAGCGCACCGATAATTGTGGCCGTAGGTGTGGCATTGCCGCTGGCATTGGCGGCGTAGACCGTCACGCTGTTGCCGTTGGAGTTGGTGACGTAGATCTTACCGGTGGCGTCGAGCGCGATGCCGCTGGGGAAATTGAGCCCGGTGGCCGCACCGATAATAGTGGCCGTAGGTGTGGCATTGCCTGTAGCACTGGCGGCAAAGAGCGCCACGCTGTTGCCAGCGGCGTTGGTGACGTAGACGTTGCCGCTGGCGTCAAAAGCCGAGCGGTGCGAATCATTGAACCCAGTGTTCGCGCCGCTGATAGTGGTGGTGGGGGCGACGTTGCCGCTCGCAGTAAGCGGGAAAATCTCTACGCTGCTGCCTTGTGTGGCGTAGATGTTCTTGTTGACGGCGGGTGATTCAGGTGTTGATGAACTGCTGCAGCCGCTCGCGATCCCCAACGCGCCGATTGCCAGAAGCAAGACACCAAGGTGGGTGGAAGGAGCCCGTTTTGTATTCATAAATCTCCTATCTCAACAGGTATCTCTTTCTTCAACTCTGAATCGCTGGAATTGTACTGCCCGTGCGTGGTTATGCAAGGCCAAAACTGTGTAGGATTCGCCGTTGATACGATCCACCGCGGGAATTCATCCCGCTTAGCGGTTGATAAAGACTGTGCGCGGCATCGATTGCGAAGTTCTGCGGGTCCCAGTTCTGCTAGGAATTCATGATTCTCCGCGGTCGGAAGTCCGGCGCGCCTCGCGGCGGCGTGGGTTCCTGCAGGCGCCCCATGACGTAAAGCTGAATGGCATTTTGGTCTTCCGGTTCGAGAGCGCTAAACTCTATACCTACGTGATCCGTTCCCTCTGTGCGAACGATACGCGCGCGCACGTTCAGGGAGGCGCGAAAGTCCGCGATCTTGAACTCCAACGAAACTTCCTGGCCCACCTCCACCTGGTGCGACGATTTCAACCGCATCCCGCTTTCGCTGATGTTCACGCTGCGCATAAGAACATCTCGGTCTCCCCACTTGCAGTGGACATCGGTAAAGAGTGGCAATCGGGCCGCGTGCCTTCTAGTTTTCCATTCGGGAGACCCCATGGCGGTCAGCATCGGAATGACGCGAGCTGCGGCAATGGGTTTCGGCAGAACGAACGTGACGCCCGCGCCGAAAGCCTTTCGCAACAGCGCAATGTCGTCCGCGGTGCTCAGCATCACCACGGTGGTCTCACTGCCGGGCTGCGAGTTCCGCATTCGGCTGGCCAGTTCCAGGCCGTCTGGTCGGGGCATGCCCACAAAAATCACATCGAACCGCTGTTTCTCCGCCTGTTGGTTGGCCTTCTGGCTGTCGTCCAACGTCACGACCGTATGCCCTAGCGGGACGGCCAGCGACCGCATGACTTTCAGGCTCAGCGGTTCATCGTCGACAACCATGATTTTCAGCGACATAAGCTTGGCCTCGGCAAGTTACTGTTCTCCGGATGTCGTCCAAGGACAATCCCTTGAATCTTGAATAAGGATACGCCGGAGTCGTCCTGAGAGCGTAAGTAACTGGCATGGCGATGCCCAAAGCGTGAAGTTCAAGCACAGGCACGCCTCCCCGCAACTGAGGAAAGATTCGCGCCCGTATGCTCGTCTGCTGGGAAAGTTTCCTCGGGCCATATTTGCCCGGCGGCGTTCCATCTTGTGCTGGCGGGCTTTCGGTGCCACAATACGCGCGGCTTGTGGGTCAAACGAGAGAAGATGATCGCCGCGGCGAATCGTCATTCGCCCGATGGGGGAGGCAACATATGAAGCACCTACTTTCGGCAGTACTGGCGTTGACTTTTGTTCTGGGCGTGTCGCATACCGCCGCAGCGCAGACGGAAGTTTCAGTGATCGGGCCCGGCGGCGTCAGAGCGTCGGTCGAAAAGCTGATCCCGGGCTTTGAAGCCAAGACCGGCTACAAGGTCAAGCCCACCTACGGCTCCGGCGGCGGCACCCACGCACAGGTTGTGAAAGGCGACGTATTTGACGTAGTGATCGTGCAGCCGCCCTATCAAGACGTGATCGCCTCTGGAAATGTCATGAAAGACACCGAAAAGTTGCTGGCATCGGTGCCCGTCGGCGTTGCCGTCAAGAAGGGCGCGCCCAGGCCCGATATTTCCAACGCGGCTGCCGTCAAGAAGATGCTGCTGGATGCCAAGTCCGTCTCCTATCCCAATCCCTCGGGCGGAGCCGCCGCGGGCGTCAGTTTTCAGCAAACCCTCAAGCAGTTAGGAATTTTCGACGAGGTCCAGGCGAAGTACAAGCCCGGGCAGGCGACGCTGGCGGCTAAGGGCGAAGTGGAAGTCAGTGTGACCTACCTGAGCGAAATTGACGATCCCGGCGTTGACATCATCGGCGCGCTGCCAAAAGATATTTCCACGCCCACCGCTCTCGTGGCCTTCGTGAACACCAAGGCCAAAGACCCAGCGGCGGCCAAGGCCCTGGTGCAATACCTTTCGGGGCCGGAAGCAGCGGAAGTCTACAAAGGCCTGCGGATGATTCCCGGCCGCTAAATCTTTTTTTGGCCGCAAATCGCCGCGCGCTTAGCTGGCTGGTTCCATCCCCACCGACTTGTAAACCGCCTTGGCGGCGGGCGACGCGAGATAGTCCAGAAGTGCTTTCGCGACCGCCGGATTTTTCGCATGGGAGGAGATGAGCCCGACCATCGGCGACGGCGTTGAGGCCCCCGCCGGCAGCGCCCCGACGATGTCAACGCCGGGATCGTTAATCTCAGGTTGGAAGGCGAGAGCGAAGTCCGCGTCGCCTTTCAGCACCAACGCCATCCCACCGCCCGCTTTCACCTTTGGCAGGATCTGATCGGTCACTCCCAGCCTGTTGAGCGTGTCATCGACGCTCACCCCGGAGGCCGCCCCGACAGCCCCGTGCGGATAGGAGATGGCCTTTGCCGCAAGCAGCGTCTTCTTCAGCGCTTCCGGCGTCGAAATATCCGGTTTGGGTGCGCCCTTCTTCACCGCCAGGGCTATGGGAATGCTTGCCAGCGGCCTCACGCTGCTTCCCACCACGTTGCCGGACGCGATCGCGTCCGCAATGGGCATGAGCAGGATGGTCACGTCAAACTGCTCTCCGTCGATCACCCGCTTTTTAATTAAGCCGCTGGCGGCGTACGTCCCCTTGATCTTGTATCCGGTCTTGGCTTCGAAGCCCGGAGCCAGTTGCTCGACCGACATGCGGATACCGGTCGGCCCAGCGACCGTGATCTCCATCGCGTTGTCCCCGCTGGACGATTGTCGCGGCTGTCGTGGCGCCGTCCACGCAAGACTGCCGGCCAGCAAGAGCACCATACCGGCCAAGCTCATACCCACAAAAGTTTGTCGCTTCACAGTCAGCCTCCTGGAATTGTCGTCGAGCATCGCACCAACGCCCGATTTCCCCCGATCATACACCTCAAGCCCGAAATCCAGAATCGCCACGCCGGATAAACGCACCCCGCGCCGGTGCGGAACTCTCCCGGCGCGGGGGCGCCATCCCCCGGCAACCTGACCCGGGGGCAATTAAGACCATAGCGCACGCGACATGAACCTCACCTTAAGGTGCTCATTTCCACTTTGAAGCTTGGCGTTGCAAGCCGGCCCTAGTTTGGCGAGAGTTGCGCGATATAGTCGATGATGAGCAAGTCCACGGGACCCGTTTGGGGTTCGAGTTTCAGCCCCAGTTGTTCCTTGAGAGCCTCTGTAAACGTTGGTCCGGTAGGGTCAGGCCGGAAGTTCCCGCCAACGGTCGAGGGACCGTGCGGCGAAAACTCGATGGCGAAATCGAATTTGCCGGTGAGGCCCGTTCTATCCACAATGGGAAGGTCCACGCCGCTGTCTCCCCCCGTCAACGAGCTCGCGATCAGTTCCATGGACACGTTTCGTGCGCCTCCGCGCGCGCGACCCGGCGCGCTCGGAGTCATGCCCAGCATACCGCCGCACGTGGCGGGGAACCGGTTGTCGACTGCCTGCGGTGGGGCCGTAGGCGGGGGGCTGGGGACCGCCCACGTCGCTGGGCATGGCAACTCATCCGCGTGTTTCTGAAGCAGCGGCCCCAGCTTTCCCGGCTGCTCCACGAGCAACGCGAACACCGGAACCTGCCGGGTTTCATAGTGAGCCGCCAGCTTGAAGCGATACGCAAGCAGAGCCTGCATCATCAGACGCATCTGATCCTTACTGGGATTGGTGGGATTTCCTTCCACTCTCGACTGGATATCGAAGCGATCTGTCGTCGCCCACTTCGGCAACTGCGAGTTCAGAAACTGCTCCTGATTGGGAGTGAGTTTGTATGCGAAGATGATGTAAGTGGCCAGCGGTAAATTATTCGCTCTAAAAATTCCTCCGATGGGGTTATACACATCGCCGGGCCCCAAAGGGATGTTGAAATATACGGCGTTGGGGGGCGCCGTTGTGTTTTGCTTAACCGAAGCGCTGTTGAACGCCACCTTGCCGCCTGCCGCTGTCTCCCAATCAGGCGATTGCGCCGCGCTTAGAGCGCTCGATGATTTCGGCCACAGCAGCGCGCACGCACCGCACAGCAGTGCTACCGCCAAGGCTGCTCTCGGAAACCAATTTGCTCTATTCCCCATGTCCCCTCCAACCACTCCGTTGACGTTCCAACCGATGGCCCGAGGCTACGCCGATTATATGCTCTAACTCCCGAGAAGTCGCGTGATCGGAATGCGGGTTCCTGCTCTTAATAGCGGAATGTCCATCGCAGCTTGACGGCAATCTCTTCGTTTTGCGGCGCCAGCGTCAAGTCGGGGCCTGTGAATAGGCGCTGCCAGCCCCGGTTCCAGACGATGAACAAATCGTCCCCGGGCCTGATCGTCCAGCGCAGCCGTGTGTTACTGCCAAAATTGTGTCCGTTGTATTGCAGGAAATTGCTCAGCACCAGATTGGGACTCCACGCCAGCGCGGTTTGCAAATACCACAGCCGGTTTATGAAATTGCCTTCGGGCATCCGGGCGAAGTCATTTTCCAAATTTGCCGAGAGTTGCACCCGGCCTTTCGGAGATGTCCACTTCACGTAGTCTTGCCATTGCGTCAACTTGCCGTTGTAGAAATCTCCCAGCCACGTTGTGTTCCCGGCCTGCACCGGACGGTGATTGCTGGTTTCTGCGGTGATGCCCCAGCGGATGTAATCGTACGCGCCCATGGGAATCACCACTCCCGGAGCGATTTCAAACGGAACCAGCAGGGTTTCGCCCTGCGGCTGCATCCACAACGTGAGCGAGTCGCCCGATTGCAGTTGCGTGACTTCCGACAAATCGAAAAATCGTGATTCGGTTATCCCTTGCCTGTCCACGAAGCGGTCCAGCAAGGTTCTGAAAAATTGCTGTCGGATCCACCCAAAGTGTCCGGTCTTGGACGGCCGTGGACCGTAAACACAATTGAAATTGTAATGTGTGATCCCGGCGCGAGGCAAAAAACCCAGCGCCGGTTGCAGGGCGCTTCCGAAATCGAATATTTCCGCCCCGCAATTGTAGAGATCGTTGGGGTAGGCAATTCTGGCGCCCCAGCCAACCCGGCCGCCCGGCCCCAGGTCCCCCTGGGTGGTTGCCGTCCAGCCGCCCATCTGTAGGTTTTTGTCGCCGAGAAATTTCGAGGTGCGCCACACCGCGTCCAGTCCCAGCAGCGTATTCTTCTTGAGGCCCGCGGGATCCCCATTGGTGAAGATCGCGCCCACTCGCAGGTCTTGATTCACGTCGAAAGAAACGCGTCCCGCCAGCAAGTTCGTGCCCGCCACCACGGCGGAAGGTAACGCCAGGTCCTGCACCACTTGCGCCGGCACGATGGTTTGCCGCGTTTCCACGTCCAGCAGCGCCAGATTCCATCTGCCCAGCCGCCCGTTGAGCTTTACACCGCCATTCAGAGGAATGGGCACGGAGTCCAGCAGCCCGATTCGCCGGCTGAAGAAGGGCACAAAATCAGAGCCCAGACCCAGTCCGAAGTCGTATTGATTGGCCCCCTCTAGAAAAAACGCTCTTTTCTCGGGAAAAAATAGCGGAAAACGCGTCAGGTTGACCTGCGGCGTGTCCACCTCCGTTTCCGCAAAGTCCGTGTTTACGGTGAACACCGTGACGAACTGCGGAGTGATTTTCCAGGTCACCTCCCCGCCCCCCGTCCCTTGCCAGATGCCCGGGTTCACTCCGAACGTGCGCGTATTCTTCCCCAGCAGGTAGGGCACAAACTCCAAACCCTTGCCTTGCCGCACCTCTTGCATCCCCGCGAGCTGCCCGGCGCGGCTCAGATCGTAGAGGTACGAATCCAGCGTCGGCGAAGACCATCGCAGAGTCATGTGCTCGCGCGCCACATAGCGTTGGAAGTTCACTCCCCAATTTTCCTTGCCCGCGGTGAAGCTCAACGTGCGCGCCGGAATCACAATTTCCGCCGACCATCCGTCCGCGGTTCGCGTCGTGCGCGCGTCCCAGATTCCATCCCAATCCAGCGGCGGGAAATCTTGCGGGCTGGAGATCAGGCCGTCATCCCGCGCCCCCGACGCATTGATCTGAAAAAAATAGCCGGTGCGCCGGTCGCCGTAAGTGTCCAGCACGATGGCCACCGTGTCGTCCCCGCTCATGTCGCCGTCCCGGGTCATGGTGTGCATGGCGATGCCGCTTGGCTGGGGATCGTGGCACACGAATCCGAAATAGATCGCATCGCCGGAAATCAGTACGCGGACTTCGGTTGTGTACGGCGTGGCTTCGCCGGGGTGTGGCGATTGTTGCGTCAGCGTCAAAACGGCGGCGTCATGCCATTCCGGCTCATCCAGCTTTCCGTCCAGATGAATCGGCCCGGAAATTTTCGTCACCGCAACAACGGGAGGTTCGGCTGGCGTGCTCTGAGCAAATGATGGTGTTGCGCCCAGAACGGCGGCTGCCAGGAGCAGCCCAAGCCCAACCACCTGGAGCCGGAACACATGACCGTCGACAAATTGCCGTTGGAAGATAGATCCCATGAGCCCAGGGAGTGTAGATTCTAAAACGACTTCTCATCCTCACCCACTATTTCTTCATAACAACTTGGACGTTAACGGCAGCTTAAGCCGTCTCTTCGCATGAATCTCGCGGCGACGACGCGGAAAGCCGGTCACCGATTTCAGCTCGCGGGGGCCTCTGGCAGGCAGGATCGCAACGTTCAGCGCTTGATTTCTGTTGACCCTCAATTTGTGCCGGTGTATATGCCTAGGGGTACACATCCTGCAAACATTTGGGAGGATTGCACATGAAAAGTCGTCTAATCGGCGTCAGTGCGGCCATGATTGTTTTGATGGGTGTGTTCTTTTTGGTTTCGCGGTTTGCCATGGCTCAGAATGGCGGGCCGTTTGCGAAGCCGGCGTGTGTCGGCTGCTCCGTGGATGGTAAGACGACGCCTCGATTGTCCGACGGCCATCCCGACCTCAATGGCTTCTGGAACAACATGGCTGGGGTAGGGAACAACATTGTCGCCAGAGCCGATAACGGCTCGGTGCTATTTGATTTCGCTGGAGAGGGGCTCGGGCCTGACGGAGCCACGGCCTCCTCCACCCCTGGCGATCCCAATAAATATGGATCGCAAGCCTACAATAATCTTTCGCAACCTCCCTACAAGCCGGAATACGCGGCCAAGGTCAAGGCCCTGGTGGACAATGAGCAGTACGGCGCGACCCTGAACGAAGATCCGCAGATGGAGTGCAAGCCGCTGGGCGTGCCGCGCGGTTCGGTGGGTACCATGCAGATTGTTCAGACGACGCAAGTGATGGCGCTTCTCTACGAAAATGCTCCCGGTCCGACCTACCGTATCGTCTACGTCGACGGCCGTCCGCATCCGACAGACTTGGACACCTCCTTTTGGGGACACTCTATCGGCCACTGGGATGGCGACACGCTGGTCATCGACATTGTCGGACTCAACGACGAAACGTGGCTGGGCGGCGGCATGGGCGGCCCGAAATACGCGTTGTGGCATAGCGACAAGGAACATGTGGTCGAGCGCTGGACCCGCAATGGCGACCTGATGAACTACGAAGCCACGGTTGAGGATCCCGTCGTGTTCAGCAAACCGTGGGTGGTGACACCCAAGCGCCTGCAGCATGCCAAGGCCGACGACGAGATCATCGAGGCCCTCTGCTCGGGTCAGGATAAGGGACACTTTGTCAGCCCAACCAAAGAGGACCCCTTCATCTGCAACTATTGCAGCACCAAAATTGAGAACGGAACCTCGATCGGCAAGACCAAATAGCCGCAACCGGCCGTCGCCCGCATCGCGGCCCACATATGCCGGAGGATTAGAGCCTAACTCCGATCCTCCGCGGAGAATCACTCCGAATCAAAAGACTCCCTGCGTCCATACCGCGTGATTTTCCTGCTCCTCGGTGTGGCGCTGCCAGCGAACCAGAAATTCCCGCTAGGAGGTTATGTCAGTCCATGATTCAAGCCACCCACAAAGGCGTGGAAATCGAAATGGAGCTTCATCAATTGCCGCACGGCAATTGGAAATGCGACTACACGTTGATCAAGCACCCCGGACGGATCCAAACTCTGCATCACGGCGACAAGGAGTTTCCCACGATGGATCTTGCCCGGGACTATGCGTTGCAAGAAGCTCGCGACGCCATAGACCAAGCCCAGGCAAACGACAGCACCAAATCAAGGTAGTGGATCACCAGATTGCCGGTCTTGATGCTACTGCCAATCCGTCCGCAAGAACTCGATGCGGTAGAAATGGCCGGGCACCTCTCCGCCGTTGATGTGCGCGTGCAGCGTTTGCGGCATGGCCGAGGAGCACGCCGGCGCCATCATGCCGGCCGGTGGCCGAGCCGGTGCGCCGCGCAGCCACGGCACAGCGTTGGCATCCCATTGGTAATCCCCGACCTCGCCCTTGTGATAGGGTCCGGGCTTGCCCAGAGGCGTCTTCGCCGGCGGCGCGGCAGCTGTAGCGGGAGGTGGAGCTGCGGCGGCGTTGGGCTGCGGCGCCGCGGGAGCGGTGTCGTTTACAAACACCGAGCGGTACGGATGGCCGTGCAGGTTCTCCTGCGATTCAGGTCGCTCCGTCACCTCGACCAGGCGCACGCGCTCATCCGCATACAGCGCCTTGTGGTTATTGGGAGCCGCTTTGACCGAGTCCATCGCAATCGGGTAAGGCCATTCCTTGGAGAAGGGCGGGCCCAGCCCCGCCGGATCAAGATTCTTGAATTCGGGTATGGGGCCTACCATCCATGGATACCATTCCTTCCAGTTTGCTCCCAGATCGGCGCCGTCCAGCCGCTTGAATTCGAGGATGTAAAAGTGAACGGGGATCGTGCCGTGGTTGGCAATCTGATGCGGAGCCCGCGGCGCCATGGTGTCGCAGGTCGGGAACTCCGCGCCATGAGGCGCGACCCCGTGCCCCGCGCCCTGCCCGTTCAATGCGCTGTCCGGATCGAGCTTGGTGTCGACGATTTGTGCTGCGTCCGGCTGGGGAGCGTCATACAGGTAGACCGAGGGATAGGGCTCTCCACTCATCGGTTCTTTCTCGCCCGGTCCAATGGTCACCTCGATAAAACGCAGCTTGCTATCGTCATAAAGGAGTTTGTGGTTTTGCGGCGCGGCCTTCACCGACTCGTACGACATGGCATATGGCCACGCCGGATACTTCGCCTGCCCGTGGGCAACTGTCAGCGCCATCAGGATGCAACCTGCCACGTACAACGGAAGCTTTGCGTTTTTCATGGTCTCCCCTTCGCGTCTTTCAAGGCGGCTGTATTTTCGCAGGACCCTATTCTCGTACCACCTCTCCGGAGATGCAAGTTCGGCTTGGTCCCGTGAAGTCCCGTTTCTCGGGAGTTGGCGGTACTATAAGCCCCCAAGGTTTTAGCGACTGTAACCATTAACCAAAGGAATTCAGAAAATGGACATCAAGAGAAGCGGCTCACAGCCTTCCAGTAAAGGATCTGCCGAATATTTTACCGGCACCGTGCGTATTGACCCCTTGTTCCAGGCAAACCATCCGGCACGGGCGCTCGGTGCCAGTGTCACGTTTGAGCCCGGCGCTCGGACAGCATGGCACACGCACCCGTTGGGCCAGACCCTGATCGTGACAACTGGCCGCGGCCTGGTACAGCGCTGGGGAGGACCGATCGATGAAATTCGGCCCGGCGACGTGATCTGGATCCCGCCGGGCGAGAAGCATTGGCACGGTGCTGCGGCGACCACAGCCATGACGCACATCGCCATTCAGGAACAACTCGACGGTAAGGCCGTCGACTGGATGGAAAAGGTTAGCGACGAGCAATACCAGGAAGGATTAAGCGCCAAGTAAGAAGAAACAATCGGAGGAAAGTCCGGTTTATCTCGTTCTGACATACACGACGGCGCCGCTGAGAGTAGAATCTTGGCGCGGAACATGCGCGAGCGCGGATCGCAAACTGGCCGCGCAGTTGGAGGCTTGGTGAAAATTGGTTTCGTCGGTCTCGGAGCGATGGGGCAGGTGATTGTGCCCCGTTTGATGGCGGCAGGGTACGCAGTGACCGGCTGGAACCGCTCGCGGGACAGAGCGGCTCCGCTGATCAAGAACGGCATGGGTTGGGCTGACAGTCCAGCGGCCGTCAGTGCCGTCTCGGATGTTACCTTCTCCATTGTGACTGATGGCGCCGCAGTCAAGGCTGTGGCTCTCGGTGAAAATGGTGTCCTTGCCGGCATCAACCCGGGTAGCGTCTATATCGATATGGGCACAATTGCGCCGGACGTCACGCGCGCTGTCGCCGCCGAGTTCTCGCGGAAAGGCGTGGCCATGCTCGATGCGCCCGTCTCCGGCACCACAATCACTGTGCAGCAGGGAAACGCTTCGCTGATGGTCGGCGGCGATAAGGCAGCGTTCGATCGAGTGGAGCCTGTGCTCCGCTCCATCGGGCCAAAGGTGACCTATATCGGGGAGAGCGGGCTGGCCGTAACTATGAAACTCGCCGTCAATCTGTTGTTGATGGTCGAGGTCATCGCGTTTGGGGAGGCCGTGGCACTCGCCGAGAAGGGCGGCGTGAAGCGTGAGGCTGCGCTCGATGCCATTCTCAAGAGCGTGGCCGCCTCGCCGGTGCTCGGTTATCGAGGACCGCTCATTCTCGAAGGGAAGATGCCTAAAGTTCCGTTTGCGGATGTGGCGCTGCAACAAAAAGACATGCTGCTCGTGCTCGATTTGGCGCGAAAACTCGGCAGTCCGGTACCCCTTGCTGCCGGCGCCAACGAGATGATGAACGCGTGTCGCGGGCTCGGTATCGACCACAATGATTTCGTTGTTGCCCACGAGGTCTACCGTCGCCTCGGGGGACAATCCCACTAGATCGCACCAAAAGGAGCCAATCGTGACTGCGACAAACGATCCTTCGCCGCGCCCTGCTGCTGGCCCGAAACTCCCGCCGTACGGTCCGGCCATCGCGCTCGATCAAGCCAAGAAAGTTGCCGAAGCCGCTCTGGCTCCCGCGCACGCCAACCGCTGGACTATGGCCCTTGCTATCGTCGACCCCGGCGGCCATCTCGTGTATTTGGAGAAAATGGACGAAACGCAGGTCGGCAGCGTCGCGGTCGCTATCGATAAAGCCCGTTCGGCAGCGCTGTTTAAGCGTCCCACCAAGATGTTTCAGGAGAGGCTGGCGCGAGGAGGAGACGGATTGCTCGTCCTGCGCCTGCAAGGCGCGATTCCCGTCGAGGGCGGCCTTCCCATTCTCGTCGGCGGCAAGCTGATCGGCGCGCTTGGCGTTTCAGGCGGCTCAGGCGCCGAAGACCAAGTCTGCGCCGAGGCAGGTGTCGCGTCCTTGGAAAAACACGCCTCCTAAGACAAGCAAACTTTACCGCCGCCTGTACCGGAAATAGCTCGGCCGCCCGAAAGCCAGTTTCCGGTAATCCGCTTCCCGGAAAGTGAGATACCGCGCGAGTTAACAATGCCGAAATCACTGGCTCGCGAGGCCGATTTCGCCTATTCTCCCATCACAATGAGCGAGGAAAAACTTAGCGAAGGCCCGCGGCCGAAGCCCTGGACGTCGTACGCTGCGAAGCTGCTCGGGACATCGGAGAGCGTCGTGCTGGCGCTGATTGGCGTGGCACTTGTGTTAGTCGCCGTGCTGCTCCTTTATTCCAGCATGCACGACCTCAACGAGGCTGTGCGCAATGGCCCGGCCGAAATTGAGCACAGAGCGATCGAGATCCTGAACACGGTACTCCTTGTTATGATGACCATGGAGATCGTCTATACGGTGGCGATCTCGCTCGAGTCGCACACTCTTGACGCTGAGCCGTTCCTGATCATCGGCGTGATCGCCAGCATCCGGCGGATGCTAGTTATTACCGCGACTTCAACAGAAGTGGAAACGCACCCGGAGCAATTCCGTAACACGCTGGTGGAACTCGGGCTACTCGCCGCCACGGTTGTCGCACTGGCCAGCGCGATCTGGATATTAAGCTCAAGGGAGCAGAGGCACGGCAAAGAGCATCAGGTCGAAAACGAATAGCCTCCGATTAGCCAACTTGCCCCAAGATACACGTTGCAGACCTGCCAGCATACCAAATCAGACCTAAGCTTCAGATGGTCGGTGAATCGAGCCGAGACGGTCCATTTTCGGCGGAAGATCAGACGGATGTTTGGCCTAGGCTGTCCCGGAGCCGGGCACTTTGGTTCTCCTCACTAGCGGGCTCTTCGCCATCGGCACGTTGCGAAGAAAGCGGTTCTTCCGCTAGTCGCCCAAGTTAGGCGCCAAAGACGGAAGGTTCAGTTCCCATTTGGAACTCCGGCTGGAGACACCCTCCGCTCTATCTCGACACCGGCCTAAATCATTGATTCTCCAGTGCGAAATGATTCCCGCGGAGTTTGTTTCTGGGCCTCTGCGTGCACCTCAAAGCCTTGTCGCGGCTCGCGCGTGGTAGGGGTGAGCGGTGTTTAGAAAAACTCTGATCACTATCATGATTGCGGGCAGTTTAACTGGCGAGGGGCGCGCGCAACAACCGCCAAAAGGCCCGCAAGACCTTTCCACCCTGACGATCGAAGACCTGATGAACATCGAGGTGACGTCGGTTTCGAAAAAGGGGGAGAAACTTGCCCGTACAGCAGCTGCGATCTTCGTGATAACGGCGGAAGACATCCGCCGCTCCGGCGCCACCAGCATCCCCGACGTGTTGCGCATGGTGCCGGGGCTGGATGTGGGGCAAATCAATGGAAGCACCTGGGCCATCAGCGCGCGCGGCTTCAACCAGCAATTCAGCAACAAGATGCTGGTGATGATCGACGGGCGCGCGGTGTATACCTCCCTGTTCGCGGGCGTCTTCTGGGACGACATTTCGGATTTTCCCCTTGAGGACATCGCCAGGATTGAAGTGATTCGAGGTCCCGGCGGAACCATTTGGGGAGCGAACGCGGTGAACGGCGTCATCAATATTCTCACTAAGAAATCTGCCGAAACTCGCGGAGCGCTGGTTGTAGCGCAGGGAGGAAACATCGATCGGGAAAGCGGAATGCTTCAATATGGCGGAGAGCTGAAAGCGGGGACGGACTACCGCATCTATACGAAGTATTTCAACCGCACAAACCTGCCGGACCTCAACGGCCAGAATGGTGACGACGGCTGGCATCAATTGCGCGGCGGGTTCCGCATGGATAGCGCCGTGTCGTCAAAAGATTCCTTGATGGTGGAAGGGGACATCACCACCGGGCGGGAAGGAGAACTCGGCTTTGTTTTGCCGTCCATCACGTCGCCCGGGTACCTGGCCGAGAGCGAGCAGATCAATAGCACCAACGGTTCCCTGGAATCCGTCTGGAAGCACGTGTATTCCCCGCGGTCCGACACCAGCTTGCAGGTTTCCTTCGACCGTGGCAAGCGCAACGATCCGCAGAATCCGGAGACGCGAAACACCCTGGACTGCGATTTCCAGCACCACATCGCGCTGGGTGGACGGCAGGATGTCGTCTGGGGATTGGGCTACCGCTACACAACCGACCTTATCCTGGGGAGTTTGACTGTTTTCGAGAATCCCGCCAGCAGCACCCAGCAGATTTTCGACGGATTTTTTCAGGATGAAATCGCCCTGATTCCAGACCGGCTATATTTGACCGGAGGAATGAAGCTGGAACATAACGATTATTCGGGGTTCGAAATCATGCCGAGTGTTCGAATGGCCTGGGCGCCGAGCGCCAGCCAGATGTTTTGGATCGCCGTGTCCCGCGCTCTGCGCGCTCCCTCCCGCTACGACACCAACCTGGTCCTGAACATAGGGAACATCGGCACCAGCGCCTCTCCCGATGTGCTCAGGCTCTACGGCAATCCCCAATATCAGGACGAACGCTTGCTCGCCTATGAAGCAGGGTATCGGACCGCCTTTGGCAGCCACATTTCCGTCGATCTGGCCGCCTATTTCGATGACTATGACAATCTTCAAACCACCGAGCCGGGGACGCCATTTGCAGAGGCCACGCCCGCTCCATCTCATGTGGTTTTTCCACTCATCTACGAGAACTTGATGTACGGAGCGGCGTACGGGCTGGAGATCGCGGCCAACGTGAAGGTAACCGATCGCTGGACCCTCGCTCCGGGCTACGCCTTCGAGCAGATTCATATGCACACCGGACCTGCGAGCCAAGATACACAAACAGCCCCGTTTGTGGAGGGTGCCGCACCGCATCACAGTGCGCAGTTGCGCACGCATTTCGAGCTGTCGAAAAACTTGGCTTTGGATGCCGCCGCATACTATGTGGACCGCCTCACCAACCAGGGGCCGTTCCCGAGTGTAACGATTCCTGCCTACACCAGGCTGGACTTGGGACTCACATGGAAGCCGTTGGAGCGGATTTCCTTCAGTTTAGTCGGCCAGAATCTGTTGCAGGACCATCATCTGGAGTTCGAAGACGTGAATGGAGCGCTGCAATCCAGCCAGATCCGGCGTAGCGCGTACTCGAAAGTGACCTGGAGATTTTAGGCGTCGTGGGTATCGAACAAAACAGCTTCATGCCGTTGTTGGCGCAATAGTTGTGGCAGCCGGACCACACTCCGATTGCCATTCCTCATTGCGGTGCTGTGGGCTCAGCCTTCACGCGGGCTACATCGCCCTGAACAGCTTCACCCGCATGTTATAATTGCTAACGTTCGTGGCCGGAGAAATTCCTATTCCGGCCTTTGGATAGGGGCGGCCGGCGACTTTCGCTGGCACGGCATTAGAATTCGGTCTCAAGACTGTTGCAATGACCATTCATCATAATTCGCCCTGCGTGTCCCCGGCCTTCAGGGCTTGCCAAGAGGGGCAGGGCGATGATTGACGAACTCCTCAAGGACAAGCAGCGGGAGGGTTCTTTTCGTTCCGGCTTCGTGGCCATCCTCGGACGTCCCAACGTCGGGAAATCCACCTTCGTCAACCAACTGGTAGGCCACAAAGTAGCCATCGTCACTTCGCGCCCCCAGACCACCCGCAACCGCATTCAGGGCATCGTGAATCGCCACAACGCTCAAGTCGTATTGATCGACACTCCGGGAATCCATCGCGCCGAAACCCCCATGGGGCGGCTGATGATGGACGAGGTAAAGCTGGCGCTGGAAGGCGTCGACGTGCTCGCCGTGATGATCGACGCCTCGCAAGGCCTCCGCCCGCAAGATCGCCTGGCCCTGGAGCGTGCTCGCCGGTTTCAGTTGCCGGTGATCCTGCTGCTCAACAAGATTGACCGCATATCCAAGCCGGCCCTGCTGCCGCTGCTCGATTTCTGCTCGCGTGAGGGCCAGTTCGCGGAAATGATTCCCATCTGCGCGCTCAGCGGAGATGGCGTGGAGCGCGTGCTCGACCGCTTGATCTCCTATCTCCCCGAGGGCGAAGCTTACTTCCCGGCGGACCAGTTCACCGACCAGCCCGAGCGATTCCTCGCCGCGGAAATCATCCGCGAAAAATGCATGATCGCCACGCGGCAGGAGATTCCCCAGGCCCTCGCCGTCCTGGTGGAGTCATTCGAGGAAGCCGATCGTTTGCTCCGCATCCACGCCATCATCCTTGTCGAACGCGAAGGCCAAAAGGGCATCTTGATCGGCCACGGCGGTCAAACCATGAAGGGAATCGGCACCGCGGCCCGCGTCGAACTCGAGCAAATCCTGGGTCTGAAGGTGTTTCTCGATCTGCGCGTCCGCGTCGAGCCGGACTGGCGCGGAAAATCCCGATTCTTGCGGCAGCTCGATTGGCGCCGCCAACTCGAGCAACTCAACGCTCAAGAATAAGGAAACCGCCGGGCCAGGGCCGCAATCGGCGAAAAGAACGCGTCACTCCTCGGCGGAAATTCCCAAGGCCTTCATCTTGCGGTAGAGATGGCTGCGCTCCAGTCCCAGCGCGGCCGAGGTTTGCGTCATGTTCCAGCGGTTTTCTTCCAGCTTGCGCAAGATGAATTCGCGCTCGTACGCCTCGCGCGCTTCGTGCAAGGAGGAGTATGGCCGCGAAGGCATTCCGCTCATTCCGCGAAACAGTTCCGGCGGCAGGTGCAAAGGTTCGATGCGCGCGTGGGGACAGATAATCACCAGCCGTTCGATCAGGTTGCGCAATTCGCGCACGTTGCCGGGCCAGCTATAGCGCGACAACACGGCGAGCGCCGCGTCGCTCAGTTCCTTGGGTTTGCGTCCGTACGCGGAGCTGTATTCCGCCAGAAAATACCGCGCCAGGATGGGAATGTCTTCGGTGCGTTCGCGCAGCGCCGGCACGGTGAAGGGAATGACGTTCAGGCGGTAAAACAAGTCTTCGCGGAAAAGGCCGCCCGCGATCAGTTCATCGAGCTTTTTGTTGGTCGCGGCGATCACGCGAACGTTCACCGTGCAGGGCTGGTTCGATCCCAGCGGTTCCAGTCGCTGCTCTTCCAGGACGCGCAGCACCTTGGCCTGGGTGCGCAGGCTCATGTCGCCGACTTCATCGAGAAACAGCGTGCCGTTGTCCGCCTTTTGAAATTTGCCGACTTTGTTGTCGCTGGCTCCGGTGAAGCTTCCTTTGAGATGCCCGAACAGTTCCGACTCGATCAGCTCTTCCGGAATCGCGGCGCAATTGACTTCCACGAAGGGCTCGGCGTGGCGCAAACTCGCGGCGTGCAGCGCGCGCGCCACCAGTTCTTTCCCGGTTCCGCTCTCTCCGTAGATCAGCACGCGGCCGTTGGTGGGCGCGGTCACCGCAATCTGCTGCCGCAGCGCCTTCATCGGCACGCTTTCCCCCAATACCTGGTAGCGCTGGCCCAGTTGCTCGCGCAGTCGGCGATTTTCCTGTTCGAGCTTCTGAAATTCCAGGGCTTTTTTTACGGAACGAGTGGCCTTTTCAATGGAGAGCGGTTTCTCGACGAAATCGAATGCGCCGAGTTTGGTCGCGCGCACGGCGGTTTCAATGTTGCCGTGGCCGGAAATCATCACCACCATGGAGCCGTGGCCGTCCCGGCGCATGCGCTCCAGAGTCTCCAGCCCGTCCATTTTCGGCAACCACACGTCGAGCAGAACCAAATCCACTTTGCCTTGCGAAAGACGAGCCAGACATTCTTCTCCGCTGCCCACGGATTCGACGGTATAGCCCTCCTCCGAAAGAATGGAAGCGAGCGAATGGCGGATGCCCGCTTCGTCGTCCACAATCAAAATGGAGTTGGCCATTTTCCGTATCGTTCCGTTTAGCTCTCGGAGAGAAGGGCCGCGGGAGCCACTTCCACCGCGGGCAGTTCGATGACAAACCGCGCGCCCGCCGGCGAATTGTCTTCCGCGCGAATCAGCCCATGATGCTCGGCAATGACGCGGCTGGCAATGGCCAGGCCCAGGCCGGTGCCGCGTTCCTTGGTCGAGAAATGCGGCAGGAACAGTTTGTCCTTGTCCTCGGGGGAAATTCCATGGCCGCTATCGGCCACAGAAATTTCCACGGTGTCCCTGCTGGAACGGAAAAGCGTCGCCAACACCAGATGCTTGGCGGCCGAGCCTTCCATGGCTTCCGCGGCGTTGTCAATCAAGTTGACGACCACGCGGCGCAGCAGTTCGGCATCGGCTTTGATGAGCGGAAGGTCCGGCGCGAAGCGCGTATCGATGAAAATTCCCTTGAGCCGCCCATCGAAAACAGCCAGAGCGTCGCGAACGATGGCGTTGATGTCGGCCGGCGCAAGGCGCGCAACGGGGAAGCGGGCGAATTGCGAAAATTCGTTGACCAATTCCTCCAGCGTTCCGACCTCTTGCCCGATCAGCGTGGCGCATTCACCGACCAGGCGCGCCAGTTCGGGAGCATCCAAATGGTCCCGGTGGCGCTCGAGGTAGCGTTTCAGGCGGTCGGCGGAAAGTTGAATGGGCGTCAGCGGATTTCTGATTTCGTGCGCGATGCGCTGCGCGACTTCCTGCCAGGCTGACGCTTTTTGAGCGCGCAGAAGTTCGGTGAGGTCGTCGACGACGACCACGTAGCCGATGTTCGCGGCGCGCGGCCCCAGCGAACTCACGGTGACGGCGGCATGCACGACGTGTCCGGGAAGGTGCAGCGTCAATTCCCTGGATGCCGTCCCCATGCGCAGCGACCTGCGGATCAGGTATTGCAGCTCCCGCGTGGTTTCGATGCCCGATACGGCGGACAAGGTATTGCCTTCGCGCGCGGCGTCTCCAAAGATTTGCCGCGCGGCGGTGTTGGTGCGAAGGATGATGCCCGCCGAATCGAGAGACAACACACCGGTAGGGATGTTTTCGAGAACCGTCTCAATGAGAATTCTGCGGCGATCGAGTTCCTGCACGGCCTGCTGCAGATTCTGCGTGAACGTATCGATTTGTTTGCGGCTGTCGGCGAGCTGGGTGGTCATCAGGTTGAAGGAACGGACCAGCGTTCCGACTTCGTCCTGCGCCTGGACCTGCACTTGGGTATCGAAGCGACCGGCGGCGATTTCGCGCGTGGCTTCGGCCAGGGCCTGAATGGGCACGGTCATTTGTTTGGAAAGATAGAGCGCCAGCCAGGTGGCCGAAAAAACCAGCAGCAAGGTAAAGAGCGACAGCATCAGGTAGATTTGGTCTTTGAAGGTCTTGATGTCCGGATATTGCGAGTCATACACTGCCCGGCTTGACTTGAGTGCTTTCCGGTAGCTATCTTGCCTGTACGATGAGTTCGGCCGCGCAATCACTGCCCGCCTTAGGCGGGCGGGCTATCCCTCTTGGTCTGCGTCCTTTAGAGGGGGGTTCCGACCCGACGGTAGCCCTTCCCAGCTACTTCCAAACCCTTTCGCAAACGCTCGGACCGATGCACTGGTGGCCCGCGCGGACGCCATTTGAGGTCGTGGTCGGCGCCATCCTCACGCAAAATACCGCCTGGTCCAACGTCGAGCGCGCCATCGCCAATTTGCGGCGCGCGCGCCTGTTGACCCCCCGCGCCATCGAACGTGTCTCCAGCGCCCGCCTGGCCCGTCTGGTCCGGCCATCGGGGTATTTCCGACAGAAGGCCAGGAAGCTAAAGGCCTTCGCGCGTTTCTTGCATCGCCAACATGGCGGCTCGTTGGCGCGGATGTTTCGCACTCCCACCGGAGAACTGCGCGCGCAATTGCTCGGCGTTTACGGGATTGGCCCTGAAACCGCCGATTCCATTCTGCTCTATGCCGGAGGTCACGCGATTTTTGTCGTGGACGCATACACCCACCGCATCCTGGGCCGCCACGCGTTGACGCAGCCCAAGCCGGACTACGAAGCCGTGCGCGCAATGGTGCAAGCCAGCCTGCCTGCTGAGGTCAAAATCTACAACGAGTTCCACGCCCAGTTGGTCCATGTGGGCAAGCACTGGTGCCATACGCGCCAGCCTCGCTGTCAGGAATGCCCTTTGCAGCCCCACCTGCCGTTGCATTCGCCTTGGCGTTCGTCCGGCGCTGCGCCCGCAGCCGCCCAATCGGGGATTGCCTCATGACACGCCGCGCCCGCATATCGAGAGTCTGGCTCATACTCGGCAGTATCCTCATTGCCCTGCTGCTGGCCGCGGTTTTCACCTTTGGATCACTCCGAATACCTTTCGAGCCGCGGAAGTGGAACCAGGTCATTATCCTTTATGCCCTCACCGTCTTCATCGTCGCGGCATTAATGGTCTTCGGCCTGGTGCTCGGCCGCGCGCTGGTGCACCTGTGGGCCGAACGTCGCGCCGAGCAACCCGGTTCGCGATTCAAGACCAAAATGGTCTTTGGCGCGATGGCTGTCTCGCTGCTTCCGCTGGTGCTTCTTTTCTTTTTCAGCTATGGGCTGATGAATCGCACGCTGAATCGCTGGTTTCCCCGCCCCCTGGA
>Ga0207007_1107_pt1 | contig 22758 bp, 12 predicted proteins | sample Alteio_BWMinCont_85_FD_153487 | JGI IMG/M metagenome (GOLD analysis project Ga0207007, IMG submission 153487) | Enriched cells from forest soil in Barre Woods Harvard Forest LTER site, Petersham, Massachusetts, United States -... | ecosystem: Environmental > Terrestrial > Soil > Temperate forest >...
CGGATCAAATCGCCGTGCCCGCCCTGCTTAAGCTCGGAGTTCAGTTTGTTCGCCACTATTGCCAGGGAATCTGGCTCAAAGAGGGCAATCCCGGGTTTTACCGGCACGTCGACCGTTTCTATTCAAAACTACTCGTTCGAGCGGAGAAGCATGGGTGGCAGCCTGCACTCACAGATTAGGTTTGGCTATAAATAAATATTGAGACAGATCTTACAGACCCCCTGTCATGGCAAGGATCCGCCGCGCGAGCCTGGGAAACTCGGGAATGAAGAGTCCAAGATCGATGAGCGGATTTGAAAACGGGCCTTTCAATCGTGCATCACCCAAAAGGTTTCGGAGGGGATTTTTTTATGAAGCTTAAGATTGGACTAAATCAGCGGAAATACGCAGAGACCAGGTATTGGCTGCTCGGCAAGGCCGGGCCTGGAGGGCCGGGCGACAGCCGGGCTGCGAATCTGCCTGAGGGAGACGTGTGCCCGCCGCCGGTCCTCCCCCGTGATAACGCCACAGTCAGGCCTGTTCGACGCCTCTTCCTAATGGTTTTACTCGGAGTCTTCCTGGCCGTTACTGTATCCGCGCAGACTTACCAGAACATCCCTGATGTCACTGCAATATCACTCGAAGATTTAATGAATATGCAAGTAACATCTGTCTCTAAGAGGGCACAAAAGCTGGCGGACGCCGCGGCAGCCATTTTCGTGATTACGCAAGACGATATACGGCGTTCCGGCGCCTCGAGCATTCCTGAGGCCCTGCGATTGGTTCCTGGCCTGGAAGTAGCGCGCATCGATGAAAACAAATGGGCCATCGGTTCGCGAGGTTTCAACGGACGTTTCGACAATAAGCTGCTGGTTCTCATCGACGGCCGTAGCGTCTATACCCCGTTGTTCTCCGGAGTGTATTGGAACGTGCAGGACGTGCTGCTCGAAGATGTGGATCGTATTGAAGTTATCCGCGGGCCCGGGGCAACATTGTGGGGCGCCAATGCGGTCGATGGGGTCATCAATATCATCACCAAGCCGGCTCAGCTTACCCAGGGTGGGATGGTAACAGCGGAAGTCGGTTCGGAAGAACGAACGACGGAAAGCGTTCAGTATGGCGGCAAGATTGGCGACAATAACTATTATAGAGGTTACGCGAAATACTCCGATTGGGCAGCTTCGAAAGATGCCGCAGGCACAAGCATTTCTGACGGGTGGCATACCATGCGGGGCGGTTTCCGAATGGATACTGCCCCATCCCGAGTCGATTCGCTCACCGTCCAGGGAGATCTCTACCATACCAACTATGGTGAAACTCTAACCGTTCCAATCTTGACGGGTCCCTATTCCAATACATTTCCTAATGTTGGGAACTACAGCGGAGGCGACATCCTTGGGCATTGGACTCACGCCTTTGCACGGTCCTCGACCTCTCTGCAGATGTATTACGACAATACGAACACGACCGACAATTCCCTATTCACCGACCACGAATCCGTATACGACATCGATTTCCAGCACGATCTGCATATTGGAGAATCGCAGGAGCTGATTTGGGGCTTGGGCTATCGCTCGATTCAGGACAGCAACGGCTCCAGTTCGACCGTTTCCTTGCTTCCAAGTCACAGCAGCCTGAACCAGTTCAGCTCATTCGTGCAGGATGAGGTAAGCCTGTTCGATAGCCGGCTTCGGGTAACGATTGGCTCTAAATTCGAACACAACGATTTCACCGGGTTCGAAGTGGAACCCAACATCCGGTTCGTCGGGGTTGTCAGTAAAAACCAGTCGGTGTGGGCCGCAATTTCCCGCGCCGTCAGAACGCCCGCGCTGACCGAAGAAGGTCTCCGGTTGGACGAGGCTGCGGTTCCACCAGGGACTCCTCCGTTCAACAGTCCTTTGCCGGTCGTGGAAGCGATTTTCGGCAGCAACCAGTTTCAGTCAGAAGATCTACTCGCGTACGAAATAGGGTACCGCGTTCAGGCCACCAGCACATTCTCGGCTGATATCGCTACTTTCTATAACAGTTACACGAATCTTCGATCCGCCGAGCCGGGCACACCTTTTGTGGAAGGAAGCCCAATTCCCACAGATGTGGTGGTTCCCTTCACCGCGAGCAACAAAATGGGCGGCGGAACCTATGGGGCGGAACTGTTCGCCGATTGGAGAGTCCTTCCTAAATGGCGGCTGACGGGATCCTACAGCTACCTGCAGATGGATATCGCGAAGAACGCCAATAGCCTGGACCCGACGGCCGACAATCCAGACGGGGAAAGCCCACGTCATCAGTGGTACATCAGGTCCTCATTAGATCTACCCAAGCATTTTGAAGAGGATACGACACTTCGATACGTCGATCGGCTTTCGAGCCTCAATATACCGAGCTACTACTCCCTGGATGCCAACCTCGGTTGGAGGCCGCTTGCAAAGCTGGAACTCTCCTTGGGCGCGGAAAACCTGTTGAACGACAAACACGTGGAGTTCATTCCAGAATTTATCAACACCATTCCAATGATGGTGATGCGCACCGTTCGAGGAACAATCACGTGGAGATTTAGATAGTTGACCGAGCGGGTGCTGAGCGGGCGGATTTCATAATCAGGCAGGCAAAGGTTTCATGAAAAAAGTTGGGATACTGATCGTCATCATAAGTCTGCTGTCCACCATGGCCTTAAGGAGCCATGCAGAGGGTCTGGAGTCCTCCGATTCCTCCGAATATTTAATCAAGGCCGGTTTTATATACAACTTCGCAAAACTGGTGGAATGGCCGACGACCGCATTTGCGCAGGCGGATTCGCCGATTGTGATCGGAATTTTGGGAGACGATCCATTCGGGGCGACGCTGGATAGGATCGTTGCCGACAAAAAAATTAATGGCCGGGGATTTGCGGTCAAGCGGCTGAAATGGACGAAGGAACTCAAGGATCTAAGGGACTGCAACATCTTGTTTGTAAGTTCGTCGGAAAAGGAACACATGGATGGTGTGGTGGACGCCATTAAATGGCTGCCGATCCTGACGATCGGGGACGTTCCAGGTTTCGCCCGGCGCGGCGGCATCATGAATTTCACTCTGGAAGACAATAAGATTCGTTTTGAGGTGAACGTGGAGGCGGCAAAGCACGCGGACCTTACCATCAGTTCCAGGCTGCTCACCTTGGCGAGAATCGTTCAACAAGTGGCGGCGGATGGAAGGAAACCCGAATGAATCTTAAGAATCTATCCATCAAGCGGAAATTGATGCTCATCACGATGCTGACGAGCGGCGTCGCCGTGGTCCTGTCCTCTGCGGGCTTCCTCATTTACGATCTCATTTCATTTCGCCATTCCTTGAGCCAGGACCTCGTCACACAAGCGGACATCATCGGGTACAACAGCGCGGCGGCAATGGCTTTTAAGGACGAATCCGCTGCGACCGTAACTCTCTCCGCCCTGCAGGCCAAGGAAGACATCGTCCTGGCGGTGTTATATACGCGCGATGGAAAAATTTTCGCCCAGTATTCCCACCCGAACTCGCCCCGGCCAAGCGTCTCGCTCGCAGCAGAAGCCAGAGGTTACCGGTTTGAGGGAAGTTATTTGGAAGTATTTCGGGACGTCACTCTGAACGGGGAACCCGTTGGGACGCTGTTTCTGCAGTCGGACATGCGTCAATGGAATTCGCGGGCAAAACGGTACGCAACTATATTCTTAAGCTTCGTCTTGATCTCCGGCTTCTTCGCGCTGCTGGTATCTTCCAAGCTCCAGAAACTGATTTCCGGACCGATTTTGCACCTGGAAGATACGATGCGCATGGTTTCCGCCACAAAAAGCTATGAAGTTCGCGCCACCAAATTTTACGGCGACGAAATCGGAAGGCTCATCGACGGGTTCAACACGATGCTGGCCGAAATCCAACAACGGGATACGGCATTGCATCACGCCAATGATGAGCTCAAGACCAGGACCCTGGAGTTGGAAGGCGAAATCGTTCGGCGTAAGGAGATGCAAAAGGAATTGCTCAACGCCAAGCACGCAGCCGAGGATGCCAACCGGGCCAAGAGCGCGTTTCTCGCGAATATGAGCCACGAATTGCGCACTCCGCTCAACGCCATCATCGGCTACAGCGAAATGCTGGAGGAAGAAACACACGAATTGGGCAAGGTGGAAAACGTCAAGGACCTGCAAAAGATTCAGGGAGCCGGGAAACACTTGTTGTCGCTGATCAATGACGTGCTGGACCTCTCAAAAATTGAGGCCGGAAGAATGGGCTTGCATCTGGAAGCATTCGATATCACCCAGATGATCGACGAAATGGTGAGTACCCTTCACCCCGCGATATCGAAGAATGCGAATACGATCCAGGTCCATCTGGCGAACGACCTCGGAGTCATGCGGGCCGATATCACCAAGGTTCGTCAGATTTTGTTCAACCTGCTCAGCAATGCCAGCAAATTCACCGATCACGGAACAATCACGCTCGATGTGGATAAGAGCACGGAGGAAGGCAAGGACTGGATCAAGTTCCGTATCGCCGATACGGGGATTGGGATCACTGCCAAACAAAAGGCAAATCTATTCCAGGAGTTTACCCAGGCGGATGTCTCTATTGCCAGGAAGTACGGAGGGACTGGCCTGGGTCTTGCCATCAGTTATCGCTACGTCCGATTGATGAATGGGCGCATTTCCGTCGAGAGCGAGCCCGCGCATGGTTCCGTATTCACGGTTCATATTCCCTCCCGGGTTACAGCGGACGTAACCGAAGCCGCACAGACAGACAAAGCCGGTGGTTCTCCGGCCGGCGCTGCCGCAACGAAATCGGATGTGGATACGGTCCTCGTGATTGACGATGACTCCACAGTCCGCGATCTGATGTCCCGGTTTTTGACGAGGCTAGGGTTCAATGTGGTCGCCGCTTCCAGTGGTGAAGAAGGGTTGCGTCTGGCCAGGCAAGTGAATCCACTCGTCGTGACGCTGGATGTGATTATGCCGGATTGCGATGGTTGGGCTGTTCTGAATAAGTTGAAGGCGGATCCTGAACTATCAAAGATCCCGGTCATTATGGTGACCGTCGTCGACAACGAATCGATGGGCTTTGAATTGGGCGCTTCCCATTACCTGATCAAGCCGGTGGACCGTGACCGCCTTGCGGTGCTTATTGAAAAGCACCGGGCCGCGCGTTCCTCCGCTGCGACGGATGCAGAAGTACTGGCCCCTTCCATTCGTCGCGATCCTTCTTCCAAGAAGGAGAAGGGTCGCTTGAAAGGGACGCTGCCAAGAACTATGAATTAAGACCTTGCGGATGACACATTCATTGGAAGCGGAAGGAACTTCGGCCGGCTCCAGGAATGGAAGTTGAATGATCCAGGAGAAATTGAAAATGCCCAAAATTCTGCTGGTCGAAGACAACGAAATGAACAGGGACATGCTCTCCAGGCGGTTGCAACGCAAAGGATATACCGTTGTTACCGCGCACGATGGCGAGCAAGGACACTTGCTGGCGCATTCGGAATGTCCCGACATCATCTTGATGGATATCAGCCTTCCCGTAATGGACGGATGGGAAGTCACGCGTCTCCTGAAAGCGGATCAGACAACGCGCCACATTCCAATCATCGCGCTCACAGCCCACGCTCTGGTGACCGATCGGGCCAAGGCGTTTGAAATCGGCTGCGATGACTATGACACCAAGCCGGTGGAGTTCGGGCGGCTGAGTGAAAAAATTGAGAATTTACTGGTCGTGAGGAAGAGTTCATGAGGACATCCCCGGGCCGATTGCTTATTGTGGATGACAACGAATTGAACCGGGATATGCTGGCCCGGCGACTGGAACGCAAAGGCTATGTGGTGGAAGTAGCCGAGAGCGCGCATGAATTGCCCGAGCGCGTGAAGCAGGCCTGCGTAGACATTGTATTGCTGGACATCGAAATGCCCAATATCAGCGGCATTGAAGCCTTGAAGACGCTGCGCGAATCGTATTCGCCTATCGAATTGCCCGTCATCATGGTGACGGCAAAAACCCAGAGCGAAGACATTGTGAGGGCGCTGGATCTGGGGGCGAACGATTATCTTACGAAACCCGTTGATTTTCCCGTGGCCTTGGCGCGTATATCCACTCAGTTATCGCACAAACGAGCGCAGGAGGCGTTGAGGGAAAGCGAAGAACGCTATGCGTTGGCGGCGCAAGGGGCTAACGACGGCGTGTGGGATTGGAATCTGCTGACCAACCAGATGTATTTCTCCCCCCGTTGGAAATCCATGTTGGGCTACCAAGAAAACGAAATCGGAGACAAGCTCGAAGAATGGCTTGACCGGGTACATGACTCGGACCGGCAACGCGTCAAGAACGAGCTTGCCGCCCATCGAGAAGGATTGACATCTCATTTCGAGAGCGAGCATCGCGTGCTGAGTCGGGACGGAACCTTTCGTTGGATGTTGAGCAGGGGTCTCGCTGTCCGGGATGCTTCTGGAAATGCCACGCGCATGGCCGGATCGCAGACCGACATTACCGAAGGAAAAGTGACTGATCCGCTGACGGGCCTCCCCAATCGTCTTCTCTTTATCGATCGTTTGGGAAGGCTGATCAAACATGCCAAGCGCCGGAAAGACCATTTGTTTGCAGTCCTTTTTCTGGATCTCGATGGATTCAAGATGATCAATGACAGTCTGGGTCATCTCGTGGGTGATCAGCTTTTGCTGGCTGCGTCCGAACGATTGGAAAAATGCTTGCGGTTAACGGATACGGTCGCACGCCTGGGTGACACCTTCACGATGGCACGACTTGGGGGCGACGAATTCACTGTCCTTCTGGACGATCTTAAAGATCCGAATGACGCAAGGCTGGCCGCGGATCGGTTGATGAAAGTGCTCGCCCCGCCCTTCATACTGAGTGGAAAAGAGGTATTCACCTCAGCGAGCATCGGAATTGCGCTAAGCAATTCCGCCTACGAAAGTCCGGATGACATGCTGCGCGATGCGGATACCGCCATGTACCGGGCGAAATCATTGGGCAAGGCCCGTTACGAAGTGTTTGATGCGGATATGCGAGCCAGCCTCGTGGCGCGTTTGCAAATCGAGACGGATTTGCGGCATGGCCTGGAACGAGGGGAATTTCTGAATTTTTACCAGCCAATTGTTGCCTTGGATTCCGGCCGCATTGTCGGCTTCGAGGCCCTGCTGCGCTGGCAGCATCCGACACGAGGTTTGATGGGGCCGGACGAATTCATATTTGTGGCGGAAGAAACCGGTCTGATCCGGGAATTGGGTTGGTGGAATTTGCGGGAGGCTTGCCGGCAGTTAAGCGAATGGAAGTCGCATTCCGATCACTTTTTGAATTTCACAATGAACGTCAATCTATCCGCCAAGCAGTTTCTGCAACCGAATCTGGTCGAGGAAATAAAAGGTTTGATGCATGACCTTGCTTTTTCCCCGGAGAGTTTGAAGCTGGAAATCACGGAAAGCACGGTCATGATTGATCCCGTCGCGACTGCAAAGATGCTTCAGCAAATCAAAGCTCTGGGGATCCTGCTGGCGATCGATGATTTCGGCACCGGTTATTCTTCCTTGAGTTACTTGCACCGCTTTCCGCTGGATACTTTGAAGATCGACCGTTCTTTCATCAGCGGCTCGGGCGAGGGAGGAGAGGGCATGGAGATCGCGCAGACCATTATGCCCATGGCAAAAAATCTCCGGTTGGATGTGATCGCCGAGGGAGTGGAGACATTTGAACAGGTCGCTCTGCTGAAGAAATTGAACTGCAAATATGCCCAGGGATATTACTTTTCCAAACCGCTGGCTGCCGAGGAAGTCGGCTTGTTATTGGCTGGAACGCCTGTCTGGTAATCTCGGAATAGAGTTCATGATTTAATTTAAAAGTCCCTCTCAACGGAGAATGATTACGCCGTCCAATGCTTTAAGGCAGTTGTGTGCTCCCTGCCTTTCTGGCGCGCTCCCCTGACAGGCAAGTCCACGCACTCACTTCCACCATCGCAATTCACTTCTCCCCAGACTACGCTCTCGCGCTTGCGGAACCGGGCCAAAGGCAGGACCGCCCGAAAAAGATATCGATCGGGTGCCCTGAATGTTCCGTGTTGGATAGAGCGGTCGTTGTTAGAGTCGACAGGCAGACAGATAATGGATAATTAGCGCGAGTCCGTGTGCCTAGCAGCGAGTTCCCGCAGCCACTTGTCGATTGCGGATTGCTGCTCGGCGCTCATTTTTCCAAACAAGACACCCATGCCGAAAATTCCTAGGCCGCCGCCTGAATGCAAGTAAATGACCTGCCCGGGAAGTTCACACGTGATCTTGCCATCACGGATGCAGAGCTGTAATTCCGTCCCAGTTGGAATAGGCTCCAGCGTCCCGATATAGCAGCCGCGCGAGCTCAGTTCGGAGAGTTGTGTAAGAACACACGTTCCATCGCCAAGGGTGACTTCGCCGTCCGCGAAAAACGAGAAACGCGGATTGGCGCGGCGCACTGCATAGGAGGTCTCGTCCATGATCTCACCTCAGTGAACAAAACATCGTAATTCACACTCATCCATTTTAAGAAATTCTCGAAATTGTCTCCAGCCCTCTAAAAATTGGGTTGCCGAAAAAGGTAACTAATTAATTTAATGGAACTAAAAGCTTCTGCCACGGAAAGACTGAGAGTGGGCTTCTTTTCGCTTTGAAAGATAAGGGCTTCAGCAAGGAAGCGTTTACCCCGTCCGAGACACGTAATCGGGGACTTCGGGACATGCGGCAGGTGGCGAGGTTGAAGATCTTCTGATTCGGTATACGCTTCGACATGCCCCAGACTACGGGATATCCAAACCATTCCCCAGGCTAAACCGAACTTCCATTGCCAAATCAGACAGCGGGACGCCGCAAAAGCGCCAAATTATTTTTGGCTAGCCAACTCTCTTGGAACAACGAAACGGTTCTAAACGTCTTATACTTTTAAGGGATTGTCATTGCCGTCCTAAATGACAGGCGCAATCACGGCCCCCCCGGATCCCATTAAGGGAAGCGACCAGGATGATGGATGGAGAAAAAATGCCCGACGAGAGCTTCAATCAGAAACATGCGGATGTTCCCGGTCACCCCCCCTCCGATTCGCCCCCTTCGGGAAACTCTCGGAAGTGGATCTGGATTTTGGTAATTCTCATTATCCTTGTCGCCGGTTTTTACTATGTGCGCCAGTCGAAGCAACGCGCATCCAATAGTCAGGCCGATCCTGCCCCTCGGGCTGTGCCTGTTTCTACAGCCGCTGCTCGCCAGGGTGACATCGGCGTATATATCAACGCCCTCGGGACAGTCACGCCTGTGTACACCGATACGATTACGAGCCGCGTGCAGGGGGAGATCGTAAACGTCTTCTATAAAGAGGGCCAATTGGTCCATAAGGGCGATCCCCTGCTGGATATCGATACCAGGCCATATCAGGCGCAGTTGAATGAGATAGAAGGACAGTTGGCTCACGATCAAGCCCTGTTGAACGAAGCCAAGATCGATCTTGGGCGCTATCAGTCCGCATTCGCACAAAACGCCATCGCCAAACAACAAGTCGATGATCAGGAGCAAACGGTTTTCCAATACGAAGGAACCGTTAAGAATGACCAAGGCCAGGTGGAGAACGCGAAATTAAACCTGGTGTACTGCCATATTACTTCTCCGATTGAGGGCCGTGTCGGTCTCCGGTTGGTCGACCCCGGCAATATGGTCCAGGCCAACAGCACGACGGCACTGGTTGTCGTAACGCAGCTTCAACCGATCACGGTGATATTTTCCGTTGCCGAAGACTATCTGCCGCAAATTCAGGCGCAATTGCGCAAAGGCAATCGCATGTCCGTGGACGCGTTCGACCGCGACCAGCAGAAAAAACTTGCCTCGGGATATTTACTGACTCTGGATAACCAAATCGATCCCACGACGGGGACTCTTAAACTTAAGGCGATTTTTCAAAATGAAGACGGCTCGTTATTTGCCAACCAGTTCGTCAATGCGCGGCTGCTCGTCGATACGCTGCACAATGCGATTCTTATTCCGACACCGGCAATACAGCGCAATGCGCAGGGAGCGTTTGTCTACATCATCAAACCGGACCAGACCGCCACGATAGGCAACATTACCGTTGGCACGACCGACGGCGATACGGCTGCCGTGCAAGGACTCGAACCCGGAGAAGTGGTCACCGTCAAAGGATTCGAAAAACTACAAGATGGCGTGAAGGTAGCCGTGCAAGGCAATCCAGGCGGCCCCGCAAAGCAGGGCAATCAGGGCAACACCAATCATGCAGGTGAGAAACAGTCCCAATGAATCCTTCCCGTTCCTTCATTCTCCGCCCGGTCGCGACATCGCTTCTGATGGCGGCGATTCTGCTCGCGGGTTTCGTGGCTTTCCTGCAGCTTCCGGTTTCGGCGCTGCCGGAGGTCGATTACCCGACCATCCAGGTCGTGACGTTTTATCCCGGCGCAAGTCCCGTGGTTGTGGCTTCGGCAGTGACCGCGCCGCTTGAGCGGCAATTCGGGCAGGTGCCGGGGCTGAACCAGATGACTTCGACAAGCTCGGACGGTAGTTCCGTTATTGTTCTGCAGTTCTCGCTGAACCTCAATATTGATGTCGCCGAACAAGAAGTGCAGGAGTCCATCAACGCCGCACAAACGTATTTGCCCGCGGACCTTCCCACCCCGCCGATTTACAGCAAGACCAACCCGGCCGACGCGCCGATCCTGACGCTCGCACTGACCTCGAAATCCATTCCGCTCTCGCAAGTCGAGGATTTGGCCGACACTCGGTTTGTGCAGAAAATTTCGCAGCTTCCCGGCGTCGGATTGGTCAGCATCAGCGGCGGGCAAAAGCCGGCCGTGCGCGTACGGGTCAATCCCACTGCGCTTTCCTCCTACGGGATCAATCTCGAAGACGTGCGGACTGCGCTGCAACAAGCGAGCCTGAATCTGGCCAAGGGAAATTTCGACGGGCCCGCGCAGGATTATCAAATTGACGCGAACGATCAGCTCTTAACGAGCAAGGACTTCGCGCAGGTGGTGGTCGCCTATCGCAAGGGCGCGCCGGTGGTCTTGTCGGATGTCGCCATCGTCAGCGATGACGTCGAAAACGTGCGCCAGGCGGCCTGGATGAATGATACCCCGGCGGTGATCGTGAACATCCAGCGCCAGCCAGGAGCGAACATCATTCAAGTGGTTGATCGGGTGCAGAAGCTCCTCCCCGTTCTTCGGGGAAATCTCCCGGCGAGCGTTCAGGTTTCGATTTTGACGGACCGGACGACGACCATCCGCGCATCGGTCAAGGACGTTGAATTTGAATTGATGCTGACCGTCGCGCTCGTCGTGATGGTCATCTTCCTCTTCCTGCGGAACGTTTCGGCCACGATCATTCCGAGCGTAGCCGTGCCGCTGTCGCTCGTGGGAACCTTTGGCGTGATGTACCTCGCCGGCTACAGCTTAAACAACTTGACCCTCATGGCGCTGACGATCTCGACGGGCTTTGTCGTTGACGACGCCATTGTGATGATCGAAAACATTCATCGCTATATCGAGGAAGGAGACAAACCGCTCGATGCGGCGCTCAAGGGATCCGAACAAATTGGATTTACGATTATCTCGCTGACCATTTCGCTCATTGCCGTGCTGATTCCGTTGTTGTTCATGGGTGACATTGTCGGGAGGCTGTTCCGGGAGTTCGCGATTACACTGAGCGTGACGATTCTGGTCTCAGCCGTCGTTTCCTTAACGCTGACTCCCATGATGTCCGCGCGGTTATTGCGCCATAAAGCGGAATCCGAGCAAGGCCGAATTTTTCATGCCTCGGAACGAGCTTTCGAGAGAATCATCGAATTTTACGGGCGCACTCTGCAGTGGGTTCTGAAACATCAGACTGCAACGCTCGTCGTGGCCGCCGGAACGCTGATCCTCACGATTTTTCTCTACATCATAGTGCCTAAGGGGTTTTTCCCGGTCCAGGATACCGGAATCATCCAGGGAATTTCGCAGGCGCCGCAATCCATTTCGTTCCCGGCGATGTCCGCAAGGCAGCGACAGCTCGCTCAAGTGATATTGAAAGATCCCGCGGTCGAGAATCTTTCCTCTTTCATTGGCGTGGATGGAACAAATACAACCTTAAATAGCGGGCGTATCCTGATTGACCTCAAGCCACTCGAGGAGCGCAAAATAAGCGCCTCAGACGTGATACGCCGTTTGCAACCACAACTCGAAAAAGTCGATGGGATCACGCTTTACATGCAGCCGGTGCAAGACCTGACGGTCGAAGACCGCGTCAGCCGGACGCAGTACCAATACACTCTGGAAGATCCGGACGCAAACGAACTCAATCTGTGGACAGCGAAATTTGTCGACAAGCTGAAGGCCTTGCCGGAGCTTCGCGACGTTGCCACAGACCAGCAGACGCAGGGGCTGTCCGCAACGCTGGTCATAGACCGCGTCACCGCTTCGCGCATGGGGATCACGCCGCAGGCCATTGACGAAACACTCTATGACGCCTTCGGCCAACGGCAAGTCTCAACTCTGTACACGCAACTGAATCAATATCACGTCGTTCTGGAGACGTTGCCCGATTTTCAGAACAATCCCGCAAAACTGAACGACATCTATGTACGTTCTGGGGCAGCACCGACAGTGACAACCACCACGAGCCAGGTGATTACGGCGACAAGCGCGAGTGGGAGCACGGGAGGGACGGCGTCGCCCAATGCCGGATCTTCCGCGAGCGCAAGCGGCGGGTCCGCTACTCCAACGGCGGTGACCGGCCTGAATGGCGCAGCCGTTCCGCTCAGCACGTTTACACATTTTGAGTCGGGAAGCGCAGCCCTCGCAGTGAACCATCAGGGGCAATTTCCGGTTGTGACGATTTCTTTCAACCTGGCGCCGAACGCTTCTCTCGGCGACGCCACGAAGGCGATCGACAGGGTGCAGCAGGAGATTGGAATGCCCTTGAGCGTCCAAGCCGCGTATCAGGGAACTGCGGCATCGTTTCAAGCTTCGCTCTCCAACGAGCCGATATTGATTTTGGCGGCGCTAGTCACGGTTTATATCGTGCTCGGCGTGCTTTATGAAAGCTACATTCATCCAATTACAATTTTGTCGACGTTGCCATCGGCGGGCGTTGGTGCGATTTTGGCCTTGCTCCTGTGGGGATCGGAATTGAGCGTCGTGGCATTGATCGGAATTATTCTTCTCATCGGCATCGTGAAGAAAAACGGAATCATGATGATCGATTTCGCTCTCGAGGCAGAGCGGGTGCACGGAAAGACCGCGGAGGATGCGATCTACCAGGCATGCCTGCTGCGCTTTCGGCCGATCATGATGACCACGATGGCAGCCCTTCTGGGCGGCCTGCCTTTGGCGCTCGGCACCGGAATTGGATCCGAACTGCGCCGGCCACTGGGCATCTCCATGGTCGGCGGTTTGATTGTGAGCCAGGTGCTCACTCTCTACACGACGCCGGTCATCTATATTTTCTTTGATCGGCTGGCGCAAAGATTCTCGGGAAAACATGCTTCCGGAAGATCAACCGAACCCGTGCCGGCGGACTAACTGTTATGAGCATTTCATCTCCATTCATTCACCGCCCAGTCGCGACAACTCTCTTGACGATAGCGATTGCTCTCGCCGGCGCCGTGGCCTTTAAATATCTGCCTGTATCGCCGCTCCCGCAAATCGATTTCCCGACGATTTCGGTTCAAGCGCAGTTGCCGGGGGCGAGTCCGGAGATCATGGCTTCGTCCGTGGCTACGCCGCTCGAGCGCCAATTCGGCCGAATCGCGGGGGTTTCGGAGATGACCTCCTCCAGCTACCTGGGTTCGACCAGCATCACGCTGCAATTCGATCTCGATCGGAATATTGATGGTGCTGCACGGGACGTTCAAGCCGCCATCAACGCAGCGCGCAGTTATCTGCCCACGAACCTGCCCAGCAATCCGACCTATAAAAAAGTAAACCCCGCGGACGCGCCGATCATGATCATCGCGCTGACCTCCGACGTGTATACACAGGGGCAATTGTATGACTACGCGTCCTCCATCATGCAGCAGCGCCTTTCGCAAATTCAGGGTGTGGGCCAGGTGAACGTGGGCGGAAGTTCACTGCCTTCGGTACGCGTGGAGGTCAATCCGACGCAGCTCAATAGCTACGGACTCGGTCTCCAGGACGTAAGTGCCATGCTGAGCCGCCAAAACGCGAATATCGCGAAGGGCCAGATCTGGGACAACAACACAACGGCCGACATCGTTACCAATGACCAATTGCTGAAAGCGGAGGACTACAAACCGTTAGTCGTTGGTTATCACAACGGAGCCGCGGTCAAGCTTTCCGATATCGCCGACGTCCAGGATTCGATCCAGAACATACGCGCCGCGGGGTTCGTGAATGGGAAGCGGAGCGTCTCGGTCATTATTTCGCGGCAACCGGGCGCGAACATCATCGACACGGTAGACCGGATCAGGCAGGCCCTGCCCTCGCTTAAGAGTTCCCTGCCCTCGGCCATCGAATACACGATCGTAGTGGATCGAACCGCAACCATCCGAGCCTCCGTCAACGATGTCGAGATCACTCTGATCATTTCCATTTTCCTGGTCATCCTGGTCGTGTTCTTTTTTCTTCGCAATTGGCGTTCGACGCTCATCCCGGCTATCGTCGTTCCCGTTTCCTTGATCGGAACTTTCGGCATCATGTATTTGTTCGGCTACAGCCTCGACAATCTCTCGCTAATGGCCCTTACGATTTCAACCGGATTCGTAGTGGATGACGCGATTGTGGTGATCGAAAATGTGTCCCGCCACCTGGAGAAAGGGCTGGCGCCGATGGAAGCGGCATTGGAAGGTGCCAAGGAAATCGGCTTTACGGTGCTCTCCATCAGTTTGTCGCTTGTGGCGGTCTTTATCCCTATTCTGCTGATGGGCGGGATCGTGGGCAGATTGTTTCGCGAGTTCGCGGTGACTTTGTCCGTCGCGATTCTGGTTTCGCTCGTGATTTCACTGACCACCACTCCCATGATGTGCGCTCTGCTTCTTCAGCATGACCGTCCCGAGGACCATGGACGGCTCTATACGATGAGCGAAAAGTTCTTCAGCTGGATGCTGAGAACTTACGAAAGGTCACTCGGCTGGGTTCTCCGGCACGAGGCATTCACACTGGCGGTGCTGCTGGTCACGATAGGCGTCAACATCTACCTGTTCGTCGTTGTGCCAAAGGGCTTTTTTCCACAGCAGGACAACGGAACCATCTATGGGGGGATTCAGGGGGCGCAGGACATTTCCTTCCAGTCGATGCAGGGGTTGTCCAAGCTTTTCGTTGACCGTATCAAATCGGATCCCGCTGTCGAGAATGTGATGGCATATACCGGCGGGAACGGAGCGGTGAACGGAGGCTATGTCTATCTCGGATTGAAACCTCTGAACCAGCGCAACGCAAGCGCCGGCCAGATCATCGCGCGCCTGCGTCCCAAGCTGACTTCAACTCCAGGAGCGTCCGTCTTCCTACAGGCGGGCCAGGATTTGCGCATCGGCGGCCGGCAGAGCAACGCGCAATTTCAATACACCATTCAAAGCGACAGCGTGCAGGATCTCGTGAAGTGGGGGCCCCTGCTGCTGCAGCAAATGAAAAAGCAGCGTGGCTTTACCGACGTCAATAGCGACCAGCAGAATCAAGGGCTGCAAGCCACATTGAATTACGACCGTGAGACGGCCTCGCGAATGTCGATCACCCCGCAGAACATCGATAACACGCTGTACCAAGCCTTCGGTCAGGCCCCGGTTTCAACGATGTACACGCCCCTGAACCAATACTATGTGGTGATGGAAGTGGCACCGCAGTTCTGGCAAAGCCCGGAGGGACTCAAAAACGTCTACGTCCATCCGGCCTCGGGCGGAGAAGTTCCGCTCAGCGCGATCACGGAATTCCAGCCGACCACTGCCCCGCTCGCCGTGAATCACCAGGGCCAATTTCCTTCCGTTACGGTCTCCTTTAACCTGACTCCCGGAATTGCGCTGAGCGACGCTGCGCAAACCATCAACGCCATGGAACTGAAAATGGGAATGCCTGCAACGATTCACGGAATGTTTTCGGGGACTTTGGAAGCCTTTCAATCCTCGCTTGCAACGGAGCCGTTTCTGGTGATCACGGCTCTCATGGCGGTTTACATCGTGCTCGGCATTCTGTACGAAAGCTACGTCCATCCCATCACGATTTTATCGACGCTGCCTTCGGCCGGGGTAGGCGCGGTGCTGGCGTTGATGCTGTTTCACACGGATCTGAATGTGATTGCGCTTATCGGCGTCATCTTATTGATCGGCATCGTAAAGAAGAATGCGATCCTGATGATTGATTTTGCGCTTGCCGCCGAGCGCAACGAAAGGATGAGCTCGAGGGATTCCATTTTTCAAGCCTGTCTGCTGCGTTTCCGGCCAATTTTGATGACCACCATGGCGGCGCTGCTCGGCGCCCTGCCGCTTGCCCTGGGCACGGGAACGGGTTCTGAATTGCGCCGCCCGCTCGGCATTGCAATCGTGGGAGGGCTGATTTTCAGTCAGATGCTGACGCTGTACACAACCCCTATCGTTTACCTATATCTCGACCGGTTGCGTTTGCGCAAGGATCGACTGCGCAGGCAATCTTCAGGAGCGGCTCCCGAACCAACACCGGGATAACGTCGCAAGCGAGTTGCTTATGAAACTTAACGCAGAAAAATTCGGACGCACAAAAAGGAAATCCTCAACCATGAAAGTTTTCTTTTTGCCGGCTGTTCTGGTTCCCTTGGTTCTTCTTGCCGGGTGTACGGTCGGCCCGAAATATCGGACGCCGACCGTGGCAACACCTGAAGCTTACAAGGAGACCAGGGATTGGAAAATTGCCACCCCACAAGACGCCGCAGTTCATGAAAAATGGTGGGAGATCTATGGCGATCCCCAACTGAATTCGCTCGAAGAACAGGTCAACGTTTCCAACCAAAGCATCGCGGCTGCCGCGGCGAGTTATCAGCAAGCCCGCACCCTAGTGAAGCAGGCACGCGCGCAATATTTCCCCACGGTTACGTTCAACCCATCCGTTCTGAACGAACGTCAGAACGTATTCCGGCAACAATCCACCGCAACCTCGACTTCCAATCCCTCGTTTACCACTTATTCTGTGCCGTTCGATGCTTCCTGGGAACCCGACCTGTGGGGCCGTGTGCGCAACACGGTGCGCGCAAGCTCGGCCGGAGCGCAGGCCAGCGCCGCCGATCTTGAAAATACGCGCTTAAGCATGCAGGCGGAGCTCGCCGTGGATTACTTCCTGCTTCAGGGACAAGATGCTCTAATAAAATTGCTCGATCAAACCGTCGGCGCCTATCAGGAATCCCTAAGGCTCAATCAAGTTTTATTGTCAACGGGGATTGGATCCGATGAGAATGTGGCGCAAGCGGAGACACAGCTCGAGTCCACGCAGGCCCTGGATACGAATCTCGGCATCTTGCGGGCCCAATACGAACATGCGATTGCGCTTCTGGTGGGGCAACCCGCCTCGTCCTTTTCGATAGCAGAGGCGCCGCTCAAAATACCCTCGCCCGACATCCCATTGGGGATCCCATCTCAGCTTCTCGAACGCCGCCCGGATATCGCCGCCGCAGAACGCAGCGTAGCCCAAGCAAACGCTCAAATAGGCGTCGCCACAGCCGCTTTTTATCCCAATGTTACGCTTAGCGCTTCCGCCGGCCTCGAGAGTACGGTGGCTTCCAGTCTGTTTACGTGGCCAAGCCGTGTCTGGTCCGTCGGACCCAGTCTGGCCGAGACGATTTTTGATGCCGGGCTGCGCCGGGCGACTCTCCAACAATTTCAGGCAGCTTACGACGTAACGGTTGCCAACTACCGCAATACGGTTTTAACGGCGTTTCAGCAGGTCGAGGACAACGTCGCCGAGTTGCGCATCCTTTCCGTGGAATTGGGGCAACAAGATAAGGCCGTCAAGTCAGCCGATCGAAACCTTCAGCTTGCCACGGACCGTTATCGCCTTGGAATCGACCCGTACTTGAATGTCATCACCGCTCAAACCACGCTGTTGAGCAACCAGCAAACGGCGGTGAACCTCCGCATTCTGCAAATGACTTCCAGCGTCAATTTGGTGAAGGCGCTCGGCGGCGGATGGAGCGTCACGCAAATCCCCGGACAAGGTCAACTGGTTTCCAAAACCCAGCAGGGCCAGTAACGAGCAATAGCCCTGACGAATGGAGTGAACCCTGCGGATTCCAGCCAAAAATGTTTCGCTTTCTGTTCGCCTCTAGGCTATAATCTTCCCTCTTATGAAGACCGCCTTCCTCAAGAAACTCCTTGGACTCGCGTTCTACTCCTTGCCGGTAATCGCCTATGCCGCAAACTTCACGGAGCCACGCGCCAAATTTGTTTCCCCACAAAGTACAGAAAGGCTTTCATTGCCGGTGAAGGTGACCATCTACAAAAGCCATCGGCTGCGATTTGAGACTTTGTCGCGGGTTGCGCTTGCTCCGCTCAGGCTGCAAAGCGCGAGGCCGACGGCCGAGGAAGTGAAGGCCTATGTCCAGACCCAAGCCATGGAATATGGAGTGAATCCGAAGCTCGCCCTCTGGATCGTTAAGCATGAATCACAGTTTAATCCTAGCGCGAAGGGAGATGGTGAGGCGAGCCGGGGGCTATGGCAAATCTCAAGGATTTACCATCCCGAGGTGTCGGACAAGGTGGCTTTCAACATCGCCTCCAGCACGGAATGGAGCCTGGAGCGAATTCGGTCGGGAAAAGTAAACGAATGGTCCACATATCGGTATTGCAAGACCCTGTATGAGGATTGCCCATTCTAGGCCGGCTTTATCCTGCCGCCCTGGGCATTTGAGGCAATTACCCTTCAAACACAATAAACCAGAGTACTACTGCTCCGGGTGTCCGTTTTCTGCATGATCAACCTGTCAGACCCCGTATGGGGCTCAATTTTTTTGCTGCAGGAGAATCCCCGTGAACCGCAAATGGATCGCTCGCATCAGCGACATTAATAAAGAACTGCTCCTGATTCTTACGATCATTGCGGCTGCTGGAATCGTTAATTTCTTCATAGCGGGCCAGCGGTTAGTTCTAACCTTTTACAATCTTCCCACTCTTATGGCTGCGTACTATTTCGGCCGTCGCCGCGCAGTAGAAGCAGCTGTGGCCTCCATCCTTTTTGTCGTGTGGATGAACCTGATGAATCCAACGGCTCTAGGTGGAGCCCTTGAGTGGAAGACGCAAGGGCTGTTAGCTTGGTCAGATCTTGGAGTCTGGGCGGGGTTCTTGTTGATCTCAGCGTATGCGACGGGAAGCCTCTACGAACTTGGTGAGCGCAGGCTAAATGAATTGCGCGAGACGTATTACGGAGTCCTGCAAATCCTGAACCAGTTCATTGGGAATGACAAATTCACGCAGAACCATTCTTACCGCGTGTCCGTCTACGCGACGACGATTGCCGCGGAGATGCGCCTGCCGGAACAGCAAATCGAGGATGTGCGCGCGGCGGCGCTGTTGCACGATATCGGAAAACTGGAAATCAGCCGCGACATTCTCTACAAAGCCGCACGCCTCGACGCGGACGAAGCCGAAGAAATGAAATCCCACGTCGAAAAAGGCGTCAGGATCCTCAACCCGGTCGGCGGCTCGCTTCGCCGCATCTTGCCTATTATCCTCGCGCATCACGATAAGTTTGACGGATCAGGCCACCATCCGTCCAAGGGCGAAGAAATTCCCATCGAGGCCCGGATTATCGCCGTGGCCGACGCCTACGACGCCATGATCAGCGACCGGCCTTACCGCAAGGGGATGTCGCCTCTTGAGGGACGGAACGCCATCATCAAAAGCGTGGGCTCTGATTTCGATCCCGGCGTAGTCAAGGCGTTCGAGGCCGCATTCCGCAAACAGAAATTGGAAATTCCTGAAGTCTTGGTTTGAAATCGCAGAAAATTTCAGCCCCAGGTATCGTTTCTCTCGCCTTCCGGAGCGCAAAAATCCACGAAAAACGGCTGAGCCGCTTTTCGTGGATGGTCGAGAATGCGCGCCTTCCTTGAGCGCATTCGCAAGGTGGAACTCCCCTACCAGGTGAATTTCAGCGCGAATTGAATCTGCCGCGAAGTCGTGTTCATCAAGGTAACCGCCCCGGCGTTTGATGGATTACTTCCGTCAGGGTTCAAGATCACGCGATTATCGTTCGGCGACTGAAAATTCGGATGATTTATAACGTTGAAGAATTCCGCCCGGAACTGCGCTTTCAGCGCTTCCCGGATCGGAATGTTCTTGAACAGTGAGAAATCCAAGTCCACAAGGCCGGGACCAGTCACGGAGTTTCGCCCCGCATTGCCAAGGGAATTAATTGGGTTGGGAACGGTGAAGCACGCGAGATTGACGTACGCGCTGGGGTTTTGTGAATTTATAGGGTTCTTGCACGCAGGGCTATTGACCTTGTCCGGGTAGGAATATGGATCGGTGTTGTTCTGTCCAAGATCATCACCGCTCATCAAGACCGTAAACGGCGAGCCCGATTGAACCGACAATATGCTTCCAGTTTCCCATCCCCCGAGGATCGCCCTCTCGGGACGCCCAAACGAGGCTGGCGTAGGTATGTTCCAATCATAATTGATGGTCAATACGTGACGTTGATCCTGGTCGGACAAGCCGCGCCGGCACGCCTTGCAGAACCAAAGCAGGGTCGAAATGGAATTGCGGAAGGGGTCCGAGGCGACCGATCCGCCGCCATCGTCCATATTCTTGGAGAAAGTGTAAGACCCTTCGACTTGGAAGCCGTGGGCCATCTCCTTCTTTACCTGGACCTGAAGTCCATTATAGGAGTAGCTTCCATCCCATAGGGCCATTTGAGTCCGGCCCATGAATTGGTTGACCACGGGCCAGGGACATCCAGTCGAGGACGGGGTCGAGCCGTCCACGCACGTGCCCGACACCGGCACGGGAGAGGTGTTCGGAACCGGCCAAGTGAGCGGACCCGAAGAAGGCATCGAGGTTCCAGTGACCGGATACACCATGTTCACGTCGTCCGCTTGAAACCTCATGTGTTTGCCGCGCGCACCAACATACCCCAGCATGACGGAAGTATTCGGAAGGATCTCGCGCTGAATGTTAAAGTTCCACTGCATCACGTAGTTCCGCCGAGGATTGAAATCCATGACGTAGTTGCGCCCGCTCTGATTGTTAAGGGCCTGGCCGTAGACGCCGCAGGGAGTGGAACATCCGAGTTGCATCGCGCCCCCCGCGGTCGACGCTTGGCCGGAGCTTGCCCCTACGTCAAAAGGAACCGAACCGTCAACGCCGCTTCCCATTTCCACGGGCAAGGGCAGCACGTCAAAAATGCCGAAGCCGCCCGCAACCGAGGTCTTGCCGTTGCTAAATGGATCCCAGGCGAAGCCGACGCGGGGCTCGAAGTTCCTTTTCGTGGGATTGTTGATATACGGGCTTCCTAGAAAGATTTCAGCTTCCCCCGGACCTGGAGTCCCGACAACGGGTTTAAGATTTTCAAGTACCGGGGTAAAGCTACGAAGGTTTGCAAGCTTCCCCGATTCTTCGGTAATCACGCTCGCCATTTCGTAACGCAAGCCGATGTTCACGCTTAGATTGGATCGGACGTGATAATCATCCTGGAAGTAAGCTCCGAAAATCGTCTGCCGGACTCCTCTCCCCGTCACCAATCCCGGAACATCCGCATTGACCGCAGCCCTGTCGTTCGTCAGAAAATCATACAAGCTGTTGAATATGAGCTGTCCCCCGGGAAAATCCGCGCCAAAAGTATTTCCTCGAAGTCGCTCGATGTTGGCGCCGAACTTCATCGAATGCTTTCCCTTTGTAAGAAACAAGTTGTCGTACGCCTGAATCGAATTCCAATGGAATTTGAAGGGTGCTTGCACATCCACACCCCCTGGGTATCCCGCAAGCCCATCCGAATTGATCGTGATATTTCCAATTGTGGTTCCCGGTATGAAACCGAGTGTCGTATCGCCAGCGGCCGGATTGATTGCAGTGGCGCCGGACGGAGATTCCACATTGTCACGATTGAAGCCTACACGAATCGAATTCAGCAGGGAGGGTGAGAAAACATGGTTTTCTTCGATCGCTACAGTCTGGCGGAACATGGGGTTGTGAAGGAGCAAGGTATTGAACTGATCGGGAATACTCTGCGATGCCTTATCAAATACGTAGGTGGCAAAAATTCGGTCTTTCGCTGAAAACGTATGGTCGGCGCGGATGATGAAAAAATTCTCCGCTGTAATTTGCATTTGCGTGAATGCGAACTGCGCAGAATTCACCCCAGGAACGTCGCCTGAAGTCGCCTTGGGGATCAGTCCTGCCGCCAGGAATTTTGCGGTATTGGGGTCTATGGATACCTGGCATTGGCTGGGGTCACCTGGAATGGCGGCGCACAGGGGGAAGTTGACTGGGTCCGGAGCCATGTTGATTGTTCCATTCAGCGCATCGGAGGAGAGCACATTGGAGACAGTTGTGATCCCCAACGCCTGCCGGACACCTTCATAGTCGCCGAAAATGAAGGTGTTGTCCTTCTTAATTGGCCCGCCGGCCGACGCTCCAAATTGGTTGCGACGAAAGGGTGGCTTTGGATTCCCCTGGGCGTTGTCGATAAAGCTGTCCGCGTCCAGCGCCGCGTTGCGAAGGAATTCGTATGCACTGCCGTGAAAGTCATTGGTTCCCGCTTTCGTGGTCGCCGTGATCACGCCGCCAGAGGTTCGCCCGTATTCGGCAGAGTAGTTAGTCGTCAGAACCGCGAACTCGGCGACCGCGTCAGTCCCCAAGTTTCCGCCA
>Ga0207007_1108_pt1 | contig 22405 bp, 12 predicted proteins | sample Alteio_BWMinCont_85_FD_153487 | JGI IMG/M metagenome (GOLD analysis project Ga0207007, IMG submission 153487) | Enriched cells from forest soil in Barre Woods Harvard Forest LTER site, Petersham, Massachusetts, United States -... | ecosystem: Environmental > Terrestrial > Soil > Temperate forest >...
CCCCAATCTGTCTGCCATGATGCTGGCATTAATCGTTTTATTAGCCATGGCCGTTTTCAGATCCGGCTCCATCGCGATCCGGATCCCCAACCTGGGCAGCATTTATCACAGGCCGCGTTAGATCTGGGTAACGATATTAATCACACGCCGCTAGTGGTTGCGGGTGCCACGGAACTGCGTCAGGCCAGCAGCGCGTTTAATGCGATGCAGGCGCGTATCCGCCATCACATCGAACAGCGTACCCATATGCTGGCGGCGATTACGCATGATTTACAGACGCCGCTGACACGATTGCGTTTGCGCATTGAAAAAGTCTCTGATTCAGATTTACGTGACCGACTCATTTCCGATTTGTCGGCAATGCAGGAAATGGTGCGCGAAGGACTGCTGTTGGCGCGCAGCATGGATAGCCCGGAGCAACGGCAACTGGTGAATCTGGATTCGTTGCTGGATAGCGTAGTCACCGATGCTGCGGACGCAGGTCAACCGGTGAAGCTGGACGGTAAAGCGAATATGAGTGTCAAAGCGCAGCCGCAGGCACTACTGCGATGCGTTAACAATTTGCTGGATAACGCCATCAAGTACGGACGTTATGCCAATGTCACCGTGCAAAGTGACGCGACCCGTTTTGCCACGATACGTATCCGCGACGGCGGTACCGGCTTACCGGAGGACGAGTTGGAAAAAGTGTTTACGCCGTTTTATCGGATCGAAACGTCGCGTTCCAGAGAAAGTGGCGGTACCGGTTTGGGATTAACTATCGCACGCAATATTTGCGAACAACACGGCGGAACCCTCACGCTTAGAAATCATCCCGAAGGCGGGCTGGAAGCGATTCTGAAATTGCCTGGAAAAGTCTTGGGGAAATAAAGCGATTCGATCTGACTGCGTCACGCCAATGGCCGGTTTTGCATCTGCATTGGCGTGACCAAGGTTGCGACCTGTTATGACTTGATCAGTCCTTCAGCCAGCAACGCGGCATGTACTGCAGGACGAGCTGCTACCCGAGACAGATAGGCTTCAAGATTCGGCCAGTTGGCCAGCGACAGATTGACGTGGGAAGACCACGACAGCACCGTGAATAAATACGCATCTGCCACGCTAAACTGTTTGCCGGCCAAATAATCTTTATCGCCCAGCTGTTTGGCGAGGAATGAGATTTTTGGTTGCAATGCGGTCATTGCTGCGTCTTTGGCAGCATCGCTGCTAGCCGGATTAAACAGCGGCGAATAACCTTTGTGCAATTCGGAAGCGATGAAATTCAAGGTTTCCATCAGACGATAGCGCTCCATTGTGCCGGCAGCGGGGGCTAACTGTTTGGCTGGAACCAGATCTGCCAGATACTGCACAATTACCGCGCCCTCGGTCAATACGCTTCCATCATTCAATTGCAATGCCGGGACTGCGCCTTTGGGATTGATGGTTTTAAAGTCAACGCCAGCTGCAGTGAGCTTGCTGCGAAAATCTACTTTTTCTGTCGTATGGTCCAAGCCGGCTTCAAGCAAAACAATGTGGGGGGACAGTGAGCATGCGCCAGGTGCGAAATATAGTTTCATAACTTTCTCCTAAAATACGGACAGTCAATGTACCAGAATTGTTTTTAATTTGCAGAGCACGGTACATTGAAAGCAAAAGGCGTCAGTGAGAGCGGGGTACGCCGAGTACAATAGCACCTTACCCGAGCCCGTTTTTTATCATGACCATACTACTTTCCACCCTTAACGCCCGCTATGCCCACGCTTCACTGGGATTGCGTTATTTATTCGCCAATATGGGCGAGCTGCAGGCCGATACCACATTGCAGGAATTCGTAATAGGCGTAAAGACCACCGACATAGTCGAAAAAATCCTGTCGCATCAACAACCGACTGGCAGCAAACTCATCGTCGGGTTTGGCGTGTATATCTGGAACGTGGAAGAGCTCACCAAAGTCGTTATGATGCTCAAAAGCGTGGCGCCCGAGGTTGTGGTGATTTTAGGTGGTCCGGAAGTCTCTTACGAGACGGCGCAGCAGGCAATAGTGCAGGCTGCCGATTTCGTTATTACCGGTTGGGGTGACGTGACTTTTGCTGACCTGTGCAGGCAGATAGTCAACGGTCCGCAACCGCTGATGAAAATACACGCGGGTGTGCAACCCAAACTCGATCAGCTTAAATTACCTTACGCGTATTTTACCGATCAGGATATCGCGCAGCGAATTTTATATGTGGAGGCGTCGCGCGGTTGTCCATTCAAATGCGAGTTTTGTTTATCCGCACTGGATAAAACTGCCTGGCCGTTTGATCTGGATATTTTTTTGGCTGAACTGGAAACGCTCTATCAGCGCGGCGCACGCCTGTTTAAATTTGTTGATCGTACCTTTAATTTAAATATCAAGTCCAGCCTGCGCATCATGCAGTTTTTCTTGGATAAATTAACCGCAGTACCGGACGATCCGGTATTCGCCCATTTTGAAGTCGTGCCGGATCATCTGCCCGACGCACTGAAAGCAAGCATACAAAAATTTCCGGCCGGTAGTCTGCAGTTTGAAATCGGCATACAGTCATTCAACCCTGAAGTGCAGGCCTTGGTCAGCCGTAAACAGGACAATGATAAAGCGGCGGAAAATATCCGCTGGTTATGCCAGCATTCGCACGCGCATTTGCATGTGGATTTAATTGCCGGCTTGCCCGGTGAAGACATCGCCAGTTTTGCTCGCGGCTTTAACCGGTTGGTAGAGCTACAGCCGCATGAAATTCAATTCGGTATCCTGAAGCGATTGCGCGGCACGCCGATTATCCGGCATACCGAACAATATCAAATGGTATTCGATAATTATCCGCCGTATACGATATTGGCTACACGCGATATTGATTTCGCGACGATGCAAAGACTGGTGAGATTCGCGCGCTACTGGGATCTGGTCGCGAATTCCGGGCGCTTTAGTCACACACTTAAATTGATTCTGGGTGACGATGCATTTGCCAATTTCATGGCACTGTCTGACTGGTTATATGCCAACACCGATGCGACTCACAGGATCGCAATGGAGCGATTGGCGAAATTGGTGGCGAACTGGTTGCAACAGGAGCGCGGCATGGATGAATTTACCGTTGCGGCGCAATTAAAGCTGGATTACGCAGGACAAACTTCACCGGAAAAAATACCGCGCGCAGAACGTAAAAAAATCGCGGATGAAAAACAAAGCGCCGAAAAAAATGCCGCACCTGAAAGACAGCTGCGGCATTTAAATTAATAATTCGATTCCACTTCTTAACAAATGTTCGCATGAAAAACGTCACGGAACAAAAAATGGCACTCGATCGGCTATTACAGCAGGCGATCTCCTTGGGGAAAAACGGTCAGATGGATGAGGCCAAGGCATGTTGCCGACGTGCTATAGCAATGGAGACTGATTCTGCCGACGCGATTTTTTTTATTGGCATGACCTTGCTAAATCTGGGGCAATTTGAAGAAGCGATTAGTCAATTCAATCGGGCACTTGAAGTTAATCCCCATCATATTGATGCGATGATTAATCTAGGTAACACGTTAAGACTTTTCTCTTTAGATGCCGACGCAAAAAAATGCTATTACCGGGCGATTGAGCTGCAACCGAACTCAGCTGTTGCTTATAACAATCTGGGACTAATATTGCAGCAAGAAAAAGAGATGGCTAACGCGGTCACCTGTTTTCAACGCGCAATTGCGCTCATTCCCAGTTATGCCGAAGCCTATAACAACCTCGGATCAATATATCTATTGTTCAATATGTTCGCCGAAGCATGCGAGTGCTTTAAACGCACTTTGACCTTTCTGCCGCATTCACCGGTGGTGCTATGTAATTTGGGTGCGGCGTTGCAAGGGTTGAAGCAATTGGAAGATGCGCTGCAATGCTATGTCAAGGCACAGCAAGTCGATCCGAATTTCCCGCTGGCCTATTGCAATATGGGTGTTGTTTACTCGTATCTGGGACGAGATGACGAAGCTAAAGAGATGATGGGTAAAGCTCTTGCGCTGGCCCCCCACAATGCCCGCATTTTGGCGACTGCGATGACTTTGATTTGGTATAAAGACGATGCCCCATTTTTGGGACAACTCGAATTTGTATACGCCAGGCGCGCAGAGCTGAGTGTGTTAGATCGCATTCCTATTTGCATGACATATGGGCAGGCTATGGAGAAACGCGGTGAAGTGGACAAGGCATTCCAGGCTTATCGGGAAGGCAACCTCCTTTTCAGCCAAGAACGCCCATTTGATGAAGAGGGATTTAACCGGACGACAGGAACGATACGCGCTATCGTCACCAAAGAAAAATGGCAGGCGTTTGCCGCCGTGGCTGCGACTTTGCCAGAGTGTGATGATGCTCGCGTGCCTATCTTTATTGTTGGCATGCCGCGTTCAGGTTCAACTCTGGTCGAACAAATTTTAACCAGTCATCCACTGGTTGGCGGCAAGGGTGAATCCAGTTTGCTACAAGACTTTTTTGTAGCAAGAGCGGTGCAATTAATTGAAAATTCAGACGACATACGTGCGACGTTAATCGAGTTGCGAAAATTGGGTAATGAATTTATGGATGCGATGTGGCTAGACACGCCCGAGACTCGCTATGTCACCGACAAGATGCTGGGAAATATTTATTTTGTCGGCCTGATTAAATTAATGCTACCGAACGCCAAAATAATCCATACGACGCGAGATCCGCTTGATACCTGTTTTTCAAGCTACGCCTTGCAGTTTGCGATGGGGCATGAATTTACGTACGATCTTGAGATATTGGGTCGTTATTTTAAGAACTGTCAGGCGTTCATGCAGTATTGGATTGAAATACTTCCTGAAAACAGCGTACTGGAAATGCAATATGAGAAAAATGTGGATAATCTGGAACTCGAAGTGCGACGCATGCTGAACTATCTGGGATTGCCATGGGATTCTGCCTGCCTGAATTTTCACAAAAATAAACGCGTTGTAATGACCTCCAGTTCGGTTCAGGTTCGTCAGCCGCTTTTTTCAAATTCAGTGCAACGTTGGAAACCGTTTGAGAAACATTTACAGCCATTGATCCGCATATTGCAATCGTCAATGTAAAAATCCAGAAAGAAAACAAAGCGCTAAAAAAATGCCGCAACTGAAAAACAGCTGCGGCATCTCCACTAAAGATTTAATCTGGATTACATAAACTTGTAATTCAGGCTCAAACGCAGCATGCGACCTTCTGCATCTTGCAGACTGGTTGGAATCACACCGCTGACACCAAAGTACCTTAAGTCTGCAGGCGCTCTTTGCTGGAACAAATTGATGATGTTCATTCCCAGCGTCAGGTTCTTGAAGCCCTTGTAGAACAGCGCATAATCGGTTGTTCGTGCTGAGGCGACACGACACTGTGACGCACTAAACCCATTCGATGCACAACCGGTTAGATTCCAGGTGGTATCCGACTGACCTAACTGCAAATCGTAACCACCCTGATAATTGTATCTAAGCGAATTGGAAAAGTCCTTGTAATCCCAAATCCCGGTCAGGTTGGCAACAAAATGGGAATAGCCATATTGACCAATCAGATTTTCGGTGTTGGTGGAAATCGACGTGTCGTAGTAAGTCAGATTGTAGGTACCATCCAGAATACCCCTCAGCTTGCCCCATTCACCCATGCTGGTTGTGGTACTCAATGCCACGTCGATACCACTGGTACTTTGATCAGAGATATTTTCCATGCTGCGTTGAATATCCTGAATAGGCCCGACGTTGACGCCGTATTGGGTAAAGTCATTCTGACCACCGAGAGCTGCATCATTGGCGGAGAACGACGGATCGGCGTTTTGATTTAACGGCAAACGATTCACCGTTGAACCGGCAGGCGTAGCACCGGCCGCAGACTCGGCCAACAATTGTTGGGGAGTCTGTAGACCGATGGTATTACTGCGGTCGATATGCCAGTAATCTATCGAAGTGCTATAGCCCTTGACTGGCTCGAAAAGCAAACCAAAGCCAAAACTTCTCGATGTTTCTGGCTTCAATGCCGGGTTGTTCTTCACTTCATCAGGCACGGAGTTATTGCATTCATTCTGCTGTACCTGCTGTGCCCGTGCATAATCCAGCGAAGCCTGAGTCGGCGAGGCAGAATTTGCTGCGTTGCCTAAATCGTTAGCCAGTGCAGTAGCCTGTGCACAGCGCAACGGATCTGTGGTGCCCGGATCGAAGGCAAACTTCAGTGAGTTGGCACTCTCAACCAGATTCGGTGCGCGGAAACCTTCTTCAAATGTGGCACGGAACTTCAAAGAGTCCGTTGCCGAATACAGCATGGACAACTTAGGTGAGAAATGGGGGCTGATGTCAGGGAATTTATCGAGACGTAATGCCGGTGAAAATTCCAGATTTTTCATCGCAGGAATGTTCAGTTCAGTGTAAAGCGATTCAATATTCCGGGACGCGTCGGCCGTGCTGATGCCGTAGCCAACGATGTCGCCGGTTTGCAGATTATTGCTCACGCCGATATTCATGCTTTCATGGCGCAGCTCACCACCCAGCGCGAAATCCACATTGCCAGCCGACAGGGCAAACAAAGGACCGCTGATTTTCGAATCGATAAATTCTGCTTCGGTTTTACCGGTATTGCTAAACACCGGGAACAGCGTATTGATCACCGCCGCACTGTTTGCCTGACCCGGATGATAGCCATTCGGCTGGTTGAAGAAGTTAACGTCCGATGCGTTATACGCCAGATTCACATTCGGGTTGGTATTGGGATAATAGTTGTTGTAGTTACCGATTTCCTGAATAAATCCAGAACTGCTGAATACGCCCTGTTGGTTAGATGTGACGTTGGAACCCATAATTCCGGCCGCCGATTCCCAGTCAAATTGGTCGAAATTGCCGCGCAGGCCACCCAGGACACGATACTGGGTGCCATCAACGTTGTTATAGGATGGCGCATCGGTAAAGCGATAGCGAAAGCCTACGCCGTCGTCATGGAGAAAGGGTTGGCCGATGTAATTCTGGTTCTGCGTTGGATTGATTGGGCTGTTGCCCGATAAACCCAGGTAATTGAACGTCATCGCCTGCCCGGTCGATGGATTGCCCCAAGTGACTGGTGCTAAGCCATCGCCATAATAGGGATTGGCATTCACGTAGTCAGTCTGTGACTTAGACCAGCTTGCTTCTCCAAATGCCTGAGTGCCACCACCCAGATTGAAGGTCGATGAGACGAACAGGTTGCTGCGACCCGATTCAGGGACCGCCTGGAAGCGGTCGTAACGATTGTATTTGCACAGGCCGCCGATAATGAGATCCGGAGCGCAGCCCGCAACAGGTTGTGTCTGATTCCCGTCGATGATATTTCCTGGATAGGAATAGCTGGAATCGGTGCCAAACACGTTGGAAGTTTGTGTCAGTGCCGGATTGGTGTATTGCAGCAGATTGGTCCACATGACGTTTTCACGTCGGAACAGATCGCCGCTGACCATCACATTAAAACCGTCGGTATCGTAGTCGCCAAAACCGGCAACGATCGACGCCTTGTTGGTATCAAATGTATGGCTTTGCAGGGAACGTGAGGTATCTGCACTGACTTCCACGCCCTGATAATTTTGACGGGTAATAATGTTGATAACGCCGGCAACGGCATCGGATCCGTAAATCGCCGAGGCGCCACTCTTTAAAACTTCTACGCGTTCAACCGCATCAATCGGAATTGAGTCGACGTTAGTAAACACCTGGGTAAAGTCGGCAAAACCATAAGAGGCTATACGACGGCCGTTGACCAGAATTAAAGTTGATTGCTCACCCAGATTGCGTAATGCGACTGCGGAACCGCCAGACGCAAATGAATCAGATCCGGTAATAGCGTTGGTCTGGTTACCGTCGGTAGACGAAGCGGACAAATTGCCGATCAAGTCCGAGATGTTGGTCACACCCTGTCTGGCGATATCTTCACGTTTAATAATTTGCACTGGCGAGGCTGTTTCAGCATCGATCGTTTTGATGTTGGAACCGGTAATAATGACTCTTTTGACTGAGTTATCTGAATCTGTATCGGAACTATTTTGAACTTGTTGTGCTTGGACTGCGATCACTGAACTACTAGCCAGAAGGGCAATTGCAACGCGAACTGCAGTAACTCCGATCTTGATTTCATATTTCATATTTTTCCCCAAATTGTTTACACCGCTAAGTTATTTTTTTTTCAAACAGATCAAATCCATACATTTATGTTTGACGTTGCATTATGCAACAGAGTGTTACATGCGGATGACGGTGGGTTGTGGGATTCCAACGGAAAAGCGAGTTCGTCCGACAAATACATTGAAAATTTTTGGAGTAAACTTTTAGCGAAATTTAATTTTGAAATATCGAACAATACTTAAGATTCATTCACATGTAATACGCATAAAAAAAGCCGCCCAGTGTTCGCTGGGCGGTTCGCAAATTTATTCAATTAAAAAAATAAATCTAGAATGCAAATTGAATTTTCTGGAGGTCTTTTACGTTATTGTGAATCAGCGCCTGCCTTGTCGTTGCGCGCATTCACCTCTTCAATAAAATCGTTATGTTCCTTGATGGCCGCCTCAGCCGCATCGTGAGCCGCATTCGCTTTGCCTACATCGGCGGAATTTTTGGCGATGGCTTCTTGCTCGTCAGTGAATTTAGTCATGCAAGCGTCATATTCTTTGAGATGTTTGTGATAGTACTTATTGACCAGGTCCGAGGCCTGCGGAATCGGTATTACCGGTTTTGTACAGTTGTGTTTTGTTGGTTCATCAGCCATGGCAGTCGAGCTGATCAAGGTTGCTAAAATAAGAGGGATAAGTGGTTTCATTTTGTTCTCGTCTTTTGATAAAAGTTGGTTGGCTGATTAAGATAAAAAACCGCATGAATTGCTCCATGCGGTTTTATTTTACTGCTCGTTGCTGTCAACATTCGACGGCAGATATTACTTACTTCGATTAGAAGTGGTACGACCCGCCTATGTTGTATTGACGACCAATAGCGCCTTGGCCATGCAACGCTGGGTTCCAGTTGTAATAACCAGCACCGTAAGTTTGCGCATCAACTGGGGGCAGACGGGCTAATAGATTCAGAACGCCAGCATGTAATGTCCAGCCATTGCTCATTGTGTAGCGTGTTGTCAGGTCCATAGTCATGAACGAACCAACTGTACACAGATTGTTAGGGACTGGGCTTACACCAGAATAAGTCGGTGTGCCGCCGTTAATCGCTGCCGTGCAAGTTGGCGCGCCGGAGCTAGGATCTGTTACGCCATAACTTCCAACGTAGTTCAGGTTGGTTGTTACGTTAAGCGGACCTCTGTCCCATCCGAGGGTGAACTGTGCACGGTCTTTTGGATTACCAGTATCACCAGATACGCCATTAGGACCGTGAGTGCCCGCCAATTCATAGTTCACACCGCTGACTGTCAATTCATAGGTCAACATATGAGTCCAGTCGATACCTACAGTGATTGCACCTGGGTCACCCATTCTCCATTTGTAATGTGATTCAAGCTCGACACCAGTTGTTTTGGTCGCGTTTGCGTTCACATACGGTGTGATTGCTGCCGCAATCGTGCCTACCGGAGTCAGTGTAGGGGTTGTCGAACAAGGAAGCGTTGTGCAATTCGTATTCTGCGGAATTGTCTGCTGTGTACCACGTATGAATGTAGGAACATAATTTGACGTTTCTGCAGCAGGAACGATCTGGCCGGTCAGATCGATGCTGTAGTAATCGATTGTTGAGCTCCAACCTTTGACCGGTTCCAGCACAGTACCCAGTGTCCAGGTTTTGGATTTTTCTGGCTGCAGCTTAGCTTCTGTCGATTGAATATAAGTCGGTGGGAAACCGCAAGCACTTGGGTAGTTGCCAACACCATTCTTACCGCCAGGATTTGCGCACAGGATCGGATCGGTAACAACCGTGCTCAGACCAAATGCGGAACTTGCGGTGCCAACTTCAGCAGCATTCGGTGCACGGAAACCTTCGCCTGCTGTGCCGCGCAGAGCGAACGAATTGGTAGGTGACCATTTGAAACCGGCCTGAGGAACGACGGAAGTGCCGTAAGTATCGTAATGGTCAGCGCGCGCTGCACCGGTCAATTCCAACGTTTTGGTCACTGGGGCGTCAATTTCGGCATAGGCAGAAGCATCATTTTCTTCACCAATCGCATAGGTGTTGAAGCCGATAGGTTGTGCACCAGTTGATGACTGATAAGGCATAGGATTATACAAATCTTTATGCACGAACTGGACACCGGTCGCAAATCCCAGATCGCCGCCAGCCAAATCCATCAGAGAGCGCGAAGCGTGTACATCAGCAAACGACAGGGTCGATGTAGCGATGTTTTGGAAAGTCGGCGCGATTTCATTCATCACGTACTGGCTATTGCCGCCGGCCAGATTGAAGAATCCGATATTGTTGCTTGGCAGTTGAAGCGCATTGTACAAAGCATTCGGATTCACGTCATTGATGTAACTTGTTGTAGTCTGAACTTTGGTATAACCCAACGAAGCACCTACATCCCATGCACCGATTGAACCGGTCAGATCAGAAACGACACGATAGCTGTTCGAATCAAATGTGGACTTGGCATAGCCCAAACCTGGAATTGCCCCACCAGGAGTAACAGCCACGCCAAACGGGTTGCCTGGGTAGTTGGCAGGAACGGTGAATGAACTGATAGCGCCAACGTTAAATTGTGGAGTTTTGCCTGGTGCCAACCCGTTCGAGCCAGCATAGGATGCGCCAGGGAACGAAGGCAGTGGGGAGTTAAGGATATTGATCGCGTTGGACTGTTCACCAAGACTTTGGAATATCGACGCTTTCGTGTTCAGTTCCCAACCGTCGGACAGACGCTTTGTAAAACTCACCAATATATTTCTGTTTTCTGTTTCAGGAGAAATGAACATACCATCGTTGGTATAAGGGCAGCCTGTGCCGTTTGCAATCGCAGTGGCTGTGCATGCTGAACTATACGAATAATAGTTTGCTGGATTGGTCGAACCGCCAGCTCCAGCCGAATTGTACAGATATGGTGTCTTCGGATTAGTAACGCCACCAAGCAGTGCACTAGGCGTACCAGGGGTCAGGTTCAGCGCGCCAGCATACATCGAGCCAGGATTAGGATTGTTCCATTGACCCACTGGACGTTGGTCCATCATGATTGCGTCTACATGGCGGTATTCCAGAGCCACATAACCAGAGTAACCATCTTCATCCAGGTTGCCGAAACCGGTAGTGAATGTAGCGTGGATATTAGCGCCACCTCCTAGTTGCGTGCCACCACCTTCAACGGCGATTGTTGTGCCCTTGAACGATTTTTTCAAAATAATATTAATAACGCCTGCAATCGCGTCTGAACCATACACGGCGGACGCGCCGTCTTTAAGAACTTCGATACGTTCGATCGCATCGAAAGGGATATTGGAAATATCAGTAAATTGACGTTCTGTATCATCGGCCAATGGATACGGCGCCATGCGATGGCCATCGATCAGGACCAGAGTCGCACCAACCGACAAACCACGCAAAGCAACGCCCGATGCGCCACCTGCGAATGCTTCTGGGTTTGCATTGCTCAATTGCCCTGCACCATTGGCAGAAATGTTGCGTAATACGTCCGCTACCGATGTGTAGCCGGATTTTTTCATTTCGTCCGCGGAAATCACCTGCACTGGGCTAGGTGTTTCTGCATCAACACGACGAATATTCGAACCAGTAATTTCAACGCGTTGCACCGGTGCTGCGGTTGATGTATCAGTGCTTGTTGTGGTTGTTTGCGCCAAAACAGGTTGCGCCAGTAGTCCAATTCCTAATGCGACACCACCTGAAAATATCAGGCGCAACGAGCGTGCCATCGTGGTTTCCCTTGTAATCATCGTTACTTCTCCTCGGATAAAGTTTAATTACTTATTTTTCGTTTTCACCTGGTGGGTGATATTTCCAAACTCGTTGGTAGAACACTGAATTTGAGATACATATAAAACCATTTATTACAGTTGCGTGTCAACAACAGGCGGGCACTGCGCAAATCAAAAACAACACTTACGCCACAAATATAAATTCCCATAAAGAACTTACGACATAAAAAAAGGGCACTCAATGAGTGCCCTTCAATTTGTTAAAACAAACAAAGTTTTAACAATGATACTTCTTAATTTAAACAGTAAATTCGCTACGCGAAACTGATGAATTCTCAAACAGCTGAATCATCAGTTTCGTTACCCAATCAATATCAGAAATCGTAAGTTAATCTGAGATTGTAGGCGCGACCCAGAGCGCTGGAGAACAGCGGATTGTAGCCAGACTGCCAGTTTTGCGTCTGATTGGAGAACGGAGGATTTTGGTTAAACAGATTGTTAACACCAACCAACAATTTCAGGCCTGTCATAGGCTTGAAGCTAACGTAGCCATTCCAAATCGAATAGCTGGCAACGTTGATTTCGTTACCCGCAGCGTCTGGAGCGAAATCCTGATATTTCGACATAAAGTGGTTGTTCAGACCGGCGCCGAATTTACCTTGAGTCCAGTCGAGCGTCAGCACATCCTGAAAACGAATGACGGGCTGATTTCCGCCGTTGAATTGGCCGACCAGATTAAGCTGTGGGCCACCTGGATATTCTTGCAACTTGTAGTCCATCACGTAAGTACCGTTTGCGCCCAGACGGAATTTACCGAAAGCCGAGTTGATAACATAGTTGGCACTCAGATCAATACCGTCAGTCGTAATACCACCGGTGTTCTGCAGATTTGTCAGGATGTATCCGCAGGTAGTTGCCGTAGGTGTCGGACATTGAATGTTAGACACCGGAGCTGGGGTGAGCGTACCTGCACTATTCAAGACATACGAGCTGGCGAATGTCGTAGGCGAGCCATAGATAGTCGACGCAGGAATCGCCTGAATCTCGTTCTTGAGATTGATTCTGTAATAGTCAGCCGTAAAGTCCAGATTTTTCGCTGGTGACAAGACCATACCGAGATCAAAGTTTTGTGAGGTTTCTGGTTTCAGCTGTGGATTTCCGCCGCCCAAAGCCAAGCCTTGCGACTGGCAGTTCAATTGCGAGAATACCGCGTTGTAATTGCCTGAAGCGCAGCCTGGGCCACTCATCGTGCCAAATACCGCACCAAAAGTTTGTGGTGAATATTCTTCAACCAGTGTAGGTGCACGGAAACCAGTGGAAGCAGCACCCCTAAACATCACCATGTCAGCCGGCTTATAGGAGAAAGAAACTTTTGCGTTATTGGTTTCACCGAAATCGCTAAACTGATCGAAACGATCGGATATGGTGAAATCCAATTTCTTGGTCACAGGAACAAATAATTCCGAATAGATACCGTCTGAGTGACGACCGCCGCTAACCACTTCTGGTGGGAAATAAGTGGCTGTGTACAGTGTTGATGCCAACGCGGTTGGATCGTTACTGATTTTTTCGTTGCGAATATCGAAACCAACAGCGATCTGTGCTTGACGTCCGGCGGCAAACGCGTCACCCAGGTCATGACTGGCGTGACCGTTAAGGCTCATCAGAGAAAGTGTACCAACTTCGAGATTTCCATTCATATACGCGCTGTTGATCAGAGCTTGTCCGGCAGCAGATTGTTGCGCAGCGAATGGGTTGATCAGCGGACTGAGGTTGCCGCCTGGTGCGAGGATAGAGTAATCAGCTTCGCCGCCTCTGACCTGTTGCACGCCCTTGTTCTGGCTCCAGTTGAACGATGTCGAGTAGTCCCAACCTAAGTTTTCACCGGAAAGAGTTGCGAGAAACCGCTGTTCAGTGTTGACATTGCCGAAGTAGCGATTGTTGTTTGTATCAGTCCAACCGGCGATAACTGGTTGACCCAAAACTGGTGATGTTGTGGTACAGGAACCCACACATGAAAATTGAGACAGCGGTGAAGCAGCTGAGCCTGGATAATAAGGACTTGTAGTCGGTACCTTGAAGCCATACTCCTGCGGACCGCCCCAAGTTTGTAAATCAAAGTGGCTGTAGAAGTATTGAAGAGTCAGCGTGTTATTGTTGGCCAGTCTTTTACTGAACTGGATCATTCCAGACTCGGAAGTGGATTTTGGAATCAAGTCCACTGCTGATGAATACAGGAATTCACAACTGCCAGCGACCGCAACTACATTCTTGAGACCACCACAACCTGGATAGTTAGTCTGCCAGAGGTTGCCGGGGTAAGTAGCGGTGGTGGTGTTATCTGTAAAAGAACCTGGCGCAGGTCCAGTCGGACCGTTAAGATTTTGGAGTCCTTGCGCTGGGTAATAGCCAGTGCTGGCAAAAGACCGTTGTGATGCGGTCAGTTCGTTCTGTTTGGTGAGACTCAATGTAGCCATGAAGTTATAGCCATCATCTGCCAGATTCCCGTGCCCATAGGCGAAATCTGCGCTGGAAGATGCGCCGCCAGAGCTCTGAGGTGCCAAAGCCTGAACATTCAATGAACCGCCTTCAAGATCTTTTTTGGTGATGAAGTTGATTACACCTGCAATAGCGTCGGAACCGTACAGTGAAGATGCGCCTTCCTGCAAAATCTCGATGTGATCAATGGCTGCGAACGGAATCGTATTCAGATCGACACCGCTACCAGTAGCCACGTTGTTTGCCAAACGCTGGCCATCCAACAGCACCAGGGTTTTTGTTGCGCCCAAACCGCGCAGGCTGGCTTCGGAAGCACCGCCGGCGAAAGTGGAGACGTTCGAAGCAGTAGTCAGAGTTTGATTATTTGTGCTAACCAGTGCGAGAGCCTGTTCCACGGACGTGATGCCCATGTCTTTGAGGGTTTCAGCTTTAATAACGGTGACGGCTTCAGCAGTTTCAGCGTCGACCCGTTTAATCATCGAACCGGTAATGACAACCGCTTGCACTGGCTCAGCGGATGAAGTATCTGGTGTTGGTGCTACTTGCGCGAACACTGGTTGTGCCAGCATCGCAAATCCGACAGCCGCACTACCTGAAAATATCAGGCGTAGCGAACGGGATAATTTTGTTTCGTATGTCATTGGGAATCTCCAGAGAAAATAAAAATTGCATAACGTTCTACGGGCGTTAAATTGTGTTTTTCGCTCCGTGGAAACTATGTCATGAGACCATTTAACTGGAATGTGGGTCAATAATTAATGCTGCAAAGCGTCAGATAAAACAACATTTTCTAAAAATAAATATAAATTGGGGAAAATGCGTAATTTAGATAAATTTTGTTTATAAAAAAGTGTTGTTGACGGGTTTTTATGCAGTCAAATTTAAGCTTATTCTTACTCAATCGCCCCTGGGATGCGGCGCTGCTGCCGAATATTAACTAATTTTCAATCGATTAATTTCATTTTGAACTGACGTCCTTTGATCGTACTGACACTCAGTTTTTGCAGGGCTGTCGCGGCAACGCCTCGCTGCAACGCAACATAAGTCGTAAATTCAAACACGTTGATTTTGCCAACCTGATCCTTAGTCAGCCCGACTTCGCCGGTCAAAGCACCGAGCAAATCACCCGGGCGTAGTTTGTCTTTTTTACCGCCGAAAATGCAGATGCATTGCATAGGTGCCTGGAGTTCCGTAGCGTCGGCGACTGTGTCGTCGTTTTTTAGCTCGGCAAGATCATTCCATACTACTGGGGCGCCCTGATACTGTTCAATCAGCTTTACCCATTTTTTTTCGCCGGTTGTCGCCAAATTCAATGCCAGACCTTTTTCGCCGGCACGGCCCGTGCGTCCGATGCGGTGGATATGCACCTCAGTATCCTTGCAGACATCGACATTAATCACCGCGCTCAAATTTTGTATGTCTAATCCACGTGCGGCCACGTCGGTCGCAACCAATACCGAACAACTCTGATTCGCGAATCGCACCAACACCTCATCACGATCTCGCTGTTCCAGATCACCATGTAATGCCAGCGCATTGATTCCTTGCGCGCATAATTCCTCGGTCAGTTCGCGACAATGGATTTTGGTATTGCAAAAAGCCAGCGTAGAAGTCGGTCGATAATGGAACAGCAATTGCGCGGCTGCGGCATTGCGATGCTCGGGCTGAACCAGATAGAACAGCTGTTCAATCTGGCTGGCAGCATGTTGGGACTCGACTTTGACTTCGGCCGGTTCACGCATCAGCTGCTGACTGACCTTGCGGATATCATCAGGAAACGTCGCAGAAAATAACAGCGTTTGGCGACGCGGAGAACAGGCTTCTACAACATGTATCATGTCATCGTAAAAGCCCATATCGACCATGCGATCAGCTTCATCAAGCACCAGGGTTTGCACCGTAGACAGATTGATCGTGCCGCGGCTGATGTGATCGATCAATCGACCGGGTGTGCCAACCACAATATGCGCACCATGTTCCAGCGACGCGATCTGCGGACGCATGGCAGTTCCGCCGCATAAGGTCAGCACTTTGATGTTGTCGATAGCGCGCGCGAGGCGACGCAATTCATTGGCGACCTGATCTGCCAATTCGCGTGTCGGGCAAATGACCAATCCCTGAATTGCAAAATACATCGGATTTAATTTAGCAAGTATCCCCAGACTGAAAGCCGCAGTTTTACCGCTACCGGTTTTGGCCTGTGCTATCACATCGCGATGCTCAAGTATCAGCGGCAAGCTGGCAGCCTGTATTGCTGTCATTTCAAGATATCCGAGGCTGGTCAGATTCGATAGCAGCGGGGCTGACAGCGGGAGTGATTGAAATGAATTAGTTTGCATGGAATTGTTTGAGAGATGCGGTTGAATAACTAGTTGGAATTGAAACCAAACATATGTGCGATTTTGTCGTTATCTGCATCGATATTATCTGGAATCTCGAATAGATTTTTTGCTATCCCAATGCGCTTACTACAAATACTAAAATTAATAGGGATCAGCATTGCGGATGGTTGACCATTGCGCGTAATGATAATTTCGAGTTTTTCACCTCGCTCAATTTCTTCAACAAGATGAGTAAATTTCAAATCAGCGTCTAGGATATCGACTGCATACATAACATTAACCCCTCTTTGAAGCGATAAGTTGGTCACTCATAACCATAAACAATAAACCCGGCATGTTTCGCAACCTTGTCGTAAAGCAGGCGACCGGCAGAATTGGTTTGGTGGGTTTGCCAGTATACGCGTTTAATTCCAGCGGCAAGCGTGATTTCTTTAACCGCCTGAATCAACAAGCGTCCTACGCCTTGCCCACGCATCGATGTCTTCAGGGGCTACGGGGCGGATTTGAATAGCGTTGGTCGAGTTCATAAAATATTCTGTGAAAAAAAAGTGGCAAACAATTTGCCACTTTAAATTACGTAACTTTGAGTTGGGTAATTAACTCAATTACCAGATTTTCACGCGATCTTTGGGCTCCAGGTACATTTTTTGTCCCGGCTGCACATCAAACGCGTCATACCATGCATCGATATTACGCACCGTCAAAACACGGAACTGCGGCAGGGCGTGACCGTCCGAAATCATCCCCGAGCGCATTGCTTGTTCACGCATTTTGGCGCGCCAGGCTCTGGCAAACGCCAGAAAAAATTCCTGGTCCTGCTCTTTGGTCACCGCCACACCACTCTGTTTTAACGCAGCGTGAAAGGCATTCAATGATGCCGTCAGCCCAGTCAGATCGGCGATATTTTCATCCAGAGTTTGCGCACCATTCTCGGCCAAATCGGGAAATGGTTTATAAGCCGAAAACTGATCTATCAACACTTTGGTAGACTGTTTAAAGTGCGCCAAATCAGCGTCGGTCCACCAGTTACGCAATTCTCCCTTCGCGTCTATCATCGAGCCGGTATGATCAAAACTGTGGCTGATTTCATGGCCGATGACCGCGCCGATCGCGCCATAGTTGTCCGCATCGCTGGCATTCACGTCAAAAAACGGTTTTTGCAAAATCGCCGCAGGGAAGTTGATCGCATTTTGCAGCGGCATGTTTACCGCATTGACGGTCTGCGGATGCATACACCATTCGGTGACATCAACAGGCTTACCGAATTTGGACAAGGCATACTGATACTCGAACTTCTGCGCCCGTTCACGATTGCCAAACGCATCGGCAGCATCGATTTTTAAACCGGAGTAATCGCGCCATTTATCGGGATAGCCAACACCCACGTAAAAGGTTTTGATTTTGGCCAACGCCTCTTGGCGGGTGCTAGGTGCCATCCAGCTGATGTTGTTGACCTGCACATCTAACGCCGCCAACAAATTGTTGACCATGCCATTAATCTTTGCTTTGGCTTCCGGAGAAAAATTCTGCTCGACATATAATCTTCCGACCTCTTCGCCTAGCGCCCCATTGGTCGCGCGCACGGCATATTTCCAACGTGGTTCAGGCGTTTTTAAGCCGGATAAAACGGAGCGCAACTTAAAGGTCTCGTCAAAAAACGGCTGCGGCAATACCGAGACATGCTGGCTCAGTGCATGAAAACGCAAATAGTCTTTCCAGGTGGCGAGTGGCACTGAGTTGATCAGCGCAGCAGTGCTTTTAAACGCTGCCGGATGCCAGACCATCAGAGTAGGCTGCTTGTCCAAACCCGCAGCTGCAAAGTAGGCGTGCCAATCCAGGCCCGGCGCATTCTTTGCGAAATCGGCCCGGGTCCACTTGTTGTCGGCCTTTTGCATATCTTCAGAATCTTCGCGGTTCGCATGACCTTTGGCGATGCTCATCTCTAAATCAAATACGCGTTTGGCGGCCTCGTCGGGATGCGCAATGTTTGCCAGTCTAAACATGTTGGCTATGTAAGCCTGATACGCGGTTCTGATTTTCTCCATTTTCGGACTGGATGAAATATAAAATTCACGATCAGGCAGTCCCAGTCCGCCCTGCAGCAGATAGCCGGTGTATTTGCTGTGATCATGGAATTCCTGCCCTACCCACAGTCCGAACAAATTCTCAGTATAGAAATTGGTGGCATTGAGCGGATCCACATCGACGCGCAAATGCGCACCGAAGTAGCTTGCCAGCGCTTTTTTATTGCCGATTTTATCGATGCTGGTTAACTGCGGCTGTAACGGCGCGAGTCCAAGCTGATTGATTGCGTCGATATTGAGATAGGCGCTGTAATAGTCCCCCACTTTGCGTTCCGCACTGCCAGGTGCGGCGCCAGTGGATTTCTCGATGATCTTTCTGACCTTGGCGTCGGCGTCTTCCGCTAATAAATCGAAGATGCCAACGTATGCTTTATCGTCCGGCATCACCACCGATTTTAGCCAGCCGCCATTGGCGTAGAGATTGAAATCGTCGCCAGGCGCAACGCTTTTATCCATGCCGTTATCGGACGCCGCATCGGCAGCCACAACCGGGGCAGCAGGAGCCGTGGCGGTATCTGCGGCGTGGACAGCTAAGGTTGTAAGCGGCAATGCCAGCAAGAATTGCAGACACACCCGGGCGATTGGTTTCAAATGCAATGTTTGTTGAGTCATGATCGTTTCCAAAAATTGAAGAGTGAAATTGAACTGTGAAGCTAGTGGCTATGACACCCTGAGGTTGACTTGGCCATTCGGTACCTATGGATCAAAAGTGAACTGATTAATGACAAGAATACGTTCATGCTGCTGAAAGGCAACAGTTTTGAAGTATATAACGGGCAACTGAGCCCATCAGAAATTTTCTGGGCTAACATGGGCGCTCACCGCGATCTTCATTCTCGCGACCTACGCTGAGGCTAGCGGATCGGCATATTATCATTGTTTTATAATAATTTATTAACTTAATACAGCAAAATAGACAATAGTGCCGGCCACAAACTTATCGCTCCCCGTGCAAGGATTTCCTGCAGTTAATTCTGCACACATTTTGTGCTGTGCGGTTGAACCTGTTGCGCGGAACTTGGTCTTTAACTTTCCAAAGAAAGAACGCCGTCGCCTTGCTGATGCAACTAACGAGTTTATCTCATGCCTATCCAGATCAATCTTGACGTGATGCTTGCCAAGAACAAAGTCAAATCGAAGGAATTGGCATTGTTCGTCGGCATTACTGAACAAAATCTCTCTCTGTTGAAATCCGGCAAAGTGAAGGGCGTGCGGTTCGATACCTTGCAGAAAATATGCGAACGCCTTAATTGCCAACCTGGCGACATACTGGAATACCGTCCCGATCCAGTCCTCGCAAAAGAAGAAATGACCAATCTGAATGCCGAGTCACACTCCAGCAGCTAGCTTGCCATAATCAGCATCTCACTTACCCCTGCTTTTTCCAACTGTCAATTTTCCAACATCTCTATTGATAATTAGCAAAGTCGCTAGTGATTCAAGAAGGGAAATGCGATAATTCCCAGCGTGCAACTCGTGTGCATGGAGTACCCGCCTAAACGCTATAAATAATAATTTACAACAACATAGTATGGTCACTACAGTCGCAATTATTGAGGACAACACCGAGTTTTTATCTCGGTTTCGTCACGTCATCGAATCCAGCCCCGACTTTTCTTTTATAGGATCGGCCGAGAATGGAGCGGATGGGATTGCGTTGATCAATAACGTCAAAGCCGATGCGTATCTGGTTGATTTGGGCCTGCCGGATATTAACGGCATCGAATTAATCAAACTTGCTGTCAACATTCATCCGGACTGCGACGTGATGGTCATCACCATGTTTGCCGACGACGCGCATGTGATTCAAAGTATCGAGGCGGGTGCAACCGGCTACATACTAAAAGACAGCACCAGCCTGGATATTCTGGAATGCATACGAACCCTGCGGGACGGCGGTTCACCGATCAGTCCATTGATTGCACGGCGTATTTTGCAGAGAATTCAACCCGTAATTCCTAACGCTACCGTCCAGCGTGCGTCTGCATCGGAAATGACAGGCAACGCCAACGTTGCTATTAGCAATGAGTTGTTATCCGAGAGGGAGTATCAAGTGTTGCAGGCCCTGTCCAAAGGACTGAGCTTTAAAGAAATCGGTTCCAAATATTATATTTCCAGTCACACGGTGGCTCGGCACGTAAAAAAAATATACCGCGTGTTAGCGGTGCACTCACGCGGAGAAGCCGTTTATGAAGCCACTAAACTGGGCATTCTTAGCGCGTAATTTTCGCTGCGCTGTATTGCTGCTTCTGAATCTCTACCAGAATATTATTTGCTCTGGCATGCTTCAAGATATTGGCCAATGCTTCCTGCAAAATTCTCAGCACATTCAGACCGACATCCGGCTCCAGCTCCAACGCCTCCGGCATAGCATGATTTTTCCAGAAAAAATTTAAACCCAGCGCCCGAAAGCGCGCTTCCATGCGATAACGAAAATTCCCCAGCACCGGCAACAGGTCCTTGTCATCCGGCGTGAGTGAGTCGATGACCAGACGCATATCGTCGAGACATTCCTGCAGCAGCGCCACGATGGTTTTCTGCGGCAGTTCAGTGTGTTGCGCCATCATCAGCGTGGACAGTAATTGCGAGCCGACTCCGTCGTGCATGTCTTGCATTATCCGATGGCGCTCTTCCGTCGCGGCGTGCGACCGCTCCAGCTTGCCCAACTGCTCATAACTATATTTGAGTTCTTTTTCGCGGGTCGCCACACGCAATTCCAGTTGCTCGTTAACCGATTCCACCTGTGCCAGCGTACCCAGGAAGCGGTCTAACAAAATGCCGACTATGACCAGCAAAAAGGCCGGTATGCCCAGGTGCATCAGATAAATTTCAGGCCAGTCTATCCATGCTTCCTGTACTGCCAAATCATGCACAGATAATCCCAGCGCGAATAAAATCGCCAGACCCATCGACACGGCGTTGCGGGTACGCTGGCGCGCGGCGTAACTTAAAATGCAGAACACCGCATACAAATTAAGCGGCAGGAATCCGGTGAGCCAAAATGCTTCCAGGAAGTGCCGGATCGGCATGCCGAAAATTAGAAACGCGGCACAACCGGTCATCCAGTAGGTGATTAACACACGGTTATAAATCAAGTTGCTGCGCTCGCTGAATTTCAACATGAAGATGGAAATCAGTACGATAAATCCGGCAGTCGTAAAATAATAGGCGAGTCGCCACATCAGGAAAAAATCGATGGGTATGACCGGGGTGCGTAACAGCAGAGTGCGCAACCCCCAGAATATGACGCACACGCCAAACAGGCCATACAATTTTTCTTGCGGGCGTCTTGCCCAAAACACCATGATGAATGCGCCGGTCAACAAACACAGTGCCGTGGAAATATCGGCCGTGGTGTCTTCCCAGAATAAAAGCAGATTAAACGCATTACGCTGTGCTTTTTCCGGGCCGATGTCGATTTCTCCAAAGCTGGTAAACGGTTCGCGTATGGCCAGTCTGACTTCGATCTCGTTACTACCTTCGTGCAATGACAGCGGCGGTATCAGCCATAGCTCAGGTAAATACCAGCGTATTTCCTGATGCTCGTTGGCCCACGGTTTTTCCCCAACCAGTGCGCCGTTGACATACACATCGCCGCCGCTCAACAACTGCGGAAACAGTATCCACAATGGCTCACTCAGATTGTCGATGT
>Ga0207007_1109_pt1 | contig 22314 bp, 19 predicted proteins | sample Alteio_BWMinCont_85_FD_153487 | JGI IMG/M metagenome (GOLD analysis project Ga0207007, IMG submission 153487) | Enriched cells from forest soil in Barre Woods Harvard Forest LTER site, Petersham, Massachusetts, United States -... | ecosystem: Environmental > Terrestrial > Soil > Temperate forest >...
TCCATCACCGATACATCTTCTCTGTCTTTTTCATTCACTCCTGTGCTGAACATGGTCATGCAGAAAGGACAACCAAGAGCAACGATATTAGCTCCGGTTGCAAGGGCTTCTTCTGTGCGTTCTGCGTAGATTTCTTTGTTGCCTGGTTCAGGTTCTTTAAAGACCTGAGCACCACCCGCGCCGCAGCAAAGTCCGTTCTTTTTAGAACGTTTCATTTCTACCAATTCGGCATCCAATATTTCAAGAACTTTCCTTGGTGCTTCGTATATATTATTAGCCCTGCCGAGATAGCAGGAATCGTGATAGGTTATTTTCTTACCATGGAAACTGCCGCCTTCTTTGAGTTTGATACGGCCTTCATTGATAAGGTTTTGCAGGAATACCGAATGGTGGATTACCTCATAATTACCACCGAGTTCTTTGTATTCATTGCTGAGAATATTGAAACAATGCGGACAGGCTGTGACGATCTTTTTGATATTATATCCGTTCAAAACAGCGATATTATTCGCCGCCATCATCTGGAATAAAAATTCATTACCGGCACGACGTGCAGGATCACCAGTACAAGATTCTTCTGTAGCAAGAATGGCGAATTTTATATCAAGATGGGTTAGAATGCGAGCAAATGCCTTTGTAACCTTTTGAGCACGTTGATCAAAACTTCCTGCGCATCCTACCCAGAATAAAATATCAGGTTCTTCGCCTTTGGCTAGCATTTCTGCCATAGTTGGAATGTTAATACTCATCTAATCTATTTTTATTTTACTCAAAACCAATTCCTTAGTCTTTTGAACCAAGTAATAATAGGTCTCAATTTCCTTCATTTCAGGAATGTATTCGCCATCAGGATATCTAAAATTTACTGCATAATCTGTAAGGTCTAAATAGTTAAGCACCAGGAAGTCTGAATCGTATTCACTACATTTGTCCTTTAACTCCTCCAAGTTATGAGTTCTGCTAAAATCGAAGTCATTCAAAACCAAAAAAGCCTTCAAAAATTTCTCGATGCTCTGTTGACAATGGAAGCCAATTACTCCAGCCACTGAAAGCGGATCATCTTTTAATAGTATTTCCACAGCGAGACAATCCTGATTAGCTTTTGCTATCCATTGAGCAATATAGTTGGCCTTTTCTTCATTCATAATAAATGTCCTTCCATTAGTGCGTGGCGTATAATATGTCCTGGCAATTCTTTCTTCAAACTCGCTTCCTTTTTGCTTTGCAGAAGGATATCAGCGTATATTTTTAATTTACCAAGCTCCATTCGCACTCTGGTCCTTAAAGGCATTTTATCTTTGGGACTCATTTCCTCATCAATAAGAATTAACAAATCGTAATCACTATCGTTTCTATTGGTTTGCCTCGCCCTTGAACCAAAAAGGACCACCTCACTTCCTGGTAAGATTTCTAAAACGATGTTTTTTATTATTTTCAGGTTTTTCATCTGCCATAGCCTTATTTTATTCAATCTATAATCCAATTAGCGCGATCCATTGGCGAAAACTGCCACGGCGCCTGATTATTCTCTGTGCTCGTAAACATAGTGTTCCAGTTTCCGGGAGCTTGTGATTCTTCCATGATCGCGTATCTCCTGAGTTGCACGATGATATTTAATGGATCTATATTCACGGGGCAGGCTTCCACGCATGCCTGACATGTTGTGCATGCAAATATCTCTTCGTGAGTAATATAATCTCCTAAAAGGCTCTTTTCGTCTTTATAATCTTTGCCTTGCTTGTCTATTCCCCTGCCGATTTCCTCGCAACGGTCACGAGTATCCATCATTATTTTTCTGGGGCTCAGCTTTTTACCGGTAATATTTGCGGGACAAACTGCTGTACATCTTCCACACTCTGTACAACTAAATGCGCCCAACAAATCAGTAGTTTTCAGGTCATATATATCCTTAGCTCCAAACCTTCCCGGCTCTCCAGGAGCCTCGGTTGAAGCAGCAGAAGGGTCAAGCATGAGAGCTACTTCTCTCTGAATTTCAGGCATATTGGTGATTTTTCCCTGAGGGTCTAATTTTGAATACCAGGTATTGGGGAAAGCAAATAGGATATGAAGATGTTTGGAATAATAAAGGTAGTTTAAGAATGCCAATATCCCGATAATATGCCCCCACCAGCAGATGCGCTCAATTGCGATAAGGGTTCCTGTACTTAGACCATCGAATAAAGGCATTAGGAAACCCGTAAAGAAAAACCTTCCTGTGTTAAAAAAATGAGGGTCTCCCCTGCCCTGTAACACCTGGTCTGTGGTGTTAAGTGTCAGAAACAAAATCATTAATATAATTTCCGCCGTAAGAATGGTATTGGCATCTATTCTCGGCCAATGGTTTAATTCAGGTTGATTGAGCCTCTTTATTTTCAATATATTTCTTCGAATGAGAAATATGACGCAGCCAATAAGAACCCCAAGTGCAAGAAACTCAAAGAAACTGATAAAAGGCGCGTACAAATCACCTAATAATGGTGCAAACAAACGGTGCGTGCCGAGTAATCCATCAAGTATAATCTCCAGTATTTCAATATTTATAATAATGAAACCAGCATAGACAAAGAAGTGAAGAATAGCAGGTATAGGCCGCTTAAACATTTTCTTTTGACCAAGTGCATTCAAGATCACCCTTCGCCAGCGGAGATTTTTGTGATCTGTTGGCCAATAAGCTTTCCCCAGTTTAACATTGCGAATAAGCTTTTTCATATTTTGTATAAAAAAGCCCACTGCAAACACGAAGAGTAGAAGAAATATAATCTGTGGGATGTATGACATATATATAAGGTATCCAGGTTCAGATACAAGCTGCAATTTTACTTCAAATTTCCGTTGATTTCTAATTTTCACAAAATAGTTGGAAGGATAGAGGGAAAAGCCTAATTTTGCACCTCCGAATTTTTATAGGATGGTGATGTAGCTCAGTCGGTAGAGCAAAGGACTGAAAATCCTTGTGTCGACGGTTCGATTCCGCCCATCACCACTGATCAGAAGGAGAAAGAGAGGCAAAGCGAGTCCCCTTCTTTCCATTTCTGTTTCTCTTTCTTTTTTTAAGACTCTTGTCCTAAAAAAAATGCTGAAATTGCAATCGTATTGAATAACATTGCAATGAAAGTGAAAAGAATTCTACTTACAATCTCCTTATTATTTGCAGTTTGTATTACAACCAAAGCCCAGCTTTCTACGCCTCCAATTCCAGATCTCCAGGAAAAAGCAGCGGGATATGAGCTTGTAAAAGCATACAAGCACTTTTATACGGGTACTATTATTGGTTGGGGAGGTGGAGTTATATTCCTCATTGGTATTGGAGAAATTACAAATGGGAGTACTAGTAATGGAGCTGCAGGCCTTGCCTTGATCGGGGGGCTGGCTGCAATTGTAGGCACCGCATTGACCATAGAAAGCTATGCCCATATCGGCAGAGCAGGTAAAATACTGATGCAAAGGAATGATATGACCTTTGGACCAACCAATAACGGAATAGGGCTTTCCATTCGCTTTTAAGCCTTTACATATTTCTTTACCCAAGAGCTCCAAACATTTATTTGCGCATGATGTCCAATTGACAAAAAAGTCCTGACCTTTGTATGGATTTATCCTTTTTAAACACAAGACAATTAATGAAAACTTCAACGCTGGACATTCATATCACAAAGACCGAAAGAAGCAGGATCAGTGAACTTGATCAGGAGAATATTCAATTCGGCAAAATGTACGGCGACCACATGCTGGTTTGTAATTACGAAAATGGAAGCTGGCAGCAGGTTGAGATCATGCCATTTCAAAACCTTAGTCTTAGTCCGGCTACGACATTCATTCACTATGGACAGGCTATTTTTGAGGGCATTAAGGCATATAGATCTGCAAATGGAGATGCCGTAATATTCAGGCCAACAGATAATTGGCACCGCATGAATAAATCTGCGGCAAGAATGGACATGCCTGAAATACCTGAAGAGATATTCATGGGCGGCATGAAAGAATTATTAAATATTGATAAAGCATGGGTGCCTACTACCGAAAGTGCGTCATTATATATACGTCCCTTTATGGTTGCTACAGAAGCTTTTATCGGCGTGCGCCCTTCTGAAAAGTATATGTTTGCAATCATTACCAGTCCTGCTGGCCCCTATTATTCAAAGCCCATGTCAATCTATGTGCAGGACAAATATGTACGGGCTTTTAAAGGCGGCACCGGTAATATAAAAGCTGCAGGCAACTATGGCATGAGCATGTATCCAAGCCACCAGGTGAAAAATATGGGATACAATGAGATACTCTGGACGGATGGATATGAACATAAGTATATCCAGGAAATTGGGACCATGAATGTATTTGTAATCATCGGAGACACAGTTTTAACACCAGATATAGAGCATGATACAATTCTTGCCGGGTTTACCAGGGACAGTGTAATCAAATTGCTGCGCGAAAAAGGGATGAAGGTAGAAGAACGCCAGATCAGTATTGATGAAATTGAAGAAGCACACAGGGCCGGACAATTGAAAGAAGCATTCGGAACAGGTACCGCTGCGTCTATTACAAAAATAGCGCGCCTTACTTATAAAGACTACGAAATGATCTTGCCTGATGTGGAAAATTGGATAACCGTAAACTGGCTTAAACAAGAACTTGCAGACATCCGTCATTGTAGGAAAGAAGATACGCATGGATGGATTTTCAAAGTTTAAAACACTCTTTTTTTAAATTTATTATTTTCTTTTTTTTTGACAATTATTGCAAGGTGAAAATTTTTGTTTGGACGTTTGAACCTACAGAATTTACGGTTTAATAGAATGAATCCTCAAATTTTTTTCGTTAAAAAAAGGCCATCATTAGCCTGAAAATAAGGTTTTTCAAAATTGTAAGGGGAGCCTCCAAAAAAAATCCGGTTGAAAATTTGGATTTCTTTAATTTAAGTGTTATATTAGCTCCTGTTAAGCCAAATAACATCAAAATTATTGTCTATGAGAGAAACCTTTACAATTTTTCGGAACTCCGGTTCCGGCCTTTTTTCAAAAAATAACCCGGTTGCCATTGGCCTCCGGGTTAGTAACGGGCAGCGCCACATTTTTCGAAGGTGTAGCGTCTTCACAGGTATCAGGCAAAACGGCGAACTGATAGTATAAGCCTTTACAGGCTTATTTGTCGCTTCATGACTTAGTGATTATCACTTCGGAAGGAATGGTGTACCATTAAACCCCATTCTGATTTCTCCCTGTCTGCGTCAGGCAGGCTTAAGGAGAAAGGCTGAAAGGTAATCATGCCTGAAGAAGGGGTCATAGAGGCTCCCGTTAAATCGGAAACAGTTTAGTGCCATTTTGCTTTAGTAGCCTCTCCCATTGCCTGGTTTTTATCGTGAGCAGATGGACATGACTTTGCTGTGCCGCTATGGCTCCTTTGCCCCCTAAAGGTATTGAGACTCCTCCTCATTTTTTTCTTAGGGTGTTAAGCCTTATTTTTGCATGATATTTAATAAAATGCAACAAAACCACGAAGGCATAATATCCTCAAAGGCCCCTGAACCGGTTGGATTGTATCCGCATGCCCGGAGGATTGGTAATCTGCTTTTCCTTTCCGGGGTAGGCCCCAGGGAACGTGGAACCAGGGCTATTCCTGGCGTGGAACTTGATCCCGATGGCAAAATTGTTTCCTATGACATTGAAAAGCAATGCCATTCCGTCTTCAATAACGTAAAGAACATATTAGAAGAAGCGGGAGCTTCCTGGAATGACCTGATAGATGTAACGGTTTACCTGACCAATATGAAAAGCGATTTTCCTATTTACAACAGGCTGTGGGCGGAATATTTTAAAGAAAACCCACCATGCCGCACTACAGTGGAAATTAATTGCCTGCCAACCCCGATCGCAATAGAATTAAAATGCATTGCGCAAATATCTGACAAATGAATGCAGCTATTGATGCGGGGAACACTTTAATAAAAGTTGCTATATTCAACAGCAATAGCCAGATGGAAGAAATGCTTTCTTTTTCTTCCACACCCATAGAAAACGTTTATAAGCATCTGTCTTCAATGCATTTTGAACAATGTATTGTTTCCAGTGTGATCAATCTGCCTGATCATATCCTGAAGTATCTCCAATTGAAGTCGGCATATTTACTTATCCTCGATAAGAAAACAAAGCTCCCAATATCCGTTAAATATAAGAACCCGGAAACTCTTGGGAAGGATCGTTTAGCCCTCGCAGTTGCAGCTTCAGCAAGATATCCTGGAAAAGATGTCCTTAATATCAGCATTGGCACCTGTATTACCTATAACTTTGTAAACGCTAATGCGGTATTCTCAGGAGGAGCTATTTCACCAGGTTTGCATATGCGTTTGCGGGCCATGCACGAATTTACAGCCGGGTTGCCACTCATTAATTTAGATGAAGCCAGCCTCAATTTGATTGGGAACAGCACAGAAGATGCCATGGCTTCCGGAATTGTAAATGGCGTGGTATTTGAAATAGAAGGATATATAAACGAGTTGCGAAAAAAACATAAAAACTGCACTTTAATACTAAGCGGTGGCGATAGCCGTTATGTGGCGGACAAACTGAATATAGAAACTGATATTGAACCCGACCTGGCTTTGATAGGCCTGAATATAATATTGAAACTGAATGCACCTGAAAAAAACTGACTTTTACGCGCTTATTTTAGCTTTATTGTGCACTTATAGCGCGAAAGCCCAGGTTTACCTCAACCCTTTTTCGCAATATGGCCTTGGAGAAATACAAACTATGAACCAGGTAAATGATAAAGGAATGGGCGGAACTTTTTATACCCAAACCGATGCGAACCGCTATAATTTTGCAAATCCAGCCACTTATTCAAACATCAGTTATTTTAGTTTTGAGATCGGTGGCACAAGTGATTTTTACCACCACAGCGACGGCCAGACCAATTTCACAAATTTTGATCCCGGAGTTTCATACGTCAGCTTTGCATTTCCAATAGATACGGCTAAAAGATGGGGTTTTAGTGCAGGGATAATGCCTTATGCCAAAATTGGTTACCAGTTCCAGACTTTATCTGTGCAAAATGGGATCAACGAATCACTTTACAGTACTGGCGACGGCGGATTGAACAGGTTTTACCTCGGCTCTTCCATCAGGCTGTTTCACAATTTTTACCTCGGTGCCAATGCATCTTTGATTTTTGGAAGCGAACAAAGTACTTTGACCCAGACGTTTCCCGATTCAGGAACTTTATATGGCGCGCATCAAACAGCAAATAACCTTACTGCTGGCCTTCTTTTCGATGTTGGGTTCACTTATAATATTAATTTCAACCTGCCTTACAAAAGCAAAAATCCAGACATGGTAAATTATTATGGCCTTTTGAAGGATTCATTAAGCAGGCTTGAAAAAAACAATAATAAAGCAGCTTATAATGCCAGTGCAAATATGCAAAATGCCAGGATTGACTCTCTTATCCGAAAAATAAGTAATGTAAAGGATTCAATCCGGATTACTGAAACAACTAAGAAGCGCGGTTACACTTTGCAGATCGGCGGTGCCTGCAATCTGCCCGCAAACCTACCAACAACCCAGACAATTGATGCTTACACTTATAGCAGCGATCTGTCTGTATCAGACTCTCTCGCTCATTATGTAAATCAATCAGGCTATATTAATATGCCTTTAGGGCTTGGTGGCAGTATAGAACTTGCCAGCGAACAGAACTGGAAAATAGTAGCATCGGCGGAATACCGGCAGTGGTCTAAGTTTCGTGGTCTTGTTGGTACTTTAGATTCCCTGAATGACTATTATAGCTTTGGTCTTGGGGCACAGGTTACGCCCAGGCGCGAAAGTGGAAACAATTTATGGACAACCACAAATTATCGCATTGGGTTCAGGTATTCACAGCTGCCTTATATCGTAAATGGTAATAAAGTAAACGAAATGGGATTTTCGATTGGTGCAGGCATACCTATCGGAACCCAAAAGGTAAGATTGCTGAACCGATATGCAGAAGATAAACCAAAAAACTGGCCTTATCTTGATGTGGCCCTTGAATTCGGCCAGGAAGGTAGTATGCAATTAAACCATCTTGAACAGCAGTATGTTATGTTATCTTTTGGGTTCCATATTTTTGAAGTGAACTGGTTCCAGAAACATAAGATTGATTAGCAATACATGACCCGGTCTGGGAAAAAAGAGATAACCGCAAAGCACACAAAGGTATCGCAAAGGGCGCAAAGCTTTTTCTTTGTGTTCTCTGCGAAGCCTTGGCGTTCTCTGCGGTTATATTCATCGAATTATTTTATCTTAAGTCTGTTAATTTTCTTCTTATCTTGTAAAAAGAATGATCCAAAGGTGGTTGAGGATATAACGAGTAAGAGTCCACCCGCGGAGTATTCTACAGATGTAGTTGCCATCTATTCCGATTCAGCAAAAGTAAAGGCGCGTCTGACAGCCCCTTCAATGATCAGATATATCAGCAAAGACCCGGCTATTGAAATGCCCAAAGGTCTGTTTGTGCAGTTTTATGATACAAGCCTGAATGTGAAAAGCTGGATGCGTGCTGATTATGGCAAAAGAAACCTGACTACAAACGTAACAAGAGTGGCAGGACACGTACAGGTAAGAAATGTAAAGGGAGACAGCTTGAATACAGAAGAAATGTTCTGGGACGAAAAGAAAGGTAAAGTGTACGGCAACAAATTCGTGAGCGTGCGCACAAAAACCCAGATCATCCTGGCAGATGGCTTTGATTCAAATATTGACTTTACGGATTATAACTTTCACAATATCAAAGGAGTAATTCAACTGGCAAACAAGAATTAATCTAATAAAATGAAAGACCTCTTACCTTCTCCTAAAGTAGAAGGATTAAGGATGAGGCTTCTTACCTGTTTTCCTGAACTACTATCTTTTTTGTGATAAATGCAGCTGAATCACTTGTAATTTCAAGAGAATAAATGCCCGGTGCCAACCCGGCTTTGTTAAAGGAAAATGTTTGAGCTCCAACCGGAGGTATCCCGTCAAACAATAGAGCAACCTGCTTCCCTACCATATTATAAAGGGAAATACTGATACGGGATTTATGCTCAAGTTCAAATTTCAAAGTATAAATATCTGTAACCGGGTTTGGGAATACGGTCACATTTTGTTTGACTGAAGTCAAATTTTCAGGAATACCAGCTGATTTAGGCCCAATTTCTGCTATTTCAGTTTGATATTGGCTATTATTTCCATAGGAGCCTGAAAAATAACAATTTACGCTATTGTATTGCCTGGCCATTCCTGTGTAATCCCCCCATCTTTGCTGCGTTGAACTGCCCGTAACCGCTGACTTCCCGGGAGCTACTGATACTGGCGACGAAAAAGTTAAACTACTGTCACATTTTACAATATCCACTTCAGGAAATATAGTTTTCCCCGATCTGCAGTAACCGATTACTACGGACGAATCCTGACCATTATATACAAGGGATGCCAAAGATGGATATATATAATCGTAATTGGCAAGGCCGAACTGTTTATAAATTACAGAACTTTTCGCCATGTTCAGTCTCGAATACACTATATCTGAGTATCCTGTAGTTTGATCTTTGGTAGCGAACACATAATGAATATAACCCGGCAGATAAAATGCTTGCTTTATCCGTGTGTCGCCTTCGTTAAGTGTATAGGTAGAAGATTCCTGCAAACTTCCCGTCGGTTTAGGTGAAGTAGCGGCAAGTGTTTTGTAGCTAATGATCGATGTCGACAAATTTGATCCGGAAGATTCCTCATTTCCATCAATCTCAAGCAAGGTTAGTGATGTACCGCCCTGAAATTTATTGCTTACAAAATACATGGTATCTCCATAATCTGCCCCAAGGCCGTGAGAAACAGGCACAAGTGTAAATAATGTTGGCTGCACTGAAAAATTGGTCTGTGGCTCCCAGGTTCTGTAATTCAATGTTTTGCCACTGTAACCAGTGTTTTTATCAATCTGAATGATTGATGGTTCGGTATAGTTCTGGTTATCATCAAAAAGATTATCTGTTATAAACAGATCACTCTTTGAAATCCCGATATTGTCATAATCTGCCCAATTTGATTTGCCGAAAACGTCGCCGCTGAAAGAATAAGCATTCCATCCATCTGCAGGATTATTGTCTTTTGAAAACATGACAACTATATATGACGAAGTGGAGGCAGATCCGTTGAGAACCACAATAATAAACCGGTCTTCCTCAGCATCATAAATAATACGAGGGTCATAATAAACACCGGTAATACCTGGCAAAGCAGTTTTAAGTGCATCATTGAAATAACTCGACTTATACTGTGTGGTTGAGTTAGGTTTAAAAATCCTGTATATAGAATTAATTGCAGATAAAACATACCCTCCGTTTGATACAGCTATATTGTCATCAGGAGGTGTGTACGAGTTGTCGCTGAAGCCATTAAACTGGGATATAATCCCTGGGGCATCAATAGTTGTTGTTTTATTTAAAGCCCCCGCAGGCATATCTTCCTGAAAATTTTCTTCCTGCCGGGGTAGTATTACAGTATCCGCACCGGTTGGTTTTGCATTGCTCTGGTCCTCAATTTCGGTAGATTGAAGTACGACATTGAAGTTTGATTGTACGTTTACCAAATCTACAACGCCTGCCAATGGCACATGATGTTCTATTGAAGGGCGAATAACATTTTTAGGCTGTGCATGAACTGAAGCACTAAGCAAAACCGACCATGCCATCAAAAAATAAGAATATGTCTTCTTGTTCATATTAATATAAGCCAAAATTTCAATTGATTTTCTTGTCACGCTTTATTATGGCTGGATCTTCGTCCATGCGTTTCTGTTTATCTTCAAACAACTTTAGGGTTTCGCCCGTATAGCGAAGATGTTTGGAAATCCTTTTCAAATGTCTCATGTCCTCAGGTGATCTCTGCGCCTCATCTTTGGCCTGCATATCTGCTGGAATCAATGTGCCCCTGCCGCCTTTTTTTGCGTATTCGTACATGCCAATTGCGTCCACAATTACAGTATACCCGTCCAATGTTTCACAATAGTTCAAAAAATAACTTCCCGAACAAACCAAATGCAGTTTGCTTCCATCTGCCTGTGATAAGACCAGTGTATCAGCCAAAGGTTTAAATCGTTCAGAAATTCCAAAGTTGCTTTGCATTTTGCCTCTGACCAATGCGGGCATGATCAAAAGGCATATTAAAACTAGTTTTATTGTTATTTTTCCCATCAATGCAAAATTACAGATAATCGGCTTGCGAATTTATACAGAACTCATACTTTACAATTAAGACAACTTTTTCCTATATGATAACAATGTATCTTCGTGTAAAATTCTATGCGGATAGACATCATTACCATATTTCCCGGTATGTTTTCAGGCTTTTTAGAGGAGTCTATAGTTAAGCGTGCCCAGCAAAAAGGATTGGCAGAAATAGTGATCCACAACCTACGTGACTATAGCCTGGATAAAAGGAAATCAACGGATGATTATGCTTTCGGAGGAGGTGCCGGTATGGTGATGACTCCACAACCACTTGTTGACTGTATCGAAAGCCTTCGAAAAGAACGCAAATATGATGATATCATTTACTTATGTCCTGATGGTGAGCTTCTGACACAAGCAGTTTCGAATCAATTATCACTCAAAGAAAACCTTGTATTCATTTGCGGCCATTACAAAGGAATTGATCAGCGTGTCAGGGATGGATGGGTAACGCGTGAAATATCAATTGGTGATTATGTGGTAAGTGGTGGTGAACTACCTGCGGCAGTGCTTACGGATGCCATAGTAAGGCTGATTCCGGGCGTATTATCAGATGAAAGTTCTGCATTGTCTGATTCATTCCAGGGAGAACTGCTTGATGCTCCTGTCTATACAAGGCCAGCCGATTTTAGAGGAATGAAAGTTCCGGAGGTTCTTTTAAGTGGCAATTTTGCCCAGATCGAAGAATGGCGTTTACAATCTTCTGCCGAAAAAACGAATAAAAGGCGTCCTGACATGATGCACGAATAAAAGGAATTCTTCCAGCCCTGAACCAAAAATTAATATTCTGATTGAGTAATCTCTTTTTTTAGAAATAAGAATCTTTATACCTTTACAGCCGTAGAAACACACACTTTTAAGATGCCTAAAAAATTGGCAGACTTCTTGTATCCTGAACTAAATAGTAAAATTCAAAAATGTAAAAATGAAAAAGTTATCAAAGTTTTTATTGATTGCAGGCCTGTTTATAGCCGCATCATTCTCGAATCCTGTCCGATCTTTCGCACAGGACCAACCTGTGGATTACCAGGTGTTTTATGACAACCTCAGTCCTTATGGATCTTGGGTTAACCAGGATCCCTACGGAAGTGTATGGATACCGAATGTTGGTGCTGGGTTTTCACCTTATGCATCCAATGGGTATTGGGCCAATACGGATCAGGGTTGGAGTTGGGTCTCAGATTTTGATTGGGGATGGGCACCATTTCATTATGGCAGATGGGAACACAACCACCAATATGGATGGTTCTGGATTCCTGATTATACATGGGCTCCGGCTTGGGTTTCGTGGGATTATGGGCCAGGCTATTATGGATGGGCACCTCTTGGTTTTGGGGTAACCGTAGATATGGCGCTTGGTGGATGGAACCCGCATCCAAGGCGTTGGTGCTTTGTTCCAGAGGGCTATATGGGAGCCAGAAATATCGGGAGTTACTATATTCCGAGGGAACGCAATACCGATATTTTAGTGAACATGCATCGCATAACCGAAAGATATACAGATAATGGAAGGCACGCGGTCTATATCGCTGGCCCAAGAAGGGATGATGTGGCGAGGATAACCCATAGGGATATTAAGGTATATAATTTTACAGAGCGGAACGCACCTGGGCATGGTGTTTCTGGCCGCACCATAAACCTTTATCGTCCTACAATAACGAACAGGCCCAGCGCGGCCCCAAAACAGGTTGCGGATCCTCACACTATTACCCCGGTTCAGCAACGGGATGATAATTACCGTAAAACACAACCCGTGGAACTCCACCCCCAGATCATCAATACACAGCCACATAGCGTAAGGATGCAACAAGCCCAGCCTCAGCAACAAGCAAGGCCCCAACCGCAACAACAGGCTCAGCCCCAAAGGTCCCAACCGGCACCTCAAAGGCAACAGCAATCCGCGCCAAGAATGCAACAATCCGCTCCCCGTGGAAATACCGGTGGCGGTGGCGGAAGAAGACGATAGATAAAACCAATTATAATAATCAAAACCTCGCTGAATTGAATTTCAGGGAGGTTTTTTTGTTTTATTTTTGTATCCGCATTATAAATATCTGTTTTGATCACGTAAGATTTTATAAAAATTTGCACATAATCTTTCAATTTCTTTTAGCAATATTGTAATTAGGTTAGCCACTGAAATGCGATATGAAAATGCCTGCATATTGTAGTCCCTTTTTAAGATATTTAGCCTTAATGCTCATTTACCTTACTGGTTTAGACTTTTCTGTCTGCGCCCGTTCAGCTAATAATCATAGCAACTGGCTTCAAAGCAAAGACTGGAATTTTATAGAAAACAAAGGGCAGCTCAAAGACCTGAACAATAATGTTATACGTGATGTGAAATATTATGGTCACCAGGGAAGTGTATCCGTTTATTGCAGGCAAAATTCCATTGGCTTTCAATTCGCAAAAATTGAAAACGAAGACAACGATGTTTCTGAAGCAACCGGTACAAAGGATTTTTACCCTTACCCAAAAAACCTGCAAAAATTACTGAAAAACAAAACCAAGGTAACTATAAACAGGGCTGATCTTGTTTTCCTTAATGCCAATCCTGACGCTCAAATTATTGCATCAGACCGGAGGGAATATTATGAGAACTATTACACAACCGGAGATGCCAACCATGGCGTTACTGATGTACGTAGTTACAAGACCATCACCTACCAATCCATTTATCCTCATATTGACCTGGAACTGCTTGCCAAAGAAAGCGGACTGAAATACAACTTCATAGTTCACCCCGGAGGTGATGTAAAAGATATAAAGTTGCAATGGAATGGCCTGGATAAAATGGAGAAGCTGAAAGACTCAACCATGGTATATGATCTTGATCTTGGTAAGATGCAGGAAACCAAGCCGGTATGTTTCCAGGGCGGCGACAGAATTTGCTGTGATTATTTACGGCGTGATAATAGGATAAGCTTCAAAGTAAAAGCATATAATAAAAGCAAAACCCTTGTTATAGATCCATGGCTGGAATGGGCTACTTATGTAAGCGGCGGCGGTGGCGGTTTCGTAGATGGTGAAAACGGGGAGGGTATATCTGTTGACAATGCAGGATATGTGTATCTTGTTGGTGAATCATCAAATCCGGATTATATAGCAACGACAAGTGCATATCAAACCTCTTATCAAGGAAATGGGGATGCTTTTGTATCCAAATTTACAAGCAGCGGCAAAATCGTTTGGTCAACTTATTATGGAGGCCCTGGTACTGAACATGGGATAGACATTGCTGTTTTTGGTACATCGAGCATATATATAACAGGGTATACAACAAGCAGTTCTGGTATTGCCACTACAGGCGCGTACCAAACCTCTTATGACGGTAAAGTCGCAAGTTATTATGATGCATACCTTGCAAAGTTCAGCAACGCAGGTAAACTTATATGGGGTACTTATTTTGGAGGTGATAGTACAGATGGCGGTGATGGAGTGGCAGTTGACCCGGGAGGTAACGTATATATAGTAGGCCAAACAAACAGTGGATCTGGCATAGCAACGGCTGGGGCGTATCAAATTTCTTATGGAGGGAGTGCTTACAGTGGTGCTGGCGATGCTTTTTTGGCAAAGTTTAATAGTAGCGGGGCAGTCGTGTGGTCAACTTATTACGGTGGCAAAAATATTGATGAAGGGGAAAGGGTGGCTACGGATGCCCTTGGTAATATTTATTTTTCGGGGATTACCAGCAGCTCTTCAAATGTTGCTACAACCGGAGCTTACCAGACTTCCTTCAGTGGTGTTACTGATGGATTTCTTGTTAAATTTAATAATTCCGGCTCCCTTCAATGGGCTACTTATTTTGGCGGAAGCGCTACGGACTATGCCGACGGTGTTTGCACTGACAGGTCAAATAATGTTTATATGACAGGGAGCACAAGAAGCAGCTCAGGTATTGCTTCCACAGGATCGTTTCTAACTTCCCTGACAGGATCATCCGAGGCATTCCTGGCTAAGTTCAACACTAATGGTAAAATACAATGGTCCACTTATTACGGCGATGGAAATCTCTGTACGGGTAGCAGTGTGGCCACTGACACATTTCAAAATGTTTACATGGCCGGCTCGACAACAAGTTACTATGGTCTGGCTACCCCAGGGGCATATCAGACATATAACTACAGTACATACGGCACGAATAGCAATGATAATGCTTTGGTAGTTAAATTTAACGGGAGTGGCTCACGCTTATGGGCTACTTATTATGGTGGAAACCATGCTGATGGAGCTTACAGCATTGCTGCAGACGACTCTGGAGACATTTATTTTACGGGCGAAGTAGAAAGTACTACTCATTTCGCTACCCCAGGCGCTTATCAGACTTCTTTAAATGATGTTGCCGGGGCATTTATTGTTAAATTCGGCCCTCCTGATGCAGGGATTGACTCTTTTTTTAAACCAGTGAGCAGCTGTAATAATATTCAGCAGGTTGCTGTGCAGCTAAAAAATTTCGGACAGATTGAAATTGATTCTGTAACCATATTTTTAACCATTAACGGCAAAACCCAAAAAAACTATACATGGACAGGCAAACTGCCGCCAGGAGACAGCACAAAAGTCGACCTGGGCAATTACACATTCATTGCTGGCTTTGATACATTAAGGTCATGGACTTACATGCCCAATGGGGATGAAGATATAAACCCAAAAAATGATACGTCGAAGAAGTTTGTCATCCAGATATACCCAACACCTGATGCTAACGCAGGGCCTGACACTACCCTATGTTACAAAGAAGTATATATGATGAAGGGATCAGGTGGCACTACCTATTTGTGGCACCCCGCCATATTTTTATCTTCTGATACCAATCCTAAAGCTGTAGCCATATTGCCTAATGCGGAAGCTTATGAACTGGTAGTAACCAATAAATACGGATGTGTTGACAGCGCACCCGTAATTTTAAAAATAAGGCCTAAGCTACAGGTGCAGGCATTTTCAACAGATTCAGTTTGTTATGGCCGCAATGCTATAATCTATGCCAAAGGCAGCGGAGGCGATAGCGCTCACTATGCGTTTACCTGGCCTTATGATAGCCTTACAGGGGACACTATTGTTAAAAAAGTTTTAAAAAGTGGTTGGCACAGAGTGGTGCTAACTGATAATTGCACACCAAATTCCACAACTGACAGCGTGTATATTTCTATAAAACCCGGGCGAAACGTCAGCATCTTAGCAATGAATGATACGGCATGTTATGGCCAGAATATAACAATGTATGCAAAAATAAGTGGAAAGGCCGGCACTAATTATTCTGTCTATTGGCCTAACGACAGCGTTGGAGGTGATACGGTTTCTAAAAATGTATATGTAAGTGGTTGGCACAATGTAATATTGAATGACAGTTGCAGTATAATTCCCTCCAGGGACAGCGTTTATATTGTTGTCATATCAAAACCAGACATAAAAGCTTTTGTTATGAAAGATACTGTATGCTATGGGCAGAGTGATGTCTTGTATGCTAAAATCGCTGGTGGAAACAACGCGCACTATTCTGTTTCCTGGCCAGAAGATTCCCTAAAGGGTGATACAATACAAAAGCAGATCTTCGTGAGCGAATGGCATAAAGTAATTGTAAATGGGAATTGCGGATCTGCCCCCGCCATTGATAGCGTCTTCATTTTCGTAAGGCCAAAATTGAATGTAACTGCTCTTGCTACCAGTACTTCAGTTTGCCTTGGCCAAAGTGTGACTTTATATCCAAAAGGTAGCGGTGGTAACAATAATCAGTATTCTGTTTCCTGGCCAAACGACAGTATTAGCGGTAGCGTTATCACAAAAAAAATATTTGTGAGCGGTTGGCATAAGGTGGTCCTGACTGATAGTTGCTCCCTTTTTCCTGCAACCGACAGCATTTATATCAAAGTCAGGCCGAAATTGCAGGTGAATGCTTCCGCCTCCAATTCTCAGGTATGTTATGGCCAAAATGTAAGTTTTAGCGCTACGGGCAGCGGCGGGGATAGCCTGCATTATATTTTTTCGTGGCCTGATGATAACAATCGAAAAGCTGTTACATTCAGCGAACCCATATATACATCTGGCTGGCATAAAGTTATACTTACCGACAACTGTACAATCAATCCTGCAATAGATAGTGTTTATATTACTGTGAGGCCGAAATTGGGCGTAAATGCGCGGGCTTCAAATAATCCCATTTGTTATGGTAAAAATGAAACCTTTTCTGCTACAGGCAATGGAGGGGACAATGCCCATTATTCATTTTACTGGCCTGATGATACTATAAAAGGAGCAAATTTTACCAAAAAAATAGTCTCGAGCGGATGGCATATAGTAGTACTCAAAGACAGTTGCGGAACTGATTCTGCGATAGATAGTATTTTCATATTGATAAGGCCAAAACTACAGGTAAAAGCCTTTGCAATAACTGATACCGCATGTTATAGTCAATCTGTAAACCTCTATGCCAAAGGAACCGGTGGAGACAGTTTGCATTATTCATTTTACTGGCCAGGGGATAGCATCAGCGGGATTTCGATTTCAAAGAGGCTATTCGTGAGTGGATGGCACCGGGTAGTTTTAAAAGACAGTTGCTCATTAGCCCCGGCAACAGACAGCGTGTATGTTACAGTAAGGCCAAAACTGGTGGTAAAAGCTTTTGCATCAAGCTCTTCGGTCTGCCCCGGGAAACCGGTATCGCTATATGCAAAGGCAGTTGGCGGTAATAGCCTGAACTATTCTTTTTTCTGGCCGGGGGATGGGAAATATGGAGATACAATGTCCATAAAAGTATTCGCCAGCGGTTGGCATAAAGTAATTCTTAGTGACCAATGTACTAATAATCAGTCTATTGACAGCGTTTTTGTTGAAGTATTACCCCAAACCAAAGCATCATTCACTTGGTCGCCAAGGGTTATTATCGAAAACAATCCCATAAATTTTATTAATCAATCATCCAATGCTTCAGCCTATCTATGGACTTTTGGGGATTACGATAGCAGCAGGGTTCTTTCACCTGTTTATACCTTCAATGATTCAGGGTTATACAAAGTGACGCTTATTGCATACAGTTCCAACCCCTGCCCAAACGATACAGTTTATGCCAATATAAAAATCAACCCGGAGATCGTCATTTATGTTCCGAATGCTTTCAGTCCGAATGGAGATGGAACAAATGAATTATTTGGTATTTCAGGTTCTGGTATCAAAGACTATACATGCAGCATTTATAACAGATGGGGTGAATGCATCTTTAAAGGGTCAGGTGCCTGGGATGGCAGCTTTAGGGGCCAGATAGTGCCTGAAGGGGTATATCTATACCAGGTAAATGTAACCGATATATTGTTGCAACATCATTATTTGAGCGGAACAGTAACTGTTTTGAAATAAGAATGCAGGATTTCGATATAAAAATCTGACGGGCACCTTTAATTTTTCAAAACTTGTGCCTATCTTTGCGCCTCTTTTAAAAGAAATACCATGCAAGATCTTATCAAAGAAATACAAGAAGAGCATTTAAATACAACCGTTCCTGATTTTAAGGGCGGCGATACGGTTACCGTTCACTATAGAATCAGGGAAGGTAATAAAGAAAGGGTTCAGCCTTTTCAGGGCGTTGTTTTACAAGTAAAGGGTTCAGGAAATACCAAAACATTTACCGTTCGTAAAATATCAGATGGAATTGGCGTAGAAAGGGTTTTCCCTTTGTTCTCCCCTAACATTGAAAAAATCATCGTGAATAAAAGAGGCGCTGTACGTCGTGCACGCATTTTCTATCTGCGTGGCCTGCAAGGCAAAAAATCCCGTATCAAGGAAAAAAGAGTTTAGTGTTAAGTTGTTCAATAATTTTGCAGAAAAAGGCCGGGTACGGCCTTTTTTCGTTATGGTTATTTGATTAAAATGTTTTGAAAGCTGAATGATTTAAGCCTGCAAAACGTTATATCTTTGCAATAGGATATATTGAATTATCCAATCAAAATTTACAAGACTTTTCTTCATGTCAACCATCTGTACTGATGACTGTTGACTGCTAACTGTTGACTGAAACCTGATGACTGAAAATTACCTGTCAGAACTTAATGATGTACAACGAGAGGCCGTAGAACAAACGGAAGGGCCTGTGATGATCGTTGCCGGTGCAGGTTCGGGGAAAACACGTGTACTCACTTATAGGGTTGCACACCTCATAAATAAAGGTGTTGATCCGTTTCATATTCTTTCCCTTACGTTTACAAACAAGGCCGCAAGGGAAATGCGGAAAAGGATTGAAAAAATTGCCGGATCTGATGCCAGAAACCTCTGGATGGGTACTTTTCACAGCATTTTTGCAAGGATTTTAAGGTTTGAAGCCGCCAGGATCAATTATCCCAACAATTTTACGATATATGACAGTGAGGATTCAAAAAGTCTTCTGAAAACCATCATCAAAGAAGAAGGCCTGAACCCGGATATTTACAAAGCAGGTACGGTATTGTCCCAGATATCACTTGCCAAAAATAATTTCATTACGGTAGCAGCGTACCAGAGCAGCATGGAAATCCAGGCAAATGATATAGCCAATGGCAAACCCAAACTGGGCTTGCTTTATGAATTGTACGTAAAAAGATGTTTTACATCAGGAGCGATGGATTTTGATGACCTGCTGTTGAAAACCTACCAGCTTTTCAATGACAACCCTGATATACTCAACAAATACCAGCAGAAATTCAAATACATTATGGTAGATGAGTACCAGGATACCAATCATATCCAGTATTTGATCATTCGCAAACTTGCCGCCGCCAATAGAAATATAGCAGTGGTTGGAGATGATGCCCAGAGTATTTATGCCTTTCGGGGTGCCAATATCAAGAACATCCTGAATTTTGAAAAGGACTATCCTGAATTGAAAGTTTTTAAACTTGAGCAAAACTACAGGTCCACCAAAAACATCGTAGAAGCTGCTTCTGATGTCATAAAAAAGAACAAATACCAGATCAATAAGCAGATATGGACTGACAATGAATCCGGGAATAAGATCAAGGTATTTAAAGCGATGACTGACAATGAAGAAGGCGCTTTGGTTTCGCAATCTATCTATCAGGAAAAGATGCAGGCCAAAAATACCAACAGCGATTTTGTGATCCTGTACCGTACCAATTACCAGTCCCGTGCATTTGAAGAATCCCTGCGAAGATTAAACTTACCCTATAAGATTGTTGGTGGCGTTTCTTTTTATCAGCGTAAAGAAATAAAAGACCTCCTCGCCTATTTCAGGCTTGCGATCAATCCCCGGGACGAGGAAGCCTTTAAAAGGGTAATTAACTACCCGGCAAGAGGTATTGGAGATACTACAGTTAATAAGGTACTTCTCATGTCCAAACAGGAAGGGCTGAGTCTTTGGGATATTGTACAAACGCCTGAATTGTTTGGTTTTGATTCAAGGGTAAGAGCCGCTCTTACTGCCTGGAGTGAAATGATCCAACTCTTTCAAAAAGAAACTGAAACCAGGCCTGCTTACGATGCAGCCATGGAGATCGCCAAACGCTCCAATATTCTCAAACATTTATTTGAAGATAAAACTATTGAGGGCATTAACCGTTATGAAAACGTACAGGAACTCCTTGGTGCCGTAAAGGAGTTCACAGAACGCACAGATGTGGAGGACAAACATTTGGGCGTATTTATGCAGGATGTGGCACTCCTGACAGATGCGGATGAAAAAGACAATGACGAAGATAAAATAACCCTGATGACCATCCACCAGGCAAAAGGACTTGAATTTCCGTTTGTATATATCGTTGGATTGGAAGAAAACCTTTTCCCGTCCCAGATGAGCATGCAAAACAGGGAAGATCTCGAAGAAGAAAGACGTTTGTTTTATGTCGCACTCACCCGCGCCAGGCAGGCCGTATTTTTATCCTTTGCCATGCAGCGCTTCAGATGGGGAAGCATGGTTCATTCAGAAGCAAGTCGCTTTATTGATGAAATAAACCCCAAATTCCTGGATTACCAGGTCAAAACCGCGAAAGAAGATCACGAACCTATGGTAGCTTATACTTCACCAAAACCTTTAAAGGTTGCCCCCAAACCCGTTGCCTATCAACCGGCTTCAGATTTTGCTCCGGGAGATGTAAGCGGGCTCCAGATTGATATGAAGGTGGAGCATAACAGGTTCGGTATGGGAAAGGTTGTATCGGTTGAAGGTAAAGGAGAAGATAAGAAAGCATTGATCTTTTTCGATGGGATTGGCGAGAAGCAAATCCTGATAAAATATGCCAAAATGAAAATATTAAGTTAATTTCGCTCTGTTCTTTAATACATTCCTAACATTATATGAAATACAATACCGCACGTGAAGAATTAAAATATCCCGAATATGGCCGTGTCGTGCAAAAAATGGTGGACCACATGAAAACCCTGCCCGACCGTGAACAAAGAACCAAGGCAGCCAGTACCATTGTCAATATTATCGTTACACTCAATCCTGTGCTCAAGGAGCAGTCAGAATACAAGCATAAACTCTGGGACCACCTCTATTTTATCGCTGATTTTGACCTGGATATTGAAGCGCCTTTTCCGCCTCCACCCCCACCGGAACTTGTTTCAAAACCCACAAAACCAGCCTATTCCAGCAATCATATCAAGTATCGCTTTTATGGTAAGAACGTGGAGCGAATGATTAATAAGGCCATAGAAATGGAAGAAGGCCCCGATAAAAAGGCTTTCGTAAATGCCCTGGCTTCCTATATGAAAATGGCTCATAGGGTCTGGAATGAGGACAAAGTGCCTGATGAGATTATCATTCAGCATATTAAGGAGTTTACCAGGGGAGCTATTGTAGTCACTGAGATCAACGAATTTGCGGCCCATAATGAAAACTTCAATCCCAAGCCGAAGCAAAACCAGCAAAATAGTGGTGGCGGGAAACATAAAAAGAAGAAACCCTTCCGTAGAAATAATTAATGATCATGGAAGCTTTCGAGATAAACGGCCCCGTAAAGCTCAAAGGTGAAATTACCCCGCAAGGGGCTAAAAATGAAGCCCTTCAGATATTAGCTGCGGTATTGATGACCGATGAAACCGTCACTGTTCATAATATTCCCGATATCAGGGATATTCAAAAGCAA
>Ga0207007_1110_pt1 | contig 22108 bp, 17 predicted proteins | sample Alteio_BWMinCont_85_FD_153487 | JGI IMG/M metagenome (GOLD analysis project Ga0207007, IMG submission 153487) | Enriched cells from forest soil in Barre Woods Harvard Forest LTER site, Petersham, Massachusetts, United States -... | ecosystem: Environmental > Terrestrial > Soil > Temperate forest >...
GTTTGTGAATATGACCTCCAAAAACGCGGTGGCTGTAATTGACCTTCAGAAACGCGCCCAGGTTGCAAGCTGGTCGAATGCGGAAGAAGGCCACGCGAATGGACCGATGGCATTTGACGAAGCCAACCACCGGCTGTTTGTGGTGACTCGCGACCCCAACAAGATCGTCGTTCTGGACACGAATTCCGGGAAAGTTGTAGCCAGCTTTCCCAGCACAGGCCAGTTTATTTCCGACGACGCGGTGTATGATGCGGGGCTTAAGAGGCTATACATCGTAGGCACTCCTGTTATCAATGTGTTTACACAGCGCTCTCCCAACGCGTATCAACTACTCGGGCAACTTCCCAGCGCTTTCCATGCCAATACGGCCTTTCTGGTTCCCCAACTGAATCAATACTACGTTGCGGTAAACCACCATGGTCATACGGACGCGCAGGTTCAAGTGTACAAGGTCATTCCCTAGGCAGCCGCTTGCTCGGACGAGCGCGAACTGAATCAAGAAGGTCTCCGCACACCGGAGGAATATGAACTTTAATAAAGGCAAAGCCTTTATGTTGTTGGCTGCGCCCTTTATTTTTGTATCCGCGGCCCTAGGCCAGAAATATGCCCCTCCGTTTCCGCGGGAAGCATCGACCAAAGCTGACGAGAGCCGCTGTTTCATAATTTGGAACGTGGTATATGAGAATGGTAAATCCACGGGGATGCGGATGGCCCCATTGGATCAGGTTACCGTATTTTGGACGGAGGGTTCCGTAAAGTTCACGAGACCCGATGGAACGTGGAGCATTGAACAGGAAAAGATCGGCTCAATTCGGTTCGAATCGAAAGGAACGGTAGAGACAGAAGAAGGGCTCAGCGAGGCGCCAGCTCGAGCAGCGGTCTTCCAACTAAGAGACGTGGCGCCGCCTATCTGGCCAGTTACGGATGGCGTACCGGATCAGCTTCCGCGTGCGGGCGCAGTTAAGCTCTTCGAAACCGACCGTGTCATCGTCTGGGACCAGACATTTATTCCGGGCGTGCCCGGACCGCGTCATCAGCATTATAAATCGACGGCCGGCGTTTGGCTTGCCGGTGGAAAAACCACAGTGACTTCGGATCCGATCGACGGCGCGCCTGTCCCTCCAGTGGTTACCATAAAAGTGCCTGGTGTTGTTGTGAATCATACAGGACTTATAAAAGCTCCTCATCGGGAGGAAGAATTAGAGGGAGCGCCGCGAATCGTTTATGTTGAATTCAAATAAGAGCCCCTAATGTGTGGAACCCGGATGACTTCGCGGAGGTAGTGCAACGGTCAACACGGGCCACAAAGCAGTCGCGTGGCATGGTATCTCGCTCGGAGGAAAGGAAACCTTGCGTTCCTGAGCGGCGTGTTTCAAATCGGCAAGGCCAGGGTCAAGAATCACACGGTACGAAGGAGACTTCCCCATGAAGCGTCAATTCGCTGGATTCGTATTCCTTGCTTGTGGAATCGCTTTCTCTTGCCCGCGGGCTGAGGCTCAGAAGGCAGTCGTCATTCATGCCGGACGATTGTTCGATGGCACGTCCGACCAGCTGCTGAGCAACCAATTGATTGTCATTCAAGGGGATCGTATCGTCGAGGTGGGGCCGGTTGGGAGCGTCAAGATTCCTGCCGGCGCGCAGGAAATCGATCTGGGAAAGGCAACTGTGATACCGGGGCTCATTGATGCTCACTCGCACGTGTTTAAGTGGAGGAGCGAGAGCTTGGACGTGCAGATGCGTCATGACTCGCAATACCGCATGGTCCAGGCCTTGTTAAATGCGAAGAGCGACCTCGAGGCGGGTTTCACCACCATGCGCGACTGTGGGAGCATGGGCGCCCTCTACAGCGACACGGACGTTCGTCGCGCCATCAACGACGGTTTGGCCCCCGGTCCGCGTTTGCAAGTTGCGACGATACCTCTTATTGGATCGATTGGGATGCCATCTGAACGAGACTTCCCTCCAGGGGTTGCCACCGTAACTATGCACCTTGAAATTGACTCCCCGTGGGAGGGACGCAAAGCAGTGCGGGAGGAAGTCAAGTACGGCGCTGATTTCATCAAACTTTTTCCTGGCAACCACGGGTCAAAAACAGGGATGGGGCTTCAGCCGACGATGACACGGGAAGAAGAAGGTGCAATCGTGGATGAAGCGCACCGGCTTGGTGTTAAAGCAGCCTGCCACACGGGTGGAGGAGTGACCTTGCGGGACTCAATTGACCTGGGGTGCGACTCGCTTGAACTTCCTGTCGACATTGATCCGGAATCCATCAGCAAAATGGCCGAGAAGGGCACCTTTCTCGTGACAGACCTTTCCAACAAGAAATCGTGGCAGGCGTATGAGTTAAAAGTCTCCGGAGGAACGTTTAGCCAAGCACCGATACAAAAGTTGAGCTTTCAAAGGGCGCTAAAAGCTGGCGTCAAGATCGCTTTCGGGGCTAACGCGTCCAGTGGTGCGGAAGATCATGGAGCCCAAGCCAAGGAATTCGAATCCATGGTTGAATACGGGATGACGCCCGCACAAGCGATACGTAGCGCAACCGCTATGGGCGCAGAACTGCTGGGCTGGCAGGATAGACTCGGCACGCTTCAGAAGGGCAAGTATGCCGATATCATCGCGGTCGCTGGAAACCCCTTGAGTGACATCTCAGAACTTGAACGAATCAAATTCGTGATGAAGGGCGGAGAAATTGTCCGGAACAATATGATGTAGCCTCGAGGTGTTGCTACGTACTCGATCAAGAAACGGATTGAAATCCAGTCGGAGTAGGGATCATGATCTCTCATAACCCCCTCCACGGATCCGGACGAGCGGCTTTCCCGCATCCGGCTCTTGCCTTAGGTAACGACGCCCATGCGACGCAGAGGATAGGGATGACAGACGTTAGGCAAGGGCAACCAGCGCGTGATCAGGCGCCGCATGCGGTCCCAGAGGACGCGGCCGTTCTGGCTGCGCCGCGACAGCGTGCGATGCCAGAGCCGCCCCACTTGGTACCGAAATATCCGCAGCGCCGGTTGATTCATGGGCACCCCGTAGTAACGGATGTGTCCACCCACCACCGCTTGCAGCCACTTACCCAGTTCGGGGATGGGTATGTGCATGCGCCGCTGAAGTTCGGCTTTCACCTCGTTCAGCTTCGCCTGCAATCTCTTGCGGATCGTTTGCCGCAACACCGTGAACCGTCCATTGCTCCTCTTCTTCACGCAGATGTGCGTAAAGCCGAGGAAGTTGAACGTTTCCGGTTTCCCTTCTCCACGCCACCGCCGTTGGTCGATCGCAAACGGACCAAATTCCAGCAGGCGCGTTTTCTCGGGATGCAGTTCCAGATTGAACTTCCTCATTCGTTCGGTAAGTTCCGCCCGGAACTGATCGGCATCCGCTTTGCTGTTAAAGCCCACCACGATGTCATCGGCGAATCGCACGACGATTACGTCGCCGTGCGCCCGCTTTTGACGCCACGCTTGGGCCCACAGATCGAATACGTAATGAAGATAGACGTTCGCCAGAAGCGGCGAGGCACTTCCGCCCTGCGGCGTTCCTTCTTCCGTCCGTATCCGTTTCCCATCCTCCAGCACGCCGGCATTCAACCATTTCTGGATGAGCCTCACAACGCGCCGGTCCGCAATCCGGTGCTCGACGAATTTCACCAGCCATTCGTGAGAAATTCCATCGAAGAAGCCTTTGATATCCAGATCGAGCACCCAGTTCACTTTTCTCATCAGCAGTCCCGTGTAGAGCGCATCCAGCGCTTGATGCTGGCTTCGCCCGGGCCGGAACCCGTACGAGAATCCGAGGAAATCCGTTTCGTAGATGGCGTTCAGCACCTCAGCCGCCGCACGCTGGACAATTTTGTCTTCCAGCGTCGGGACTCCGAGCGGTCTTTGCCGCCCGTCGGCCTTGGGGATAAACACTCTACGCACCGGCTTCGCTCGATACGCTCCTCGCTTCAGCCTTTCGGAAAGGTCCTGGAGATTCCTCTCCAGTTCCTCCCCGTAGTGCCGCCACGTCTCCCCGTCCATGCCTGGCGCGGCTTCCTTCTTCAACGAGAAGTAGGCCATGCGCAGCGTGTCCAGGCTGTAGATGTGGTGCAGAAGCGCCGTGAACCGCAACTTCTTATCCTTTCCTGCTGCTTGACGTACCCGCTCCAGCGCTCTTGGCGCGTCTTTCCGGCTCGGTGTCCGGGACGCGTTTTGCTGTGGCAGGTTCCCTTTGGCCAAACCCCTTCCCTCCGTCCCCTCCGCCGCCGGTTGTCCGGCATTGTTCGGGGACTTCTTAGGTACAGTGGGTCTGTCCGACTTCCCAGGTCCGTTCGTCATCGGCGTACGTCCTTAGACTTCCCGATGCGTCCCAAGGCTACTGCTGCCCTGGGCGGTCCTGGGATCTCCCGGTTCCCGATCGAGGTGTCTGCGTACGTGCACGGGGTCTCTGACCGCGCGGGACTCTGGCACACCTCGCGATATCGGTGCACCCGATGGAGCCTTCCGCTTCTCCTTACAGCGTCGGCGTCCCGGAGTGAATTTCTTACGCGGCTGAATACCCGGCCCGCACGTTCCCCTGTCAACGCTTCGACGCTGCCCTTGCGAGCAGCTCCGCATGACTCGGAGCCGATGTGGGTCGCTGATCCACTTTCGTATGACTTTTGCATTCACTACACCTCGCCGGTTTAACCGGCGCACAAGGAGTTGAAATCAATGCGAAAAGTAATGATGGCAACGGTGTTGGCAGTTTCGTTAGCTGGCTTTGTTAAGGCGCAAGTCGCGACGGCGGATAAAACAGAAGAGGTCAAAAAAGAGATTATGGAACTGGAACATGAAAAGGTTTCAGCTCTTAGTAAAGGTGTTCCCGCTATCGTGGAGTGGTTCGAGAGAGTGAATTCCGAAGACCTTGCCCACACCGATCCGATTTCGGGCAATCGTACCAAGGCTCAATGCATTGCCGAGTTTCAATCGGGGAAACTAAAGGTAAAGCCAGTCAATACATCGGATTACAATGTCCGCGTCCATGGAAATGGGAACACAGCCATCTTGACTTACCGCACCAATAATATGGTGACGCGTGGAGACAATCAACCATATACCCACGACCAATTCATTACGGACGTGTATGTCAAGGAGAACGGGGTATGGCAACGTGTCGCTCACACGGCCAGTCCAGTTCCAGTCGATAAGCAAACCGGTGCTAGCTCAACTCAATAAGAATGGATTGGGTCAATCGGCGAAGACTGCTCGCGAGTTGGGTGTGTCTGCGGCCAGGGGCGATGAGAGTTATTTTCAGGGCGCCGCCACAATCCCGTATACGTGGACTCATCGAATCAACAAAGTGATCCAGAGCTCGAAGCGGGATGTGATAGATCAACTCTAGTTTTTCTGGCTAGGCGCTTCATCGTGTTGCAGATTTCCCAGTCAAGTAAAAGTAACCGACTTTGTTGTTCGGATTGGTGCCATACCACATCCGCCCTTGAGAATCGAGAAAGAATTCTCGCATTGCGAGTTCCGGATGCGGGAATGGATACTCAATCACGTTGCCCGTCTTCGGATCGAAGCGTCCGATCACATCCATGCGGTGAGAGTCGTACCAGATATAACCATCAGCATCAATTCCTAACGCGTAGGGAGTGGGGTCAGGCCCTGGCAATGTGTATTCTTTGAACGTTTGAGTTTGAGGGTCAAACCGACCTATCTTGCCATTTTCAAATTCGCCAAACCATACGACCCCGCTTGAATCGAGCTCAATGCGGCGTTCGTAACCATCTTTGCTCGGTGGTGTCCATTGTGAAATCTTGAGTGTCTTGGCATCGACCTTGCCAATCTGTCCCGTGCCTGGATTAGTGAACCAAATGTTCCCATCTTTGTCGGGCTCCAGGCCATAGGTGTGAGGGGCTTCCCAAAAATCAGTAAATTTGCCCGTTTTGGGATCGAAACGGCTCAACGGGTGGCCAGTGGCCCATACATGCCCGCTTGGATCCAAACGGAGCGTATGCTTCGATCCGCCATCTAAAATCCCCTCTTTCCCGGGAAGATATGGATCTTGGTATTCGGTGATTTTCTGTGTTTCAGGATCCCATCTTCCGATCTTGTTCGAACCCTGCTCGGCCAACCAAACTGAACCGTCTGGGGCGGGTACTGCCGAATGAATAGCGGCAGTGCCGATGTTGGGGACGGGAAAATCCTGCATCTCTCCGTTTTTGGGGTCCAGCCGGGTAATTTTATTCGCGGTTCCAAAGTTAGGGATCCAGATGTAGCCGTTCTTATCGGGAGCTGCGCTGAACGGCATGCGGCTCGGCCCCGGCATGTCATACTCGACATACACAATATTCATTGCCTCGCTGCTGAATGGCCGTACGGTCGCCTGATACCCGGGCAGTTCTGTCGGAGACTTCGGTAACACGGATTCCGGACCAAAAAGACGGGTTAGATAAGAAGATACATCATTTGCATCCTGATCACTGAAATGTGCCAGCTCGAAGTGCATAGCCGTACGCATGTACTGAACGCGGTCCTTCCAACCATCCTCATCGCGCGTTACGGCAGCCATGCGACTTTGAAATCCATGGCAGATTTCGCAATTTTGAAAAATCAAATCTTTGCCTTTTGCCGGGGGCCAGAGTTGTTTCGCCTGGTATTGAGAAATGTCACTCCAGCGAACGATGCCCTTCTCCAGAGCAAAGTCGAACGAGGCGTTTTGGTCGGCAGAGAGATTCACTCCGGTTTTAGCTTCCGCGCGGAAGCCGACGGCCCTGATTTGCACTCGGTACTGTCCGGTCGGCAATTTTTCTATGCGGTAGTGTCCCTGGCTATCGGTCAGCACGATGACATTGATCTTGGTCTTCGTGTTTTGAGCTTCGACAAACGCGCCCTGAAACGGCGCTCCGTCTACGCCTTTCACTGTTCCCGTAAGGGTTGCGCTGCGAGTAACTGAACCAAACAAAACAATCGCGCACACGAGAACGAGAAATCTAAGTTGTGACAGCACAGTCTCCCCTTTTTGACAATCTCTGCAGGTGTAATAAATCTTGGACGGCAAGAAGCAAGCCCCCAGTTCGGCAATCACTATTTGAAATCATTTCGGACGATCGCTCCACCCTTCATCACGAATTTTACTCGCTCGAGTTCTGTGATGTCGGTCAAGGGGTTTCCCGCGACCGCGATGATATCTGCATACTTGCCGTTCTCGATCGTCCCGACTCGGTCCTTCCAACCCATCAGATCTGCGCCTACGGCGGTTGCGGCACGCAGAGCTTGTGGGGGCGTCATTCCGTATTGAACCATGTATTCGAAATCTTTGGCTTGCGCTCCATGATCTTCCGCGCTACTGGCGGCATTAGCGCCGAAAGCGAACTTAACACCCGCATGGAGCGCTCTTTGAAAGCTCGCCTTCTGAATCTCTGCCTGGCTCCATTTCCCTTGACTAACTTTAAGATCAATCGGTTCCCACGCCTTTTTATTGGAAAGATCCATCAGCAGAAAGGTCCCTTTTTCGGCCATTCTGGTCGCAGTTTTCGCATCTACGTCGACGGCAAGTTCAATCGAGTCACATCCCGCTTCAACCGACTCAAGCACCGTCACGCCTGCCGCCGTATGACAGGCCGCCTTAACCCCGAGTCGGTGTGCTTCCTCTACAATTGCCGTTTCTTCTTCCACGGTCATCGTGGGCTGAACTCCCAAATTGCCAGCTGACCCGTGATTGCCAGGAAAAAGTTTGATGAAATCAGCGCCGTACTTGATTTCTTCGCGTACCGCCTTTCGTCCTTCCCATGGAGAATCCACAACGCGATGCATACTCGGAACGGTCAGCCCAGGTGAGACCCTTTCTTCGGGCATCCCGAGCGACCCGATCAGCGGCATGGTAGCCACCTGCAACCGCGGACCTGGAACTAAACCTTCGTTAATGGCACGGCGAAGATCGGTGTCGCTGTACATGGCACCCATGCTCCCGCAGTCCCGCATGGTGGTAAAGCCTGCGTCGAGGTCTTTCTTCGCGTTCAGTACCGCCTCTATGGTCCGGTATTGAGGAGAATTTGTTTGAAGCATCTGCTGACTGTATTTGGTGGCTTTCCATTTAAACATATGGGCATGGCCGTCAATTAGTCCTGGTATTACCGTAGCATTTCGCAAATCAATTTCTTCCGCGCCGGCTGGGGTCTTAACTTTCTCGGCCGGTCCGACCTCAGAAATTCGATCTGCTTCAATAACGATTACCTGGTTGCTTAACAGCCGGTCGGACGTGCCATCGAACAATCGCCCGGCATGGATCACTACTGCCTTCTGAGCCATCGCCGGGGAGCATAAGAAGGCGATTCCGGAGGCAAGTAGCCCAAACTCAATTAGTTGTCGCTTCATGGAAGAGTCTCCTGGCGGAAAGGCGTTTATTAGAAACGTAAGCATGTAGCAAAAACTATCAAGAACAGGCGTGATTCCTTTTTGCGACGCAAGCCCCTATTTATTCATGGGAAGTTTCGAATACCAAAAGAAAAGCCTGCAAACGCCGGAATTTGGATCGCGAGAGTGTAACCACCGACATTGTCAATGACTCGATAAACCAAGCAATTTCGCCGGATTCTCCTTGAACATCATGTCGAGTTCGTGGTCGGAAAAACCGCGGGCATGCATGTCGTCCACAAACTGCCCAACGCCCTCGAGGTCAGCGTAAACTCGCGGCGATCGCTGCGTCCAGAATTCCGAAATAAGGCAGCGCTCTGGCCCGATCTTTCTGATCGCGTCTATGCGCACGCCGCCATCATCTCTGATATTCCTAAAGTCGAATTCAACGATGGCTCCAATTTTTGCGGCTTCCAGCATCTGGTCCATTGTCATTTTCCCCGCCAAATCCATAGCGTGGGTTGCGATCATGCGGTGGACGCCTTGTTTGCGGCCCTCACGGAATACCAGCAAGGCTTCTGGCGCCGCGATGTGACCTGATGCCAGGATCAAATCATTCTTGGCAACGGCTGCAATCACCTCTACCGTTTCGGGCAGTAATTTACCGTCACGCGATACCGCCACAAACGGTTTCTTGGGATATGGAGGGTTCGACTCGATTTCCGAATCAAACGCAGGCATCCAAACTACCTTTCCCGGAGACCCATATATTCCCGTCGCCATCTCCTCCACGGCCGCGACGTTCATTCCGCCGTTAGAACGGTTCATCACGACCCCGCCGAACAGATTTATATTCGGCATTTCCAGCCGAAGCTGATAAGCCAAGGTGGAAGTTGGCTCGTGATGACTTTTGATCACGAGTCCCCGAATGCCGCGAGCCTGGGCAATCCGTATCGTTTCGATGACGGCTTCATCGTGCGATCCGTCCGCACGTCGTGGATCCATATGAAAGTGCATGTCGATGGCGCCCTTGAGCATACGGGCGCCCTCGGCTTCCCGATTTGATTGACCGTGACTGGATTTCGCGATCACGCTGAAAATGATTAGTAGAACCAAGCAGCCCAAACCAATCGTGAAAATGTTTTTCGTCACTCTTCTAGTCATAGAGACTCCGTAGCAGCATTGTTTCAGTCAGCGGGTTCTAACGCTGGATAAACGAGGCGCACACTGTGGAATAGTTTGGCCCGGATTCCAGAATTCATTTACAGCCTAGGTATCGTACGCCTCCACCATTTGCGGCACAACGGATTTGTCACGAATGCGTCAAAGCTTTTATGTAATTGGAAAATACGCCCATAAGGGTCAACACAATAAATTTACGGACATCAAAGCGTACCCGGAAGGCTAGGACATTGACGATTATGTGGTCAAATACTATTTAGGTGGCCTATTAATACCTACAAGGTTTCAATGCATCCCCCTCATCGAAGCGGACTGGCTCGTCTCGGTTTGAGATGCCTTGCGCTAACCGCGTTTCCGATAACGGGTTTCCCTTCCGCTAATGGTTTCGTTTTGCGAGAGTTTGTTTCACGCATTCGGTGAAGAGGGGTAGCGCATGGGATCGATTTTCAGGGCTATACGCTAATCCAACCTCCATGATAGGTGAGCTTTGCAGAGGACGGAACACAACATCGCTTCCATGGAGCGCTTCCGCAGTAGAAGTCCGAACTACGCATATTCCGAAGCCCGCCCTAACCAATTCAATCCGCATATGCACGTTCTCTACTTCGAGCACGATGTTCAAACTAAGGTCACGCTTTCGGCAGAGGCCGACCACAAGGTCGTAACCAACCGGATTCGAATAGCGCGGAAATAAAAGATTGGGCTCTTTGGCCAGCTCGCGTATCGAAATCGATCGCCGCGCTGCCAGCGGATGCTTTTTGGGGAGCGCAACGAGATATCGCTCGCGCAGCAGCGTTTCCACGATGAGCCCTGTTTTGTCGACAGGCAAAGGGATAAACGCAACGTCGATACGCCCGTCGCGGATGAGTTCGGTAGTCTGTCCAGTCATATCACGCAACGAAATCCGCACATGGGGATAGTGCTTCCCGAACGCTTTGATTGCCCTAGCAACAAGATTGGTTCTCGCGGGTGTATATCCGAGCACTAGTTGTCCGACGACTCCCCGGTTCGCTTGCACCGCCAAGCCCGAAGCATGAACGACCCGGGCCATGATTTGACGCGCCTCGTTTGCGAAGGCATGGCCAGCGTCAGTAAGTTCGACTCTGCGCGTGGTTCTGTGCAGCAGAGCCACTCCCAATTCATCCTCGAGCTGGTGGATCTGCCTGGTGAGCGGGGGTTGGCTAAGGTGCAGTCGCTTCGCTGCTCGATTAAAGTGCAACTCCTCCGACAAAACAATGAAATACCGAAGTTGTCTCAGCTCCATGGCGATCAGTTTATAAAAGAGGGTGCTTCGTAAGCAAATGCTATTGGCGCGCCTCACGTGCAATCGAACGCGGCAACAACGCAGTCTGCTTCGCCGTGAGGTTGGTGCGCGCCTTTGAGAAGAGTACTACTGCCAACAAGTAGATACGCTGAGGGCGTTGCTGATTTCTTACGGGAAACTCGTCAATCGAAAGGAATTCTCGAACCGGGTGTTCCGTACCTCGGTCGTACAACTCGCAAGTTGACTCGCTCAAGTTCGCTGATGTCTTAACCGCATTCCCGAGGCACCGCAATCATGAATCCGGCAGAGACTCTACCAAGCGGGGTCCACAAACAAGGCGCATTTCGGCGGGAATTCAAGCACGTGCATCACCCAAAACGGCCGACCGTCCTAATCTAACCGGGCTGTTCCGGTCACCGAATTAACTCATTAATTCGGAACCGGATTTGAATCGTGAACTATACGTACCCACGCCCCGTTTTCCTTGACGTAAATATCTGTAACGAATTCTTCTCGCCCAGTTATTTGTTTGCCTCCGACCGTCGAAATGTTATTGGTGCGGTACGTCAAGACGGCTGTGGTGTTTCCGGTCCCATGGACGCGCACTTTATAATCGTAGGTGCGCACAGCAACCACCTTCTGATTTCCAGATTTCATGTCAGCGACAACTTCAGCTTTGGTACGGATGCCCACCTTACCCACCCACGTGAGGTCACTTGTATTAACACGCTCGAACCATTCCGCTACAGCTGACATGCCTTTTTTAAGGGCCAATTGCTTCTCGTTTTCAACCTTCATGACCTCATTTTTGACCGCTTCCTGCGAATCACCGCTAGCCTCTTGCGCTTTGGCAGAGCAGCCCAACGAAACTACGAGCAGGATAGTTAAGAGAAATTTTCGCATCACGGGTTCGCTCCCTTTCATAAGATTTCAACGTTGTCGGCGTACTTGAAACGTTCGAGCACAATTTGACTCTGTTGTCATCCTCAAGAAAACGCAGCAATGTTTCGAGCGACGCAGATTGAGCCTCAGCCCGTGCAGCAGAGTTTGACGGTTCTGCGTTCGCATCGAGCGGCCGGAGGCACGAACCGAGAGCTTCGGTTCACCGACCTGAACAAGATTTTAATAAGAGATCGGCGCCGGTAGAGCCTTCGCGGAGATGCTCGCCGCATCTTGGCGCCTATCCGGCGGATGCGCCAAATTTTATACCGCGCTTGACCGGGATTTCGCTCTGCGGCCTGAGTTTCTGGCCGATATAGGTGTGATTGCTTTCGCTGTCGAATTCGGCGTCCGCAAGCTCCAACCCGCTGCGGGTTTTCAGTGAGGCTGCCTCGAAAACCGCAGTCATTCCTCGGGCCACACCGCACGATCTCGGACAATACGAAGTGCTGTGTGCAACAAACAACAACTTCAACCAATCCGGTATCTCGGATTTTCATTGCCATAACCAGGATTTTACCTGAGCCGCGCAGCTTCTATTTCCGGTGGCCCTCCCGTGAAAGAGTTCCGTTGGCGCGGCATCCGGGGTCGACAATACTCATTCCTCCACATTTTTCGATCTTCGGTCCTTGCCGATTTCTGCGCCTTGTGGATCTTGGCTCGCACCGCAGCATATCGGAGACCTTTTCGCTACGGCGTCGCGGAAACTGCTGCTTTTTGGTCAAGAGCCCATGCCTTCATGTTCTTCCAGTCGAGGTCGTCCTGGGATGCAAATTGTCTGCCTCCCTCATGAGTGCCAGCGAGGCCGCCCACTTCCTGCACGAGCGGTATTCGCAGAGACTGACTCAAGTCCGGTTTGCCGGGAACCGCCAGCTTAAGACGATGCGTGACCTTACGGCTCATGCCCCCCCCACTGCTTGACGTTCTCACCAACTAATCTTAAGTGCGAATTGGATCTCACGTGCTGTGGTTGTTGTAGAGGTAAGCAAACCCGCACCCCCCGAAGGAGTTCCCGTTGAGTCAAAGATATCAGTGTTATCGGGCGTTACGGGAACGGAAAAGTTGGCGTGATTTAGGACGTTGAAGAATTCTGCTCTAAATTGCGCATTGAAGGTCTCCGAAATTCTCGGAACGCGATTGTTCTTGAAAACTGAAAAATCCAAGTTAACTTCACCAGGGCCGATCAAGATATTACGTCCCGCATTGCCTCGGAGATTAAAGCATTGGAGAAGAGACGGATTACCTACAGTTGAGTCACAATTGGCATTATAAAACGCCTGAGATGGCGCGGTCGGCACGGCAAAGCATTGGGTCTTGATGTAATTGTTGGGATTACCGGGATTAGTGAGCGTAGCGCAACCCGAACCTCCCAGCCGATCGGGAAACGCCCACGGGTCGCTGCTGTTTAACCCTTGAGGGTCTCCGTCTGTGCCGAAGGTAGGCGTAAATGGTACTCCATCACTCGCTTTAAAAATGACTCCCAATTCCCAGCCGTTTGCAACCCAGGAAGCGGGACCTTTGAGAGACTTCGCCGTTGGCACCTCCCAGGTTCCATTGATAACCAACGTCTTGCTTACGTTGAAATCGGACAGACCGCGTTCCGCCTTCATATCAAACCACAACGGGCTGGCGATCGAATTGGAGAATGTATCTCCTACGCCGCTTGATGAGCTCGTATCAATGCTTCTGCCCCAAGTAAAGGAGGTCTGCACTTGGATGCCGTGTGCCATTCTCTTCTGTATTCCCGCCTGAAGAGCATCGTAGGACGAAGATCCTTCAAAAAAAGCACCCCGTATATCCCCAAAGTTGGGATTGACTACAGTCCCACTCCCGATAGGCGATGGCCAGAGATACCCAGCCGGTGTCATTGTGGGAAGCACAACGTTCGCATCTTCGGGCTTTACCGGCTGGTGCACCCCGTGAGAGCCCACATACCCGACCAGGGCCGTTAAACCTCCGGCTAATTCACGCTGCACATTGAGATTCCATTGCATCACGTAATTGCGCTTGGGCTGATCATCAACATGAAGGGCTGTCAAATTATTTGCATTCAGAGCCGCCAACGCTCCAGAAACAAATGCCCCTTGCGGTATGTGACTCGAGGAGCCCTGCTGGGCGAAGGGAGTGGACGTTCCATCCGGGATCAAGAACTCGATAGGGAGAGGCAAGACATCAAACATTCCAAAGCCGCCTCGCACGGAAGTCTTTCCGTTCTTAAAGGGATCCCATGCAAATCCCACGCGCGGCTCAAAGTTACGAAGCGTAGGGTTCTTGAAAAACGGACTTCCAACAGCGGGAGTAGAATCCGTTATAGTCCTCAAGTTCGAGAGCTTGCCATTGATCTCCGTCGGAACGGTGGACATCTCGTATCGCATGCCCATATTAATCGTGACATTTGGACGCCAGCGCCAATCATCCTGAATGTAAACGCCGAAGATGGTTTGGCGAATATAGCGCGGAGTCTGAGTTCCAGGCAGGCTCGTGATGAACCGCTTTGGTATGTTGTTCAGAAAATCTGAGAGATTTGAAAATGTGAATTGTCCGCCGGGAATGCTGAAGAGATGATAGTTCAAATCAATGCGCTCCACACCTCCGCCGAACTTCAGGGAATGTTTCCCATGAATAAACGAGGCATCGTCATACGCCTGCGTGGACGTCCAGTAGAACAAATGGTGTGACGGCGAATTCAGCCCTCCGATGTAAGCCGTTATACCTCCACCAATGTTTACAAGCGGAGCGTCGAGCCCTGGAACTGCGCCCACCGTCGGGTCCCCTGCAAGCGGGTTAATTGCCGATATACCGCTGAAGTTCGCTACCGCAGAGCGGCTTATACCTGCGCGGACGGCGTTCACCAAGTTTGAGGTGAAAACGTGAGTTTCTTCAAGAACGATCAGTTGGCGTTTTGTATCACTTCCCACAAGCGAATCGTCAAATGCATCTGGACTACTATAGTTCGCATTGTCGTAAAGATATGTTCCGAACAAACTGTCCTTCTCCGAAAATTTGTGATCCACGCGGGTGGTGAAAAAATTCTCATTCACAATTTGTGGCGCCGCGAAAGCGAATTTTCCTGTATCCCCCGACCCGTTCAACCCAGCGTTCGGCAAGGGGTAAAGGCCAAGAAATTTCGCGACCGTGGGATCCACGTTATCTGTGCATTCGGTTGCGGAGATCACCGTACAATTAAGCGGAGGAGTAGTTGTATAGTGAATAAGTCCCGTTCGCGCGGTCGCGGAGGGCACGGTGCTGACAGATGTGATGCCCTTGCCCTGACGGATACCCTCATAGTCTCCAAAAATGAACGTCCGGTCTTTTATGATGGGTCCGCCCGCGGAACCCCCAAATTGATTGCGTCTAAATGGTGGGATCACAGCCTGGTCAAAAAAGTTTCGCGCGTCGAGCGCGCTGTTGCGCAGAAACTCGTAGACACTTCCATGAAACTGATTCGTGCCGGACCGCGTAATCGCATTGACCACGCCTCCGGAAGTTCTTCCATACTCCGTCGAATAGTTGCTTGTCAGAACCGAAAATTCCTGGATAGCATCGACGCCCAAGTTTCCACCAAGGACGCTACCCGGCCCGCCATTGGAATAGTCGTTGATGCTGATCCCATCAAGCCGGTAATTGTTCTGCTGCGGCCGGCCTCCGGAAATGCTGATCTGGGCTCCAAAGCCGCGCGACCCTCGATTCGATCCTGAAGTGAATGGAACTTGAGTCTCAACCCCAACGACGCCTGGCTGCAGATTCGCCAAGTCAGTCCAGGAGCGCCCATTTAACGGCAACTCGCGGACTGTCGTGGAGTTCACCACTGCACTTATCGCTGACGATTCCAGCTCGACGGTAGGTGCGGCCGCAGTTACATTGATCGTCTGCGCTAATTGCCCGACCGTCATGGGAATATCGAGCACTTGTTTAGCTCCGACGGTCAATATCACGCCTCTTTGCACCTCGGTCGAGAAGCCGACCGCCTCAATGCTGACATCATAAGTTCCAGCCGTCAGGTTAGGAGCTGTGTAAATTCCCGCGCTATCGGCTTCAACCGTCGTGGCGATGCCTGTGGCTACGTTCGTGATCGTGACTTTCGCTTTAGGAATGCCGGATCGCGAAGAATCCATCACCGTCCCCGTCAACATGGCTCCGGCCACTTGGGCATTGATCGGAGTTGAAAGGCAGAAGATTAAAAGCAACGTTACGAGTGCTGCCAGGATTGGCTTACTTTCAAACGGTCTTTCACCCATATATCACCCCCCTAATTTCTTAGGACATATCTCAGCGTCCGTGGACGGACCGACGTAAATGCCTCACCCAAGGAAAAACCTGGATTGCCCATGGGCCCCATTTATAAATATATGGAAGTTCGAGCTTGCCGGGAGGTTAGGACAATGAGCTTTATACGGTCAAATACTATTTAGGACGCCTATTAATACCTTCAAGGTCTCAATACGTACAGGGGGAACCGAAGCGGACCTAGGCAAATTTATTTTCTTTTTACCGTCAAGCATCTGAAACCACCCTCATTCATCGTGGGAGCGGCGGAAGTGGGGGTGCAGACGCGCTCTTTGGAAGGGGCGTGCGAGCCATGTTCATTACCATGGAGAGATACGAATAACATCCATAGGCGCTTACTATTTCAACGATTCCTTGTTCACCGAATTTAGAAAGCGCCCTGGCATAAGTCGGATCGCTGACACTATGGATCCGGCGGAGTTCGTCCAAGAAATCGTAAACAGTTTCTTCGTTTTCCGACATACTCGAGGGCCGCCGGCCCTCTCGGAGAGCATTAACAATTTCAAGACTGAGTCCATGTTTTATCGCGTTGGCGTAGTGCGAATTCCAAACGTATTGTTGCGTCCACTCTCGAGCGGCGATCAAGATCACGAACTCCCTCACATCCGGCGGCAGAATGCTTCTAAACTCAAGATAGTTATCCATGGCGTTGGCCGCAACCATAACTTCAGGGCTGCGTAGCAGGGGAACCATAGGCCCATGAACGTCAAAATAGTCCGCAGTGCACTTGGCCTGGTCCATCTTTGGATCGCGGCAAGCTTCTGCCCGCACAACTTTTTGAGCTGCATCGCGTTCTTCAACGGCCTTTTTCTGGGCCTCTGTCAACTGATCGGGCGGGATCTTCGGCATACGATCTTGGGCGGTTGAGGAAATACTGAGACCGATGATTAGACAGAACAAAAAAGGCCAAAAGCGCGTCATAGCACACTCCCAAGCTCGAATTCCGGCCGAACTTCCCCGTTCCACCGGGTCTTATCCGCGGCTGCTCCGAAACCGAAATAAAAGCCGCCGCTCAAGTCTCTGGATCAGTCAGTCTTTTTTCGTGTCAGTCGATTGGTGAGCAACAAGTTGCCATCGCCCATCCCTTTTGACATATACGTTGGTAAACCTTCTGGGGCCATCGGAAACCTTGCCGTTGTAATTAAACGTCCCAACGCTGCGTCCGGTGAGGACAACCGTATCGCCATATACACGAATGAGGATGTCATCGTGTTTCATCGGCGCCAGAAATTTTGATTTGGCGGTCCGGAAACCAGCCAAAACTTGATCTCTTGGAATGAGAATCCCATATTGGTTAACGTATGCAAAGTCGGGCGCATAAATACGGTCGAGCGTATCTGCATCATTCTGCTGAATCGCGCGATCTTGCACCTCTTCAACCTGCAGGATCTCTTTCTTTATCGCCTCATCCGAAACGCTTTCCTGCGTTTTGGCGACTCCTAGAAATGCAAGCATTAAGAACGGGAGTAATAAAATTCGTCGCATTGCCTTAGCTCCTTGATACCGCGATTCTGGATTTTAACCTTCGCAAGATGGTCAAATCTCGTGACGGCTTGTAGTCTCACGAGAGCAAATTGTCAATATGTATTTAACGAGCCCAAAGTATGCAATGTATGCAAGTTGACATTGTTTCGGGGCGATGGTAGGAAAGTCGTTCTTAAAACGTGTACGGATCGGGGGGCCGTCGGGTATGTTGACGCGCAGGGAGTTCTCGAAACATTTTCTGGCAGGCGGGGCTACGTTGCTGGCCTCGGACGCCTTGCCAGGAGTTCAAGGAACCAACGCCGCCGACCAAGGCGTTCAGCAAGACTGTGATTTGCTAATTAAAGGCGGAAGGGTCATAGATCCAGGACAGCAATTAAATGACGTGATGGATGTAGCGGTGAAGAATGGAAAGATTCTGGAGATCTCGAAAGCATTTCCCGAAAGCCGCGCCCGAAAAGTGGTGTCGGGTAAAGACAGGATTGTCACACCGGGCCTTATCGACATTCATGTGCATTGTTTTGATGGTTTTGGCGGCGTAAATCCTGATCGTAATTGTCTCGCTAAAGGAGTCACGACGGTTGTGGATGCCGGCTCGACGGGTTACTTGGGGATCGGTGGATTTGTTCAGTACGTCGTGAAGCCTTCGGTCACACGCGTATACGGTCTAGTCAACATCGCAGCTCTGGGCCTTTTGGCGGGCGGCGCGGCCAAGAAAACGAGTCACGATTCTTCCGAAGGATTTCTAAATTCGATGGACAACCCAGACTGGATATACCCACAGCTGACGGCGAAGGCGGCAATAGCAAACAAGCCCGCCGTGGTGGGAATTAAAGTCCGTCTGGAAGAAAACGTACAGGGCGCGAGGGACTTGGAGTGTCTAAAGATGGCACTGCAGGCTGCTGAAATCTGTCGATTTCCGTTCATGGCGCACATCGATGACCCTTACTCCCCATTACCGGACATTCTGAAAATGATGCGCAAGGGTGATGTATTCACCCATATGTATAACAATCATCCCCACGGCATCCTCGATGCCAATGGCAAGGTGTTGATGCAAGTCCGCGAAGCTCGAGAACGCGGCGTCTTCTTCGATCCCGCTCAAGGCCGCCCTCATTTCAGTTTTGAGGTAGCCGAGAAAGCTTTGCAGCAAGATTTTCCGCCGGACACAATCAGCACGGATTTGAATACCGGGAATTCGCACAAAGGCGTTTTCGATTTACCGACCATGGTATCGAAATTTATGGCGCTGGGCATGGATCTTTACAAAGCCATCGAACTCGTGACGGCCAATCCCACGCGGATATTTGATTTTGGAGTAAAAATTGGCGCGCTTCGGCCCGGGTATGAGGCCGATATCGCTATTTTTGAGCTTCAGGCTGGCCAATTTGAATTCGAGGATAGTGACGGCACCAAACGATCCGGAAACAAAATGTTGCTCAATAAAGGCGCCGTCTGCCGGGGCGAGTGGTACAGCGCGGAGATGTTGCAAAAATAGAACAAGACCAAAAAGAAAAGAAGGCCACGCCAGAAATTCAATCAGGAATTGGCGGCATTGTACGGAGATTTTCCGGCTGAATTCATTTATAGAATTAGAAAGGCCGGCTAATTCGACAAGGAGAACCCATGAGTCCTAAATCGCCGTGTTACAGGTTCCTGCTGTCTAAGTGTCTTTTGTTGATTTTTGGTTGTGGGTTGCTGGCCTTGCACGCTGAGGCACAATCCAATTTGAATGGGGTTATCGATTTTCATGCCCATAGCGGCCCGGACGGTGTCCCTCGTGCAATCGATGCAGACGACTTGGCACGCCTTGCCAAGGAGCGCGGCATGCGTGGGTTGGTATTGAAGAATCACTGGGAACCAACGGACGCGTTGGCATACGTGCTTCGCAAAGAAGTTCCAGGCCTGGAAATCTTTGGAGGAATTGCACTCAATTTGTCCGTTGGCGGAATGAACTTAGAAGCGGTGAAACACATGATCCTGATGAAAGGTGGCTGGGGCCGGGTTATATGGTTTCCCACCTTCGATTCTGAAAACGCCGTGCGATCGGCTAAGGAAGATCGTCCGTTCGTCGCCGTCTCGAAGGATGGCCACTTAGTCCCTGAAGCACTGCAAGTGATCGATTTGATTGCGCAGCATCCAGAATTAGTTTTGGAGACAGGGCATATATCGCCGGAAGAGGGTTTGATGGTAGTTCGAGAGGCAAAGCAGCGTGGGGTAAAGCACGTTGTCGTCACCCACGCGATGAGAGCTCCTGTGTGGATGAAGATTCCGCAAATGGTAGAGGCCGCCCACAACGGCGCCTACATCGAATTTGTTTATAGCGCCCTCACCGGGGCGAAACCGGATAATACAATTGAAGAGTACGCAAAGGCTATTCGTGAGATTGGCCCAAAATACTGTATCTTGGCGACGGATCTTGGCGGTGTCGCGGCGGGGCGCCCATCGCATCCCGATGGCATGCTTATGTTTATGGAATCGCTGCGAATGCAAGGAATTTCTCAGGCAGATATCGACTTGATGTCCAAAACGAACCCGGCTCTGATGCTCGGCCTTCCATAGCCGGGAGAAGTCCCACCTGAGCGGCACAAAATAAAACGATGCCGCAGCTGCGTAACGATTTGACTATGGTAGTGGGGCAAGTGGGGGCGCAGTCGCACCTTTTGCAAGTGGTGTACGGGCGACGTTCATGACCATGGAGAGAAGCGAGTAATATCCGTCGACACTTACCATGTCAACGATCCCCTGCTCACCGAACTTAGCAAGTACACTGGCGTAAGTCGCGTCGCTGACGCCGTGATCTCGGTGAAGTTCCTGGCAGAAATCATAAACAATCTCTTCGTTTTCTGACATTCCCGTAGGTCGCCTGCCTTCAGCCACCGCTTTCACAATTTCAGGACTCAAGCCACGCTTGATTCCGCTTGTGTAGTGCGAATTCCAGACATATTGTTGCGTCCACTCTCGCGCTGCGATCAGGATAACTAGCTCGCGGAGTTCATGCGGCAAGACTGTCTTGAACTCAAGATAGTTATCCATGGCGTTGGCGGCCACCATCATTTCCGGGCTGCGCAGCAATGGCACCATAGGCCCATGAACATCGAAGTAGTCCGGAGAGCATTTCGCTTGGTCCATCTTTGGATCGCGACAAGCTTCAACCCGTGCTTGTTGCTCTTTCCGAAATTCCTCCGCAGCTTTTTTTTGAGCTTCCGTCATTTTATCCGCCGGGATTTTTGGCATGCGATCCTGGGCGAACCCGGGGACAGTGAGAATGGCAGTAAGAAAAAATAAGCAGGACCAAGATCGAATCATGGAGACACACTCCTTTGCCGAAACGTGCGCTCAAATTTCCGACTGCACGATCAAGGGCTCGCGAACGATATGCTACCTGCATGATTCATGTCAAGGGAACGTCAGATCTGTGTCAGATCTGGCATCGCGGACCACCCGCCATTTTCATCTGGAAGTGCGCACGCCGGTCGAGTGCTCGGAACGGAGCGCGAGCCCGTTCGTTGCATCGGTCGAATCGGTTGTGGTAGCGTCGAAGTCGTTCGAGGCTACTAGCGCTCCGAATAATTACTTTTAAGGGGTGAATGCATGAGGCGCGGCGTATTGATCGGTGTCGTAAGTTTCTTTTTGTCACTGGCATGGATGGTCCGATTTTCGCCGTCTCGCGCACTTGCGCAGACAGCGTCCGCGCAGACGCCCCATATAGGCGAAGGTGGTTTACCGCAATTCCAGGTAGACCCCATCTTCCCGAAGCTTCCTTCAAAATGGAGAATGGGTTTTGGTTCCGCTGTGACCATCGACGACAAGGATCACGTGTGGATTCTCAGCCGGCCACGTGGACTCGCGCACCCCCGCTCGACGGCGCCTGACCTTACATCCACTCCCGCCCCTCCGGTCATTGAGTTTGACAACGATGGCAATTTTATTCAGGGCTGGGGCGGAGAAAGTGGGCCAGGTTACCAATGGCCGTCCAACGAACACAGCATTACCGTTGATTACAAGGGCTTCGTTTGGATCGTCGGAAATGCAGATGGTCCAAACGACAATCCGGCAAATCTTCCTAACGACAACCAGGTTCTCAAATTCACAAAAGAAGGCAAATTTGTAATGGCCATTGGGAAGAGCGGCCAGACAGGCAGCAACGCTACCGAGGTTCTTAGGGGCGCGAGCGGCCTTCGTGTATATCCCAAAACGAACGAACTGTTCGTTACCGACGGATACGGCAACAGCCGCGTGATGGTTTACGACGCAGATACAGGAAAGTTCAAAAGAATGTGGGGTGCTTACGGCGACAAACCGCTGGACATGGATGCGCGTCCGCCCCATGTTCCGTCCCTGCCGAACGAATTGTGTCCCAGCCTGTGTGGAGTCTGGGAAGCCCTTCAGCAGTTTGCAGTTCCGCACGATGTGAATATTTCAGATGATGGCCTGGTATATATCTCCGATCGCGGAAACAAGCGCGTCCAGGTATTTACGACCGAGGGCAAATTCATCGCCGAACAGTTTGTTGGTCTCGAAAGCAAGTACCCGCTTCAGGCAAGATCCACAGCCTTCTCGCCGGATCAGCGTTTTCTGTACGTAGCTGGGACTCCGGTCACATATATTCTTAACCGTAAGACGCTCGAAGTCC
>Ga0207007_1112_pt1 | contig 22007 bp, 25 predicted proteins | sample Alteio_BWMinCont_85_FD_153487 | JGI IMG/M metagenome (GOLD analysis project Ga0207007, IMG submission 153487) | Enriched cells from forest soil in Barre Woods Harvard Forest LTER site, Petersham, Massachusetts, United States -... | ecosystem: Environmental > Terrestrial > Soil > Temperate forest >...
AAAGACCTTAATAATTGCTTGACATTTTGTTGTTTTATAGGAATGTCTTAAATTGCACCCACTATCAAAGAAATTAACAAAAAAAATGAAACAAAGTTTACTAATCCTCAGCCTGATTATATTAGGTGTAGGACAGGCTTTCAGCCAAAATTATTATTACTATACCAGTCCAGGTTCCACTCCACCTTTTAACTGGGAAGAGAATAGTAAAACTGCTACCGCGGCTACTCTTATTGCTGCGCCGGCAAACGATGTGCTTTCAAGCGCTCAAACCATCCCTTTTAGCTGGTCATTTTATGGTCAGACTGTAACCAGTTACAAAGCAAGTGACAATGGATATATTACATTTGACCCAAATGCAACAAAAAGCTATCCAAACAGTGTTGCATTGCCAGATACAGCCTCAGCAGCACCCAAAAGCGCTATTTTTGCATTATGGACTGATCTAAGTATCCCTTCAATTCCGGCAGGTGAAACAGCTATTGGCCCAGCAGTATTATCCTGGACTTATGGTACAGCTCCTAACAGGGTACATGTCATTGAGTGGGCTTATGCTGGCAAACAAGGCGTGGCCTTAAGTGGATCAAATGAATTTATCTTTTGTATCCAACTATATGAAGGCGGGGGGTTTGATATCGTCCACACTCTTGACATTGGAGCTATCAATAATGCCGTGATAGGTGTTCAAAATGGAGATGGCACTTTAGGTAAAATGGTAGACGGAAGCCCATATTTAGGGGCTATTAATCCAACAGGCTCAGGTGCAAATGCTGCTGACATTGTATATACATTTAAATATGGCGTTCAACCAGTACTTGATGCGGCTCTCACAGCTAATGTAACCTCACAAAATAGTTATTTCAGGAGAACGGTGCCTACATTTGTAAATAATGACAATTCGGTGGTAATATCAGGATCCATTGTCAATAATGGAGCTGTACCCATAACCAGTGTCACATTTAACTATACTGTAGATGGAGGCCCAATTCAAACTGATAAATTAACGGGTATAAATGCGCAACGCAGCGGAGGAACAGCAAGTTTTTATAACAGCAAGTTTTACACTGCTACAGGACCTGGTCAATTTCATAACGTTAATATCTGGATAAGTAATTTCAATGACTCACTCGTAAATCACGAAACAGGCAAAGATTCCTTATCACAGCAAATATTTGTTATAAATGGTGGAACATTTAACATTACAAAACAACCACTTATCGAGGAAATTACTGGGGCCTGGTGTGGATTTTGCCCTGACGGGCACTTAGATGCCACTGCAATTATTAATGAAAACCCTCAAGTGATTGTGGTGACCCAGCATACCACTGATTCCATGATGACAAGCAACAGTGCTGATTTTGCCAATTTCTTTGGGCAAGGATTGGAAGCCGCGCCTTTTGCTACCATAGACAGGCATTATTATACCGATGATGCCACCATTCAGGCTGCTCAGGCTTCTCTTGCGTTTGATCGTTCTTATTGGTCAGAAGGCGTTAATGATCAGCTCAATACTTCAAGCATACCTGTTTCACTTGAAATACCAACCAAGACATGGGATTCTACAACAAGGACAATAACTTTTACGGTTACTGGTAGTTTCAAGGATTATGCAGGCGGCAACCTCATGTTGAATGCTTATGTATGTGAAGATAGTTTAAGGGGCTCTAATTCTGAACCTTATACAAACCAGTTTGGATGGAACCAACACAACTACTACAGTAAACTCTGGACACCTGCAGTTATCAATGCTCCTACCAGCCCATTATATAACGAACCGGCAAGTATGATAGGATACAAACACAACCACGTGGTCCGCAAAGCATTGACCGGTTCATGGGGAGTTCCATTAACAGGTACCAACCCTGCCATTGCAACGCCAAACCAGACTTTTACCAAAACCTTTACCTACACCATGCCTAAGGAAACCAAGGTAAAATATCCAGGAGAAAAGGCAGCTATTGATGATTTTTATTCAACAGTACCAGGAAGAGGTAATAACAAACCTGATATGACTTATCTTGTAGCTTTTGTTTCGTGCTACAACGCTACCGATCCTACTTATAATGAAATATTGAATGCTACCCAACAACCACTATTTGGCTGGAGCGCGGGTGTGGCAAAATATAATGTAAATATTGATAAGATCAGCATGTACCCAAATCCAGCATCAAGCAGCACAAACATTGAATACACTTTGACTAAGTCAACAGACCTTACCATTGAAGTATATAATGTGATGGGCCAGAAAGTACAGACAGTATTGTCAGGCAACCAGGTTGCAGGTCTTCATACCATCAGCATGGATGCAAGTCACTTAAGCAATGGGCTTTACTTTGTAACCTTTATCAGCAATGGCTCAAAAACCACAAAACAACTGATGATCCAGAAATAAGAAGTTTCATTTTTTAGATTTTAAATTTGTTAAAAAAGCCCTCTGGAAACAGGGGGCTTTTTTTGTGTCCTCGTCATTTCGACCCTCCTTGTCATTTCGACCCTCCTTGTCATTTCGACGATAGGAGAAATCCCCCTCCTTGTCATTTCGACCCTCCTTGTCATTTCGACGATAGGAGAAATCCCCCTCCTTGTCATTTCGACCCTCCTTGTCATTTCGACGATAGGAGAAATCCCCCTCCTTGTCATTTCGACCCTCCTTGTCATTTCGACGATAGGAGAAATCTCCCTCTTTGTCATTTCGACCCTCTTTGTCATTTCGACCCTCCTTGTCATTTCGACGATAGGAGAAATCTCCCTCTTTGTCATTTCGACCCTCCTTGTCATTTCGACGATAGGAGAAATCTCCCTCCTTGTCATTTCGACCCTCCTTGTCATTTCGACGATAGGAGAAATCTTTTTCACTATCATTTCGAGCGCAGCGAGAAATCTGATAAAAGAGCCAATATTATCATTTAAAGAATATCTATTTTTGCTTTATGACAGGCCATAACTATTATACATATATCACCACCAACCCTGGGAAAACAACACTTTATATCGGTGTTACCAATAATCTGTTAAGGAGATTATCAGAACATTTTGATAATGCAGGACAGCCAGAAACTTTTGCTGGACGTTATCATTGCTATAACCTGATATATTATGAATTAACAAGCGATGTAAATATTGCCATTGCCCGTGAAAAGGAAATTAAAAAATGGAATAGAAAAAAGAAGGAAGACTTGATTAGAGCATTAAACCCCGAATGGAAATTTTTGAATAGTGAAGTTTGATGATGGTATCTGGCTCTTCAAAACGATTTTTTCTAAAGGCCTCAATCAGATTTCTCGCTGAGCATTCGGGTTTTCGCTACTGCCTCAATCAGATTTCTCGCTGCGCATTCGGGTTCTCGCTACTGCCTCAATCAGATTTCTCGCTGCGCATTCGGGTTCTCGCTACTGCCTCAATCAGATTTCTCGCTGCGCTCGAAATGACAGTTAAGGAGATTTCTCCTATCGTCGAAATGACAAAGGGGGGAATCGAAATGACAAAGAGGAGGATCGAAATGGACAAAGAGGGAAACTGAAATGACAAAGGGGGGGAATCGAAATGACGAAGATGGGAACTGAAATGACATGTGCGTCAGCCAATTATCACAACTTGTCCCGAGCTTTTCGGGATCATCACATTGCCTAATTGTCTAATTTTTTACCTTCACACTATCCTTCCTTGGTATGGTATCCATATCAATAGGAATGCCTTTCAGATAGTCGTCCATGTTACGGAGCATGGCGTCCACGCTTTGGTTGTAATGCGTCCAGCGCTCCTTGATTCTCCTGGTGGAGGCTTCGGTATTGGCAACCAATATTTTGAGTTTTAATTCGTAATCAGCTTTTTCGGCATTTAAAGAATCTATTGTGCTCTTGGAAGCAGCCTCCAATGAAGGCTTGCCCTGCAAATGCTTTAATTTATCTGTAACGATCCTGATCTTCCGGTTCAGGTCAAACTTGTGTATTTCCCTTTGTTGTTTGATGTAATCAAGGGCAATTTGCAGTGACCTTTGGGATTCCTGTTTTACCCTCTCTTCTTTTATTCCACCCGTACAGCTATATAAAAGCATGAATATCAATCCGAATATTATTGATCCCCTTCTATTCATTGCCTGATCTTCTTTTATGTTTATGTGTGTTTGTTTTGATCTTTGAAACCAGTCCTTTAATACGTTTGCCCCTCAATAGCCCTAATGCCTTATCTTTTTCACTCACATCTAAAGGCCCCAATGTTACCTTATAACATTCATGCCCTTTGAAGTTCAGTTTCAGTATAGAAACGCCCGGAACCTTATTGTGGTTCAGATATTTTTCAAGGTTATAGGCACTGTTTTTAAGACGGAAAATCCCTGCCTGAATCATGAATTCTTTATTGGTGGCCTTAGTGCCATCTAAGATTTTAATTGGTTTGGCACATGCTGCGCTATCCTTCGTAAGAGAATCCGTGTTTAGTCCATCCTTATTCTTTATTTCTTCAGGTGTTGCCAATTCCACTTTTACCTGTGCAATCCCGCAATTCATAAGCCTGATCTTTCTTGCAGCAGCATAAGAGAGGTCAATGATACGCCTTTTACGATGCGGGCCACGGTCATTAATCCTGACTATTGCAATCCTGTCGTTTTTCAGGTTGGTCACCTTCAGATAAGTACCAAAGGGATAGGTTCTGAAGGCCGCAGTAAAACTATCGTTACATAACCTTTCTCCACAGGCAGTGCGGCGATGGTTTGCTTTTCTTCCATAATAAGATGCAATGCCGGTACGCGGCAATTGGTTATCCGCATAAGAGTAGAAAACGAACAACAAAAACGCAGAAATAAGGATTGGATTTTTCATGGTTCCCCTTTAGAGGAACGCCAAAAATAAAACATTTTGGGCAGGTTGATGCCATTTTGCTCTTTTAGCCGATGCAATCTTTGCGTGTTTTCCCCTTTGCGTTCTCTGCGTGAAATGTCTAAAGCAAATACTCTGAAAACAAAGCAAACCGCAAATAACTTCGCAAAGAACACAAAGGGCTTCCTACCAACCTAATTTGTCAAATTTGTCCTTCTTCTGGATAAAATACTGCCAGACAATACTATGGTTGTAAACACCCGTCCGGTTTGGATTGTGGACTTTGAGTCTGGCTTCCTTGCGTTTGCGGAACCAATGTCTCAACCCGCCATAAAACTCGATATGCGCTTTAAAAATAGCTTTGTATTCTTTGGTATTCCCTGTCATTAAGGCACGGATAGATGCAATATTATCTAATAAAATCCTGAAAATGATCCTGCCCCAGATATTTCCGGTGGTCATGTTTTTTACCATCATGATCAGGCCGTTTTTGTAATTACGGAACACTTTTGCAGGGCTTCCATAAGAGATAATGTGCCCGCCGACATGATAGACTACTGCTTCCGGACAAACCATAACCTTGTGTCCGGCATTTTTTACACGCCAGCTCAGGTCAATATCCTCCATGTGGGCATAATATTCATTGTCAAACCCACCGATGCCGTGATATATCTCGGACCTGATAAACATGCACGCACCTGAACACCAGAACACCTCACGAATATCGTCATACTGGCCCGTATCTTCCTCTACAGTAAAAAAGATCCTGCCACGGCAGAAAGGATATCCATATCGATCAATATATGCCCCTGCGGCACCGGAATATTCGAAATGGGTTTTTTGGTTGTAAGATTTGATCTTCGGCTGGCAGATGCCGATAGATTTATCGCTATCCATGAGGTTTATGATCGGATCAATCCATCCTGGGGACACTTCCACATCGGAACTGATCAGCACATAATATTTTGCCTCTATAAAAGGCAGCGATTCCACATATCCGTTCGTGAACCCCTTATTTACAGGCAACCTGATAATATTAACTTCTTTGAACCGCTCCTGCAAAAATTCGTAAGTCCCATCCGTTGATGCATTGTCAACTACATAAACCTGCGAATAAGAAGTCTTTGTTTCCAGGATAGGTGGCAGGAATTTTTCAAGCAGGTCCTTCCCGTTATAGCTCAATACTACAATGGCCAGTTTGGGGATTGCTTTAGGTTCTGTTTGCGACAAAATTTCAGGGATACTTAAAAAAAGACTGCAATATTACTACTTAGTTTAGTTTTTACCGCAAAGGGCGCAACGGTATCGCAAAGCAGCAAAGTTCTCATTAGCTTACTTGCTATTCGCTTTCGTTACTGTTGACTGTTGACTGCTAACTGTTGACTGTTTTCTCCTATCTTTGCACCTTTAAATTTTATAGATTATTATGAACTACGATCTTATAATTATTGGCAGCGGCCCGGGTGGTTATGTTGCAGCTATCAGGGCATCTCAAATGGGTTTAAAAGTGGCCATTATTGAGCGTGAATCGCTGGGTGGTATTTGCCTCAACTGGGGTTGTATCCCTACAAAAGCTCTTTTAAAATCAGCCCAGGTTTTTGAATATATCACCCATGCCAAGGATTACGGGATAAACGTCGCCGAATACAGCGCAGATTTTAACAGCGTGGTTCAGCGTTCCCGTGGCGTGGCCGATGCCATGAGCAAGGGCGTAGCTTTCCTCATGAAAAAAAATAAAATTGATGTGATCATGGGCGTGGCAAAGCTCACCAAAGATAAAAAAGTAGAAGTAAGCGACCCAGATGGCAAGAAACAAACCTACGAAGCCAAAAGCATTATCCTGGCTACAGGAGCACGAAGCCGCGACCTTCCAAATATCAAAGCAGATGGTAAAAAGATCATAGGCTACCGCGAAGCGATGGTATTGCCAAACCAGCCGAAAACCATGCTCGTCATCGGTTCCGGTGCTATTGGTTCTGAATTTGCATATTTCTACAATGCTATTGGCACAAAAGTAACTTTAGTAGAATTTTTGCCGGATATCCTTCCAAGGGAAGATGAAGAAGTTTCCAAACAAATGGCCAGATCCTTTAAAAAACAAGGCATCACAGTGATGACAGATTCATCTGTAGAATCTGTTGATACAAAAGGTGATATTTGTAAAGTAACCATCAAAACTAAAAAAGGAACTGAAGTAGTTGAATGCGATATCGTTTTATCCGCTACCGGTATTATGCCAAATACGGAAAACCTTGGCCTTGAAGACCTGGGAATCAAAACCGAAAAAGGAATTGTAACAGTAGATGATTTTTACCGCACCAATGTGGAAGGCATCTATGCCATTGGTGATATCGTGAAAGGACCTGCTTTAGCACACGTTGCATCAGCTGAAGGGATCATTTGTGTTGAAAATATTGCGGGCATCAACCCGGAACCGCTTGACTATGGCAATCTTCCATCTTGTACCTATTGCCAGCCGGAAGTAGCCTCTGTGGGCATGACTGAAAAGCAAGCGAAAGAAGCAGGATACGAATTAAAAATCGGAAAATTCCCATTCTCAGCCTCCGGAAAAGCCAAAGCTGCCGGAACACCTGATGGATTTATCAAAGTCATTTTCGATGCGAAATACGGCGAATGGCTGGGTGCGCATTTTGTAGGCGCCGGCGTTACCGAACTCATAGCTGAAGCCGTAGTAGCACGCAAATTAGAAACCACAGGCCACGAGATCATTAAATCCGTACATCCACACCCTACGATGAGCGAAGCGATCATGGAAGCCGCAGCGGCAGCGTATGGAGAAGTGATTCACTTGTAAGAGTGAGAAGTGAGAGGTAAGATGTGAGAAGTGGCAGAGGCTGTCATTTCGAGCGGAGGAACAGAGCGAGAAATCTAATACTGGCAAACTATCAGGAGTTTACGCATCCTCGATCCGTGTCCCACCGAAAACTATTTTGCGCCAGCCAATTATCACATCATCGCAACTTGTCCCGACTTAATCGGGATTAACACATCATCACATCGCCCTCACGCAAACTCCCCCTGCCCTGCCAAACTCAACCCGGCTTCCTGGGCCTGTAAATAATTCAGCATCTTCACAAAAGCCAATCCCCGGTGACTGATTTTGTTCTTTTCATCTAAAGACATTTCAGCAAAGGTTTTATCGTATCCTTCGGGTTGAAAAACAGGGTCATACCCAAAACCGGAGGAACCTCTTTTTTCTTTTGTAATGGTACCGTTAACGACGCCTTCAAACAACCATTTCTTTCCTAAAAATATGAGATAAATCACAGTTCGAAACCGGGCTTTTCGGTTTTCTGCTGAAGTCATATTTTTAAGCAACAGGTTCACATTGTCATCAAAAGTGGCTCCTTCACCTGCATATCTTGCTGAATAAACACCTGGCGCACCGTTTAAGGCTTCCACTTCCAGCCCGGTATCATCGGCAAAGCAATCCAACCCGGTTTTTCTAAAGATAGTATAGGCTTTTTGGGTAGCATTTTGCTCAAGGGTAGTACCTGTTTCCGGGATCTCGGTTTCGTATCCTATCTCGTTCAGGCTTTTAATCTCCAGCCAATCGGGCATCAAAGATTTGATCTCTTCAGCCTTATGATTATTATGTGTGGCAAATGCGAGTTTATGTTTTATCATAATCCATATATTTCTTTTAGTCCCTGCCAGAGCAGTTTTTTCTTTGCACTATCGGCCGAAATTTTTGTTAAGGAAGTGTTACAAAGGACTCTTTTGCTGTTAATATTATAAATCTCTCCTTCAGAAATTCCATGAGGGAGATAATTTCGGTCAACTCCGAATGCTATAACAAAATCAGAAGCAGATTGTGCGGCAATATCTGCCCAATTTACATTTTGCTGGCCGCCAAGATGTAAGCGGGAGAGATTATCAAATGAAAGTCCTGCGGCCTTTAATACCTGGTCAAGAAAAACTTTGTCTGCCTCGGGGATGGCGTCGTCACCGATATAATTAAAGACCAGGAGGGTGGACGACTGAATACCACTAAATACAAGATCAGCATTTTTTTGATAAGCAATAGCCTCTTCACTAATACGATTTGCGTCGTCTGATGATTTCAATCCGTATTTTTTTTGCCTGATCCTGTAAACCTCGTCAGTGAACAAAGCATTTAAAAACGAAATATCCGGTTCAAAATTGTCGGTCATGTTTCTCAATTATCGTCTTACGAAATTAGTCAATACACATCCTATTTAGTTCCGATTGGTGTAAAATTCCATCATTTTTATCTATTAATATTTTGTGTTGAAATATTTAAACCGAAAGTGAGCTAAATTGCATGGTTTTTGCGCCAATGCTTGTTTTAAAATAAACCATGAAAACAAACTACTTATACATTTCATTGGTACTGCTGTTGGGCCTGGTTTGCTCATGCAGCCGCCAGGTTACAAGCCTGAATTCATCTTCGCAGCTTAAGACGGTGTCTTTGCCTGCAACTAAACCCGTTACAGTAAACCAGAGTTATATCCATTCTGAGCCTAATGAAAACCCTAAAAATCTCACTAGGACTTCTGGCGCATCAACTAAAACATTGGTAGTAGCTAAACTTGTGGCTTTAACCAGGAAGCCAGGTATTAATAAAATCCTGAAAAAAGGCACACAAACTATTGTATCATTGGCATTAAAGCAGTCTGACAATCCGATTTTATCTCAAAAATATACTACTGATAAAGGCTACCCGCAGATCAATAAGGCCGGTTTTATTTTTATAGCGGCCGGTATTTTGGGCTACTTTTTAAAATTAATCCTGGTAGCATGTATCATCTGCGCAGTAATTGGATTAATCGTGCTGATATCACCACTGTTTCGCAAAAGGTATTAGGAATAGCTTTATTCCTCTTTTATCAGATACAACTTATTGTCTTCAACCAGATAAAGCATTGGAGCCACCTGAATTTTCGGGTATTCTTTCCGCAGCCTCTCCACTTCACTCAGAATAAAGTCAATCTCATTATGGATTTCATACATAGGTTCAAAACGCATAAACTGTGATTCAGCGCGATCGGCATCCCAGCCGGCCATATCTACCAGTCCCTTGATAAATATATCCTTGCGGTCCTGAAGGTTTACCATCCCACAGTTATTGTGTCCGATGAGGGCGATATGCCCTAATTGACCAATCGCAATGGCGTAGGAAACTTTGAATTCACTATATCTGAGATTTGCCCCGCCTGATCGTATAATAAATGCAAAATTATCCGGTATATGAAGATGCTTACGATTGTCCATACACATCCCGATAAGAAGTTTCGCATTCTTGTATGTATCCAATGGCTTAATTTCATTATGATACTCCAATAATAAACCTATCGGGGTGTCCCTGTACTCTGGCGGTATGTCATCTGATGTGGCTATGCTTATAAGTCGGTCCATTAAAATTAAGTTTTGATTTTTTGAGTTATTGAGTGACGCTTTACGATACGAAAACAATGATTTCATAAAGTCCAAAACTCCCGCAAAACTAAAATAAATTGACCGAACCTTGCCTATGAATCTTAAGCAATCGCTTCAGGCTCCTTCATGATTTTGCTGGCTATCCAGGCAAACAAGCCTTGCACAAGGCCAAATGCAATGCCAAACACAGGCCCAATTACGATCATTCCAATCCTGGGATGATTATGAAAGGGGTTATTTTTCATATTTGCCATCATTGGATGATTATCGATATAGGCAGCGTAAAACATAACATGAAACCCTACGATATACACACAATTAACAAGGCTTACCATGAATCCTGTTAAAAAATACTTACCACTGGCATTTTTTGCGATGAAATACGCGTTAATAAGGAATATAACAAGCCAAAAAACCCATTCAATATTTTCAGGGATCCAAAAAACTGTTGCTATCGCCATTGCCAATCCAAATAAGGAAAGCAGAAAAATAAGTTTCCAGTTCATGATGTATGTTTTTTAAATGGTTAAAAATAACTGCTTTTGCAGCAGTTTCTAAGCCAAAATTAAACATTCCTGAAAACCAGCCAAATTTATTTTGAAGCATGCTGGGTACTCCTGCCTAATCCCTAACGACTAACGCCTCGATAGTTTCCTTCACTTCTTCCATCAACCATAATGGTGTGGAAGTGGCTCCGCAGATGCCAACGGTATCGTTTTCACCAAACCATTCCTTCTGAATCTCACCGGGTGAAGAAATGAAATAAGAATTGGGGTTGAATTCTTTGCAAACACCATAAAGCACCTTCCCGTTTGAGGATTTGGTGCCTGATACAAATATGATCTTATCGAAATTCTTTACGTACTCACGCAATTCAAGGTCACGGCTGGAAACCTGCCTGCAAATAGTATCGTTAAAATCTACTTGTATGCCTTTTTCAAGCATCCTATCCCTTATTTTATAGAGATTTCGGGTATCTTTTGTTGTCTGGCTGAAAAGGGTAATGCGTTTAGGCATCGTGTCCAGATCAAGTTCTGCAATATCCTGAAAAACCACAGCATCGCCTTTTGTCTGTCCCATTAGAGCCTTTACTTCTGCATGGCCATGTTTCCCGTAGATATATACCGGAGATTCAATCCCATCTTTATCGTAAGATTCCTTTACACGGTTCTGTAGTTTTAATACCACTGGGCATGAGGCGTCAATAAGCTCAATATCATTTTCCAGCGCCATTTTATAGGTTTCAGGTGGTTCGCCATGCGCACGGATCAAAACCTTTTTTCCATGAAGTTCAGGCAATTCATCATGACTGATCGTTACCAGGCCCTTCTTTTTAAGACGTTCTACTTCCTCATCATTATGCACAATATCCCCAAGGCAATAAAGGATTCCGTCTTCGTCAAGGATGTCTTCTGCCATTTCAATGGCATATACTACCCCGAAACAAAACCCGCTTTTCTTATCTATGGATACGCTTAAAGGCAAAATGTTATTTTTATTATACTTCAAAGTTAAGGAAAATTTGAAAATGAGGCAATAAGACAATTGGGCAATGACTCCTTCGTCAGCCAATTTTTTAATCTTCAATCTTTTAATTGCCTTTTCCGAAAAAATCCTCAATTTCTTTAGCCATTCCAATTTCTTCTCGCCTGATGAGTTCATTAAATGCTGCCTCATGGTCCAGTTCAAATTCAGGTTGGCCGGTGCGGCGCAAAAGCCTGTTCAGGGCAAAAAACATCCCGTTGTCTTCAGCATAACTGTACAAATAGCGTGAATTTTTAAACTTCCCAAAAAACTCCAGGAAACTGTAGGGTATTTTATCCCCGGTGAATTCAAAAAAGGATTCGATATCGCTTTCATTAACCAGATTTAGCTGTTCATAAAACTGGTCTGCTATTTCTCTTCTTGTCTTAATAATATGACGGTCCAATAACATTTCCAACAAAACATGGCCTACAAAAAACAACCGGATCCCTGGTTGATTAAGTCCGTGTACTTCAAATTCCTTTCTAAGTCTTTTGGAATGTTTTACAAACAATTCCGAATTATGAAATTGTGCATCTGCCGCGAAATGCTGCTGATATCCTTCCCAAATCTGATTAACATTTTCGTTTTCTACCGGAAATAATTGACTTTCAGCCCGCCAGCCGCGTTTTGAAATATTTACCAGGTCTGGCAATGCCAACCCGAAATTGTAATTTGGATTGTCTTTTTTATGGTCAATCAGGAAATGCGTGAGGTAATTCATTTAATCATGAACGCTATTAAGCAAAAAATATTTCCAAAATTGTTTGTAATTTAAAACAAAGCCTTAACTTTATCGTTGGTTTTTAAGTTAAAACTAAGCTAATAACTTATGTGTAATCTATTTAAATCACTTGCGTTTGTGCTGACAATATCCTTGTTTTGGGCAAACATTTCCCACGCCGAATCCGGTCAATTATTTGGAAAAGACAGTGCTTCGATACAGAAAAAAAATCGTCCATTTTACGGTTTCTACAGTCTGGATTATGGGGTAAGCTGGACAAATTCTTCACCGGGCTTAAACAATTGGCTAACTCATGAAGGGTATGTGCCTACGGGCGGCAATCAGTCCATTTATGGCTTTACCGAAACATTTTTCTCTGCCAAATGGATGTGGGAAGGTGCGTATATCGGACTCGAAAACCACGGATTTGGAAATGCTGCTTCAATGGGAAATTTTTCAATTGGCGCCGGGCACTATATTTTTAATACAAAGTTTTTCAGTGTATATGGGGGACTTAATTTCGGTGTAAATTCTTTTTACCTGTATCCAAACCAAACAACGATAGGTGATTTTGGAAAATATAACCAGCCATCTGGTTCTTATTTTGAGCAGGATGCCTGGCTTGTTAACCCTCATATTCTAATTTACAGGAACGCTACTAAAAACCTTTCGGCACGTCCCGGCCACATAAATGCTATTGGCGCGGGCATTGAAGCAGGGTTCAACCTCGCATTTTCTCAAAGCGATTGGACATACGGATATTCAAAAAGCAACCCATATTCCGCCACGACTGTATCGGGTATCCCAAATGCCAGTTTTAATGGCTTTTATGTAATGGGAAGAATCGGTTGGTTTTTTGGAAGGAACTGATCAATTACGAATTAAGAATTAGGAACCCGAAGGCTCGCAATTACAATTAAGAATTTTCAGCTTCAGCTACCTCTCACTTCTTGCTTTTCATTTCTTACCTCATACTTCCCACTTCTTGCCCTTTTCTTCCTATTTTTGAACCATGTTTCGTTTAGATAGATCTTACGGTAAAGGCCATAAGCATGAAAATGCGGAAAAGGATTCTGCGTATTGGAAAACAAAAACCGTGGATGAAAGGCTCGCAGCGGCAATGTACCTCAACAGCATCGCCTATAATTTCGACATCAACAACCCTCCCCGGATGGATAAAACAATTTTCAGTTGCCGAAAGCATAAGATAAAATGAGTGTAAATCTGAACGAAGATTTTCAGGATATTCTTCGCTGCCTTAATTCTTCTGGTGTAGATTACCTGATTGTAGGAGGATATGCAGTTATTTATTACGGACATTCCCGAACAACTGGCGACATTGATATCTGGGTCAGGAAATCAGAAGCCAATTATTTAAAAATAAAGTCTGCTTTCTATAAATTTGGCCTGTCTGTTTTTGATATGACCTTTGAAAACTTTCTTTCAGACCAAATGGATGTTTTCTCTTTTGGAAGGTCGCCTGTTTCTATTGATATACTGACAGAAGTAAAGGGCCTTGAATTTGAAGATGCCCTTTTGAATGCTGTAAGCGCCACATGGGACGATGTACCTGTGAAAGTTATTGATTTTAAAGATCTTATAATAACAAAGAAAGCCTCAGCCAGACACAAAGACCTTGATGATCTTGAAAATATAAAGGAGCCGGATTGAAAGAATTCCTTCAGTATTTAATTATCCAGCGCCACTAAAGCCTTCTTAAAATCATTTATGTTAGTTTGTGCAACTGAAATGGTAACGGATTGATTTGATAATATGGAGACTGGTGTGAAAGATGCCCATAGGTTATTATCCTTCACTCCTATTGCCACAACGGTACAAGGTAGCCCAAGAGGGGCATAATTATATGGAAACAGGTTTCCATTAGAATACACATGAACCATTGAATTTATCCCTTTGAATATGAGGTACACATCCATGTTTTGATTGTAATCCGACAAATTGAAACCAGGGTACACTGTTAAAGTTGTCTGTTTGAAAGTTGAAAAATAATTGGGATCATCACTGTTGCACCAAGATCCTCTTTGTACAGGATGGGCAAAACTATATAGCGTAAAAAGGTATGAAGATGAAAAATTTACGAGCGAATCCGCATGGGTCGCTACAGGTGTGACCCAGTTATTAGTGGTAGAATCCATCACAAATGCTTGCATGGCCGAATCCTGTCCGTTAGAAGGCTGCTGCACTGCAATTGATTTTTTACTTGCAAGATTAAGGATAAGAGTATCGGGTGTATTAATTTGTTCAGCCCTGATAAAAAACTCCCCCCTGAAACCAATGGGGCTCCATTGCCCAGCATGGGCGGTATAGCCGACACCAGCATGTCACTCTTTTTGTAAATATCTTTGAATTCGATAGTTACAGTACCCGAAACCGGTTTGTTGTTAAAATCAACAAAACTATTTGGACTTATGGTAACCTTGGTACCTTGCGAAGTAATAAAACTCCCGCCTGTTACACTATTAATTTTATAAAACTGCGATTGAACCCCATTCTTCGCATAAAAATCAATTAGTGAAGCGTATGTGACGGATGACGATGCAGGAGTATCAGGTTTTTTGCAAGACAAAACTATCATAGATAATACGCAAAAACATACAATGGATAGGGTTTTAAAAGCTGGTGTTTTCATTCTTTGGTTTGTTAATTTAAATCACTAAACGGCTTATTAAAGATCCTATTATGTGGGTCATTGTATTTTTTTGATATTGGCTCGTTATTTGAGACTCTTTTCCACTCTTCGCTCTCTTGCTCCCGCACTTCTTTCCGCTCTCTTTTCTTATCTTCGCCCTTCTATTTAAACAATGGCACAAGTAAAAGATTTTATCTCCGAACTCCGCTGGCGCGGCATGCTTCATGACATGACTCCAGGCGCAGAGGCACAACTTAAAAAAGAAGTTACCACAGGCTATATTGGCTTTGATCCTACGGCAGATTCGCTACATGTGGGCAACTTGTTCCAGATCATGATACTGAAGAACTTCCAGTTGGCAGGTCACAAACCATTGGTACTGGTGGGTGGCGCTACAGGTATGATAGGTGACCCATCGGGAAAATCTGCTGAACGAAACCTGCTTGACCAGGAAACACTTGAACATAATATCAACGCTCAGAAAAAGCAATTAGAGCAATTCCTTGATTTTGATTGTGGCGCCAACTCGGCCGAGATCGTCAACAATTATGACTGGTTTAAAAATTACAATGCCCTTGATTTTTTGCGTGAGGTTGGCAAGCATATCACGGTAAACTACATGATGGCCAAAGACAGTGTTCAAAAACGCCTCGAAACCGGGATATCATTTACTGAATTTAGTTATCAGCTCATACAGGGTTACGATTTCTACTGGTTATACGCCAATAAAAACTGCAGGCTGCAAATGGGAGGCAGCGACCAGTGGGGCAATATCGTTACTGGTACCGAACTTATCCGCAGGATGAGTGGCGGCGAGGCTTTTGCTTTAACCAGCCCATTGGTAACCAAAGCAGATGGTTCCAAATTTGGAAAAACCGAAGAAGGAACGGTTTGGCTTGATGCTGCCAGGACTTCTCCTTACAAGTTTTACCAGTTCTGGCTGAATACTACTGACGAAGATGCTGCAAAATATATACGGGTGTTTACCTTGATGCAAAAAGAAGAAATTGAAGCCCTTGAAACGGAGCATAACCTGGCACCGCATACAAGGGCACTTCAAAAAGCATTGGCAAAAGACGTTACCGAAAGAGTGCATGGGCTGACCGCGCTGGAAAATGCATTGGAAACAACTGAAATCCTTTTCGGGAAAGGTACTACTGAATCGCTAAAGAAAATATCTCACGCCAGTCTTCTTTCTGATTTTGAAGGTGTCCCTCAGTTTAGAATTGATAAAATAGAACTGGAAGCAGGAATAAATATCGGCGACCTGCTTGCCGTACAAACGACCATTTTCTCTTCCAAAGGTGAGATCCGCAAATTGATACAGAACGGTGGCCTTAGTATTAATAAAGAGAAAGTGGCCGATGGGGGGATGACTCTAAACGATGGGAATCTGATCAATGACCGCTTTATACTGGTACAAAAAGGCAAGAAAGATTATTATCTAATCCTTGCGGAGTGATGGCGCGAAAGAATGAGTAAACAATAGAATATTTTACCGAATATTTGTAGATTGCGAATCCTATTGAAAAACATAAAATTTGAAATACACATGAAGAAATTTGTAGCCGTATTGGTCATATTTACTGCTTGCTTAACATTTAAAGCTGTAGCGCAGGACTTCCCAAGGGACAGTTTGACCCAAAAAATTGATTTTGTAGGGGTAGTTCCGGCACCAAGCTATACCAAGAGCTCCGGCTTTGACAGGGCCCTGGTGGTTTTGCACCGTATGTATAAAGAAGCTGATACCAAAATATCTGTAAAAGATAAAGATAACGGTATTATAGTCGTGAACGGATATACCCAGCTGATGCTAAAATTGAAGTCTGGTGTTATGGAACCTTATTCTGATCTGGTTCTTTATAAACTCACCTTATCTTTTAAAAACGGAAAATATAGGTATGAATTTACAGATTTTGTTCAGAACCGTGCAGGCACAGTTAATCATATCGAAAAATGGATCGAGCATAATGTCCCCGGCGACCACTTTTATAGTAAAGACGACCATATTCCTGAGAGCCTTAACTATCTTTATTCCGACATTCAAAAAAGAATCGGTGAGATTAAAAATGGAATGCTCGGGGATAAAACCATCGAAAAGCAGGACTGGTAGTGGCAGTCATCAGTCATCAGTTAGCAGTCAATAGTAGTGATTGTTGAATATGCTATCGTCCGTTGAATTGTATAAAAATCACATAGAAATAATATGTGATGCAGTTACCTCTCAGTTACTGATGACCATGGACTGCTAACTGAAAACTACATCAGTATTCTCTTTTTCCGTCAAAGGCTTCCAGATAATCTGCTATTTTTCTCAAAAAGCTACCACCCAGCATGCCATCAACCACCCTGTGGTCATAAGACAGTGACAAAAACATCATGTGACGGATGGCAATAATGTCCCCGTATTCCGTTTCCATGACGACAGGTTTCTTTTTAATAGCTCCTACAGCAAGTATGGCAACCTGGGGTTGAGAAATAATTGGAGTGCCCATCAGATTGCCAAAAGTACCAACATTGGTAAGTGTAAATGTAGCACCCTGTATTTCATCAGGCTTTAGGGCATTATTGCGGGCGCGGTTCGCAAAGTCGTTTACCTCTTTTGTGATACCTATCAGGTTTTTGGTATCAGCATTTTTTATAACTGGTACAATAAGGTTGCCGCTTGGCAGCGCGGCAGCCATACCTATATTTATATTTTTGCGTTTAATGATCTTATCTCCGGAAACTGAAACATTCACACCCGGGAAATCCTTGATAGCTTTCACAATTGCTTCTATGAAAATAGGGGTATAAGTCAGCTTCTCCCCTTCTCTCTTCTCAAATGCCACCTTTATGCGTTCCCTCCATTTTACAATGTTGGTTACATCGGCTTCTACAAATGAAGTGACATGCGGCGAAACATGCTTACTCATCACCATATGATCTGCTATAAGCTTGCGCATCCGGTCCATTTCCACAATCTCATCACCAGGATATACAGGTACATCAACATTATATGATTTAGTGGGTTGTTCTGCAGAAAGTTTTTGAGGTTCTGAAGCTGACGTGGACTTTTGTGGTTGAGGAGCAGATTTCCTGGCCTCAACATATTCAAGAATGTCCTTTTTAGTCACACGACCTTCTTTGCCCGTACCGGCAACAGTTTCTAATTCCGCCATCGAAATATTTTCACTTCGGGCTATATTCAATACAAGAGGCGAATAAAATCTTCCTTCGCCCGTATTGTGTAGTTGCTGGGCTGGTTGTGCTTCTGTATTTGTGGATGCAGGAACATAAGGAACCTGTTCCGCAGCCTTGGTTTCTTTGATTTGTCCATTACCGGCGCTATTTGCCGTAACTGATGCATCAGCACCTTGAACGGTGATTAGTGCTACAGCCTTGCCTACGGGTACGACATCGCCTTCTTTAAAAAGCCTTTTTGAAAGAATTCCCGATATGGAAGATGGCACCTCGGAATCTACCTTGTCTGTGGCGATTTCAAGGACTGTTTCATCCATTTCGATAGCATCACCTTCACTTTTTAACCATTTGAGAATGGTCGCTTCTGCGATACTTTCACCCATTTTGGGCATGATCAATTCTACCTCTTTAGCCATCGTGCTATATTATAAGCTATCAATTTAAAGCCGCTAAATTACGACGAATATTAGTGCAATCAAAAATAGAGGGAAAAGACTAATGAAAAGAAGCCCTAAAACCTGTTTAACTTTGTTTTCAGTTCTTTTCGGGCAAAATGTATCCTGCTTTTAACAGTACCGATAGGAAGAACCAGCTTTTCAGCGATCTCATGGTATTTAAATCCATCGAAGTGCATCATAAACGGAACTTTGAATTCTTCCTGAAGCAGGTTGACCGCCTGGGTTACATTTTCCATAGAGATATTTGCTTCCCCCTGGTTCACAATTTTAGCACCGGTTGAGTTTATAAGGTACATATCTTCAGTTACATCAATAATGGTATTCCGCTTTTTGTTTCTGCGATAATTATTGATAAATATGTTCTTCATTATGGTATAAAGCCAGGCCTTGAGGTTGGTGCCTTCGGCAAATTTTTCCCGGCTCGATAGAGCCCTGAGAAGTGTTTCCTGGATAAGATCGTGTGAATCCTGTACGTCTCTTGTAAGGGAAAGAGCAAAAGGCTTCAACGAATAAGCATACTTGGTGACCGAGCTTCTGAATTCCGCTTCTTCCATGGCTAGTTTTTTTAGATTGTTAGTTTTGGTTTTAGACCAATAAATAATACATTGGTTTAACCTCTCCTCACTTTGTGTTCTATACATACAACAGCCGGGAATGATTATATGTTCACAGAATCTGAAATTAGTTTGAATGGCTACTGAAAAAATTTCAAATATTTCATACATAACAAGTTGAGTATGATATGTAGGTTTACATTTTCTGATTTCTTCAAACTATTATATTTAAACAACTGACTAACAATATATTGAATGAATTTTTGGGTTGGCATTCTGTTAAAATTGTAAACCCAGTTACCGTTTTTGAAAATTAATATATTTACTGTCAACCGTTTAAGTATTAAAATGTATGAACTCCCGAATAAGTCCGGACAGGTTTGATATATGAAATTCATCTGATATAACATGATTTAATGTTTGGTGATGCATTCCATCACGTGCCATTCCATTCGTAATTCATAATTGTTTAATTACATATATAGCAAAGTAGCCAAGTGGGTGGGTACTCCATAAAAATATTTTCTAACTCATACTTATCCAATGAATTACGAGGCAATATTTTTTTGGATTTGTTGTCATTTTTTTTCTGTGTCAGGATTTTTAGGATAAAAGGATAAAAAGGATTTCATTGGAATGTTTGTCGCACCACTTGTACCTATATTTCCCTAAAACCTGGCTGCCTATACCTACTTTAGTAAATCAATTTCTACAATACCCGCTCTTTAGGATTTGCAATCCGGATGTGGTGAGTATATGGATTTGCAATCCGCATTTTTTCACCTCTGGCAAACTAAAAAAAAATTGCATTATGGGGCTAAAAAATAAAATAGAAGCCTGGCATAGACTTTATTACATAACAATTCCTCATCCTCTCATCCCGTATTTCTCATGCCAAATAGATTTTTGTTAATTTGCAAGGGTTAATAAGTTCGGACTTGAAAAAAGATATAAAAAATGCTCCCGTTGATGCCATTTTGAAAAACCCAGCCAGTTTATTGAGGCTTTACGCGATTACCATCGCAATAATTGGGTTTTCATTGTATTTAAATACCATGAAAAATGGCTACGCACTTGATGATTTCTATGCAATTCCGAAAAACGAGTTTGTCATGCAGGGCATCAATGGTATACCCAAGCTAATGACTATTGATTTCTGGTATCTTTTAAATTCAAAACTGGGCTACTATCGCCCGCTTTCGCTGATCACTTTTGCCATTGAGAATTCCTTTTTCGGAGAAAATACGGCAGTAAACCATTTTGATAATGCACTGCTTTACGGACTGTCCGGCTTTATGTTATTTATGTTCCTCATGAAGCTTTTTCCTGCCCGGAATCCGGCATTTGCTTTCTTAATAAGCCTGGTTTTTTTTGGCACATCCAATCCACACAGAGGTTGTGGCTAATATTAAAAGCCGTGATGAAATTCTCAGCTTTCTGAACACATTCATTACGCTTAATTTAGTTTTCAGGTATAGTATCACAAAAAGCAGAAAAACCCTTATTTGGAGCGCCGTTTTCTTTTACCTGGCTTTATTATCCAAAGAAACGGCTGTAACAGGTCTTGTACTCATTCCACTTTTTTTGTTTTATTCAGGATTAAAAATTCCGGCGGCATTAAAAAGATCAATCCCTTATGTGGGAATTGCAATATTGTTTTTTTTACAAAAACGTTATTTCCTGGGTCCAAATGGGAGCATTTCTTATGGCATTGACATTATAAACTATCCTTATTCTGGCTCCGGGGTTAGGCTGCCAAGTTTATTTCACATTTTTTGGATATCTGTCCAAAAGCTGATATGGCCTTTGCCATTAAGTTTTGATTATTCTTACAACCAGATCCCTGCTTCTCATTGGTTTGACATCGGTAGCATATTTGGCCTGATATCATTTTTTGCTTTAGCCTTTCTTTGCCTTAGCGGGATTTTAAAAAGATCCATCTGGAGCCTGGGATTGGCTGTTTTTTTTGTCACCATTTCGCCCTTGCTTGGTTTTGTTTTATTAAGGGGAGGAATCTTTGCAGAAAGGTTCTTGTATGCCCCTTGCCTGGGCTTCGCCATGATCCTGGTGTACGCGGTGAGCCTTATTGCAGATCAAAAAAAGGACAGGTTTGTAAAACTATTAGAATGGATTAAAAGAAATGCAATTGCGACCGGTGTCATTCTCGCTTTATGTTCCTTTTACAGTATTGCCACCATTCAGAGAAATCCTGCATGGAAAGATAACATAACCCTATTCGGAACAGATGCAAATCATTCTCCTAACAGCGCCCAGATACACTATTTATATGGCAATTCACTTATTGACGCAGCAGTGGCCGAAAAGGATACCACAAAGAAAAGAGCAATAGACGAAAAAGGACTTATTGAATTGCATAAAGCCATTTCCATTGATTCTTTATTCGGACAAGCATATTGTCAGATTGGCTATTCTTTCCAGGCTGCCTATAAGGTTAATGATTCCGCCATAAAATATTTCAAAAAGGCTGTAGAAACAGCGCCAGATTACGTAATAAGCTATGTTAACCTTGGCGCCATTTATGAAAACACCGGGAATAGTAACCTTCCGCGGCAGAAACTTGCATCATATTATTATAATACGGCTCTCGAATTAGATCCCAATTTCCCCGAGGCCATTCAACGTGCTTCGGCATTCAGGAAATTAACCGGCCTCGACGTA
>Ga0207007_1113_pt1 | contig 21998 bp, 13 predicted proteins | sample Alteio_BWMinCont_85_FD_153487 | JGI IMG/M metagenome (GOLD analysis project Ga0207007, IMG submission 153487) | Enriched cells from forest soil in Barre Woods Harvard Forest LTER site, Petersham, Massachusetts, United States -... | ecosystem: Environmental > Terrestrial > Soil > Temperate forest >...
AGTAGCAGTGCCCTGGTTGAAACCAGCAGTTTTACCTATGAACTGGACTCGGTGGCTGGTTACGAAAATAAGCAATATGAACTGCAATTGAAAGTGGTTGAACCTGGTTTTCAAAAAATATTTAATGTGCTGTCACTCGAGGGCGACTTGCAGACCACGCTGAGTCAGCCGGATGCTATAGCAATTACGGTGAGCACTGCACAAAAAATATTCGGCGCAATACACGTGTTGCATAAAATAGTCGAGATAGCGGGAGCACGATTTCAAGTGACTGCGATTTTGCCCGACCCTCCCTCGAACAGCAATGCGCGTTATGAGGCTTTGGTTGGGCAGCGCTCGCTGGCTTGGTCGCAACCTGTGCGTGACAGCCTGATCAAAAATTGGAAAATGCTGAGTTGCGAAATATATGTAAAGCTGCCTAAAAATGTGCCGCCCGGAGAATTGGAAAAATATCTACAAATTGCCAACGACACATTTAGCAGTTTCAGTCATAAGCAGTATCTGAAATCCAATCAAAAAACGACCGCAGCAAATCTGCCCAATATCAAACTGGAACCATTGGCGGAGGTATATTTTGATGAATCACTAGGTGAGCACGGAAATAAAAAGCTGGTGCTTGGGCTTGCCGTCATTGCGTCGCTGATTTTAGTAATAGCGGCAACCAATTACATGAATCTGGCCATCGTCAGAACGATACGACGTCAGCGTGAAATCGGGCTACATAAAGTATTGGGTGCGGGCAGAACGCATATCGTGCGTCGTTTTGTCGCCGAGTCGGTACTGGTGACGCTGATTGCAACCGGCTTAGGTATCATGCTGGCGTGGTTGTTGTTGCCGTGGTTTTCAGAGCTCATGTCCCGGCCGCTTGAAAATGTCATCACGCTGAAAAATTGCGGATTTGCAGTCGTGACAGGTCTATGCATAGGCCTGGCTACAGGCGTTTATCCGGCCTGGATCGCTTTGCGCATCAATGCCACCGCAAGTCTGGCCGGAAGAGGGAATATGGAAACACACGGCGGTTTGTGGGTGCGTCGTGTATTGACGGTGATGCAGTTTTCCATCGCGATGGGATTAGCTGGATTAACGATTGCCATTCTGTGGCAAACCAGTTTCGCCAGTCACGCTTATCCCGGGTATGACTCCAGCAAGTTAATTATGCTCGAGGTGTATGCGGATTTTGGCGATTTTGAGAACCCGGATATGCCGAATAGCCTGGCGAAATTCGCATTTTACAAAAAATTATTACAACTGTCCGAGGTAACCGGCTTTGCAGCTTCATTGAATGCGCCGGGTAGTAATAGCAATCGTTTCCCGTACGAGGTGCAGTTGGCATCGGGTCGGAGAGTGCACGCGTCACTGCAATCAGTTACCAATAATTTTTTTGAAATTTATCGGCTGCAGCCTCGTGCAGGGCGGCTGTTTGATTCACATATTGACCTGGCTGATGACAACACCAAGATCGTAGTCAATTGGACTGCCGCAAAGGCCATGGGTTTTGCCTCGCCGGATGCCGCGGTCGGTCATTCCATACTTGGTAAGCGCGGGCCGTTGACAATTATTGGTATTGCGCCAGATATTTTGCAGCGAAGCTTGCGTGAAGCACTGCAACCAACCATCTACGTTCGGTTTGAGCCAAGCCCGGGTGCCACGCCGTGGCTGACTGTGCGCACAACTGGCGACGTGGCCAGCGCACAAAGGGAAATAGAAGAACTTTGGCAAAAATCATTTCCAACCAAAACGCTGAATATGCATAGCGTGCAGGATGCCATTGCAGAGGGTTATGCCGATGATCTGCGCTACGCCAAATTGCTCGCCGCATCGAGCGCATTGGCAATCGTCATCGCTGCTTTCGGTATTTATGTGTTGTCCGCAAGCAGCATGCAACGCCGCACCCGTGAAATCGTGCTGCGCAAACTGTATGGTGCCGGTGGCCAGGACATTGCGCAGTTAATTGGACGTGAATTTGGCAGCCTGATCGCAATCAGCGCTTTGATAGGGTTGCCTGTTGCTTACCTCGCCAGTGCAAAATATCTTGCGGAATTTGTTGAACGCGCACCGATGGGCGTGTGGCCACTGTTGCTGGCATTGACCCTGGTTCTGATTGTCGCCGTGTGTGCGACCTGCCGACATCTCGTGATTGCCATGCGATTGAAACCCGCTGTGGTGCTATCCAGCTAAAGGAAACCATCAATGATCAATCTGCGTGACTTTAGAATCGGCTGGAGATTACTGATCGGTGAGCCAGTTTATTCAGTTGTGGTAATTGCCGGATTGGCGCTGGGATTTGCAGCCTGTTTTCTGCTGCTCGGCTATGTGCAGTATTCGTTTACCTATGATGCGCAGGTGCCTGACAATAAACATGTTTATTTAGTTAAATCAAAGAGAAATTTATTTTCGCCACCCATCTGGAACAACTCTGTCCCACTTCCTTTAAGCGTCGTTGCAAAAACGAGTGGCTTGACGAGTGCATCAAGCATAGTCAGCGACATCGAAGCAGTAATTCGGGTTGATAACAGAATTCAAAAATTAAAATTGAGTGCTGTTGATCCAGATTTTCCTCAACTATTTGGCATCCAGGTTGTTGCAGGCGATTTGACTTCTGCATTGGTTCGGCCCGATGCTGTTGCATTAACTCAAAGTAAAGCGGAGAAATTATTCGGCAAAGCTAAAGCCATCGACAAAACAGTCGACATCAATGGGAAGTCTTTTCAGGTGGTGGCACTGATACCCGATCAACCTGCCAATACAACAGAATCTTATGAAGCATTGGTCGGAACGCACAGTGCTGCGTTGTCGGAGAAAGAAAAAGATCCCGCTAACTGGATCAGCGGCGGTGACGGCAGGCTGTATATGAAACTTCGTATTGCCGCTACAACGACCGAGGTTGAGAAGGTTTTACAAGGTGCAATCGATCAATTTGGTTTTGGCGCCAGGTCAACAACGCGATGGACCCAACTTGGATTTAAAACGGCAGAAGAAATTCGATTGATTTCGTTAGCCGACAGCTATTTTGATCAAGATTTGGCACGGCGTGGTGACCGTGCAAATAAAAAAGTAATAATGGGATTGGCGTTTGTTGCGATGTTGATTTTGCTTCTGGCTGCGATTAATTACGTTAATCTGGCGATTGTTCGTATCCTGCGGCGTCAACGCGAAATAGGTCTGCGCAAAGTATTGGGCGCCAGAGTGTCACACGTGATAAGCCAATTCATGGCCGAATCCATATTGGTTTCAATGACTGCCACTTTGCTTGGATTATTAATGGCGTGGCTGCTGCTTCCAATGTTCTCCGAATTGATGGCGCGTAAATTGGATACAGTCTTTACCGTTCAAAATATCATTGTCGCTGTTTTGTCCGGCATCTTTATCGGCTTACTGACTGGCGCATATCCGGCGTGGATTGCCTTGCAGGTTAGGTCATCTGAAAGTGTCGCCAGCCGCGGGAACCATGAAACCAGCAGTGGCTTGTGGGTGCGCCGTTTTCTGACGGTAATGCAATTTGCCGTTGCCATGGGATTTACCGGCTTGACGTTGGTGATAGTCTGGCAGGCTGATTTCGCGAGCAATATTGATCCGGGATTTAATCCGGCGCAGTTGGAAATAATTGATATGCCAGTCGATTTGAAAGATCCTGGCGGCCTGGCGTTCAGAAACAAAGTATCGCAGTTGCAAGGTGTTTCCGGCGTCGCCGCATCGGGGGCGCCACCCGGAGGAAATACCAATAAGGTAACTGGCGGCTTTCAAATTAAAACGGGTAAAACTGTAATCCTTTCACTGCAAAATATTGACCCAAATTATTTCGATGTTTATCAGGTTAAACCACGTGCTGGCCGCTTGTTTGATCGGCGTATCGATATAGTCGGCAACGAAAATGTCATCGTGATCAATGGTATGGCCGCCAGAGTTTTAGGCTTTAGTTCACCGGAGTCAGCGGTCGGTCAGTTATTTCCGGATATGGAAGGAAAAACAACCATCATTGGCATTGCACCAGATATACGGCATCACAGCATACGTGAAGTTGACCAGCCGATTCTATATTGCCTGAGGCCGTTTACTTCTGTGCTTACGGTGCGTGTAAATGGTGATTTGAAAACAGTTGAAAAGGAAATTGAATCGATATGGTCGCAAACCTTTCCAACTGACGCAATTGCTATACGCAGCGCAAAAATGGCATTGGGCGAAAATTATGCAAATGATATACGCCTTGCCAAATTGCTCGCTGCGTCCAGCCTGCTGGCCATAGCGCTCGCCGCATTTGGGATTTATGTTTTATCTGCTTATACCGTGCAGCGCCGTACCAAAGAAATCGTATTGCGCAAGTTGTATGGCGCGAACGGCGGCGTGATAGCGCGGCTATTAGCGCGGGAATTTGGTTCTTTGATTACCGTCAGCGCATTGATTGGTTTGCCGATTGCCTATGTCGCCAGTGCTAAATATTTGGCGGAATTTGTTGAACGCGCACCGATGGGCGTGTGGCCACTGCTTGCTGCTTTGCTGGTCGCGTCTATGATCGCGTTTTTGGCGGTGTTACGTCATTCGATTCTGGCGCTTCGAATTTCGCCTGCGATTGTATTGCGTTAGCTCATCCGAGAATGTTGGGCTGGTGAAGCGTAGCCCAACCTACCTCGCCAAGCTATACACGATGGCAACGTAAGCAAAATTGCTAATGGTGGTTTGACCAGTGCCATGTGACGATCGCGCACTAAAAATATTTACCTCACGTGCGATATTTTTTCGATCTCCAATACGGTGTACAAATCTCCTTGGGAACCAATTCTATGCTCTCATGTTTTACCAATTGTTTTCGTCGTCACGGCACAGATTATTCGTCGCTTAAATCCCCTCCACCCAAATCAGATCCTGTTTTGCCGCCTTCATCATCTACCGCTTTGATCGATGAGGAAGCCGACTATCCTCCGCTACTTTCCAATGTTCCGTTGTCTTCTAGTGGTACACAGAGGCCGCAATCACCAGTTTTTGAATCCGACTTTGCATCGATCAGACGGCAGCAGGCATTAATTAAAAGGGAATCTTGTTGCCCGTCTATTTGCCTTTCTTCCAAAAAAACAGCTGAAGAATATCAGAGCCCACCATCTGTGGAATCGGACGTTGTGCGTGAATGCCCTTTGGCGGACTACGACCCGTTAGAAGATCCGGGAACAATTGATCAATGTGATGAACAGCGAGCCGTTAAATCGTTTTCCAGGAAAACATACGATGCCTGCATGAGAAAATGGATGCATGAATACCCCGGTTTGAAGGCATTGATTAAAGACAGTCCCGACCTCTCGTACAAGCAATTTATCGCGTGGCTGGTACGGTGCGGAATGACGGGTGGATTCTGGACCGCTGGCTTTACGGCCGGCGCGATACTTGATGGCGCCAACTCGTCAACCGCCGGCCAGTCTAAACTGGCATGGGTCTGTGCCGGTACGGCGATGGGATTTGCTGAAATGCTGTGCGTTACCTTTATTTGTCATTATCTTTCTGATCCGGAAGTTGTTTTTGAATCGAACAGTAATTTGGAAGGCCTGGGTCGAAATTTAAAGGAAGGTGCATTTTGGGGCCTCAGCTGTGCTGCCGGAATAGGATGGCAGCCGGCTGTCAATCAATTTTGCAGCGCAGATGAGTTGTCAGAGGTTGTGCCGCTTAAGTGCATGTTAAAGGTCGGTGCTGCTACCGGTGTATCGTTTGGCGCAATACTGGCTTGCCTCAAGGCTTTGCAGGCGGTAGCCGATGCAATGTGTAAGAAAAGTGAATCTGATTACGGCCATTTCCGACCGTTTACTTTGTCCAATACGGTCTCAGATTCCGTGCTGTTCGCCTGGTTTATCGTCGGTCTGTCCGATGCATTCTTTGTGCTGACGTCGACCCAAAGTGCATTTAATCATCAGCCATATTCAACCTCTGCCGAATATGAACTGACTCCAGTGCTGACGCAAATAGGATTGTCGGCGTGCAGCACCATGCTGGGCGGTTTGGTTGGTTATGCGCTCAGGGCTGTGCTGTCTGGTACGATAAAACTTGCAGATAATCGGGGGCAGGTGCTGAGGGCGTTGAGTGATTATCGCCGGGAGCTCAGTCTGAATTCACAATGCGTTATTCTTTAAGACAGGCATAAAAAAAGGGGGCACATTCGTGCCCCCAATTTCTTTAAGAAAAAATCAAACCGCGCCAGTGGCAGTTTTTGTGCCGCGTATCAGGCGGGCAAATTTGACAACCATTCTGACTAACCAGCGTATCAGCAATAGCGTCATCAGCGCTTCAAACATGGTCATGACGAAAGCGAATACGGTATTCATGCGGGTTGAGCGTGAACTCAATTTTTTGAATAAACGGTCACGTGAAATTTCTATACTGTCGTAGAAAGTTGGCACCACCAGCAAAGTCAGAATAGTCGACGTGATTGTTCCGCCTATGATGGCAATTGCCAGTGGTCGGTAGAACTCGCCGCCTTCACCCATTCCTATCGCTACCGGCAACATACCCGCGATCAGCGCAAACGTGGTCATCAAGATCGGACGCAAGCGTTTGCGGCCTGCGTACATTAACGACTCTTCGCGCTCATTGCCTTCGGCTTCATGTTTGCGAGCGCAGTCCAGCAGCAGAATCGCGTTCTTGGCGACCAGTCCCATCAACATGATGATACCGATCAGACTCATCAGATTGATCGTGCCGCCGGTGAGCAACAAGGCCAGTACCACGCCGATCAGGCTCAGCGGCAACGACATCATCACGGCTATCGGTGCAGTGAACGAACCGAACTGCATCACCAGAATCAGATACATCAGGCCGATACCCATGACCAGCGCGATCACCATTTCGGTAAACAATTCCTGTTGCTCACGTGCCGCACCGCCCAATTCAATTCCGAAACCATCCGGGAAATCGATTGCTTTGGCCAGCTTGATCGCATCCGACGTCACCTCTCCGGCGGAACGGCCCTGCACGTTACAAGACACGTTAACCATGCGCTTGCCATCGTTATGTTCAATTTTTGCCGGGCCTTTGCTCATGTTGATCGAGGCTATCTGATCTAACGGCACCATGGTATTTGTGCCTGGTACCGAGATAGGCAGATGTTCGATATTCTCTGCATTCAACCGGTCGCTTGGCTGCAGACGAACCGCCACGTCGCGTGCCAATCCGGTTGGATCTATCCAGTCGCCGACTTCAACACCGGCAAACGCGACACGCAAATCCTGCGCGGCATCTGCAACCGATATACCCAATGAATTTGCCAGGCCGCGATTGAGTTCAATCTGCAATTCATCTTTCGGCTGCTGTTCCGACAGTCCGACGTCAACGGCGCCGGGAATATTGCGCATCTGGGCCATAAAGTCATTGGTGATCTTGGTTAACTTGGCCGAGTCGGTTCCGTAGAACTTGAGCTGCACCGGCTTTTGTCCGCCATTATTGACATCGTCCTGGATGACGTATTCTGCACCGACCAGACGAGTCATCAGTACGCGCATGTCAACGGCGATCTGTTTGGCAGAGCGTTTGCGTTTGGTGCTCTTGCCGATGTCGACGCTAATCCTGCCGCCCGACGCATCGATGGTGCTGTTGGTGGCAACGACTTCAGGCATGGTGCGCACCAGCTCAGCCGCCTTTTCGACTTTCAGGCGGTTGTACTCGAGGCTGGAACTGGACGGTGTACGCACATTGATGTTGATTTGGCCGAAATCCATCGCCGGCAAAAATTCCGAACCGCCCAAGGTCATCTGCAATCCGATTGCGCCTACCAGACTCATTGCCGCGATAACGGCCATGGACTTGCGATGGTGCAGGGCCCACGCGATCACACGACCATAGCGATCCGCCTGATGATCAAACCAGTGATTAAATCTGGCCAGCAATAAACTGATGCCATGTTTTGCTTTCAGATGTTGCCCTACCGGGTCACCCCAATACGCCGACAGCATAGGATCGAGCGTAAAGGAAATAAACAGGCTGACAAACACCGAGGTTGCCACGGTCAATGCGAAGGGTCTGAACCATTCGCCGGCTTCGCCCTGCATAAATGCGACCGGGATAAACACGGCGATGATAGACATGGTGGTTGACGCGACTGCCATACCAATCTCACTGGTACCTTCCAAAGCAGCAGTGCGGCGGTCTTTACCCATTTCCATATGGCGCACGATATTTTCCCGGACCACAATCGCATCGTCGATCAGCACCCCGATTGCCAGCGACAGACCGAGCAAGGTCATAAAGTTTAACGTGAAGCCGCAAGCCCATACGGCGATAAACGCGGCGATGGCAGAGGTTGGCAAACTTAATGCGGTGATCAGGGTCGAGCGCCACGAGTTCAGGAAAATAAACACCACAAATATGGTCAACACTGCGCCTACCATCAGCGAATCTGTGACGTTATCCAGATTGTTCTGGGCATCCTTGCCGCCGTCGTAGTTGACTTCCATTTTTGTACCGGGAGGTAACGTTTTGTTGGTTTCGGCTACGAACTCACGTATCTTTTTCGCGATCGACACGGTGCTGGCATTGTGGGCTTTGGACACTTCGAGAGTGATATTCGGATGCCCGTTGCGTACGCTGATGCTGCTGACTTCGGCATAACTGTCAGCTATTGTCGCGACTTGCGACAGACGCACCAGCTGATCGCCATTGTGCTTGACAATAATCTGCTCAAACTCTGCCGGAGTTTCGATACGACCTACCAGACGTATGCTTTGTTCGCTTAATTCGTCACGGACCTTGCCTACCGGCGCATTGGTATTTTGATCGCGCAATGCGTTGACGACATCAGTCACGGAGACATTGAATGCACGCAGTTTTTCGGCTTGCAGCAGTACGGTCAGTTCCCGGCGCAGAGCACCATCGACCGCCACAGTCGCCACACCGTCCACGCCTCTGAGCTTGTCGGCGAGTTGATCTTCAGCCAGGCGGGAAATTTCCGAGTGCGTTAACGTGTCGGAGGATAGTCCAAGTTCCATGATAGGCCAGTTGTCCGGATTTTCACGCTCCAATTGTGGTTCGCGCATTTCAACCGGCATTTTGTAGCGCACGCTGGCAATGGCATTGCGAATCTGATCGGATGCTTCGATCATGTTCGTGCCGAATTTGAAAATCATGACGATTTGTGCGTTACTTTCATTTGCCGTGGAGCGCATTTGATCAATGCCAGGTATGCTTTGCAGCGGCTTTTCCAGACGATTAACAATTTCCCGTTCTACCGTTTCAGGTGACGCACCGGGGTAGGCAACAGTCACCACAATGACCGGTTCCTGCACGTCCGGATTTGCATTGACACGTAAATTTTTCAGCGCGAGCAAGCCCATGCACATCAGCATGATGATGATCACTATCGTCACCATGGGACGTTTGATACTGAAGTCGGATAGGAACATGGCTTACCCTTTGCTTGCTGTTGTTGTTAGCGATGGTGTCAAAGCCGCGGCTTGCGCTGCAGTTGGCGTCACCTTCGTTTTATTGGACGTATCCACTTTCTGTCCGTCTTTTAATGTTGAACTTGGACTGCGTAAAATCATGTCGCCTTCGGCCACGCCGCGTGTCACCACGAAATCGCCGCGACGCTGATCACGAGAACCTAGCGCAATATCCACTTTGTGGATCGTATTGTCTTTGACCTTCCATACCGAGATTTTGTCGCCGTTGCGCACTATCGCCATATCAGGAATCATCAGACTGGCAGTACTGCCTGCTTCAATCTGACCTTCGGCATACAGACCGGACACCTGAGGAAATTTATTGTCGTTAAAGCTGACCAATACTTCGACCTGACGCGTGATTGCATTTGCTTCCGGGCTGACGCGTTTTACGGTGCCATTAAAAATCTGGCCAGGATAACCGTTGATTCTGAAACCCACCGTCTGACCTACTTTAACCTGGCTGACCGTATCGGCTGACACCAGACCTTCAAAGCGCATGCTGCCTGGGTCGATGACTTTGATTAATGCTTTGCCGATCTGGGCGGTGTCGCCGTTTGACGCTTTGCGTTCGCTGACAATGCCGTCGAACGGTGCGCGAATTTCAGTGCGTTGCAACTGCTGGCGTGCCTGTACAGTACGTGCTTTTGCAGCAGCCAGATCGCTTTGATTGGTGTCGCGTTTTATTTCCGCATCTTCGACCTGCTGTGCCGACGCCATGCCGGATGAGCGCAAGTTTTTCAGCCTGTCGTATTGGCGTTGTGACTGATCTACTGCCTGCGTAGCAGCGCGTTCTGATTCCTGCGCTGAAGTCAGGCTGTCGCGAATGGCGGTGTCATCCAGGCGCACCAGTAAATCGCCTTTGTGTACTTTTTCGCCATTTTCCTTTAACACCTGTAAAACAACCGATGAGACCTCGGCCTGCAGATCGGCTTTCTTTTCCGGCTGGATCGTACCCGAGATGGCGGGACCGGAAGCAAACGCGTTGCTGTGTACGGTGGTTAAATCTTCCGGTGCAATCAGCAAAATTTCTGTGCCGGTCGATGCCTTCTCTGATTTGGAGGCCGCATTGTTACAGCCGCTTAGGGTCATGGAAACCGCGATAGACAACGTGGAAGCTACCAACAAAGTAGAAATAGAGTGCCGCAACATAGAGATTCTCCAGACAAGGTCAAATTGGCGCGAGTATATAGTGATTGCGACAATAAAATGAATAACGGTTAGACAAACAGATAGTCGAATTTTAGAAACTGTGCACAGTATAGTGAATTCAATTTTGCCTATGAAGGCTATGCGACAAACTGTGGAATCTATGGGATGAGTTGATTGATTACGCGATGAATGGTGATTTGAGCATGCCGCTCCGTTACCGTAAGAAACAATTTGAGAGTAGATAGATACACGCAGAACAGTTAATATTTTTGAATTCCGTTGTGCGCTATTGGACCTGCGCCATGCGTTGTGCAGTGATCTGTTCGGGGAGTCGCGAAATGAATAAAAATGCAATAATCCTTGCTGTCGCGCTAGCCAGCTTGATGAGTTTCACCGGTCTGCCAGCCATGGCAGCAGATGTATCGGTGAATTGGCAGCAGCCTGCCAATTACACGGACATCGAACCGGCCGAACAGCCTAAAGAACAATTTGAAGCGAATCTGTTTACAAATTTCGATGCAATTTTTGCAGGACTGGCGCGCAAACTGCCGGACAATCTGCACTGGGAAGTGACCGTCACCGATCTGGATCTGGCTGGTCGGGTCATCATCTCCGCGGCCGATGCAGGACGGGCGATGCGGGTGGTTAAACCTAACGACAGGCCTGCCATCTCATTTGAATACAAACTGATCGATGAGAAAAATAAAATCATCAAAGAAGATAAAGTCGACCTGAAAGATCCGAATTTTTTGTCTAGATCACGTGGTCTGATCGGTGACCGTAGCAAGCCCTATCCGTATGAAGAATATATGATAAATCGATGGTTCGAAGAACAACAAAATCAAAAAAATCTGCCGACCAGGTAGCTGATCGATAACTGACTCTCCTCGTGTTTTACCCTCTTTGGGGCTTCGGCCCCTTTTTTTCGTGCGCGATTTTGCACAGTTTCAAACCCTGGTGCTGTAATTTGCCGTTTGCAGCAACTATAATTCAGGCCTCTCTGGATTAAGGCGACGGGCAATTTTTTATGCAGCACACCATTTTCGATACTCCCGTGGTTAATGCCGTCATGCGCTGGATTTCGCTGGCCGTATTGCGCATGCTGGGTTGGCGCGTGCAGGGGAAATCTCCTGAACAGACTTGTGGAGTCAATAAGTACGTTCTGATTGCCGCGCCGCATACCAGCAACTGGGATTTTCCTCTGACCTTGATGATGTGTTTTGCCTTGCGCCTGCGCGTACACTGGATGGGCAAGTCCAGCCTGTTTCCGACCGGACTGGGATTTGTGATGCGCTGGCTGGGTGGGGTGCCAGTGAACCGGACGGCATCCGGCAATATGGTGGAGAGCACTATCGCTGCTTTTAATCGGGCCGATCGCCTCACCGTCATCGTGCCGCCGGAAGGAACGCGGGACAAGGTCAGTCATTGGAAAACCGGTTTTTATTACATAGCCCTGGGCGCGAAAGTGCCGATTTTGCTGGGCTTTATGGATTTTAAGGACAAGGTGGGCGGCGTTGCGCATCTGTTTTATCCAACCGGTGATATTGAGTTGGATATGTTGGAGATCAAACGGTTTTATCGCGGCTTCACAGGTAAAAATCCTCAGCAGTTTGATGATGAAACAGTACAAACCAAAAATAACAAACCGGGGAATATGGTGCAGCAGAGGCGCGAAGAGGATTCGTAAATCCTAAGCTCCGTCGGGCAAGTTGATTTCGGGGGTATTTTTTACTAGGCTGGATAGAGTGAGGCTCACTACCCAACATTGCCTATCATGCCCTACACAATAAAACCTCAGAATCGGCACATTAGTGTCGGAATGACACTAAGACCGGGGCGCCTGACTCAGGTTATCTGGGTGATTCTGATTGCGATCGGCATCATTACACTGCTGACACTGACCGAGAAACACTGGTTGTCAGCCTCTATACTGGTTGTTGTTGAGGTATTGTTGTTGGCGGCCATGTGGCTGGCAAAACAGAAACGTCTGCAACTTGCCGCCAAATTTACCGTGGTCACACTGACCTGTTCCATGGGTTTGCTCAGCTTTCTGTTTGAAGGCATTAATGACGCATCGATCTGCGCCTTCCCAACTATCCTGGTCTTTGCCTCAATGTTTGTCAGCCGACGATTTTTTATTGGCCTGCTGACGTTTATCCTGTTGATGATGACCTCCATCGTGGTCGCCAATCTGGCCGGATTGCATAGCAATCCAGTTCAGCCGGTAACGATTTTATCGCTGTTTAATGTCGCTGCCATCATGGTCACCACGGCCTATTTTGTCTGGCAGTTGGCCAGTGATCTGCGTCATGCATTGGAGCGGCTTGAAGCGGAAAATCATAGGATACATGAAGCGCTTTCGCATATCGATGTACTGGCCAATAACGACGCGCTAACCGGCCTGCCGAATCGTTTGCTGGCACGCTCCCGATTCGAGCAATCGGTGCAGCTTTGCAAGCGCAACCAGGAGCACATTGCGCTGATTTTTCTGGATCTGGATAACTTTAAAACGGTGAACGATTCACTGGGCCATGCCGCTGGCGATACCTTGATTTGTGATGTGGCCGAGCGCCTGAAAAATTCCGTGCGTGCCAGTGATACGGTGAGCCGCCAGGGTGGTGACGAATTTCTCATCATGCTGGCCGGGCAGTCGGATCATGAATCCGTAGCGACGGTCGCCGCCAAGATTATCGAAATGATGTCTGTCCCGTTCCGGATTAACAGCATGGAAATTTCCGCCACCTGTTCCGTGGGTATCGCGCTATACCCCGACAATGGGCAGGATTTCGATTCGCTGTTAAAGCACGCCGATATGGCGATGTACAAGGCCAAAGAATCCGGACGGAATGCCTTCCGTTTTTACGATGCACAAATGAATACCAACGTCATCGAACATTTGCATCTGATATCCGGCATCCGGACTGCGCTATTAAAAGAGGAATTCAAGCTGCATTATCAACCGCAGTTTGATTTAAAAACGGGGCGCATTGTTGGCGCGGAAGCGCTGCTGCGCTGGCACAACCCAGGCCTCGGCAATATTCCGCCCAACCGGTTTATTCCGGTTGCCGAACGCTCCGGGCAAATCCATGAAATCGGTTCGTGGGTCATCAAACAGGCGTGTCGTCAGGCTAAACGATGGCAGGATGCCGGACTGGCTGATTTAGTGGTGGCGATCAATTTGTCGCCGGTGCAGTTCCGCCGCGATAACATCGAGCGTGACGTGATCAATGCATTGAGTGAATCCAAAATCAGGGCATCAAGTATCGAACTCGAATTGACGGAATCGCTATTGATCGTCGATTCCGACCATATCCGTCAATTATTGAAAAGCGTGCGCTCGCTGGGCGTGCATTTGTCGATCGATGATTTTGGTACCGGCTATTCCAATTTAGGGTATCTGACGCGGTTTGAAGTGGAACGGCTAAAAATTGATCAATCGTTTATACGCAGAATGACCGAAAACGCGCACGACGAAGGGATAGTCCGCGCGATTATTGAAATGGCGCACAGTCTTAATCTGGAAGTCCTGGCAGAAGGTGTCGAAAACCTCACCGTGTTGAAACGGCTAAAGGAATTGGGGTGTGAATACGGCCAGGGATTTTACTGGTCGCCGGCCTTGCCGGCGGATGAATTTCTCCAGTTCGTGCTGAATTGGGAAAATAATCAGACACATGATTTTTCGATATGATTACTTGACTGTGTTGTGGTTAATTGATTAATTTTATTTGAGTTTTTAGTGCATATTCTCTATACTCGCGCGGCGTTTGACACAATCGAACGTAACTGACGTTTTAGCTTCAACCAGCAAAAAACGGTCCTATGAATGTTTAAATAAACCGAATTACTTCTAACCCCCTACAGCGTAGTGTCCTACCGGTTCTTATCAGAATTGGACGAAGAGCTAAGCACGGAGCCATCAACATGACTGCATTTGTATTTAACGAACCCAATTTCGACGATCACGAGCAAGTCGTTTTCGTATCTGAAGCCAAATCCGGCTTAAAAGCCATCATCGCTGTTCACAACACCAACTTAGGTCCTGCCATGGGCGGTTGCCGTATGTGGAACTACCTGAACGAAGGTGCTGCGATCAATGATGTACTGCGCCTGTCACGCGGTATGACTTATAAAAATGCTGTGGCAGGTTTGCCTATCGGCGGCGGAAAAAGCGTCATTATCGGCAATCCAAAAACAGATAAAACACCACAATTATTTGAAGCGTTGGGTGAGGCATTGCAACGTCTGGGTGGTCGTTACGTCACGGCAGAAGATGTGGGTACCAGCCCGGCTGATATGGCTGATGTGGCAAAGCAAACCAAATTCGTTGCAGGTCTGGGCGCCAGCGGCGATCCATCTCCGTTCACTGCGCTGGGCTGCTTCGTCGGTGCGCAGGCTGCGGTGAAATATCAATTAAAGCGTGACAGCATGGAAGGCCTGGTCGCTGCGGTGCAGGGTCTGGGACATGTGGGTTACGACTATGCGCGTCGTTTGCATGCAGCAGGCGCCAAGTTGATTGTGGCTGATATAGACGCTGCGGTGGTAGAACGCGCCCGTGCAGAATTCGGCGCACAGGTGGTGTCGGTAGAAGAAATTTATGATGCCGAGGCGGATATCTACGCACCCTGCGCTTTGGGCGCGACCTTGAATCCGCAAACGTTGACACGTATCAAAGCAAAAATTATTGCGGGCGGCGCAAACAATCAATTGGCTACTGCCGATATCGGCGACCAACTACGTGCCAAAGGGGTATTGTATGTGCCGGATTTTGTGATCAATGCCGGTGGCATTATCAAGGTCTGTTACGAATATCTGAACAAACCTGAATCTGAAGTTGAAGCACACGTGCGTCAGATTGGTGGCACGTTGATGGAAGTGTTTGAACGTGCAGCCAAGGAAGGATTGTCGACCAGTGTGGTAGCGGATCGTGTTGCCGAGGCGCGCTTCAAACGTTAATGGCGGTTGGGCTGTGCTGCGTAGGTTGGGCTACGCTGTGTAGGTTGGGCTGCGCCTCACCAGCCCAACATTCAACTTTAAATAATTAATAGTGTTTGTTTATTTCTGGAGTGGAGTGTTGGGCTGGTAAGGCGTAGCCCAACCTACGAAGCTACGAAGCTACGAAGCGCCGGCGCGCTTTCTAGTTAATCGAATTCACCAACTCGACGATTTGTTCGCCATACGTCGCCAGTTTTTTCTCACCAACGCCACTCACACCGCGCAAATCCGCCAGTGAACCTGGATATGCCTTGGCAATATCGCGCAAGGTACTGTCATGAAAAATCACATAGGCGGGCACGTTATGCAGGCGTGCAGTCTCCATACGCCAGCTACGCAATCTTTCAAACAGCAGTTGACCCTGCGCGCTCAGATCGGCTTCGACATACCCTTTGCTGACGCTGCGTTTTTGCTTGGCTGGTTTTTGCGGTTTTTCATAGCGGCGCATTTGTACCGAGTGCTCGCCCTTTAATACGGCACGCGCAGTTTCGGTAAGCTTTAACGAGTTATACGATTCATAGTCGACACTGACATAGCCTTGTGCAATCGCCTGTCGCAATATCGCGCGCCATTCCGCTTCGCTGCGTTCAGAACCGATGCCATAGGTGGATAATTTATTGTGACGCCATTGCTGGATACGTTCGCTGTCTATGCCACGTAATACATCGATCACATGACCGGCGGCGAAGCGTTGGTCGACGCGATAGATCGCCGACAGTAATTGTTGTGTGACCACGCTGGCATCAAAGGCGCTGGGCGGATTGATGCAGACATCGCAATTGCCGCAGTTTTTATTGATCCGGTCTTCCGGCTGACCGAAGTAACTGAGCAGATGGAGACGGCGGCAATGAATGGTTTCACAAAGCGCCAGCATGGAATCGAGTTTGCCGCTTTGCAGACGCTTGTAATTTTCATCCGCTTCTGATTCGTCGATCATGCGTCGCTGCTGTACGACGTCTTGCAGCCCGTACGCCATCCAGGCATTGGCCGGTGCACCGTCGCGACCGGCACGACCGGTTTCCTGGTAATAGCCTTCTATGCTTTTGGGTAAATCCAGATGCGCAACAAACCGCACGTCAGGTTTATCGATACCCATACCGAACGCAATCGTCGCGACCATCACGATACTGTCTTCACGTAAAAAACGCGCCTGATTCTGGGTACGAATTTTTAAATCCAGACCGGCGTGATAAGGCAGTGCGGTGATGCCATGTTCGTTTAAAAATTCAGCGGTCTCTTCCACTTTTTTGCGCGATAGGCAATATACGATGCCGGCATCCTGCGCGTGCTCGGCCTGTAAAAAATCCAACAACTGATGGCGACCGTTGGCCTTTTCCACGATGCGATAACGTATGTTGGGGCGATCAAATGATGAGACGAACTGCATCGCGTTTTCCAACTGCAGTCGGGTGATGATTTCAGCGCGGGTTGCCTGATCGGCGGTGGCGGTGAGGGCGATGCGCGGTACCTGCGGGAAGCGTTCGTGCAGGATAGACAGCTTGATATATTCCGGTCTGAAGTCGTGTCCCCACTGCGATACGCAATGTGCTTCATCGATTGCGAACAGTGAGATCGGGCAGACTTCCAGCAGCTCCAGGCAGCGCTGGGTAAGCAGGCGTTCCGGCGCGACATACACCAGATCGAGTTCGCCCTGACGCATTTTTTGTTCAATGGCCAGACCTTGGGCAAAGGTTTGCGTGGAATTGATAAAGGCGGCTCTGACCCCCACTTCAGCCAGCGCGTCAACCTGATCCTGCATCAGCGCGATCAATGGTGAAACGACAATGCCGACGCCGTTACGCAGCATGGCAGGAAGTTGATAACACAGGGATTTTCCGCCACCGGTCGGCATCAGAACCAGTGCATCGCCGCCATTGACGACGTGATCAATAATTTCAGCTTGCGAGCCGCGAAACGCGGGGTAACCGAATACGCTTTGGAGTAAGGCCAGTGCTGCTTGATTCATTCCTGCTCATTCCATTCAAAAAACGACCGGTTGGGTAGTGACGGTCGGTAGTATACAATAGCGCCTGGCTTACAAGACGAGGAGTGTGATGAATAGTTCAAAATTAGCTAAACCAGGACGCGGATTAACTCCAGAACAATTGTTTGAATATAACCGTGAATGGGCCGCGGATATCACGGCGCAAGATCCCGATTTTTTTGCAAAATTGGCGGCTCAGCAATCCCCCGAATATTTATGGATAGGCTGCTCGGACAGCCGTGTACCTGCAAACGAATTATTGGGTCTGCTACCCGGTGAATTGTTCGTACATCGCAATGTCGCCAACGTGGTGGTGCATTCGGATTTGAATTGTTTATCGGTGGTTCAGTTTGCGGTTGATGTGCTTAAAGTCAAACACGTGATCATCTGTGGACATTACGGTTGCTCCGGTGTAGATGCCGCGCTCAAACACAGGCGCATCGGTCTTGCCGACAACTGGCTGCGCCATGTACAGGACGTGCATCAAAAACACGAACGTTATCTGGGTGAAGCCTTACCGGATCATGTGCGGCAAAATCGACTTTGCGAATTAAACGTAATCGAGCAGGTCGTTAATTTGTGCCGGACCACTATCGTGCATGACGCCTGGGAACGTAACCAGGAATTGACAATTCATGGCTGGGTGTATGGCATCAAGGATGGGTTGTTAGGTGAAGTCGGAATGAGGATTAGCAGCCCGGATATGCTGGCTGCTAAATTGGCGCAAAGCTTAGCGGTTTACGAAAAGCCATAACAATCAGAAGCAATGTTCAGCGGCGGGGAAGCTACCTTCCTTGACCGCTGCAACATAAGCCAGCACAGCAGCGTCGATGCTGGTTTGACCTTCCATAAAGTTTTTCACAAAACGTGCTTTTTTACCGGGGAACACGCCGAGTAAATCATGCATGACCAATACCTGTCCTGAGCAGTCGGGACCGGCGCCGATACCGATAGTCGGCATCGTTAACAAATCTGTCACCTGTTTCGCCAGATCGCGCGGAATTGCCTCCAGCACCACAATGCTTGCTCCTGCAGCTTGCAATGCCAGTGCATCTTCTTTTAACTTGTCTGCTGCTTCAACCGATTTTCCCTGCACCTTGTATCCGCCCATCTGGTGGACAGATTGCGGTGTCAGGCCGAGATGCGCGCAAACCGGCACGGCGCGTTCGGTCAGAAATTGTACGGTGGGGGCCAACCAGCTGCCGCCTTCCAGTTTTACCATCTGCGCGCCGGCCTGTATCAGCTGTACCGCATTATGCATGGCGGATTCCGGTGTGGAATAACTGCCGAACGGCATATCCGCCACCACCAGACTGTGCGCGTTACCGCGCGCTACGCTGGCCGTGTGATAGGCGATTTCGGCGATAGTTACTGGCAGAGTGGATTGATGACCCTGGCACACCATGCCCAGCGAATCACCGATCAATAAAATCTCAACGCCGCAGCGATCCATTAACGCGGCAAAACTGGCGTCGTAGCAGGTCAGCATGCTGATTTTTTCGCCTTGTGCCTTCAGTGTGGCAAGGGTAGGGACTGTGATGTTTTTGCGGTTGGTTTCTTGCAGGTAGGTGGCCATGATGTGTTTTGAAAGTCGGTTGATTTGATGTGCGCTGATTATCTGCCGTGGCGGAAAATACGGCTAGTGTAATGAGTTTGGGGGAATAATGTTGGCGTTAGTGATGCGCAGCTGAGGCTAGGGAGAAAAGAGTTTATTCCCTCAGCTAGGGCCGGGGAATAAACGAAGTGAGGAGACTATGTTAATACAGATAAAAATGCAACGTTACCAACAAGAGATGCCAGTAATGGCGGTGCCGCTACTGCTGTCTTGATTGCCAGTAAGACCGGTGTTGTCAATGGTGAAGGTGCCGCATGCATCACCTGCAGTAATGAGTGCCGCTTTCGCCTGAAAAGCCGAAGTCGGTGAAGCGGTGACGGTAAGCGTATAGTAAGCAGTACTGCCAGATTGTGGATCTGGAAATCCAGAAGTAGTAGAAGCAGTATATCCGTACAGATCGGAAGCAGTCGCGCTGTATTTATTCTGAACGCTGTAAAATTTTTCTTCCCTAGTCGCCAAATCCAATAAAGCAGTTTTGGCATCAGTGCGATGCGAAGCGAGCACGCTTGAGGTGTAAGCTGGCACAGCAATTTTTAATATAATTCCGATGATGATGATAACCACCATCAGCTCAATTAAAGTAAAACCGGATTGATGGCAGTAGCTGGTGTCGGCCTTACAATTCCATTGCGATAATTTAGTCATGGCAGTATTTACTTAATAGTTAAGATGATCTGTGGTTGCGAGCTACGCATCAGCGTATTTCCAACCAGGTAAGACGGTAGCCACCGACGCCGCTTCCGCAATTATTAGTGCAGGGAGGTGGGGGAAGATTGATTTGGTCCGCAATTGGAGTGCCGTTCTGGGTTTGGCTAATCATCGTATTAACGTTTGTTGTTGTCGTTGTTGTGCCAGTAGTTGATGTGGCTACGGACGTTACAAAATATGGCGTTCCTACTCCGTTCACACCAATCCCAACGATGTTGTTTTGTGTGCCATTACTGTTTGTAACGGCCTCGCCAGTAACGGTATTGAACACATCGTAGGTGCCACCGCCGGTAGCAACATCTATGGCATAAGAAAATCCCGAAGCATTGGAAATGGTGCATTGCGTGGCATCGATATTACCTGCCGGTATTATGCTATTGACAAAAAAGAGGCCGGAATTCACTGTCGGGCTATAGACAATTTGCTCGGTGGCGTTTGGTAATGGCATTTCCCAGCCGTAGCTTATGCTAGGACTTGAAGTACAACCGCCAGCAGCCGTACCTGTACCAGTTGGCCAGCAAATTGAATACGCTGTTGCCGTATAACCCTGGGTGGCGCTGCTGGTATTGCTACCACCAGACGGAAGGGCTGCTAGTGCGAGTGCTTGTTGAGTTAAGGTCGATGATGATATCGTTGGTGCAGAAGTCTTCGGAAGTGCTACGTATTGTGGTGTGGTACCTTTATTTAGTGCGTTCCATGCAGACATATTCCAGTCCCAAATACCATATAGGAATTGTCCCTTATTGGTTGCTGAAGTAACTGTAGAAGTTGCTGCAAAAGTGGCTGCGGAGTCTAACGTTTGCGGAAATTCTTGACCAGTGCCAAAGTCAATCATAATTCGATTACCGCCATTTACAAGAATTGAGCTAACCGTTACTGCCGTGGTAATAGGTTGCAAGAATGCAGAGGTCGATGCCGAAAATAGTTCAAATGGGGGGGCAGCAGCCCAGATTGCCGACGTATTACCTGTCAGATCAAAACGCCACACGTTGCCGAGTACGTCACCGGCGTAGATGTAATCGACGATATGGTCGCCATCCAGATCCGCAGACGCAACATAGGCAATACCGTTTTTCGTGCTGGCATTTGTCGGATCGGAACTGGCTCCGACACCAGTATCAATGTAGGTGAACGAAATAGCCCCTGTACCGGAGGCGACTTCCATAATGAAAATTCCCGCTGTGCCACTGGCGCTATTTAATCCATTTCCAAATATGGCAGCCCAATTTCCATCATGAAGGCGGCGGATGATAGGCGTGCCGTAGGTACTGCCCAAATGGTTTGCAAAATTTGTGCCAGTTGCAGCGTCAAGGACTTTGCCGTTGGTACCGCTGTTGGTATTCCAGTCACCCATTACTTGCGCAACCACCGTGGCATCGGTAGGTGCTGCATTAGTAAGAGCCTGGTTGGTGATATCGAGCGCGAAGATATCGCCAACTGCCGTCGCAGTGGGTGAGTTGATTACACCACCGCCATTGCCCCCTGCCCCTAATCCCCCAACCAGCCAGGTATGCCAGCCGCCCTTGTAAAATAAATCGCCTACGCTAGGTGTGGCATCGACAAATGCATTGTGAGCGTACGTTGGGTCCGAGTAATCCAATGGGTTAGTTGTCGCAGCGGCGTCAACAATGGAATGAATCGTACTGAAGGCCAAACTGGGTACATAGGCAAGAACTTCCTTTCCATCGTTGTACTGTGTGATGTTAGATACGGTGCTTGTAACTCCAGTAGAGGATGTTACCAGGGTGTCATAACCCGCGCGGAAACCGTGCAACATGCCGTCATTTGCTCCGACATAAACTACATTCAAACGTGCACCTGACATGCCCGATTGAAACGCCGCGTAAGAATTTGGACCAGTGCTAGGTTCGTTATAGGTAGCCGATGGATACAAGAGATCCTGCCAACTCTGGGTGTACGGAGAGCTGGGTAGACCAACCCATACCGGGCTGGAATTTATGATATCGCCCAGGACGCTTGTGCGGGAGCGGAATGTATAATTCGCCTCGTTGGACTGATCACCACGTAAATAAGGTACACGAATGTTTCCCAGGCTATCAGTGGAATTTGGCAAGTAGGGACCTGTATCCATAATTTTTTGCTGAGGTCCTGTCAAACTCCATAGACGAACGGCTCA
>Ga0207007_1114_pt1 | contig 21985 bp, 16 predicted proteins | sample Alteio_BWMinCont_85_FD_153487 | JGI IMG/M metagenome (GOLD analysis project Ga0207007, IMG submission 153487) | Enriched cells from forest soil in Barre Woods Harvard Forest LTER site, Petersham, Massachusetts, United States -... | ecosystem: Environmental > Terrestrial > Soil > Temperate forest >...
ACGGCTGGAAGAATTCTGGAATCTGGTCACGTCGCAAAGCGCCCTGTTTGCGCCGGTCTTCGATCAGCAATGGTCTGCGATACATCAGATGGGTGCATCAATGGCGGCGTCGTGGGGCGTACCTGGATTTTATAAGCCGCGCGTTCCGCCACCGATGTTTCAGCCGGAAGGGACTGACGCGGCTATCAGTTATTACGATACTGCGCCGTTACGTGCAACGCTGGAGAAACTGGTTGATTTTGATTTGATCAACAGCGGTAAAGTGCGACTCTCGGTAGGGGCGGTTAATGTTCGTACCGGTAATTCGGTGTACTTCGATAACACCAAACAGATTATCGGTCCGGAACATATCATGGCCAGCGGCGCGCTGCCGCCCGCATTTGCCCCGGTGATGATAGACGGTGAACCGTATTGGGATGGCGGCCTTGTGTCGAATACGCCGTTGCAGTATGTGCTGGATAATCGTGATTTGAAAAAGACCATGGCGGTGCAGATAGACTTGTTTAGCGCCAGAGGCGCGCTGCCGCAAAATATGGGCAGCGTGCTGTCGCGTCAAAAAGATATTCAATACTCCAGCCGTACCCGTCTGGGTACCGACTTTGCGGCAGCGCTGCATAAAGCCAAACAAAACGTGCAACATTTGATTGCCAAATTGCCTGCCTCAATGCAGAACGATCCTGACGTGAAATACTTAAAGGGTGTGACCCAAACTGCCCATCTGGATATTGTGCATTTGATTTACCGGCAGGAGCGTTATGAGCTGGAGTCCAAGGACTATGAATTTTCCCGCGCCACGATGGTGGCGCATTGGGAGGCCGGGCGACTGGATATGCAGCGAACTTTGGATAATCCTAACTGGCTGAAAATGGCTGATGGCGACGACGGGGTTACTGTCTACGATTTGGCGCATCAGGATCTGGACGATAAAAAGTAAACTGGTTCGGAGCAAAATCGTTAGTTGCGGAATAGCTCGGCGTAGGCATCGGTTCGCGCTCTATGGTAGTTGCAAAGCGGCTCAACAGCGACGGGGCAGTTGCATTGGTTTGTGCCGCCGGGACTGGTGCTTGAGAATTTCGTTGGCTTGAGTTGATTGCTTCCATGCTTATTCCTTTTAAAGTGTAGGGTGGTAATTCATCGACACAATGGTGCGACGGTGAAAACGCGCCGCATTGTCTGTCAACCAGTTTTGCCCATCAACGAGGAAAATCCACAGTTGCGGTTGTGCTCCCCACGGCTAATAGCGCATTTTAAAATCGTGTCTGAGGACGATGCTGGATGTCGCAATCAAGGTATTCAATCCTATGATCAACTGGATTAAGCTATTTTCCGGTAATACCCAGATTTGCCCCTGAGCGGGCGGCGCGTTGGTGCATGCCTGAATGACAGGTCTGACCCAGTCGGCATCAGCGCTGACGTCCAGCAGTATCATGCCCTCGCTGGTGGTGTGCAGGTAAACTTCTCCGCCTAACGTGAGGTTGAAGCACATTCCCTGTCCTGACGGGATGCCGGCATTTTTATCCTGCTCCAGAAAATAATTCAGTTCCAGATTACTGTTCGCCACCCAGACTTCGGCATCGTCCACGCCTTCCAATAAAATCCAGGGGCGTTGGTGCGTGTCGGGAAAATTCGGTGGGCTGTCCATAATGTCGTCAGTTTTTTTATGTTTCGAGACTATACCGCTGTTTTTAATTAACCAATGGTAATATTCTTTCAGTTCAAACCCATCCTGACAACCTACACCCTTGCCTATGAACCTGACCCGACTCTTATTGTGCGGTTGTTTCTGTTGGAATGTCGCGCTGGCCAGTGATGCGCCGGCGTTGACTGCACCGCCAACCGTTGAAAAAAACAACGACGTGACCCTGACAGTGGAAAACCGCGAGATCATGACGTTTCGAACCCCGGTACTGGGGATAGAGCCGCAAGAGCGCATGCAGCGTGCGGCAAGCCGGATAGAAAAACAACTCAGCAACGGTGCCAGACATCAGGCCTCGATGCTGGCTATGCCGCCCGGGGTGTTGATACAGATAGACGGCGCCGGCAGCTTTTACGTGGCACCGTCGGATGCCGATCAGTTTCAGCAAGAGACCGTAGACAGCGTCGCCAAAAAGGCAGTGGATAATTTAACGATTGCCATTGAAGAAAATCGTGACAGCCGGAGCCTGGACTATATGTTGCGCGCGGCCGGCAAAGCCTTGCTGGCGACACTGATTTTTTTGCTACTACTCTGGTCGGTCAGGCGTATTGCCAATCTTGCTGAAAGCCGTATCCTCGCCTACAGCAATGTAAAAATTGATCAGCTCGGCGTCGATGACTCGCAGATCGTCAGCAGGGAGCGGATACAGTGGGTGCTGAGTCGACTGATCACGGCGTTTGCGTGGGCATTCAATCTGGTGCTGAGTTACGAGTGGCTGAGTATTGTGCTGGAACAGTTTCCGCTTACGCGTCCCTGGGGTGAAAATTTAAATGGCTATTTTGTCGGCCTGTTCATCCTGTTGGGCGGCTCGATACTCAAAGCGATTCCGGATTTGTTTACAGCAGTGCTGATCTTTTTATTGGCACGTGCAGCGACGCGCGGCCTGACTCGTTTTTTTTGCGCGCATCCAGTCCGGTGCAGTGAAATTCAGCTGGCTGGATCCCGAAGTCGCGCTGCCTACCAAGCGTATTGCCAATATGGCGATCTGGCTATTTGCGCTGGTGATGGCATATCCGTATTTGCCGGGAGCGAATACCGAAGCATTTAAAGGCGTATCGGTGTTAGTCGGTCTGATGATTTCATTGGGCGCCTCCGGCCTGGTTGGTCAGGTGGTGAGTGGACTGATTTTGACTTACACCGGCATTTATCGCAAAGGTGAATTTATCCACGTGCTGGATCATCAGGGTTCCATCGTCGAGATGGGGATGTTTACGACGAAGATACGCAACGGCATGGGCGTTGAATTAACTTTGCCGAATTCGCTGGTGTTAAATAACGTCACGCAAAATTATTCCAAGACTGTGCAGGGGGGCGGATTTATAGTTAATACCAAAGTGACGATAGGGTATGACACGCCCTGGCGTCAGGTTGAGGAAATGCTGATCATGGCGGCACAGCGCACATCCGGTGTCGTCAATTTGCCGGCGCCCAAAGTATTTCAAACCGCGCTGTCGGATTTTTATCCGGAATATCTGTTGATCTGTCAGGCGATTCCCAGTGATGCGCAATTGCGCGCCGGGGTCATGAGTCAATTGCACGCCAATATTCAGGACGTGTTCAATGAATACGGTGTGCAGATTATGTCGCCGAATTATCGCGCCGATCCTGCAATCGAAAAACTGGTACCCAGGTCGGAATGGTTTAAAGCCCCGGCACGCGGTCCAGACCAATCAAGTTAAAAAAGGGTGGGTACTTATTTGTACCCACCCTTTTTATTACGGTCCGTATGAAACTACTGATCCATATGCAGGCCAAAATCAAACATGTCAAACATGTCGCCAATTGCCGGTGAATTGACCGGAACATAAGGATTGTCATTGCGGACTACCGGATTAGGCAGGTTGTCGCGGCTGCGATTTGTCACCGGTTTCAGGTTCCAGTTTCTTTCGATGAATTTCAGGATCGACACGTGATCTGTGTAGTCATGTGATACGTGTCCTTTTTTCGCCAGTGGAGAAACCACGATCATAGGAATACGTGTTCCGTCGCCGAAGAAATCTACCGGTTGCACATAGCCTGAATCGTAATAGCCACCACCTTCATCGAAGGTAACGATGATCGCAGTATCTTTCCACAATTCTGGATTAGCTTTTACTGCATCGATAATCTTCTTGGAAAAACCTTCAAACAGATTCAGTTTCGAGGAAGATGGGTGACCATCTACAAAACCGCTAGGTTTGACAAACGACACGGCAGGCAGATTGCCGGACTGGATATCCGCGTACAGATTTGTCGTATCCTGAATATGTGCTGCAACCTGAGCCGGGTTCGACATAATCGATTTATCGTACTGGAACGGATTACAGATATTGCAGTACTCGTCGGAATTCGCGCCCACTGCGCCATAGTTCAACTGATACGGATCGTTGACATAGTTATTCCATTGATCGCCATAATATTTCCAGGACACGTTGGCCTTATTCATATCGTCACCGATGCTCGGTACGCTTGAAGGCGGGATAGTGAAGACGGTGTTGTTGGCATTGGTGTCGGTGTACGCATTGTTGCCGTTACCGAAATAACCCGGGTTGTAATTGTTGAGCAAATAATAGTGACCAGGTTCGCAATGTGGACTGATGCGTTTTGGCAAAGAGTTCAGATAATTGACGATAGGCGCTACGCCGGGTTGCGTTGTATCAGCGCAGTTGGAGTACGAACCACCACCGTACGATGCCGAACCGTATGAGCCACCGCCATAGCCGTCTTCGCTGTACCAGTTGTTGGTATTGGCCGCAGCATTTGGATTTTCAACTTCATCGACTACGCCGGCATTCGCTGAACCGGCTTGCGCTACCACCTTGTGCGGTGCCGGTAACGGATTGCCATTGCCATCGCTGAAGAAAATCGCATCACCGTGACCGAGCATGATGTGGTTGGCACCAGTGCCGCCATTCACCGATTGGTGGAAGTTGTCGCTGATCGCATAGTGGTCAGCCAGATCTTTGAAGTAGGGCACGTCACCGGTATGCATATTGTAGAAACCCAGTGATGTAGAACCTTCACCTGTGGTGATCGCTGTTGGTGAAAACTCTGTGCTGAAATTGGCTGGTTGCGTGATGCCGTTAGCGCCTGCGCCAACCGTGGTTTCTACCCACGAGAACAATGACGCATTACAACCGGAAGGATGCATCGCCGTTGCCTGATGCATGTCGCAATCCAGCTGCTGCCACATTTGGTAGAAGCGATGTACCGGGCTAGCCGAGTAATCGTTATAGGCAAACTTCGCGCCGGTTAGCTGGAATGGTCCGGGTGGCAGGGAATTGACGTTGGTGATACGTTGATCTGGCGTGTAGGAAGTTTGTCCGGTGCCGCCTGAGATCAGGTATTGATAATAGTCAGCCGGCAAGCCGTTTTCGGATTGCTGCGCCAGAGTCAGACTGTCTCCGGAGATGTAGGAATCCTTAGGGCCACCGACTAATGGAGCCGGCAATACGTTGCCAGGAAATGCTGATTTTTGCGGGCTCAACAGGAATGAATCGCTGGCTGTATCCGTCGCTGCTTTTTGGCTGGCCAAATTGAAGTTCGGACCTGGCGTGCCGTCTTTGTTGACGATGCCCAGGGAACGCAGATTCCAGATGCGGCTGCCGTCGCGTGGTGCGTACGTAGCGAAGACGTTATCGAAGCTGTGATTTTCACCGATGATGACAATGACATGTTTAATCGGCGATTGAGTCTTTTGTGATTCGGCGCTCGGCGCGTTTGGTACGTTAGCAGCCAGTGCAGAACCCAGTGTTAATTGAACCAGCGCGAGCGAACTTAAGCTTGTTCCCAGGACGCGCATACCTTTGTTTTTGATGCTCATCTTAAATCTCCCTTAATGTCAAATGACCACGAGAAGTTACGCTTTGAATATGACGATTAAGTGAAATTGCTATGACAGATAAATGAAGATTTGGTGACATTTGTCTAACTGAATGTTCGGTTTGCCAATGTGGAGCGTTTGTCAATTTGGGGAGTGATTGTTGGGCGATAAAAAGAAGTCAATGCACCTTCGTTCTAAATCGGAGATTGTCTCAATTATGAATATGAGCTTGGTTTTAAGTTAAATATATTGATATATTTTATGGCAATGTTGTGATGTAATGTCGATTCTAACAATTTCATCAATAACTTCTCAGCAAACGATTTCGCTTACCACTGAATCGTGATTTATATACCCTTTAGTAGGCGGATCTGGATCGAAAATAGCATGCTCCGATTTGCGATCGATAGTTTTGGCTGAGCCTTCACTTCATATAGAAAAGAGGCAAGCAATGAATAAAAGTAAACACCTTGTTCCAGACCGGAATGACATAGATAACCCACGCAACATTCGAGACATAACTGCATTGTTGCAAGCCCCCCCGTTGATGGTGGATGACATCCGATTTTCCATCAGTGACATCAAAAGTCCGATTGTTGACGTCAAAAGCGATGCTACGTTTGCGTGCGACACGGCGCAATTTTTGCAGGCAGATTTTCTTTTAAATTCAACCGATGCCTGGGAAGCAGACCAGGCCGAGCGATTCAATCTTCCTGTCTTGAATGCTTCGTTCCGGGAGTCAGTACCAGCTCTTAAGTTATTGGATTGGGAAATTCTGGACATGCGAAGGGGCTATGCGGAAACAAGGCTGCCACTCAATGTGAATTCGTCCAACCAGTACATTACCCATCAGGCAGCATTGCAACTTGTAGCGGCAGATTACACCGGAGGGCTTGCCATGGCCTCATTATTTCACCTCGCCCCGGTCATCGGATTTTGGGAATCGAAAGACGATCAGGGCATCTATATGTGGGGAGCCATGGCAACGATTAAATGGCATGCTCCCAGTTGCGATGACCTCATATGCAGGTCATCCGTACCTAAAGAAAATTGGAATCAATATCTTCGGCGTTTAAATAATCACCAGCAGGTTGCACCAACTTTACAGATCGATATGTATAACGGCAGAACGCGTGTTGCAGAAGCACAGTTCACGTACTGGGCACAGGACATCGAAGGTTTGCGCAAGAACGCTTTCGATCCACAGAAAGTCAACGTTCTTTATCTGCATAAAACGAAAACGACGGCAAAATTGATCGCAGGTCTGCGCGCGCTGGAATATCAAAAACCACTTTGGCAAAGGCTATGTTCTGATCCTTATGCGCCGATACTGGCTGGCAAACATGGCATAACGCTAGCCCAGCGTTTTCAGCAGATTATTCCAGAACTTCAACGTATGGTTGCAGCCAGAACGTGTCATCTCGACATGACGGCGCGGGCCTTTGTTCGAAATCATCCGCAGGGAAACGTGGTCAATATTGGGGCGGGGTACGACGCCAGATTTTGGCGCCTTGATGGTGTTGATGCCCTCAACATTTACGAACTGGATTTGCCAATTATGTTAAACGAGCGTCGGAAGATGTTTATGTACGATAAGAAGCCCAATATGCATTGCGTACCTGTTGATTTGCGAAGCAGCACAATTGCGCAAGTTCTCGAAGCGGAGCCATCATTTAACGGTTCCATGCCTACCCTCTACATATGGGAAGGCGGTTCCATGTATTTCGATGGCGTGGATGCGGAGAAGATATTTTCTTCTTTTGCTGCTCTGACAGCGCAGTGTTCAGACTCATTGGTCTGGTTTGACTACGTAACAAAAAATGCGGTAGGTGGCTGCTCAGGCATAGATGAAATTGATCGGTTTAACCGCTCGATGAGCAAAATGGGGGAGCCATTTATTCACGGAATCAATGATATCTGCGCTTATTCAAAGGAACACCAATTACGGATTATTGATGACACGAGCTGCGCCAATTATCTCGGCATACATGACACGATAGATCAGCAATACCACTTTTGCACACTAAAAGCCTAGTGGAGCCAGTGGTCATGAAACTAATGAACAATGCGACTATCGAGGACTTCAAGTATTGGCTCAGGGCCGACTACGAGCGCAACAAACTCAACATACTAATGGGCGGATGGACGGCAATTGTTGCGCATCCGGCCTACTATTTTCTATGTAGCTATGTCCTTACGGGTTACACCGATAGCGCCTTTTTTCGCTTCGGATCAGTGCTGATTTCATTTCCATTAATTGCTGATCCGTGGTTGCCAAAATCCGGCAAGCCGTGGCTGAATTTGTATTGGTATTGCTGGATCACGTTTATTTTGCCCGTAACCTTTACCTATATCCTTCTCATAAACAATTTTGCATTGATGTGGGTTGTTTGTGAAACGATGATGATTTCGTTGACTATCGTATTTATCGGCAATTTTGTTCGTGTGCTGCTTGTAATTGGTGTGGGAGTTTCTATTGGTTATTTGTGCTACAAATGGCACATCGGTCGCGAAATATTTTGGAACCAGTCCATCGAGGTGGACAGTCATCCGATTTGGCACCTTCTTGTCCCACTTCCAATTGCAATGTGGTGTGGCGTCGTGTTTATGCTCGGCGCAAGGAAAGCGCTCGTTGCCCTGGAAAAAAACGAAGCGATCAAAGCCCTCGCGGGATCTATTGCGCACGAGATGCGAAATCCATTAGGGCAAATAAAATATGCACTTGATGGCATCAATAAAATTTTACCCAACCCGAATACAACCAGCGCTACTCAAAGAATCTCCATGAAAATGGTCAATGAGATCTATTCCAGTGTTGCGCAAGGTCTGGCATCGTGTAACCGCGGACTTCAGGTCATTGATACTACTTTGCATGCTGTGAGCAATCGAGAGTTGGATTCCGATACTTTTGAATATCTCTCTGCCCTCAAGGTCACCGAAAGAGCAATTGACGAATATAGTTTTGATACGCCGTCCGACCGCACTAGAATTAATTTTAAGATTGTGAGCGACTTCACCTTTAAGGTCGATGAAAATGCATATATTTTTATTGTTTTTAACATAATCAAAAACGCAGTCTACTATTTCAAATCGCATCCTGACGCGCGAATCGGCATCGTCATTGATAAGCAAAAAATCTCTATTACAGACAGTGGGCCGGGAATTCCGGACCATATACTTTGCAAACTCTTCAAAGAATTTACTACCATCGGTAAAAAAAATGGAACCGGCTTGGGGCTGGCGTATTGTGCCCGTACCATGCAAGCATTCAAAGGCAAGATCAGTTGTGAATCTGTACTCGGGAAATACAGCAAGTTCATTCTTGATTTTCCTCCGGTAGATCCAGAAGAGGTCGAGACTTATATCAGTAACGTATTTCAGGAAATTGCACCGTTTTTCGTCAAGAGGCGAATTTTGATCGTTGACGATGAAATCGTTTACCACACCTCGCTGAATAATCTTCTTAGAGACCTGAAATGCAGCATTGACCCCGCTGGAAGTGCGCAGGGCGCTATGAATCTACTCAAAACAAAGCAATATGATCTGATCATTATGGATCTCAATATGCCGGATAAAGATGGGTACGCGACTACGCAGGAGATACGCCTGGATGCGGTCCCCGGTCAGAAAGATATTTGTATCGTTGCTCACACCAGCGAACCATATTACCTGGCGAAGATAAAGACGGAAAAGGTTGGGATGGACGGTTTTATCACTAAGCCATGTACTCGGCTTGAGCTCGTTAAAGTGCTTCAGCAAGCGATCGAACATTCCAGGCAACGAATCTTTCTGGAACAATCCAGGAATATGCTCAAAGGAAAAACGGTATTGATCACAGACGATGAATTATTCAATCGTCAGTTTCTGGAAATGTATGCGAAAGAATGGCATATGAATGTTTACCACGCAGATAATGGGCAGGAGGCGTTAGATGTGTTGGAAAAAGTACCTCAGATTGATATTGTCTTCATGGATATCCTGATGCCAGTCATGGGGGGCATAGAAGCCACGCATCGCATACGTGCCAATCCCGCGTACAAGGACATCATTATTGTTGCCGTCTCTGGAAATTTTGATGAGGAAACCACGGAACAGGCGGTCGCTGCCGGGATGAACGATTTCTTTACCAAGCCGATGGATAGAATTGGACTGAAACAGAAATTGATTGATCTGCTTATTGAAAAAAAACAAAATGAAAAGACAGGACGTAACTCGGAATTTGATCAGGATCAAAGTCAGGAAATGTCGATGGAAAATTTAACCGCAGCTGAGGCGCATACATTTTCGCAAGCATCGTCCAATTGCTATCTCCCGTTATATAAAAGCCAGGACGAATTTTTCAAAGATCTGCCATTGTTGGATTTTGTCCGACTGAGCGATTCAAAATCCGGTTTCAAAGATAAATTTCAAAATTTGTTTCATCGTATGGTCGGAAATTTAAACAGGCGAGATCTGGAATTACAACTTGCGTTAAACGAAAAACAGCCCGAAGCAGTACTGAATGCTTTGCATTCTTTGATGGGTGTCGCCGGTTACGTAGGTGCACATGCTTTGCATCAGTACGTCAAATTACGTTTATATCCTGCGGTATTGGCGCGTCAATTTCCTGACGAAGAAGCATGGGCTGAAACAGTTCATGACCTCGTTATAAAATCTATCGATGCCTTGTACAGGGATTGGGTTGAGAAGCAATTGGACAATTGTTGAGTTAGCGCGTCCTGGGAGATCTGTTGTCCGCAGAGTCAACCCGAACCACCCCCATCATTCCGCCATCTTCATGTTCCAGCAAATGACAGTGGTACACAAAGGTGCCGACGGTATTCGGATCGCGAAAATCCATGCGCAGTCTGACGCTGGGATAACTCAACATATTTTCCCTAAAATACGGTACGTTGACAGTGTCACGCAAAAACGGTTCTGCGACCGGCACGCCCGACCAGTCCATCACCAGAAAATGAAGTTGATGGATATGGAAAGCGTGCAATTCATTCGTGCGGTTTTCTATGATCCAGTCTTCCACCTCGCCCTGTCTGACTACGATATTCGGTATGCCTGATTGCGGATCAAATTTTGCGGGCTTTTGTCCGTCGACCGTAATAAAGAAATCCATAGGACTGTTTGGATCATTTGGATTGACCGGGCTTTCAGAAAAATACAGTTTCCTGACATGATCCGGTTTGACGTTTCCCAGCCAGGGTAGCGGCGTTGCCGGCACAGCCTGTGTCGCAGCAGGCATCGTGGATTGCGGATCCGGAGCATCGTCTTTAGCACGGATGACGGCCAGCGCGCGATTCGGATCGTTCTCTCCGCCTTGTCCGGTATCGACTGTTCTGGTCACCAACAGCCCCGTCACACCGACAGGTGGCCCGGTCATGATGAATTCAACACGTGCACCGGGAGGAATGCCGATGTGGTCCACCAGTTCTGCGCCTGGTTGGAGCTTGCTGTTTTTTGGCACGCCATCAATCGCAACAATGTTCAGGTTTTGCGGCTTGCGCTCGAATAAAACCGCCAGGTTCAGATATGTTAGCGACGATGCATTCAGCACACGCCAAAGCTGACGCTGGTTCGGCTTCATGGTAATCACAGCCGGCAGGTAATCTGGGTAGGACACCGGTACAAAATTAATCGACAGATCTTTGGCCGGCTTGCCAAAACCGGTGCCATTATTGGCTGCATCGCCGTCGCGATCTATCATCATTTTGGGTAGCAGCGGTTCGAACCTGGACGGTGGCGCGTTCGGATTCAACAGCTCCTGATCACGTATCACCAACACCCGTTCCGGCATTCCGGCTACTTCTGGAATCGCGCGCTCCATACCCTCGATAATCAGCGCACCGGAGGCGCCGCCCTGCACCTGTTTGCTGCTGAAACCGTGGACATGCGGGTGATACCAGTACAGGCCCGGCGGCTCATCTTTGGGTATCTGGAAGCGATATTCAAACACACCATCATCAGGTTGTATCGCGGTGTTGAGTACATCGTCCTGATGACATACCGGCGCTACGGTCAAACCATGGAAATGCAAATTCGTGGAAGTCGGCGTCATCACGCCACTGTCACACGGGGTCGGTATCTTTTTGGGTTTGGCACTGCATATCGTTTTTTTATTTAACTCTTCCAGATCCAATTTATTAATCTGCTTGTCGGATAAATTGTTTTTGAGATGCAGAATTAGTTCATCGCCGGGATGCAACCGCAAGGTCGGTGATTGCGTGCTGTCGGGTAGCTGGTAGCAGTAGCGGCTCGTGCCATCTTTTTGCAGATAATTTTGGATGCTTAAATCCAGCTTTAGTACACCATTTTCGCTGCGTAAATCTGTGGGCTCCGGCAGGGCGCTTCCGGGACGGGGTCTGGGACAAAAATCCGGTGGCGCGGTTTGTGGATTGGCGTCTGATAATGGCTGGGATGAAATCGCAAACGGCAACAGACTCATGACAGTGACAAATGCGGCCAGTCGTATGCCACTGCGGCGCAAGGGTGAGCCTGGTGAAGTCAGAAAGAAATCCAACATAATCTTTTTGGTCAGCGTAAAAAGAGGTTGGATTAAATAACATTCAGGGTTTGAAAGTCAACGTCCTGTCATCTGGCTGACATAATTCATTTCAATAATTTCGCAGCCACTACACCACTTTGCACGGCTGCTTCCAGGGTGGCCGGATAGCGGCTTGCCGTGTAGTCGCCTGCAATGACAAGATTCGGTAGCGGAGTTTGATTGATCGGACGCTGCAGATTCGGCGTACAGGCAAAGGTGGCACGCTTTTCCGTAATTACCTGACTCCATTCAGGGTTGATCAGTTCCGGACGGTTCAGAGCGACGGTCAACTGTTTGGCGCAATTGAACGCCAGTTCCGCGTGACCATGTTCGATCGCGTGTTGAGATGCGCTCACCACCACGGCCAATAACCCCGGGTGGGCATCGGTTTGGCCACGGTCAAACACGAACTGACCATAGGCTGCACTTTCCGGGCGTTCAATCAGCGCCAATAGCGGACGGTCCAGATGAACATGGTGCGGGTACTGCAAATAGCAGGTGGTAATCGGTTCATAATCGAAGTCAGGAATATGTCCGGCCAAATTCAGCGGTGTCAGCAATGTGCGCGCTGCTTCCGACGGTGTGGCAATAACGACACCGTCAAACAGATCAGCGCCTTGTGCATGCTGCAAGCACCATTTTTTTTGTTCCGCCTGAATCGCATTAATTGCACAGCCATGGTGTACAACGCCGCCGCGTGATTTGATATAAGCTGCCGCCGGTATCGGCAGCAGGCTGCTTAAATCCGTACGCGCAATCAGCATGTCGGAAGCAGAGCGCCGCGCGCCTAAACTATCTTTTAATACATTGAGAAAGACTTGCGCCGAAGCGCGTTCTATCGGTGTGTTGAGCGCGGCAACGCATAGTGGCAGCCACATTAAACGGACGAGATTGTCGGTTTGATCAAAGCGTTCCAGTAACTCCGCGACGCTGCAATCATTATTGAGCTGCCAATCCATCCAGCGCGCTGCGCTGGAAAATCGCAGCAGCGACATTTTATCGGCACGCGACAATCCGGTCGCTTTGATCAGACCGATCAGCATATGCAGCGGCGCGGGTAAATTTGCTGCGACCAGATTCATCCCGTCACTGCCGGGTGGATAACACATTTGCAGCGGCAATCGGTGTAGTACTTCGCCCGGCTGAATTCCCAAGGTTTTAAATAGCGCCAGCGTTGACTTATACGCACCTAGAAAAATATGCTGGCCGTTGTCGAGCGCCAATCCATGCACGGTGACCTGTCTGGCACGTCCGCCCAACGTGCGGGACGCTTCAAATACGTGTACCTGATGTCCGCGCTTTGCCAATTCAACCGCTGCACTGCATCCAGTCCAGCCTGCACCGATGACGGCAACTTTCATACTAACCTCGCACGTAGGTGATCCAGGCAAGCCAGAGTTTGCGGATAGGCGTGAGCGAGATGCGATGGTGTAAAACGTTAAATCCATCCTCTTTGATTTCAAGCAGCAGCGTGCGATAAATGGCGGCCATGATCAAACTGGTGCGCTGCGCGCGACGGTCGGCTTTTGGCAACAAGGAAAACGCCTCGTCGTAACAGGCCTGCGCACGGTCGTATTGAAACTGCATCAAGGCGCTAAATTTTTCGCTGGGTCGCGCATTTAATATATCGGCGGCAGTCACGCCGAACTGCTGCAGTTCATTGATAGGGATATAGATACGGCCTTTGCGCGCATCATCGCCAACATCGCGAATGATATTGGTGAGTTGAAATGCCAGTCCCAGCTTTTCGGCAAATTCCAGCGTTTTAGGATCGGTTACGCCGAATATGCTTGCCGATAAAATCCCGACCACACTCGCTACATGCCAGCAATATCGCTGCAGCGCGATGTAATCCAGGTAGCGGGTCTGGGTTAAATCCATTTCCATGCCGTCGATGATGCCGAGCAGATGTTTGCCCTCCAGATTGTAGATGGCCACATGCGGCAGTAACGCGCGTGTTACCGGATGAGTAGGCTGGCCGGCCAGCATCGCGTTAATTTCCGAACGCCACCAGATCAGTTTGGCCTGCGCTACCTGTGCATCGCTGGTTTCATCGACCGCGTCATCGACTTCGCGACAAAACGCATACAGCGCGGTAATCGCCAGACGGCGTGGCTTAGGTAAAAACAGGAAGCTGTAGTAAAAACTGGAGCCGCTCTGGGCGGCTTTTTGTTGGCAATATTCGTCTGGAGACATCGGGAGTAAGGATCAGAATAGGTCGGTTATGCAGCAAGGGCTCTATGCTATCTGAGTAGCGAAAATGCGCAAAGGAGTTTTTAGATCACAGCACGGTAAAAAACTCTAAATTTATTTTTTCGATGAAGGTGAGGTAAGACGGTAGTTCGGATTCGGAGAAATAGGTGCCGGACACCAGATACAGTTTGCTGAATGCCTGAGCATGCAAGGTCTCGGCAACCTGCAGCCCATTGATGGGTATGTCTGTTCCGAAGTCATGGTCGATACAGATATGAATATCTTTTGCGTAATTCAGGCATCTGGCTAAAAATGCGCGCGGATCGGCAAAGTGGATGACCTTTTTTTGCGCGAACCGAAAGGTAAATGCATCTGCGAACACCTGATTATCATCCAGCAAAATGATGTCGGCTGTGATTAACTGAATCGGGTTATCAGGCGATGATGGTGTGGTGTGATCTGTCATTTTGTGTGATGAGTCTGGCAGGTTGTTGGGAGGGAGTCGCGCAAAATTTGCAGTGTTAATTTTTGCCAAAAACATTATAGGTTATAAATAATCTATCTTTAATAGAAAGATTAATTTTTAATACTGAAGTTTCTTTTAAGTATTTTCCTAAAAAATATATAATCATTTAAAACATGATAAAGGAGACCGTAATGAACAAAATTTCATCGCATCTCGGGTGGATGGTGTTAGCGTTGGTCGGTGCTTTTGCACTGGGATATGTCGCCCTGGCGCGCGGCGAAACAATCAACGCGCTGTGGATCGTTGTCGCTGCCGTGTCCTGGTATTTAATCGCCTATCGCTACTACAGCCGCTTCATTGCCGACAAGGTGCTCGGCATAGATCCAAGCCGTAAAACTCCCGCCTATCAACATAACGACGGCCTCGATTTTGTCCCTACCAATAAATTTGTTCTGTTCGGCCATCACTTCGCTGCGATTGCCGGCGCCGGTCCGTTGGTTGGTCCCGTGCTGGCCGCGCAAATGGGTTATTTGCCGGGTATGCTGTGGATATTGGCTGGTGTGATACTGGCTGGTGCCGTGCAGGATTTTATGGTGTTGTTCGTTTCCGTGCGGCGCGACGGACGTTCGCTGGGCGATCTGGTTAAATCGGAATTAGGCATGGTGCCGGGTGTGATCGCACTGCTTGGCTGCTTCATGATCATGATCATTATTCTCGCGGTGCTGGCATTAATCGTCGTGAAGGCGCTCACGCATAGTCCATGGGGTACGTTTACGATTGCTGCAACTGTGCCGATTGCGCTGATCATGGGACTCTACATGCGTTACGTACGCCCTGGTCGCATAGCGGAAATTTCGGTGGTTGGTTTTATATTGCTGATGCTGGCGTTATATCTTGGCGGCTATGTATCGAGAGACCCGGCATTGAGCGCGCTGTTTGATTTTGACGGAAAACAGCTTACCTGGGGGCTGATTATTTACGGTTTCATCGCGGCGGTTTTGCCCATTTGGCTGTTACTGGCGCCGCGCGATTATTTATCGACTTTCTTAAAAGTCGGCACAATTATTGGCCTGGCGGTGGGCGTGCTGTTTGTCGCACCGGAATTAAAAATGCCGGCAGTGACCCGATTCATCGACGGCACAGGACCAGTCTGGTCCGGTAGTTTGTTTCCATTTTTATTTATCACTATCGCCTGCGGGGCAGTATCCGGATTTCATGCCTTGATTGCCTCAGGCACCACACCGAAAATGTTGGAGAACGAAAGCCAGGCACCTTTTATCGGCTATGGCGGGATGCTGATGGAGTCGTTTGTTGCGATTATGGCGCTGGTAGCCGCTTCGGTGATAGATCCGGGCGTGTATTTTGCGATGAACAGTCCGGCAGCGGTGATTGGTACTACGCCGGAAGCTGTGGCTGCAGTGGTCAGTAGCTGGGGTTTTGTGATCACTCCGGATGTACTGATACAAACCACCAAGGATATCGGTGAAACCACGATTTTGTCGCGTGCCGGCGGCGCACCAACTTTGGCGGTTGGTATGGCGCATATCTTCCATCAGGTTATCGGTGGCAAGCAGTTGATGGCGTTCTGGTATCACTTCGCCATTCTGTTTGAAGCATTGTTTATTTTGACTGCCGTTGATGCCGGTACCAGAGCGGGGCGTTTCATGCTGCAGGATTTATTGGGTACTTTCGTCCCTGGCCTTAAACGCACTGAATCCTTGCCAGCCAACCTGATCGCCACCGGCGCTTGTGTAGCTTTGTGGGGATATTTCCTCTACCAGGGCGTTGTTGATCCGTTAGGTGGTATCAATACAATGTGGCCGCTGTTCGGTATTGCGAATCAAATGTTGGCCGCGATTGCCTTGACCTTGTGTGCAGCAGTTTTGTTTAAAATGAAGCGCCAGCGCTATGCCTGGGTAGCTATCTTTCCGACATTGTTTTTACTGGTTTGTACTCTGAGTGCCGGATGGATTAAAGTTTTTGATGACAACCCCAAAATTGGTTTTTTGGCGTTGGCAAATAAATTTTCAAACGCGATGGATAAAGGAATCATCCAGGCACCGGCAAAATCAGCCGAGGAAATGGGACGCTTGATTTTCAATAGCCGACTGGATGCCGGATTAACTTTGTTTTTTATGTTTGTTATCGTCAGTGTGGTTGGATTTGGAATACGCACCGCGCTTTTGTCGCTCAAGAGTGAACAACCAACAGCGAATGAAATGCCCTACGTGGCGATGGAATTATAAAAGTAGCCGGAGTTAAGCCCCGGGAATGATTAAATTATTTCCGGGGTAATAGAGAATGGTGAGGTTAAAGATGTTTGAAGATCTTGGGAAGATCGGCCGCTATTTGGGCCAAACTGCACGATTGATGGTTGGTGTTCCGGATTATGAGGTTTATGTCACTCACATGACGACAAATCATCCTGATCAGCACTGCATGACCTACGAAGAATTTTTCCGTGAAAGACAGGAAGCCCGTTATGGCGGAAAAAGCATGGGTAGATGTTGTTGAACCGGTGTGATCTGTTCTTTAAATTCTCAGCAATAAAACAATGACTGAATCTGTCAATGAATGAAACTGTAATAAAGCGCTACCTGCCGTGGGTAGTAGCGTCCGCGCTGTTCATGGAGCAGCTCGATTCCACCATCGTCAATACTGCAGTTCCAGCCATGGCGGTGAGTCTGAACGTCACGCCGCTGAGTTTAAAAGCGGTAGTCACCAGTTATATATTAAGTCTTGCGGTTGGTATTCCGGTCAGCGGCTGGATCGCAGATCGATTCGGTACCCGTCGCGTGTTCGGTTGCGCAGTCACTATATTTACGATTGCATCGGTATTGTGCGGCATGTCGATTAACGTGCACATGCTGGTGCTTGCGCGAGTTTTACAGGGACTGGGGGCGGCGTTGATGATGCCGGTCGGCAGATTGACAATTGTGCGTACTTTCCCCAAATCCGAGCTGCTGGCGGCCATGAACTTTGTGATTATTCCTGCGTTAATCGGTCCGCTGCTGGGCCCTCTGGTGGGGGGATTAATCGTACATTGGCTTTCCTGGCGTGTGATATTTTTTGTCAATATTCCGGTCGGATTGATTGCCCTGTATTTAAGTCATCGCTTCATGCCGAATTATTTCGGCGAGTCAGAGCGACCTCTGGATGTGCTGGGATTAATCCTGTTCGCAACGGGCACCGCATTGATGTCGTGGTTGCTGGAGATTTTCGGCGAGCATAGCTTAAGCAGCTTCGATATGGGCATACTGTTTGCAGTCTCGATGACTTTACTGGTGGCCTATGTGGCGCACGCACGCAAACAGGAGCATCCGCTATTGGATTTGGCGCTGTTTAAAATCCGCACATTTCGTGTTTCTATGCTGGGCGGATTTAATACCCGCTTAGGGATAGGCGCCACGCCGTTTTTACTTCCCTTGCTGTATCAACTTGGATTGGGCGTGCCGGCCTGGCAATCGGGGCTGATGATGATGCCCTCCGCAGTGGCTGCCATGGGCATGAAGATGATCGCATCTAAAGTCCTGGCTCGCTTTGGCTATCGACGGATTTTAATGGCGAATACCTTCATGATAGGTTGCACCATCAGTTGCTTTGCGCTGGTCGGCATGGCCACACCGATAGCGCTGATACTGTTGCTGAGTTTTACCATGGGATTTTTCAATTCACTGCAATTTACCTGCATGAATTCGATGGCGTATGCGGATGTCAAAGTACCGGATTCCAGCATGGCCAGCACCATCGCCAGTTCATTGCAACAGCTGTCGATGAGCTTCGGTCTTGCCTGTGCGCTGTTAATGACCAGCTGGTTCTTGGATGGCTTGCCGCAAACGGATCATCCGGCAATTTTAAGCGCCTTGCATCATGCGTTTATCTGCATGGGGGTGATCACGATCGTTTCATCGTTAACATTCTCAACTTTAAAAATCACCGATGGTGAAAATGTAAGTTTGGCGCGCAATCGAGATGTCGCCTGAGGGGCGAATATGTTATCGATAGGATACTGAAAATGCGTTGAATGTGCGTCGACCTTTCGTTTTTATCTTAAATAACTTGACACAAAATGGTGCGACGCATTAACGTGTGAGTCCGCTCCGACATCTTGGGGCAAAAAAAGTCCGCAAAGTGGCTCACCATGCCGGCAATGCGCGATTTGCTGATGATTCAATTGATTCAAGCTAGTTTGTTCTAACCCATGCCACAAGCGTGAGAAGTTTTTCTGTATTGGGTGACTTAGCGATATCTGGTAGTGATTAGTACTTGTCTGTAATACACCTACGGTTGTATGAAGGGCGAATGCGGTGACGTGAATCCAGTAAAGCACTTGTTGTCTGGTATGGCACTTCGTAAGGCGAGAACATCCGATCAATCTCCTATGGACCTTGAAAGGAAACGCAAGTGAGTACAACAACAGATTTAACAGGCGCGGAAATCTTAGTACGCTGCTTGGCCGAAGAAGGCGTTGAACATGTGTTCGGCTATCCTGGCGGCGCGGTATTGTATATCTACGATGCCATCTACAAACAAGACAAATTCAAACACGTACTGGTACGACATGAGCAGGCGGCATTGCATGCAGCCGATGCCTATTCCCGTTCGTCCAATAAAATTGGCGTGGCGCTGGTGACTTCGGGTCCCGGTGTGACGAATGCGGTCACTGGACTGGCTACGGCTTACATGGACTCAATCCCCATGATCGTCATCTCCGGTCAGGTGCCTAGCAGCGCAATCGGGCAGGATGCGTTTCAGGAATGCGATACCGTCGGCATTACCCGTCCCTGCGTCAAGCATAACTTTCTGGTGAAAGATGTGCGCGATCTGGCGATGACGATCAAGAAGGCATTTTTTATCGCCACTACCGGTCGTCCCGGGCCTGTGCTCATCGACATTCCCAAAGATATCAGCATGCACAAATGTGCCTACTTCTATCCCAAGGAAGTTGAAATGCGCTCGTACAAACCAGTCGACAAAGGCCATGCAGGACAGATACGCAAAGCGCTGCAGTTATTGCTGCAGGCCGAACGTCCGATGATTTATACCGGCGGCGGCGTGATATTGGCGAACGCTGCGCCGGAGTTGAATAAGCTGGTCGATCAGCTAGGATTTCCTTGCACGAATACGCTGATGGGCTTAGGCGGATACCGCGCGTCTGACGAAAAATACGTCGGCATGCCGGGCATGCACGGAACCTATGAAGCCAATATGGCGATGCAGCACTGCGACGTGCTGATTGCAATCGGCGCGCGCTTTGATGACCGGGTCATCGGTAATCCCAAACATTTCGCTTCTCAGCAGCGCAAAATTATTCATATTGATATTGATCCGTCGTCAATTTCCAAACGCGTCAAAGTAGATATTCCTATCGTTGGTAATGTCAAAGAGGTGTTGGTCGAGTTGTTGTCGCAACTGGCCGGTGCGGAAACCCGCCCAGATCCTAAACAGATTGCGGGATGGTGGCAGCAAATTAACGAATGGCGCAAACGCGACTGTCTGAAATTCGCCCTGTCCGACGAAGTGATCAAGCCGCAATCCGTGGTGCAAAAAGTTTTTCAACTTACCAAGGGCGATGCTTTTATCACTTCCGACGTCGGGCAGCACCAGATGTGGGCGGCGCAATACTACGGTTTTGATAAACCGCGGCGCTGGATTAACTCCGGCGGGCTGGGCACCATGGGCGTTGGTTTGCCGTACGCGATGGGCGTGCAAATGGCCAATCCCGATGCGACTGTTGCCTGTATTACCGGTGAAGGCTCGATACAGATGTGTATTCAGGAGCTGGCGACCTGCAAGCAATATCACCTTACGCCGAAAATTATTTTATTAAACAACCGTTACCTTGGCATGGTGCGTCAGTGGCAGCAAATTGATTATTCATCGCGCTATTCCGAATCGTATATGGATTCATTGCCCGATTTTTCCAAACTGGCAGAATCGTTTGGCCACGTCGGCATGAAGATCGAAAAGCCGGGCGATGTTGACGGCGCTTTGCGTGATGCATTTGCGATGAAGGATCGCCTGGTATTTATGAATTTTATTACTGATCAAACAGAAAACGTGTGGCCTATGGTGAAAACCGGCAAAGGTCTCTCTGAAATGTTGCTTGGTTCGGAGGACTTATAACATGCGCCATATTATTTCCGTCCTGTTAGAAAACGAAGCGGGTGCGTTGTCGCGCGTGGTTGGGCTGTTTTCAGCACGTGGTTACAACATCGAAACGCTGACTGTTGCACCAACTGAAGATGCCACTCTGTCGCGTCTGACCATAGTCACTACGGGCTCCGATGATGTGATCGAACAAATTACCAAACATCTCAATCGTTTGATCGAAGTGGTCAAAGTGGTGGATTTAACCGAAGGCGCGCATATCGAGCGCGAACTGATGTTAATCAAGGTGCGAGCGGTGGGCAAGGAGCGTGAAGAAATGAAGCGTACAGCGGATATTTTCCGTGGCCGCATTATTGATGTCACTGAAAAAACCTACACCATCGAGCTAACCGGCAATAAAACCAAACTAGATGCCTTTATCGATTCGATTGAACGCACGTCTATTCTGGAAACTGTGCGTACCGGTGGTTCCGGCATTGGTCGTGGTGAACGCATACTCAAAGTGTGACGGTAAAATTGATCACCAAACTTAATCACCAAAATCTATTCAAAATTTAAATTATTAAGGAAAATAAAATGAACGTTTTTTACGACAAAGATTGTGACCTCTCATTAATCAAGGGCAAGCAGGTTGCCATCATCGGCTATGGTTCGCAAGGTCATGCACACGCACTGAATTTGAATGATTCCGGCTGCAAAGTAACCGTCGCATTGCGTAAAGATGGCGCATCGTGGAATAAAGCCAAAAGTGCCGGTTTGAACGTGGCTGAAGTGAATGAGGCTGTTAAAGCAGCCGACGTCATCATGATCTTGCTGCCGGATGAAAATATCGCGCAGGTTTATAACGAAAATGTCGCACCGTATGCCAAGCAAGGCGCAGTACTCGCCTTCGCCCACGGCTTCAATGTGCATTACGGTCAAGTGGTTCCGCGTGCTGATTTGGATGTGATCATGATTGCGCCGAAAGCGCCAGGCCATACCGTTCGTGCAACTTACACACAAGGCGGCGGTGTGCCGCATCTGGTTGCCGTGTATCAGGACAAGTCCGGTTCTGCGCGTGATATCGCTTTGTCCTACGCCATGGCGAACGGCGGCGGTCGTGCCGGCATTATCGAAACCAACTTCCGCGAAGAAACAGAAACGGATCTGTTTGGTGAGCAGGCGGTCTTGTGCGGCGGTGCG
>Ga0207007_1117_pt1 | contig 21534 bp, 18 predicted proteins | sample Alteio_BWMinCont_85_FD_153487 | JGI IMG/M metagenome (GOLD analysis project Ga0207007, IMG submission 153487) | Enriched cells from forest soil in Barre Woods Harvard Forest LTER site, Petersham, Massachusetts, United States -... | ecosystem: Environmental > Terrestrial > Soil > Temperate forest >...
AAAGACCGCGGCCGTTTTTCAAGATTCTTGAAGGCCCCTACCGTCACCTCCAAGGAGGGCCGTGCGGAGCTTATTTCGCACAATATGCCCCAGTCGCAAATGTCAGAGGCATTTCGTGCGCTGCGCACGTCCTTGCTTTTGTCTCAGGCGGATCATCCTCCCCAGGTCATTTTGATGACTAGCGCATTACCCCGCGAGGGCAAAACAACGGCCGCGGTCAACCTGGCAGTAACTCTCGCTCAACTTGGCGATAGGACCTTGCTGGTAGACGCCGACTTGCGCAAACCAGGAATCAATCGAGCGTTGAGCTTGGTGGACGGAAAACACGCTGGATTGAGTTCCTACCTTGCCGGGGTTTCCTCCTTGGATTTGATCACCGTTCCGCACCCTGCGATTACGAATCTGGACGCAATTCCTACCGGGCCGATTCCCCCGAATCCGGCCGATTTGCTTTCCTCGGGACGATTGACCCAACTAATTGCCGAACTCCGTACCCGATATAAGTTTGTAGTGATTGATTCCCCGCCTATCATAGCCGCAACGGACGCCGTGATCCTTTCTGTGCTGGTGGATGGTGTTCTGCTGGTAGTCCGCAGTGGGGAGACTCCGAAGCAAGCCTTCAGTCGCACACTGGATTTGCTCGTTGGGGTGAAATGCCGCATGTTGGGTGTCGTGTTAAACGCCGTAGATTCCAGTTCGCCGGATTATTACTACTCCTATCGATATTACCCCTATTCGTACGGCGGTTATGGCGGGGAAGATGACACCAGGCAATCTCGAAAAGCCCGTCGTGCTCAGGAAGCAGAATCGCGATTGGGCCAGGACTAAATCTTCAGGAGGACGTGCGTGGTTTATCTCATCACAGGTGGCGCCGGATTTATCGGATCTCATCTCGCGGAGAGTTTGCTCGAACGCGGCGATCAAGTTCTTTTGATGGATAATCTTTCCACCGGCAGCATGGAAAATATTCGACACCTCAAGAATTATGACCGGATGCAATATTTTCTCGAACCTCTGGAAAATCGCCAGCTCCTAGCGGAACTCGTCGATGAGGCCGACGCCATCTTTCATCTGGCCGCTGCCGTGGGCGTTAAATTGATTGTGGAAAGCCCGGTCCGAACGATCGAAACCAATGTAAACGGCACGCAGATGGTGCTGGAAGCAGCTTGCAGGAAACGAAAGCTTGTGTTTGTCGCTTCCACTTCGGAAGTGTACGGAAAAAACACGAATGTTCCTTTTCACGAAGATGCTGATCTTGTGCTCGGCCCGACGACTAAGGGCCGCTGGAGTTACGCCGCATCGAAGGCTCTGGACGAGTTCCTCGCGCTTTCGTATTGGAAAGAGAAGCGCCTGCCCGTGATCATCGCGCGGCTCTTCAATACCGTCGGGCCTAGACAAACCGGCCGCTACGGAATGGTTCTACCCAACTTTGTGCGTCAGGCCCTGGAGGGCTCGCCGATCACCGTTTACGGAACGGGGCAGCAGTCTCGCTGCTTTTGCGACGTACGGGATGCCGTGGAAGCGCTCTTGCGCCTGGCTGATACTGATAAGTCTATTGGAGAAGTGTTAAATGTAGGAAACGACAGTGAGATAACCATTGAGGGCCTTGCGCGCCTTGTGAAGGAGCGAACGGGCAGTTCCTCATCAATTGAGTACATTCCTTACGATCAGGCCTACGAGCCTGGCTTCGAGGACATGTTCCGGCGCGTTCCTTGCCTAGATAAACTGGAGCGACTGACGGGCTTTCGTCCGGCCCCTAATTTGCCCGAGGTCATAGACCGGGTGGCGGCGTACCATAATAGAAAAAAAGAATTTGTGGGTGCGCCGAAAGTTGCCGTGAAGGCGATTGCCTAAAAATAACTTTCGGTCCTGCTGATATCTCGGGTTGGTCGCGCGATTGCGAGAAGCAAATTGCTGGCGGGATCTTCAGGAGCCTCGGTCGGGACCCCATGAGCGAGTGGATGCATGAGCGGATTGCAAAACGACGAAGTGCTTCCTGGTGATCGTGTCGCCGTGCATGCTCCCCTCTCGCGGATAGCAATACCCGGCCTCGGATTCATCTCGGCAACTGAAAAATTGCTTTTCTTTTTGTTCCTGTTGACTCTACCTTTGGCAAATCCATGGGTTCGCGGCGATGGTGTGGGATACTACGCCTATCTTCGCTCTGCTCTGATAGATCACGACTTGCGCTTTGAAAATGATTTCCTTTCGGCGAACGAATCGTTTCTCATTTCCCGCGTTGACGCACAAGGTCACCTTCTTCCGCGCCTTTACACCAAGACCGGTTATATCGAAAATCACTTCACTGTGGGGCCGGCGATTTTATGGGCCCCAGTCATCCTCGCCGTGCATGGAAGTGTTCTCCTGGCCGACCATTTTGGCGCACATGTGGCTGCTGACGGTTACTCGCATCCCTATTTGCTGGCGATGGCCATTGCAAGCGCTTGCTATGGTTTTTTGTCGTTGTTTCTGACCTATCGGATCGCACAAAAATATTTCGAAGCCCAATGGTCGTTCTGCGCGACCATCGCAATCTGGATGGCAAGCTCCCTGCCCGTTTACATGTATTTCAATCCCTCATGGTCGCACGCGCTTTCAGCGTTTACCGTCGCCCTATTTCTTTGGTATTGGGAGCGGACAAAATTGCATCGAAACACAGGGCAATGGGCCGTTCTGGGCGTGCTTGCGGGTTTGATGGGAAATGTTTACTACCCCAATATCATTCTATTAATTTTTCCAGCGCTGGAGGTCTTTACGCTCTGGCGCGCAAAACAAAGATATTCCAACCAACCCGCTATCCCGATTCAAAAGTTGGTTCTCAGCTGCTGCGCATTCGTTTTTGCTTTTTTTGCTGCGCTTTTACCCACCCTGGTTACGCGGCAAATCATTTACGGAAGCCCCTTTGAGACCGGCTATCCAGCAATGTCCACTTGGAATTGGACTTCTCCTGTCTTACTCAAAGTTTTGTTTTCATCCGATCACGGATTGTTTAGCTGGACGCCAGTCCTCATCCTGGCAGTCGTGGGCCTCCCCTTTCTTATTAAACGCGACGCTTTGCTAGGAACGGGTTCTATGCTTACATTTCTGGCCTTCTACTATTTTATAGCCAGTTATCCAGACTGGGATGGCATTTCCAGTTTCGGAAATCGCTTTTTTGTTTCTCTGACTCCCATTTTTATCCTTGGCCTCGTCGCCTCATTAGGTTCATTTTCGAATTGGTTAAGCAAAACGACGCGCGCATTTGTGATCGCAACCCCACTACTGGTCTTCTTCATTGCTTGGAACACCGGATTTATCTTTCAATGGGGCACCCACATGATTCCGGCACGTGGTGAGATTTCCTGGAGCACAATGATTCGCAATCAATTCATAGAAGTTCCAAAACGAATGACGCATGGGCTAGAAACCTATTTCACACACCGTGGTCAAATGATGCAGCGTATTGAGCAAGAAGATATTGAGCAGCAAAAGGCTTACGAAATCCCGGAGAAGTGATCATCCAAATGGGTGTTATTACCACGCAAATTGAAGTGAGCGAACAACATAGTGAGCTTCGTGTTTTGCGCCTGAATGGACGACGTGGTTGGTTCGCGCTCGACTTTGAGGAGTTGTGGGCCTATCGCGAATACCTCTATTTCTTCGTTTGGCGGGATATTAAGGTCCGGTATAAGCAAACTGTAATTGATTCCGCTTGGGCTATTCTTCAGCCTTTGATGACGATGTTGGTTTTTACCTTGTTTTTTGGGAGGCTCGCTAAAATTCCATCCATAGGGCTGGTGGAGTCTTAGAGAGATTCCGATTGGCGTTAACGGCTCACGAAACTCCCGGGGTATTAATGGCGGCTTCCTCAACGGCAGTGGACATGCCCGTCCTTGGCAGGCTCATTTACGTTCATGCTGCAGAGGGTAAAATCGGATGTTGTGTGAGTCACGAACCCGGTCTTGTAAAATCATATTGTCGATCCATGAATCACCGAAAAGCCGAAAAGAGTTTGTTCCTTAGACTGATGAAGAGTGAAGCGCATAGGAATACTTCGCTAAAGGAGCAATGGAGTGAAGGCCTGGAAAATTCTTGTGACCGGAAGCAGCGGCCTCATCGGCTCTGAGGCAGTCGAGTATTTTGACCGCCGAGGCCACAAGATCGTTGGCGTGGACAACAACATGCGCCGCATTTTTTTTGGTCCGCAGGGGGATACGATATGGAACCTTGAGCGGCTCAAGAATGCCACGCGCCAATTCACTCCTGTGACACTCGATATTCGAGATCGCGAAGGCGTGATGACGCTATTTCACGAGAATCGCTTTGACCTGATCATCCATTGCGCCGCGCAGCCTTCGCATGACAAGGCGGCGGATATTGCGCTGATGGATTTTGATGTGAACGCCATGGGCACCGTGAATCTGCTGGAAGCCACGCGCCAGCATTGCCGCGATGCCGCATTCATTTTCATGAGCACTAATAAAGTTTACGGCGACGCGCCCAACGAGAAGCCAATGCGCGAGACCGAAACGCGCTACGACTACTCCGAACCCGCCGATTACCAAGGAATCGATGAAACCTGCCGCATCGACCGCACCATGCATTCGCTGTTCGGCGCTTCCAAAGTTGCCGCGGACATTTATGCGCAGGAATATGGCCGATATTTTGGAATGGGAGTGGGGATTTTCCGTGGCGGCTGCCTGACGGGCCCTTCGCATTCGGGCGTCGAGCTCCACGGGTTTCTTTCTTATCTACTTAAGGTGGCGCTATCTGGGAAACCATACACAGTTTTTGGCTATAAGGGGAAGCAGGTCCGCGACAACATTCACAGTTTCGATGTGGTGCGCGCATTCGAGGAATTTGCGCGTAACCCACGGCCGGGCGAGGTATACAACCTCGGCGGCGGTCGCGCCAACAGCATCTCGATGGTGGAAGCTATCACTCGAATCGAAGCGTTGACCGGGCGCAAGATCGATTGGACTTACTCTGAGCACGCTCGGAAAGGTGATCACATTTGCTACATCTCAAACCTGGCAAGATTGAAAAGCCATTACCCTGGTTGGAGTTTGACTCGCAGTCTCGATTCGATCTTGGAGGAGATGGCTGCTGCCGAGCGGGAACACAGCCAGAATGGTTAGCCGGACCTGGCCAAAATCGACAAATGCCTAATAGCTCGGTTACACGCTTTTCCGGGGAGGTGTGACTCCGTGAAGCTTCTAATCACCGGGGGTTGTGGATTCTTGGGCTCCACACTCGCGATTTACCTACGCGAGCGGGGACATGACGTGGTAGCGATGGATAACCTCGTGCGCCGGGGCAGCGAATCCAATATTGAGCGATTGCAAGAGTGCGGCGTCGCGTTCATTCATGGCGATGTCCGTTGCGTTGAGGATTTTGATGGATTACCGCGGGGAATTGACCTTATTTGCGACACCAGTGCACAGCCCTCGGTCGTCTCCGGTTATTCCAACCCGATGTTTGACCTGACGAACAATACGCTTGGCGTGATCCACGTTCTTGAATTTGCTAGGGAACATCGTTGCCCGCTGATCTTTTGCAGCACGAACCGCATTTATAGCGCCGACAGAATTAACGCCCTGCCGCGGCGAGAGGCCCCCACCCGCTTGGAATGGGACTGCGCTGCCTGGCAAAATCTCCCTGCTGAGCGCCGCCCGCCGGGCTTCGATCCGGAATATGGTGTTTCCGAGGAATTCAGCCTCGACGGCGCGGGCCGCAGCATTTACGGGGTCAGCAAATTAATGGCTGATGTGGTCTGCCAGGAATACGCGGACGCATTCAATATTCCCGTTATCATCAACCGCCTCGGCGTAATCTCCGGCGCGGGACAATTCGGCAAGATCGATCAAGGATGGGTCGTATGGTGGGCGGTTGCTTGCTGGTTCGGCTTGCCGCTAAAATATATTGGGTGGGGTGGCAAGCAGGTGCGGGATATTCTGTTTGTAGAGGATGTATGCCGGCTGGTGGATCTGGAGATCGGCCAGATAGGCCAATTACGTAGTGGCGTATTCAATGCCGGTGGTGGCGCTGCGAATTCACTATCGCTTCTCGAGGCCACACAGTTCCTGGAGAGAAGATTTGACCGTTCGATTTCGATCACTCATGAAGAGAATCCCCGCAAGGCGGACACCGTGATCTATGTTACGGACAACCGTAAAGTGGAACGCGTGCTCGGTTGGAAACCGCAAGTAAATCTTTCCGACGGAATAGACTCCATCCTCGCTTGGATTCGGGAGAACGAAGTGCAGTTGAGCTCAAGGTACCGGTCAGGGCGCTAGCCCCCCGAGGATTCTTAGTGGAAGCGAAAATCATTTCTCGCACGAGCTTGTTAATCGACGCGTACAACCATGAATATGTCATCGCGGGTGAATATAAACTCTTTACGCGCAGAATTGTCTATTTTGAGAAAATGAGAACAACTATTGCGGAAGTGGTCTAATCCATGAGTCAAATTGCAATTCGTTCGGTTGGCCTTGGCAAGGGCTATGCGATAGGAGAGCGCGCCCGATATCTCGCGTTCCGCGATATTCTCGCGAAGGACTTACCGGCAGCAAGATCGATTGGACGTACTCGGAGCAGGTTCGCAAAGGTGATCACAACTGCTACCTCTCAAGCCTGGCGAAACTGAAAAACCATTACCCTGACTGCAGCTTAACTCGCAGTCTCGATTAGATCCTGGAAGTGATGGTAGCTGCTGAGTGGGAGCACAGCCAGAAACTTTAAGCGGTCTGACCGAAATCGAAAATGCTTACCTACTATGTCACGCTCAGAACGCATTGCGTGCCACGTGCTGATTCTATAACTCGGGTTGACGCACCGGTCCTCCGTCGATGTTCGCCAAAGGCATTCTGGAACTGGACAGGCATCGGTGGATCATCGCCCCTTTAATTCAGGGACTCGGTGCAAGGCGGGATGCTTTCGCCTAGATATTGAACGAGGCAGCACGCTGGAGGGTTTTTTCCTGGAGCGCGGTGAAGAGCATCTCCTTTTATCGTTAATTGGAACCTAAAGGTTAGAATTTCTGAGGCACGACCTGCTGAGTCATGGCTAAGAAACCTGGGGTCTCCGTGATTATCGTCAATTGGAATGGAGCAAACCATCTTCGCGTTTGCTTGCCCAGTCTTGCATCGCAGTCGTTTAAAGCGTTGGAAATCATCGTAGTTGATAATCATTCATCGGATGGCTCTGCAGAGGTGGCTAGAAGTCTTGGAGTCTGCTGGCTTCCTCTTGAAAGAAATCTTGGCCTTGCGCCAGCGCTGAATCGAGGCGCCGCGATTGCCAGGGGTGATCTGCTACTTTTTGTGAACAATGACATGCGATTCGACCCGGGATTTGTGGCTTCTTTGGTGGAACCGCTAGAGAGGGATGAGGAGGTTTTTGCTACCGACGGGATGCAGTTCAACTGGGATGGGACGGTTCACGAACACTTGGCGGCACGCCTGACGAATGTCCCGCGCAGGCGGGATTCTTCTGCGGAAGTAGTGCCTGGGCTATACTTTTATCAGCAGGAGAAAACTGAGGAGGCAAGGGTATTCATGGCCTCGGCCGCTTGTATGATGGTGCGTAGGACGTTCTTTGAGAAGCTCGGGGGATTTGACTGCCGGCTCCCTTACGGGTATGAAGACGTCGAGATTTGCTGGCGAGCGTGGGTGCACCGGTGGAAGACGTTGTACGTTCCAAATGCTATTTGCTGGCATCGTGTAGGCGGCTCAGTGCGCTCGCTGGAAGGAAGGCGTATCAGTTTCCGTGGAGTACTGAGGGGGCGATTGCTGCTTGCGACAAAGTTGCTTCCCGCGCGATTTGCATTTCGTACCTGGTTGGTTTCTACGGCGGGGCTAGCGAAGGATATAAGCCAACTTAAATGGTACTTTGCGACGGATCGCGTCTGGGTATTGTTTCAGATGGCTGGCGTGCTTCCGCAATTACTCCGAGAAAAAAGAGTGCTGTTCAGGGATGCGAATAGTTCGCCAGAGGAACAGGTCGAATTCATGCTTCAACTAACTGACGACAATGCTCCGATTGACGAACGCAATCAAGCATGAGAAGTGGGGATAATCCTGGTGACAAGTCTTGGAGCGATTCAGCATGAGACGATGATCATTATTCCGGCGCCCAACCAGGAACTTTACAGCATACTAGTTGACTGTAACAGCCATTTGTAGACTATAATTGCGTCCATGAGAGACGCCATCACGTTGTCGAATTCGGAGCTTATGGAACTGACGCGACGAGCCCATAGCCGGACCGAGCGGGCGGAAGATGCCCGACGGGCGCGGCTGATCTTGCTGCTGGCCGAGGGCCATACTTGGGATGAAGTGTCCGAGCGCATCGACTGCAGCCGGGGTTTTGTGGCGAGCTGGAGCAAACGGTTTACCGAGCAGCGCATCGCGGGACTCTACAGCCGGCATTTGGGACAAGTCGCCACCGTGCTCACCCCGGAACTGGAAGCACGGATTCTGGAGGCGACCCGGCGAGCGCCGACCAGTGGAGCAACCCACTGGAGCACGCGCAAACTCGGAGCGCATTTGGACGTCAGCCACATGATGGTGGCACGGGTGTGGCGTAAGCACGGACTCCAGCCGCATCGCATCGAGCGCTACATGGCCTCGAACGATCCGGATTTTGAGAAGAAGGCCGCCGACATTATTGGGTTGTATCTGAACCCGCCGGCACATGCCGCGGTGTTCAGCGTGGATGAAAAAACCGCCATCCAGGCCCTGGATCGCAAGGATCCGGTTTTGCCGCTGTCCCCGGGACGCGCCGAACGGCACGGTTTTGAGTACTTTCGTCACGGCACGTTGTCGCTGTACGCTGCCTTCAACACCAAGACTGGCGAAGTGCTTGGCAAAACCGCGGCGCGCCACACCTCGGCCGAATTCGTGGCGTTCCTCACCGACATTGTTATCGATCAACCTCTCGGCAAGGAGATTCATGTGATCGCCGACAACCTCTCTGCTCACAAGAGCAAACCGGTCATGGACTTCCTGGCAATGCATCCCAAAGTTCACTTGCACTTCACTCCGACCTACTCTTCGTGGCTGAATCAAGTCGAGCTGTGGTTCAGCAAGATCGAGCGCGATGTCATCGCGCGAGGTGTATTCACGTCCGTCTCTGATCTGAAGAGAAAGCTCATGCGATACATCCGTCAGTACAACAAATCGCCCCGAACGGTGAAGTGGAAATATGCTGATCCATCGCGCCATATCAGTACACAATCAGTTGGTACAGGCCACTAGGTGAATGACGTGAGCGAGAGGAACTGACGCGTCCTGTTATTGAGTGCAGTAAAATCTGGAAGGGGCACGCGACGCCCGAGCACCTTGGTCACACGGTACGACCAGAAAAATGAGCGAGACATCAACATTCGAGAGTTCGAAGGCTCGACGCGCCGCCTCCCGAGTAGGCGAATCCAATGCGCCGCCGCGAACGGCCAAAATCGGCTTCATTTATGGTTCAAGTGGGCGTCACATCTCCGAGAGATACCTAGTCGAGGCATTTGAGCCGGGTGAGATCTCCGAATTTGATCTGGACGTGTTTCGGCCGGATGTGAGCGTGAACGACCTCGTGAAGTTTACACTCACTCATGGCGAGGGAATTTCGCATCTGGTACATTGTATTGGTGCCTCCGGCCTGCCTCGTGATTTGCACCAATCGCCCTTGCCGACGGCATGTCTCAACATCGACAACTTCAGCTGGATGGACTCCCGCTTCCGGTGGGCGATGTTGTTTGACCATGTTTTTGTCTGGCAACCTCGATTTGTCCCAATGTTTCAGAAGGCGGGACACCCCAGCGTCTTCCTACTACCACATGGGGTTGAGGGACGGCTCTTCAATGGAACGGAAACAGACCGCTGCTTCGACCTAGGATGGGTGGGCCACATTGGCCCTGCCTGGTACGCTCGACGAAATCGCATCATACCGAAATTGGCCGCTCGGTTTCAGATAAACGATTTTTATCGCAAGTACAGCAAGGAAGAGACGGCCAAGATTTACCAGAAATCGAAGATTGTAGTGAACGTGACGCGCGATGAATTTCCTCCGGAAGCCAATATGCGCTGCTACGAGGCCATGGCTGGCGGTGCTCTGCTCATTACGCCTATGCCAACCGAGCTGACTGAGCTTGGGTTTCGGGAAGGAGAGCACTTTGTTGGGTGGAGTGATGAGACCCAAATTGGGGACTTGGTGCAACGCTACCTTTCTGACGAGCCAAGGAGGCGAGAGATCGCGAGGACTGGCCAGGATCTCGTTCTGAGGGAGCATACCTTCGAGCGCCGCAGGGAGACGCTACGGACGACGCTGTTGAAGCAAGGTGACCAATTCTTTGCGCCCGCAAGGCGTTGGCCCCTAGAGGAGATTCAGCTCACGTATCTGGAGTACTATTACAGATACCAAGTCTTCTCCGCATTGTTCAAAGAGTTTTCGAGTTTGGGAAAGACCAACCGCAGGGCAGCCCTAAGGGGTGCGCCGATGGTCTTAAAAGCTCTTCGGCATGGAATCTTGCGCAGTCTGCGATAGGGGGAGGCGCCATTGAAAGTTCTCGTGACAGGTGGAATCGGCTTTATTGGTAGCAATTTATCAAGGCGGCTCCTGGCTGACGGCCACGATGTACTCGCTCTCGATAGCGTTCGTCGGGAGGGCGTGCGGCAAAATCTCCATTGGCTCCGATCTTTGGGGGGAAGCCATTTTCAGTTTATTGAAGGTGACGTCCGCGATTTCGACACGGTGCGTAAAGCGATGCGGGACGTCTCAACCGTTTTCCACTTGGCCGCCCAAGTAGCAGTGACGACTTCGCTGACCGATCCCCGGGATGACTTCACGACCAACGCGCTGGGAACTTTCAACGTGCTTGAAGCTGCCCGGCAGCTCAAGCCTTTGCCTACCGTGCTCTACACGTCCACGAACAAGGTATACGGCGAAATCGAACATGTGCGCGTAGGTGAGCGAGAAACGCGGTACGTATTCGAGGATCTTCCCCATGGAGTATCGGAAGCTTGCCCGCTCGACTTCTATTCTCCTTACGGATGTTCCAAGGGAGCGGCCGACCAATATGTGCGAGACTTCCACCGCATCTATGGTTTGCCCACCGTCGTGTTCCGGATGTCCTGCATTTACGGTCCAAGGCAGTTCGGCAACGAAGACCAGGGTTGGGTGGCACATTTCGCGCTGTCTACCATGAGAGGGGGACGCCTAACGATTTACGGGAACGGCAAGCAGGTCCGTGACATTTTGTATGTAGACGATCTTGTTAACCTCATGTTGATGGCGGTCCAGAACGTCAACCGTACTGCAGGCCAGGTTTACAACGTCGGCGGAGGGCCAGAAAATACCATTTCCGTGTGGACGGAGTTTCGTGAGTTGCTGGCAGCGAAATTCGGCCGGGTGCCTTCGGTTAGCTTCGATCAAACCCGCTTGGGCGATCAGAAGGTATATATCAGCGATATTCGAAGGCTGCGTGAGCAGCTCAATTGGACTCCGAAGGTCGGCGTCGAAGAAGGAGTGCGCCGCTTAATCGAGGAGTGGTGCGTTGAACTGGTCGCGGCCGCGGCAGGGTAGGCGCCCGATCGGAGCTGGGCCCGTCACGGCTGTCAGAAAATCATGATGATTGAAAAATCTGAAAACACGCCTCAGATTGCCGCAATGGATTGCGCTCCATCCGTTGGGGTGGTACTCCCTAGCACTGCTCTCCCATTGCGAGAACTCTCTTACCGAATTGCTCCTCCCCAAGGCTTTCTGGATCTGAATCTCCGCGAAGTTTGGAATTATAAGGGGTTGCTTTATTTTCTTGTTTGGCGAGACATCAAAATTCGCTACAAGCAGACCGCCATCGGAGCCGCGTGGGCGATTATTCAGCCTTTGATGACAATGGTAATCTTCAGTCTTTTCTTTGGAAAACTTGCGCGGATGCCTTCGGAAGGCCTTCCGTATCCGATTTTTTATTACGCGGCCCTGCTCCCTTGGACCTATTTTTCGGGGGCTTTGCAAAACGCAACCAACACCATAGTCGAGAACCAGAGAGTGGTCACAAAAGTCTATTTCCCCCGCTTGGTCCTACCTCTTTCTGCGGTCCTCTCTGGTCTGTTGGATCTCGGTATTTCCTTTACGATCTTCATCGTCCTGATGCTCTATTATCGTATTCATTTTGCGTGGGCTATTCTGCTGCTACCAGGTTTCCTTCTGTTGGCTGTGGCTACGGCTTTGGGTGTCGGCCTGTGGCTTTCCGCACTAAACGCAATTTATCGTGACGTTCGTTATGTCATGCCTTTTCTGGTTCAGCTTTGGCTGTTTGGTTCGCCTGTAGCATATCCAAGCAGCCTAGTTCCGGAGCGCTGGCGGTGGCTGTACGGTTTGAATCCGATGACTGGAGTCATTGAGGGCTTCAGATGGGCTCTGACCGGCCATGGGAAACCGCCCGGCAGTTTGTTGCTCGCATCCATTGGAATTGTCGCCGTCATTTTGTGTGCGGGACTCGTGTACTTCCAAAGAATGGAGACAACGATCGCCGATGTTGTGTGAACGATGAGTACCCTTGCCATTTGCGCCGAAGGCCTAGGCAAACAATATCACGTCGGCGAGCGTGAACGGTATCTCGCCTTGCGTGACGTTCTCATGAGGGCAGTGCGGTCGCCACTGAACCTTTTTCGGCCGGCCAAATTCGAGCTCATGTGGGCCCTCAAAGATGTCTCTCTTCAAGTGCAACACGGGGAAGTGATTGGCATCATCGGCCGCAACGGCTCAGGAAAAACGACGCTCCTCAAAATTCTCTCCCGTATCACGCGTCCGACAACTGGCAGCGCCGAAATTTATGGCAGTATGAGAACCCTGCTCGAGGTAGGAACTGGTTTCCATCCAGAACTGACTGGCCGGGAGAACATGTACCTGAGTGGTGCAATCCTAGGCATGAGCAGGCAAGAGATTGAAAGAAAATTTGACACCATTATTGCATTCTCCGGAGTGGAACGCTTCATCGATACCCAATTGAAACATTTCAGCACGGGGATGCAAATGCGCCTCGCCTTCGCTGTGGCTGCTCACCTTGAACCGGACATCTTGTTGGTGGATGAAGTGCTTGCCGTCGGCGATCTAGAATTTCAAAAAAAATGTCTCGGGAAAATGGAAGAGGTGTCCGGGAGTGGCCGCACGATTCTTTTTGTGAGTCATCAAATGAACCAGATCCGGCGTCTTTGCAAGCGCGTTCTTTGGCTCGAAGGCGGCGAAATTTACAGGAGCGGCCCCACGGCCGCAGTCCTTGGAGAATATGAAGCTGCGCTCAGCTCCGGACAGCGGAACCAGAATCAGCGATCTACAGGAACCCAAACCAGAGCGAGATTTGTCCGCTGGCAGATTGATGGCAAGGAATCGGGCTCGTCGAATTTCCTCACGACCATGGGCTCCGTGACCATACACTTTCAAGTGGAGGTTTTTGCCTCGATCCAAGACGGCCACCACGGCATCGCGCTTTACAATGGCGAGAGGCAACTGATGTGGGCCTGGGCGAAGGAGAGCGTCCACCTTGAGCCGGGCGTGCACGAGTTTTGCTATACGTTCCCGTCATTACCGCTCCGGCCAGGCCCTTATTCATGGCAGGTAAGCTTGTGGGAAAACGGGAAGGTTCTGGACATGTGGGATTGCGTGCCGGATATGATCATCGCCACCGAAGGACATCAGCACCCCCAGGATGCATGGAATGGTATTTTGAATGTACCGTGTCACTTCGAAGCACGTGGGGGACAATAGAGATGGGCGGAAATTTTGTTTTTGACCAGCCTCACTACGATGCGCTGAACACTGCGCGAGAGACCATCATTGCTCAGCTACTCAAATCCCTGAAGAGTGACGTTGATCTGCGCACTGCCGTAGATATTGGTTGCGGTCTGGGTCATTTTTCCGTTTTTCTTACGGCTATGGGTTTCACAGTACTGGGACTAGATGGTCGCCAGGAAAATGTGAACGAAGCTAGTCGCCGCGCCCCAGATCTAGAGTTCCGTCTTGTGAATGCTGAGGATATCGGGATTCAGTCTCTTGGAAAATTCGACGTTGTTCTTTGTCTTGGACTCTTGTATCACCTCGAAAATCCCTTCGCAGCCGTCCGCAATCTCTTCGCGATGACCGGTAAAGTTGCCATCCTTGAAGGGATGTGCGTGCCCGGGGATGAGCCGATCTTTGCCGTTCGAGAAGAATCGCCCTGGGAGGACCAGGGGCTGCGCCACATTGCTCTATATCCATCTGAAAACGGCCTCATAAAGCTGCTCTATCGCTCAGGGTTTTCGCACGTGTATCGTCTAAGGACGAGGCCAGCGCTCCGCGAGTATGGAAACACTGCGGCTCGCAAGCAAGTTCGGACCATGCTGGTCGCGGCACCCGCCGAGCTTTCCGTTGAGATGCTGGTCCTTGCTGGCGAACCGCCCACAGATCCGGATCCCTGGACGATCCGTCGCGGTCCCGTCGCTCTGATTCGTCGAACAGTCAGGCCTCTAGTTCGCTTTTGGCGGTCCTCAAGAAAACAAATGGGACTTGGGCAAGGATCTGGCACTGGGAATTGAACGCGTAAATGCGCTTCAAAGGATATCACTTGGCAAACAACGTCTGGATCAGTTTGGAACAGCCGAATACTTAGCATGAGGAATACGTGCTTACATTTTTCTCAACTCCAAAGCCTTTTATTGGCCACAGCAATGTCATTCAGCGGAATGCCCTGAAGAGCTGGACTCTTCTTCACCCCGAAGTGGAAGTAATCCTCTTTGGCGACGAGGAAGGCGCCGCAGAAGCGTCCCGGGACATCGGCATCCGCCACGAGCCTCAAGTTCGCAGGAATGAGAACGGCACCAAATACCTGAATTACTTATTCGACCGGGCTTACGATATGTCCCGCCACGAATTACTCTGCTATGTCAATTGCGATATTATGTTGACGGGCGATTTCCTTGAAGGACTCAAGCTGGTGTCGAAGGCCCACAGTCAGTTTCTGATGATCGGCCGGCGCTGGGATACGGACATCACTGAACCGTGGGACTTCGGCCAACCTGATTGGGCCCAGCGGTTGCGGTCCTTGGCCTTGCAGAAAGGCAAACAGAACGGCCCGAGTTGGGTGGACTATTTTTGCTTTTCTCGTGATCTCTATTATCGGAAGATGCCGCACTTTTTGATAGGACGTCACGGTTGGGACCCCTGGCTAACCTGGCACGCACGTCAGAGTAAGGCACATCTCATTGACGCGAGCCGAATGGTTGTCCCGGTACACCAAAACCACGATTACACTTATCTGGGAGAAGGCCCCACAGCTGAGCGAAGTAACGCAGAGGCTAGTTATAACTGGAGTCTGGGTGGCACCAAGGCGTGGCACCACTATGGTGTAGACGCTGCGACAGGATTGCTTTTCGAAGGAGGCCTGCGCACGAATCACTTGTCATGGCTTGGGCCGGTCAAAACGCAAGCGATGTCTTATCCCCGCCAGGCGTGGTGGGCGTGCCTACGAGTTACTCGACCGATTCGTCATCGGCTCGGCTTTCGAAGCGCCACCTTGAAATCATGAAACAGGAAGAACAGCGCAAGTTGTCCATGAGCAAGTCATTGCAAGCGGCTGTGCGCGATTCCGTGTTGCGGGCCTTTGTCCTCCAGCCTCTCGCCGTAAGGCGGTGGCTCATGTCTCATTTTCAACGGCCACTGCTCAAGTTGCTATTCAGCCTAAATTCAGAGGAAATCACGCTCTCGCCCGTTGGTCTCCCGCCACATCGATTTCGGATGTGGCTTAACTGGCAGGGCAGTCTGGACTATGCTTTGGCTCTTTACGAACCGCGAGCTATGCAAGGTATCCGCCGGCTGGTGAATGCAGGTGATTGCTGTATAGACGTGGGAGCCAACCTCGGCTATTACACAATCTCCCTGGCGAACTGGGTTGGCCCGCGCGGGCTCGTTGTGGCATTCGAGCCCTTTCCAGGCAACTTTGCGATTCTGAAGAAGAACGTTCATTTGAACGGACTTCATAACGTGACACTGGAACCTGCGGCTCTCTCGAACCGCAGCGGTTCGGTCCAGTTGATATGCGGAGTAGAGGACCAGTTCAGTCCGACACCATCCGTTGGGGGCTACGCAGTGGAACAGGACCGAGTGTCTGTCAACGTCCCAAGCCGTCGGCTAGATGACTACGCTGCAGGTATGGGGAAAACGCCTAACCTCATCAAGATCGATGTTGAGGGCGCAGAATTAGCTGTGCTTGAAGGTGCTCGTCACACGCTCGCAGCGGCCCGGCCAATTCTCTTAGTCGAAATCCATGGTTGGGGCACAAACGAAAGCGAGAAGGTTCTTCAAGTTCTGTCGGAGTTCGATTACGACACCCATGTTGTGGAAAAAAAAGGGCGTGAGAGAGTTGTGCTCTGCACTTCAAGGCAGCCTACGCCGTCAACCGCCCTCTCACCAAAAGAAACCCGTTCCCGTGTCGCAGAACTCTGAGATCCTGTCGATGTGTGGGAATTCTCGACGATGGATTGCCTTGCTCGGGCGCCGCGACGAACCCACGGACGGCGTGGCTGACTATTGCACACATCTCGGTGCCGCCCTTGGCATGCGCGGCTATGAGCTCGAAATTGTTCGCGTGCATTGGCCGGAACGAGGCTGGGGCATTGCGCTTGCGGAATTGCGCCGTCGGGCTAAAAATTGGAGCGGCTGCTGGGTACTACTGCAATACACCGCGCTGGGATGGTCACGGCGGGCATTTCCGCTACGCTTTTTTCGCGTGCTAAAGGTGCTGCGCCACAATGACGCGCGTTGTGTCGTCATTTTTCACGATGCGTTGCCTTATGGAGGCTCGCGCCTAATCGACCGCTTGCGGCGCGCCTGCCAACTTTGGGTGATGCGTGCCGCATATCGGCGTACCGATCGTTCAGTCCTGCCTGTCCCGCTCGATCAGGTGACATGGCTTCCCCCAAGACCGACGAAGGCAGCGTTTATTCCCATAGGAGCAAATCTTCCCCCGGTAATGGTTGATACCAGAATAGTCCCTGCAAGCGATGGCGCGAAGACGGTGGCAGTTTACGGAGTCACCGGCGAGCCGGCGACGTTGGCGGAGGTACGTGACATTAGCCATGTTCTAAAGCTCACGAGGGCCCGGATTAAAAATCTTCGTCTCGTTGTATTTGGCCGCGGATCCGGCGAAGCTGAGTTGGCGCTTCGCCATGAACTGGAGGGCAGTGGGATCGAGACTCTGGTGTTAGGGTTACTTCCTTCCGAAGGCATCGCCTGGGAACTTACGCACGCGGATGCGCTCTTATTTGTCCGAGGAGGTGTGTCAAGCCGCCGCGGAAGCGCGCTGGCGGGCGTTGCCTGCGGCCTTCCAATTGTGGGCTACAGATCAGAAGAGACGGCATTTCCCGTCACGGAAGCTGGTGTTGTGCTAGTGGCCCTCCGAGACCGTGTTGCACTGGCCCAGTCGCTCATCCGTGTTCTTGCTGATGACGATTGGCGACAGGAATTGCGGGCGCGAAGCTGCTCCGCACAGAGGCAGTATTTTTCGTGGGAAGTTATCCTCGGTGCGTTTCTCGAGTTGTTGGGGCGGCGTGCGGACCAATGAAACGAGACAGAGATCGTGTGTTGCTCGTCTGCACTCATCCAGTGCAGTACTTTGCGCCAATCCTTCGGCGAATGGCTTTGCACTCCAGGCTTGATATTCAGGTGGCCTATTGCAGTCTGCAAGGCGATCAGCCGGGTATGGACCCAGAGTTCGGGATCGCTTTCGCATGGGATGTGCCGCTGCTAGAAGGCTACCCGTGGATTCAGGTTCCGAACCGCTCGTGGCACGGGGGCGTTGGCCGCTTCTGGGGCCTATTCAATCCGGGCCTGTGGGGTTTGATTCGCGGAGGCGGGCACGATGCCGTGATTCTCTTGACTGGCTACCGCTATGCAAGCTTCTGGGTTGCGCTGGCAGCGGCGAAAATCCACGGCAAGGCCGTGCTTTTTGGCACGGACGCCTCCGAACTTCATGCGCGAGACAGACGCGGATGGAAATCAGTGGTGAAACGATGGTTCTGGCCAGCGCTGTTTCGGATGGCGGACATAATCATTGTGCCATCGACTCGCGGCGTTGAGCTGATGCGGTCATTAGGCCTTCCGTCTGATCGCATTGTCTTAACACCCTACGTGGTGGACAATGACTGGTGGAGCGACCGGGCCGCGACAGTCGAGCGCACTTCGGTGCGCCGCGCGTGGGGGGTGCCTGAAGACGCTCCGGTAGTGCTGTTTTGCGCGAAGCTACAGTCTTGGAAACGGCCGCTAGACTTGCTGCGTGGATTTGCAGCATCCAACGTCCGCGGGGCTCACCTAGTCTTTGCAGGAGAGGGCCCGATGCGCCTGGAGCTGGAAGCTGAAGCACGTTTACTAGGCCTAAATGGGCGCGTGCATTTCATCGGTTTTGCGAATCAGACCCAGCTCCCGGGAATATACCGAGCCTCAGACTTGATGGTCTTACCGTCGGAGTACGAGCCGTTTGGAGTCGTAGTGAATGAGGCGATGTTATGCGGCTGTCCAGTCGTCGTGAGTGACCGTGTAGGGGCGGGCTACGACCTGATTACGCCGGGCCAGGACGGGTTTGTGTTTCCCTTTGGTAACGTCGAATCGCTGGCGGCAATTCTAAGACAAGCGCTCATAGCACCCGATCATTTGCGCGTGCTAGGTGATTGTGCACGGAGGCGGATGCAGTCTTGGACCCCGTCCGATAACATAAATGCTGTAGCCCGAGCGGTGGCGCTGGCGCGCGAGCGGAAAGGAGATTTGACCAGTTGAATCTATGAAATGGCTCTTCCTCAATGCGAGGCAGCGTATGCGGCACATCGTCGCAAACCCAGGCTATGCTGTCAATGCAGCGTTACGTGAGCTCACGTGGGCGGATGAGCGGTTCCTTGCCCAGATTACCGGTGAACGCGTATCGCGGATTCGCCAGTTTATTGACGAGCCTGCATGCACACCAGAGTTTCTGCATCACGTCTCCGATTGCGAGAAAACCTTCCGAACGACCAGCATTGAAAGTGCGGATCTGTACGCCAAAAAGGTTTTGATTCAGTACGCGGTTGTGCGGGCACTGCGGCCCGAAACCATCGTCGAAACGGGTGTGGCTAATGGCGTTTCATCAGCGCACGTGCTGCTTGCCCTCCATAAGAACTGTCGGGGTACTCTACACTCCGTCGAGATTGGCGACTCTACGTACCTACCTGCGGGCCGCGAACCTGGATGGGTTGTGCCGGATTGGCTTCGGGCGCCCTGGAAATTCCACTTCGGAGATGCCAGTGAGGTTCTTCCTCCCCTGTTACGCGAACTGGGTTCGATCGATTTGTTTATTCATGACAGCTTGCATACCTACGAGCACATGAAGTTCGAGCTTGAATCGGCTTTTCCTTTCGTTCGGGCAAAAGGTTTGCTGCTTGCAGACGACGCATTGTGGAATGAAGCTTTTTGGGATTTCGCTCGCGCCGTGAAGTCGCCAAAGGCGCAAATCCTTCATGGGGTCGGCGTTTTACGCAAAGAGAAACAGTGCGAATCTTGATCTACGCGCAAGCAGGTCTTTACCCCTCAGTTGGGTTGTGAGGGCACTGCTACGGCCCGTTGATCCAAAGGCGCCCGCATTCGAAAGCAAAAGGTTAGGATATACTTGGCACAGCATTAGCTCATTATCTTCAACTTATTTAAGTACTTGGCGTGGCTTCAATGAGTTGACGGAGGGATGGCGCGACTATGGCGTTGGACTTTGCTGTTAAGCACGAACGTAACACGCTATCTGAAAAGATTGCTTTCGGAATACGCGAAACGATCCTTGGTCTATTCTCAGCGAACCTTGCAACGCTCGCGGTACTAGTCACAAGAGGTCCGCGCACTGCAGCGCAGCTGGCCTCGCATAATTACAAGCTCTACAGCGGGTTCGGGCTGCACGAGCGATCCATAAGAAATGCCCCGTGGCGTACCAATTGCACGCTGCCAAGTGTTCCCCCAGAGGAAATATTCGAGGCGATAGACTTCTCTCATGGGCCGGAATTATTGTTTCCCGCTTGGAGCGATCTCGGCATAACGACGTTTGAGCTGTCCATCCTATGCAAGCTTGTGCAAGGTTCCAAACCCGCGCGAGTAATTGAGTTCGGGACCGCTCACGGAAGAACCGCGGCTAACCTCGCTGCGTACCTGCCCCAGTCTGGCGAGCTTATAACTGTTGACTTGCCCTGCGGTGAACGATTCCTCTACATTGGGCAGCCTGGCAGCGAGCGAATCAAGCAGATAGAGTGTGACCTCACAAAATTTGACTGGTTACCATACAAGGACTCCGCACAAATCGTTTTCTGCGATGCCTGCGACATGCCGGAACCGTTCGCCAAGGAAACCGCGCTGGCCTTCGATCTGGTCACGAATGACGGAATTATCCTCTGGCATGACTACGGTTTTAACCGTTACCGAACTTGGGCTTTAAACAGGCTCGGCGGGCAGCTCCCATTGTGCAACATCGAGGGTACAAACTTCGCTTGCCTAAAAGCGACGGCGCAGGCCAAAATTGCCGCAAAAAAGTTCTATGCGGCGGTTCAAGCCAGCTGAGCGTTTGAGGTAACCAAAGGAAGGCGCAATCCTTAAGGGTACAGGCGTTAATGCGCAAGGAGAAGTAGTGCGAATCCTGATCTACACGCACGCCTTCATGCCTCAAATAGGAGGCGCGGAGACCATCGTCTTGTCGCTCGCGCGGCGTTTGGCAGGGCGGCACTCGGATGGGACGGCGAAGCGCCCAGAAACGACCTTGGTAACCACGACACCCGCCGGTGACATGGACGATGCCGCATTGGGCTTCCGTGTCGTGCGCCAGCCGGGAATCGGAAAGTTGCTGAAACTTTTCAAGGAGGCAGAAGTCATTCATCTGGCCGGTCCGACCCTTTTGCCACTCTTCCTCGGCTGGTTGATGCGAAAGCGTGTCGTGGTCGAGCATCACGGGTTTCAGGCGGTCTGCCCCAATGGACAGTTTTTTTACGAGCCGGACCGGTGTCTCTGTTCCGGCCATTTCATGGCAGCTCGCCATTTAGAATGCCTGCGATGTAACGTGAAGAGCGGTAGAATAGCCACCTTTAAGATGTGGCTTTTTACGTTTCCGCGACGTCGTCTGTGCGGAATGATTACTGCGAATGTAACTCCGACAGCCTGGCTTTCGAACGTGTTGCAACTGCCGAGGACGACGCCAATTCACCACGGCCTGACTCTTGCCGCGACTAGTCAACCTTCAGAAGATCTTGTCAAACCAGCGACCTTCGTTTTTCTCGGCCGGCTCGTTGGAACGAAGGGGGTCGACATTCTCATCGGCGCCGCTGATAAGCTGAAGCAACAGGGATTCGAGTTTCGCATTAGGATCATCGGCGATGGTCCGGACCGTGGGATGCTCGAGCAGAAAGCAGCCATGGGAGGGCTAGGCGGATGCATAGAGTTTCTCGGTTATCTGCCGGACGACCAGGTTCAAGAGGCGATCGGAGGCGCTGTCGCGGTGGTGATGCCTTCTCTCGCGGGTGAGGTTTTCGGTCTAGTTGCCGT
>Ga0207007_1055_pt1 | contig 21451 bp, 19 predicted proteins | sample Alteio_BWMinCont_85_FD_153487 | JGI IMG/M metagenome (GOLD analysis project Ga0207007, IMG submission 153487) | Enriched cells from forest soil in Barre Woods Harvard Forest LTER site, Petersham, Massachusetts, United States -... | ecosystem: Environmental > Terrestrial > Soil > Temperate forest >...
GTACACCTTGCAGGGCGACAATCTGGAAGATCTGGATAAATGGGCGCCCAAGGTGTTACACGCGCTGCAGGCTGTGCCGCAACTTGCCGATGTGAATACAACACAACAGGATAAAGGATTGCAGGCATCATTGACCATCGACAAGGAAACTGCATTGCGCTTGGGATTAACCCAGCAGGAAATCGACAACACCTTGTACGATGCATTTGGTCAACGTCAGGTATCGATTATTTACGAAGCGCGCAATCAATACCACGTGGTGATGGAGCTCGCCCCCGAGTTTTGGCAGCGCCCTGAAACACTGAACAATATTTTCGTCAGTTCGGCCAGTGGCGCATTGGTACCGTTGTCGGCATTTTCCCATTTCGACACCAAAACCACTACGCTGGTAGTCAACCATCAGGGCCAGTTCCCGGCCACCACGATCTCGTTCAATCTGGCGCCGAATGTGGTGTTAAGTGACGCGGTGATTGCGATTGACAATGCTACTGCCAAGATAGGTTTGCCAACCACGATACAGGGCAGCTTCCAGGGCACAGCCAAGACTTTCCAGGACTCGCTGAAATCAATGCCGTTCCTGATTCTGGCTTCGCTGCTCACCATCTATATCGTGCTTGGCGTGCTGTATGAAAGTCTGGTACATCCGATCACGATTTTGTCCACGTTGCCGTCAGCCGGTGTGGGCGCCTTGCTGGCCTTGCTGCTGGTAAAAATGGAATTGAGCATGATGGCGTTTATCGGCATTATTCTGTTGATCGGTATCGTCAAAAAGAATGCCATCATGATGATCGACTTCGCGCTGGTCGCGCAGCGCACCAAAAATCTGACCGCATTCGATGCGATCAAGCAGGCCTGTATGCAGCGTTTCCGCCCGATCATGATGACGACCATGGCAGCGCTGCTGGGCGCAGTGCCGTTGGCGCTCGGCACCGGTACCGGCTCTGAACTGCGTCAGCCGCTGGGGGTCACGATTATCGGCGGCCTTATATTCAGCCAGATGCTGACCCTGTTTACCACACCGGTAGTTTATTTATATATGGATTGGTTCCACGTCGTCGGACAACGCATCAAGGCGCGCAGAAAAACCCGCGCTCCCGCTCCGCATGTGATTACGCCACCACAGCCTAACTAATCTGATACGCCGAACTAATTTGAAGGAAGTAAAACCATGATGTCGAAAAAATCTTATTTGGCAAACGCGCTGGCAAGCTCATTGGCATTGGCGGCAATCGCAGGAATTGGCGCATTGGCAGGATGCGCAGTCGGCCCCGATTACGTCAGACCGACCACCATAGCCGCAGCAGACATGCCGCAAAGTTTTAAAGAAAGCTGGAAAACTGCGCAGCCGCAGGATCAGGCCATGCCGGCACAGTGGTGGACTTTGTTTAACGATGCGAATCTGAATGCATTAATCGAACAGGTCGCCACGTCCAATTTATCGTTGGCGCAGGCCGAAGCCCAATATCGCTCAGCGCTGGCACTAGTTGACAATGCCAAGGCCGCCTATTTCCCCACCCTGACCGGTGACTTAAGCAGAACGCGCAGCCGATCCTCGTCTGCCGTTACCGGACTCAATCCCACCAATACCGTCAACGACGTGGGCGTTACTGCCACCTGGGAACCCGATCTGTGGGGCGGTGTCAGACGTGCCGTTGAAGTGCAGGACAATACTGCCCTGTCCAGTTATGCCAACGTGCAGGCGATTCGTTTAAGTATGCAATCGCAACTGGCGCAGAATTATTTTCAGTTACGCGTTTTAGACGCGCAAAAGGAATTGCTGGATCGTACCGTTGAAGAATACAAGCGCTCTCTGGTGCTGACTCAAAATCAGTATAAGTCCGGCATCGTCGCAACCGACAGCGTACTGCTGGCGGAAACGCAGCTGAAAAGCACCGAAGCACAAGCTATCGACGTGGGCGTATTGCGTGCGCAGTATGAGCATGCCATCGCCACATTAATCGGCAAACCGGCCAGTTCGTTCTCCATCGCCGCCGTCCCGCTTGGCGCAGCTGCGTATATGCCGGAAATGCCTGACGTGCCGGTCGCAGTGCCATCGGCATTGTTGGAGCGTCGCCCGGATGTCGCGGCGGCAGAACGGTCGGTCGCCGCAGCCAATGCGCAAATCGGCGTGACCAAGGCGGCCTTTTTTCCGAATCTGACTCTGGGCGCATCTGGCGGATACGAGAGCAGTACGTTGGCAAACTGGCTGACTTTACCTAACCGCGTCTGGTCGGTTGGTCCATCGCTCGCGGCGACCTTATTTGATGGTGGTGCACATAGTGCGCAGCACACGCAGGCCATCGCTGCGTATGACGCCAGTGTGGCCAGCTACCGATTGACGGTGCTGACCGCATTTCAAAACGTCGAAGACAATCTGGCCTCGCTGCGGATTTTAAAACAGGAATACGCCGTGCAAAACGCAGCCTCGATTGCGGCACGCAAGGCATTGGACGTCACCATGAATCAATATAAGGCCGGTACCGTCAACTATCTGAATGTGGTGACTGCGCAAACTACCGCGTTGACAAATGAGCGTGCGGAATTGACAATCACCAATTCGCGCCTGGTCGCTACCGTACAACTGATCGCCGCTTTGGGCGGTGGCTGGCATGGTTTGGATCAGGACAAACAGGTCGCCAATAAATAATCACCATGAAAAAAAACAACCGGCTTTACGCCATCGCTGCATTAATTTTAGCTTGCGCAGCTACAGCTAACGCCCAGCAGGAAAGTACAACAACCGCAGAACCTTCGCCACAAGCTGAATCGACACCCGTCGCTGTTCCGGCGTCAACTCCGGATACTGCTACAACTGCTGATCAAGCTCCAGTTCCAACTGCTGCTCAACCACCTGCGCCACAAGTCACCATCACCGATATCAAACTCGGCACCGGCGCAGAGGCAGCGGACGGAGTAAAAATCGCCGTGCATTACACCGGCTGGCTGTTTGACGCCAAGACGCGCAATAACCACGGCAAAAAATTTGACAGCTCATATGACAGAGGGTCGCCTATCACGCTCCGTCTTGGTGAACATCGTGTCATCAAGGGCTGGGAACAGGGCCTGCTGGGCATGAAGGTCGGCGGCAAGCGTACCCTGATTATCCCCAGCGAACTGGCTTACGGCGCCCGTGGCGCACCTGGTGCAATTCCACCGAATGCGACCCTGGTGTTTGACGTGAATCTGGTCGCGGTGTATCCATGATGAATTCCACCATGCAGATCATTGCGGTCCTGATCACCGCAGTGACCTTGTGCGCCTGCGACCGTCAGGACAGCCCGGTCAGTATTCCGGCGCAAACTCCCGTTACGCAATTAAGCGTGCAGGATATCCAAATCGGCAAGGGAGCGGAAGCCGTCGCGGGCAGCCATGTCACCGTACATTACACAGGCTGGCTATACGATTCGAATGCCGCGTCGAGTGCAGGCCGGTTTCACGGCAAGCAGTTCGACAGCTCCAGAGGCGATGACAACAATCCAGCGCAGCCATTCCGTTTTGTGCTGGGTGCGAATCAGGTTATTCCCGGCTGGGATAAAGGTGTTCTGGGCATGAAGGTCGGCGGCAAACGCGTGCTGATCGTCCCCAGTGATCTGGCTTATGGTAAAAACGGTGCCGGACACGGTCTGATTCCAAGGAATGCCCCGTTGATTTTTGAGATTGAGTTATTGGCGGTGAAGTAAATAATTGCCTGATTTTTTTCCGCTGTCCGGACCTAGTTCTACCGCGAAAACAGCCGATGCTACTTCATATCGTGATTTATATTTAGTTATACATGGCCTGTATAATTATACAAAGTTATACAATCCTTTGATAATTTTGTATAACCGAACACCAGCCGATTTTATTTCTTCGTCAGCACCAGCTCAGAGCTATCCCCCATCAAATAGCGTGCTCCACTGCCGCACTTGGCCGCAAGATCATTCGGGTTATATAAAGCACAGGATTTTAGTGATAGGCAACCACAACCTACGCAGGAAGTGAGCTGGTCGCGCAGTTGAGTCAGCGTGTCGATACGCTGCTGCAGCATTGGTTGCCAGCTGCGCGACAAGCGTTCCCAATCCTGCCTGGTCGGCGTACGTTTCTCAGGTAAGGTTGCCAGCGCCTGATGTATTTCATCCAGACTCAATCCGACCGTTTGCGCGATTCGAATAAACGAGACACGGCGCAAAATATCGCGGGTATACATTCTGCGTTTGCTGCTTTGTTCCGCTGAACGTATGCTTTGAATCAAACCACGCTCCTCGTAAAACCGCAATGCGCTGCTTGTTACGCCTGCACGTTGTGCCAATTCGCCAATACTGATTAAGGTTGCCATAAAAGTGATAAATTCCGCTTGACTTCAAGTTAACTTGAACTTGTATTGTAGCGGCATTATCCGCAAAGCGAAAGCTCATCATGCCCAATACCACATCCACCCTGTTTGAACTCCTGGACACGCAATCGTCGAATTTATTTGACGAATACGGATTTGCGGTGCACTGCCCCATGGTGTTGATTGCATTGAGCAAGATGGGCGCATCCAATCAGCAGTTGCGTGACTATTATTCAAGCTGGAAAATGGAAAACCCGTCGCTCGGCAAACTCAGTCGTCAGCCACACAGCGGCAGTGAGATCAACATCGATAACTGGCAATACGCGCTACATCAGGTTAACCAGTTCGGTCAGCTGCAGAATTTTTTTCAGGGATGGATAAAACAATCGACGGCGGATGTTGTGATGTTCAACGTATTGAGCCGCATCCCCATTGCGCCCGCCAGCGTGGCGTTTCATGGCCTGATTCGACTCGCGTATGGACTGGAGGCAGATCACAGCGGTGAAATCGCTGCCGGATTGGCGGCCTTGGTGGTATCCAATTTTGCTATCGAGCTAAATCAATCAGCCGATCGGCCGCAAGCTGAGTCGGTCGCGCAAGGATTGACTCATCTGTCCAACAGCCTGCCCAATTTCGAAACGCCCGCCGTCAATATCACAGCAAGAATACGCGCAGTGATTGCCGATACCCGATATGCCGGGAACTTGCCATTCATGCCGGCCAACGCATTCGACCAGATGGCAGGTTGTGCAATTGCGCTCTACCGTCAAACCAGCAATTTTACAGCGCTGCATATGGTGACGGCACTGCATGCGGCACGCGTCATCTTTGCCCGCCTTCCCAAAGAAACAGTCGCGCAATTTCTGCCGGCGCTGTGGACTGCGTATTGCGCGGCCTACGTCTCTATCGGCGCACCATCGATAAACGCGATTATCGGGGAGCCCGGCACCCAATTACCGTGGGAGCAGTTATTCGCGCGGGCCTGCAACAGCACGCAAGATCATTTGATCAAGATGATTTACAGCTGTCGGCAGGAATATCTGTGCACTGATAGCCCCAACCTGCAACGGTTATATCTCGCCAGTGCGAATGCCATTTTAGCAAGCTAATTTGTTGCCACGACACGAGTAGATTACTATGGCGGCTTTGCCTTCGTCTGCGATCTTACGCGCCATGCCCTTTGCTCCATTAAATCTTCATCCCGCTTTATTGCGCGCCCTGACCGAGCGCGGCTACAGCGCGCCGACCGCCATCCAGACTTTGGCCGTGCCGGTTATTTTAGCGGGCAAGGATATAGTCGCCAGTGCGCAAACCGGTTCCGGCAAAACGTCCGCTTTCTGTCTGCCGCTGTTGCAGCTATGGAGCGCAGAACGGCTCACCAAACCGCGTAAAGTACACAGCCTGATTCTGGTGCCGACCCGGGAGCTGGCAACGCAGGTGGGCGACACCTTGCTCAGCCTGGCTAACTATCTGCCCAAACCGATCAAAATCGCGGTAGCGTTTGGCGGCGTCTCGATAAATCCGCAAATGCTGCATTTGCGTGGTGGCGCTGATATTGTGGTTGCCACACCGGGACGCCTGCTCGATTTGATCAGACACAATGCCGTTACTATCGCCCACATCAAAGCACTGGTATTGGACGAAGCTGATCGTTTACTGGAACTCGGCTTTGCCGATGAACTGGCGCAGATACTGGCGCTGCTGCCGGTGCACCGTCAGAACATTTTATTTTCAGCGACTTTCCCGGAGCAGGTAACGCTGTTGTCCGAGCACGTTTTACGTGATCCGGTACGCCTTGAAGTAGCACACACGACTATCAGCAAACCCAATATCGTCCAGCGCGCGATTGCGGTCGATATGCAAAAACGCAATGATCTGTTGCGCCACCTGATCGCCAGCAACCAATGGGACAGATTATTAATATTTACCAGCAGTCGCTATAGCACCGAATTGGTCGCCATGAAGCTGCGCAAATCGAATATTCTGGCCGAACCCTTTCACGGTGAACTGGGTCAGGGCAAACGCAATCAGGTGCTGTCCGATTTCAAAACCAGTCGCATCAAAGTGATGGTCGCGACAGACCTTGCTGCGCGCGGTATCGACATACCCAATCTGCCGGTCGTGATCAATTACGATCCGCCCCGCTCCAGCGATGACTACACGCACCGCATCGGTCGCACCGGTCGGGCCGGAGCTATGGGCATGGCAATCAGCTTTGTCTGTGCCAGCAATGAATTACATTTTCGCTTTATCGAAAAATCCCAGCACATACAGCTTGAGCGCGAACGCATACCGGGATTTGAACCACTGTTCACGGATGTTTCTGTCCCGGTTGACGAAAAGGGCACCGGAGGAGTGAAAGGGAGACGACCAAGCAAGAAAGATAAATTGCGTGCATTGACGTTGACGCAGACAAATAACAAATCAGATTAATTTGAACACATCCATATAACCTGTACTACCCCGTCGTTACCGCCTACAACCGCGGAAATGACGGGAAATTAAAACTATAATTTTTTTATGAATTTACACGCACTGCTGTTAGTCCTGGTCACCCTGGTCTGGGGCACCACATTCCCGTTATTAAAAAGCGCTGCACAACATCTATCCGGATTGGAAATATCTGTCATCCGTTTTTTTGTGGCAGCCATATGCATGTCGCCATTTGCACTTAAACTGAATCGCAGCACCTGGCGCGACGGAGCAATACTGGGCAGCGTGGGATTGATCTCTTATGTGAGTCAGGCTTACGGTTTGCAGTTTATTTCGTCCAATCGCAGCGCTTTTTTAACCAGCCTCAATGTTTTGTTCGTACCGTTTCTGGCATGGCTGACCGGCTCCAAACTGTCGTTAAAAGTATTTATCGCATCTGCCATTGCCTGCATCGGTATCGGACTGATGTCGTGGGAGGGAGGCAGCAACTGGTTCGGCGACGGTGCGACATTGCTGTCGGCGCTGTCGTACGCGACCTATGTACTGCTGCTGTCGCGCATGTCGCAAAAACACACGGCACGCTCATTGGCTGCCACGCAAATCATTATGATGGCACTGATCGGTGCGATCATTCTGCCATTTGAAGGCAGCGCCCAACTCGCCAGTTTGCCGGATCGTTTAATGCCGGTGTTGCCCATTGTTTTATTTCTGGGCATCGTCGCGACTGCCGGCATGCTGTTTTTGCAGGCTATCGGCCAGCAGCGTGTCTCCGCTGCCAAGTCTGCGCTGATTTATGCATTGGAGCCTGCTTTCGCCTCGATGTTTTCCTGGCTGTGGCTGGGTGAGCAACTCACGCAACGCGCGGCAATCGGTGGTGCGCTGGTCGTGATGGCGGTGGTGTTTTCTGAGATGTAATCCGCATGTGTCGTTTAATCTAACCAAATTAACTTGGTCTAACTTTACTTAATTTAGCTACTCTTCCAGGGATCGAAACAATGAAAAAATTATCCACTCCGGCTTTGTTAACCATCACGCTGGCGGTTTTTGCCACATTGGCTTGCGCAGAGCAGGCTCCGGCAAAATTGACACCGATCTCCTCCGACTCAGTGGCAAGCTACGATTCCGTTCGGCCGGACGCTGACTACGTAAAAATAGTCAAGATGATACCCATGCGCGATGGCGTCAAACTGTACACCGTGATCGTCATGAAAAAAGGCGTGACTAACGCACCGATACTGCTGTCGCGCACGCCGTACGATGCAAAGTCGTCGACCGCGCGTGTCAGAAGTCAATCGATCACTGAAATTCTGCCTGCCATGGATGCGGAATTCGTCAACGATAACTATATCCGCGTCTATCAGGATATACGCGGCATGTACAATTCCGAAGGTGAGTTCGTCATGACCCGCCCTATCGTCGGCCCGCTTAACCATACCGGCGTTGATGAGGCCACCGATGCGTACGACACCATAGACTGGCTGGTCAAGAACGTCAAAGAAAGCAATGGCAAAGTCGGCACCATCGGCAGCAGCTATCTCGGCTTTACCACCTTGAATTCGTTAATCAATCCGCATCCCGCGTTAAAAGCGGCTGTGCCGCAAAGTCCGATGGTCGATACCTGGATAGGCGACGACGATTTCCATAACGGCGCGTTCCGCAACCCGACCATGGATTACATTGTTGAGCAAAGTACCGGCAACGGTCTGGTTGGAGCGCAAGTCGGCTTTGGCGTCGGCGACGATTACAGCCGATATCTGGACAGCGGATCGACCGGCGACTACGCGCGTCAGTGGGGTATCGATCGTTTCCCCAACATGCAAAAGATTTTGCAAAACCCGGCGTATACCGAATTCTGGTCTCTGCAGGCAGTGGACAAATGGCTGGCAGCACGACCTCTCACGGTTCCAACCATGTTGGTGGTGGGCCAGTGGGATCAGGAAGATTCCTATGGCGCACCGGCAGTGTATAAGGCGCTCAAACCCAAAGACAACAACGACGACTTGGTCACGCTAGTGATAGGCCCGTGGCGGCATTCAGGCGTGAATCATTACGGTTACGGGTTAGGCGCACTGACCTTTACCGGCGACACGGCACTGGAATTTCGCGTCAAGTATTTGAAACCATTTTTTGATCACTATCTGAAAGGCGCGCCCGATCCGCATACGCCGCATGTGCTGACCTACGCAACGGGCGTAAATCATTGGGAGGAATCGCCGAAATGGCCGATGGGAACCTTGACACCGCTATATCTCGGCGCGCATTTCAGTGCCGGATTTAAAGAAGACAGTACTGCCGGTCACAATGATTACCTATCCGATCCATCCAAACCGGTTCCATTCCTGCCCCGGCCAGTCAATTTAAACGATGGCGCAAGCTGGAAAAGCTGGCTGGTACATGATCAGCGTTTTGTTTCCGATCGTCCGGACGTCTTGGTATACAAGACGGAAGTGTTAGACAAACCGGTACATATCATGGGTGCGCCGCAGGTTCATCTGTTTGCCGCGACCTCAGGCACGGACAGTGACTGGGTGGTAAAACTGATTGACGTGTATCCGAACGCCTCGCCGGAACCGGCAGAACAGGGATCCAAACCTGGCATGGCGGGGTTCGAGCTGCCGATAGGCATAGAAATTTTCCGTGGACGCTATGTACATAGCCTGGATAAGCCGCACAGTTTAACGCCTGGCAAAGTCGAGGAATATCAATTCGGCTTGCCCAACGTTGATCATGTGTTTTTACCCGGACACAAGATTATGGTTCAGGTCCAGTCCAGCTTATTCCCTCTGTATGACCGCAATCCGCAAACTTATGTCGACAATATTTTCAATGCGAAACCGGAAGACTATAAAACGGCTACCGAGAGTGTGTATTACGGCGGTGGCGCAGCCAGCAGCGTTTTGTTGCCGATAGTTCCTTAATCTACCCCCGTCGTTCCCGACGTTTTAGGCGGGAATGATGCGGGGGGCTATATCCCACACATAAAAATAATCAATCGGAGGTCTTTCATGTTTCGAACTAAACTCTTTTTATCGGTATGTCTGATGGGATGCGCGGCCGGCTCGTTTGCCGCCGCATCAGCGGCTATCCCTTCCCCGACTACGCATGAACAACTGGTGCAACTGGCCCAGGATATTACGCAAACCACCGGCAAACTGTATCCGATCAACGCAACCTTGCTGGGCATTACCGGCCACGATGCCGAGCTTGAGCAACCCAGCGAAGCGTATCGCCAGCACTATATTGACCAGCTCACGCTTTGGCAGGGTAAATTAAAAACCATTGCCACCAGCGCCGGCAAAACCGTGACTCTGGTTGATGCGGACGACGTCAAATTATTGCAATCCCAACTTGCCCGCGAACTGAATCAGCTGAACGTATACAAACAGGATCGCAAGGACTACGGTTCGTGGGCGTTAAATATCGTCAACGTAATCTATGACCAGTTTCTTCATCTGCCGGTCAATGGCGTAGAAGGCGCAAACGGCGCGGATGTGGTCAAAGCCTGGGACGACATTACTACCCGCATGAGCAAGGCATCCGATTACATCAATCGTGGTCAGCGTCTGTCAACCACACCGGGACATTTATTCGGCCAGATCAGCAGCGAACAACTGGCAGGTGCGCCTGAATTTTTTAATGACGCGTTAACGGCTGCAGCCAAAGATCAACTCGGCGCACAGTCTGCTGAATTCAAACGTTTCGTGCAGGCACGCGATCAGGTCCTGCAAACCATCGCGGCCACCAAATCGTATATCGACGCGCATGTAAAAAGCTGGCCGGAAAATCACACCATCAGCCCAAAAGCCTATGACGCCATGCTGCATGATGAACAGCTACTCCCGTATACCAGTGGCGATATTCAACGCATGGGCTGGGATGAACTGTCGCACGGCTGGGCAGAAGAAGCGTGGTTGAAAGCGCGTTCAGTGAAACTGGGACTGCCTTTTGGTCCGCAAAGCGGCGGCGGCATTGCGCCAGATGGTGCTGCTTTAATCGACTACTATCGCGACCGGATTGCCGATCTGCGCAAATTCGTCGTCGACAATAATGTCGTGACGGTGCCGGGCTGGCTAGGCTCGATGAAAATAGTCGAAACACCGCCTTTCCTGCAATCGGTATCACCGGGTGCCTCGATGAATTCGCCGCGACTGTTTTCAGAATCCACCACCGGCTTTTATTTCATCACACCACCCAAATCACTGAAAGAAGCGGCCGAACGGCTGGACATGAATCAGGATTTCGACAGTGACCGCATCATGTCCACTGCTGCACACGAGGCGATGCCAGGACATTTTATGCAGCTGTCGATTGCCAAGCGTCATTCCGACTACATACGGCGTATCCAGGGCAGCGGTGTATTTGCCGAGGGCTGGGCGTTTTATGGCGAAGAAATGTTCGTGCGACTGGGCCTGTATGGCGACAATCTGGATGGTCGTTTATTCACTGCGCGTTGGGAACGGGTGCGCGGTGCGCGCGCCATCGTCGATTATCAGTTCATTACCGGCGCGTGGAGTTTCGACAAAGCAGCCGAGTTCTATTCCACACAGTCCGGCTTTACGCTGGAAGCTGCCAAAGCGGCCGTGGCCGGCATTGCCAAGAGTCCCGGCTACATGATTGCTTACACGGTAGGACGTTTGCAATTGCAAACTTTGTTGGGCGAATATATGTTGAAAATGGGTGATAAAGGTTCCTTGCATGATTTCCATGACCGTTTGCTGTCTTACGGAACAACCCCGTTTGCAATAGTCGGTCCGGAGTTGTTACAGGATTTAAGCAAGCCGGTCGAAGAGGTGCGCGCTGCTGCCAACTATTGAACTTGTTGTTACACACAATCACTCAAAATGCCCTATTTAGGGCATATACAGCACCCCTCGCAATCATTACGATCTTCCCAAATTAGCGTCAGGCAGCGACCACCGGCGTCGCTGCCATCACGATTTGTCAAAAAGGTCAGTAATGCTTGATTCATTTCACTTCCTCGTTTTTGTTCTGGTTTCATTGTTTGCGTTTGTGTTCATCCTGATGTTTGCCCTGCGCGACAAAATGAACTCACTGTCATTTTTTAAAATATCGTTTGTGGCATTGATTGTGGTGGTGGGCGGTATGTTCTTCGCAAAATATGGAGCGAACATCGGATTGCCCTGCTGGATTTATTACTGTGTTCCGGCACTGCTGACGCTGTTTTTACCACCGGTTATGTTTGTGATGAACAGAAAAGAGCTCGTCACCTATTTGATCATGGCGCTGTTGGTCGCACCGCTGATCCATCTGTTATTTTCATTTTTCCTGGGATGGAAGGAGTACATGCCCTTTATCCGAATCCCCTCGTTGTGGGAGCTACTAAAATAAATTAACTATCGCCTTGCATGAAATCCAGGTCGTTGCACCGTGTCCGGCGCAACGACCAACGGTATTACAAAAACATCCCGCCCGAAGCTTCAATGCGCTGTGCGTTAATCCAGCCGGTATCTGCATTTAACATCGATGCGATCACACCGCCGATATCATCCGGCAGACCCACCCGACCCAACGCAGTCTGGCTGGCAATGTGACGATTTAAATCCGGATTGTCGCGCACTGCGCCCTGGCCGAAATCCGTTTCTATCGCGCCTGGCGCGACCACATTGACGGCGATAAAACGTGGCCCCAGTTCTTTTGCCAGATACTTGGTGAACACTTCAATCGCCCCTTTCATGGATGCGTAGGCTGCATAACCCGGCAAGGCGAAACGAGTTAATCCGGTAGAGATATTGATGATGCGACCATGATCGGCAATCAAAGGCAGCAATTTCTGCGTCAGAAAAAACACGCCTTTAAAGTGAACGTTCACCAATTGATCAAATTGCGCTTCGCTGGTCTCGGCTATCGGGTTGTAGATACCGACGCCGGCGTTATTCACTAGAAAATCGAAGCTGCTACGTTGCCATTTTTGCGTCAGCACTTGCTGTACGCGCGCGGCAAATGCGTCAAACGCATGGCTGTCACCGACATCCAGTTGCAACGCTGCCGCCTTGCTGCCGCGCGATTCAATTTCAGCGACTACTGCGTGCGCCTCGACCTCTTTGCTGTGATAAGTGATGATGACATCCACACCCTGTTGCGCCAGTTTCAATGCAGCGCTTTTACCCAGACCGCGGCTGCCGCCGGTAATGATTGCAATTTTGTTAGTCATGTTCTTCCCCTAAGTGGTTGAGTTCCCGAATTCAGGAATGGAGCCAGTTTATTGATCTATTTAATTAAAACAAAGAGTCAAAATATGATTACACTGTTCAAAATATCCAATCAATAAAAAATACCCCGGGGAGACGGACATGAATCAGTTTGAAGCGATGAAGATATTTGTCCGGGTAGCGGAATTAGCCAGCTTTACTCAGGCAGCAGATAGTCTGGGCATACCGAAAGCCAGTGTTTCAACCACCATCAAGCAACTGGAAAACAGTCTCGGCACGCGGCTGTTACAGCGCACCACCCGCACGGTCCAGATGACGCAGGATGGCCTGGTGTATTACGAACGCAGCAAAGACATGCTGGTCGACATGGATGAGCTGCAAACCATGTTCAGGCAAAGTGAAGTTGAAATCAGCGGACGCATCCGCGTTGATATGCCCAATGGTGTAGCGCGCCATAGGATCATTCCCAAACTGCCTGAATTCATGCGCACGCATCCCAAGTTGGAAATCGAGATAAGCAGCACGGACCGCCGTGTGGATTTGATCAGAGAGGGATTTGATTGCGTAATCCGGGTCGGCACGCTGGTCGATTCCAATTTAATCGCCCGACCGCTGGGCCTGTTCACCCTGATCAACTGCGCCAGTCCGGAATATCTCGGGCGGCATGGCACTCCAACCAATTTGAATGATCTGGATACGCATAAGATGATTCACTACGCACCGCTGTTTGGCGCATCGCTAAGCACCTTCGATTACATGATAGGTGAACAGGCTTTTCAAAAAGCGGTGCCAGGCGCGATTTCAGTCAATAGCGCTGACGCCTATCAGTCCGCCTGCCTGGCCGGACTGGGCATTATTCAGGCGCCGGAAATCGGTGTGCGGGAATTGCTGGATCAGGGTGAATTGGTCGAGGTGCTGCCGGAATTTCGGGCAGCACCGATGCCGGTTTCATTACTGTATGTGAATCGACGGCATTTACCGAAACGCACTCAACTATTTATGAATTGGATTGCCCAGATGATGAGTGATTAACCTGGTCGGCGCAGTCTGAATAAAAAAACAGGCGCAGCCATCTGGTTTATGCAGCCGCTTGCACCTGTTCTCTTGAGAGCTCAAAAAGGGTGATTAATGAAAAGACTTTAAAATTGGATTGATCAACTTCACGATCGGCAATGGCGTGACAGACCAGATAAATTTTTGCATATTCTTTTGCAAGCGCGGAGGCATCGCCTTCAAAAAAATTGCATAAGGCCGGCATTAATCTGGTCGCAAGTTCCTTGTTAAGTTCAGGTGTGCCTGATGCGCGCACGACAGGGTCCTCGGACCCTAAAACGCCCTCAATAAATTTTTTGCTTGCGCTATCGAGAATATTTCTAATTGGAGCCATGCTCTGTGCTGCGACTTCAAAGTGAGCGGTTGAAAACACTAACGGAAAACTTTGAACGAACGCATCAAAATTGACCGGACTTGCCAATAGATAGAACTCGATAGCGCGAGCTGAAGTCAACCCGTTGATAACCATGTCATTAAAAACCTGAATGGCCCTGTCTCGATTTTTTTCACTAAACAGTTTTTCGAAAGTCCCTGGCGCAAGGCAGGCGTGGGCAAACATCAACTTTGACGACGACGTAGTCCGATAATCTTCCCATACGCTGATAGGTTCATCGCCTGGCCTGGCATAATTAACCTGATGATTTACGCGCGCATCGATCATGTCAGCCGGACAGTCCGCCAGCGCTTTCCTCACGTCATCAATATGCTCGCTACGACAGGTGAGCGAAAGTACTGTCGATTCCTGATCCGCTGCGGCATGAAAAGTGAACACGATTTTTGCCGCATAACCCGGTTCATCTTCAATACGGATTTGAAAATCGCTCTTGCGCGCATGATCCGCCAACTCATAGAGCTTCGTATAACTTCGAATATCCTGCGCGACGGTTCTGCCAGGCCTGGTTATGTCATTCAATATCCTCATTGCTGCAAGTTTGTCTTCCCGCTTAAAACATTCCTTGCACATCGTCCATGCAGTCTGAGGTCCGGAGGATCCGAGGACATTGCCGGTGAGCCGGGTACCTGCTTCGCTATTGCCGTCCAACGGCACTATGCCGATGTCTATTTCACCGGTTTCATCGTTAATGACGCGCCTGAATCTTGCGCCATTGTCAGAATGGGTGCCAACTTTTTTGTTTAAATTATCAATCGCGGCATCCATGTCCTTGAGCGGATCCGCCGCCGCATCGTTATTTTCCTCCGGGTGTTCATAGGCATATTTCGCCTTCATAAAATCATATACATACCCGAAGGCTTCCTTGTGTGCGCCTTGAAAAAAGATATCTTTTAATTTTTCCCAGCAAGACATCGCGGCTTTGACTGCGACATCTTTTTCGGCAGAAATATCTAATTTTTTTACGGCTGAGGTTGATATGCCCGATGTGGCAATCCAGGTAGTGCGAACAGGTACAAGCATGATGTTCCCTAACAATAAGGCGATCTATGTGGTCTATGCAGCTGGATCGTTATCGTAGTCAAGGTCAGGCACATGCGGCACTGCGGTTATTACCCTATTCATTACTCCAGCGTGATTGCCAGATCTGTGCCTTGTGCCGCCACGTTCCCCGCAAAGTCGGCAGCAGTAATGCGAATCAGATAATCGCCTTGCGGTAATTCGCCTGGATTCCAAAATCCCGGTTTGGCAACCCCATCGCGCACCGTATTGGTCACCACATATAAAAACCGCGTAACCGCACTGCCATGGACAGTTTCACCGCTACCCTCGGCGTAAGCTGTTTTGATCGCATCGTCATCCGGAACCTGATTGAATTCGATATTCATGAGCGGGTACTCATAGCCTGGCAATGGCTGTCCATTGCTGCGTAAAATTTGATAGCCGATTTTATAAACGCCCAGTCGCCGTCTGGCTTCATTACCGTCAGACTGGTCGTACGCACCGACCACGATGCTCAAGTTTCCAGCATGCCGTCCTATCAGCAGACGCTCTTTATTTTTTTTACTGAGCGCTTTGCCCTGCTGATCTACGAGCTGGATACTTTCAATGCGCGGCGCAATGGTATCGGCATAGCCCTGCAGACCCAGCATCAACGGATTAACCTGTTCGCCAAACGGACTATATTCCAGATGCACGTGGAACATGCGGTTGACCGTGCCCAGCGCATCGCCGACAGCAAACCGCGTACCGCGTTTGACACGCATTCTTGGTTTGTTCTGATCATCTGTCACCACAAAAAACCGTCGTGTATCGATCAGATCATTCTGCTCATTTCTACCCACCCGCATATGAATATAGTTCATGACGCCCACGCTGAGTCCTTCGCTCAGATTGCCGTAGCCCCAGGCAGCCAGAGGGTCATTCACTTTACCTGCAGCGACAGCGACTACCGTGGTGCCCATGTTGGCGCGCACATCAATACCTGCATGAAAATGATCGCGACTCTCGCCTTTATCATTGCCGCGATCCTCACCCACCGTGCCGACTATTTCATGCGCGGCGTGTTGCGGCTTTAACGGCCAGGGAAAATTGGCGGATGCCGGAACGGCCGGCGCAGTGGCTGTTTTGGGCGAAACTTGTCCGGGCAACGCAGCTACAATTTTTCGTACCTTGAACGCCGGCGCATCTGCAATCAACAATTCACCGCGATCATTCAACGCCAGGCCGTACGGCTTTTCTATTTGCCGCGGAACGCTCAGATCAACGTCGGGATCATTCAAACTACGCAATGCACCACTGGAGGAAAACTGAAAGACCTGACCGCCATTCATCGTACCCACGTAGATAAAATCATCATCCGTCAGGGCCAGACTGATCGGCCTTCTGAACTGGGCATCGTGCTGATCCGGCAACGTGCGGTACAAGGTGGTGACCTGTCCGGCTTTGCTGATAACGCGCAGTGCATTGTTTTTGGTGTCGGCAACAATCACATCACCTTGGGCATTGACTGCGACTGCACAAGGAGTATCAAACCGCGCATCAGTACTTTGCCCGTCCAGATAACCGGGCACGCCGGTTCCTGCCAGTGTCGTTACCACGCCGGCAGCAGAGATCATCCGGATGCGGTCATTGTAGGTATCGGCCACATACACATTGCCTGCATGGTCAACAGCAACGCCGGTCGGCCCGTTAAATTGCGCCTGTTGTGCAGTGCCATCCTGATAGCCTGCATGACCGTTACCAGCCAACGTCGTCACCAACCCTGCCTTGCTGATTTTTCTGATGACGTTGTTGCCCGTATCAGCAACGTAGACATTGTCGTCTGCATCGATAGCCAATCCGGAAGGCGTATTAAATTCCGCTTCGGCGGCAGTGCCATCGACATATCCTTCCGCCTTGCCGGCATAGGTTGTGACGATGCCATCCGCTGTGATTTTGCGGATCAGATTATTTTCACCTGCATCGGCGATATAAATAGTGCCATGATGGTCGATCGCTAAACCGTATGGATCAGAAAATAGTGCTGTGGCTAACGGGCCATTTTTCAAGCCCGCCGTACCGGCACCTGCGAAATCTGCAACCTCCGCTTTCCAGTCGAAAGATGTGCCGGCGGATTTAGCTGAATGGGTTGTGATCTGATGCCGATTAGAATTGGCGTTGTTTGCGGAAAAATAAATGATAGATGTCGCACAACCGAGCAATGCCGCGATGACGATGACGAGATATTTTTTGTTCAAAATTTAAGCCCGGATAAAGACCAAAGAATGGCGCAGTATAGCAAAGGTGGTAAGTGAAATTTCAGCTCTTCAGACCATTTATTAGCATGCTTTTTGAGTCGAATTAATAATTTAATTGCATCTAATTCTCGTATATATCAGTGGCAAAATTATGCAAAATATTGCATAGTCAAAACTCATGAAGAAAATTTTTTGGCAAGGCAACAGCTATATCCAAAAGAAAACACAAAAAACCAGCCTGCAAGATTTACGTCTAGCCCAAGAAAGATTTAAAGCAATTGCGAGGACATCATGAGTACCAATAAAAATAAAGCACTGCACGTTACACCAAAAGGGAAAAGTGTATTTAGAGATTTATTTCCAGAAGATGAAGCTGCAGAGTTAGAAATCCGTTCAACACTACTAATGGGACTCGCGAATTGGTTAAGAGACTGCGGCATGACACAAACTGAGGCGGCTGCCATGCTCGGTGTTACACAGGCGCGCATTTCTGATATTAAAAATGGAAAAATCAATCAATTCAGTGTGGACATGTTGGTTAAACTGGCCTCGCGCGCAGGACTACATCCGCGCATTCAGTTAGACGAAATCGCGTAGGTTGGGCTACGCCCTACCAGCCCAACACTCAACCGCAAAATTTGCGGGCCGTCATTATTTGCGGCACAGCGTTGGGCTGATGAAGCGTAGCCCAACCTACGAGGTGTCGCCCACCCTATGTCCCATTATCTGACGTCGCTTGCGAAAAAATAATTGTCTGCTGTGATAAAACAGCTGTGAGACGGTACGAAGCAACTGGTCACATCGATTAACTTTCAATTAGTGCAGCATCCCATTCACCACTTCAAAATCTGCCTCACCCAATGCTCCAGCTGCAGCTTTTAATTTCAGCCCTTGCAGCGGGGTCTCATACCGCGCTTTCGATAAATCACGCTGCGCGGTAAATAACTGCTGCCGCGCATTGAGCTCATCAATATTGATCTTGATGCCGAGTTTATAGCCCGCCTGATTTCCCTTTAAAGCGCTCTGCCCCGATTCCACCGCAACGTTATATAAAGCGTTATATTCAGAAGGTGTAATGGTGAAGCCAGGTGTGCTTTGAAGATTTGCCAGAATGATGCTCAGTTGGGCGTTGGGAATAAGTGATGAGGCCATTTGACTAGTTTCCTTTTTGTGTATTTATTTGAAACATGAGAGCGGTCATACAATTTGATCCTTTCAATGATCCTTTCAAATATTCAACCGTTATAGAGTTAAAATCCCGAGGATTTTCACTCTTGGTAAAGTGCAGACCTGTATTAACAAAACCAAGAGGCTGCACATGCGCAACGCGTACCAATTTCCATCCCATATTTGTATGTTCAATGGCTTCTGAAAGTTTTTGCAAATCAATGCACATCGGAACAGAATGAGCTATAGGTTGCTTACTTAGTTCCAACCATCTAAATCCAAAAAATGTTTGGTTTGGCACAACTGTAATTCCGACAAAAAAATACCAATCGACTTTTGCCTGACTATAAACCTTGTACCATTTAGTATTTTTTTCCGGATGACCGGGCTCCATATTGAGCGAATGCGGTACCACTTCGGCTGAATTAACCATTTTCATATCGAAAATACCTTCGATCTTCTCTTTGGATAATTCATCAGCTGGCACTTTTAGCACCTGCATCAACTTGTTTTGTATTTCGTCAGGTGTAAAAGGATAGGGGGGGCCCCATTTATTTGAGGTTTGAGTCTGCATGTCAGATTCATTGTTGAGTACTGACGGAATTTGATCGCTTTGCGCAATCGCCACATTGAACTGAACGATTAGAAGCGTCACGACGACGATTAATTTCGAACACTTTGCATTAACCTGACTCCCCATCTTAAAACCAGCTAGTGCGCTTAGCATAAGTGTGCCTTTTTAACAGTTTGACCAAGCAATTTTTTCGAATAATTACTCGTAATTTTAGTTAATTGACCGTTGGGAACAGGTGAAGTCATTTCATTTAATCCCATTGTAAATTGCCCCATATTTGGTGAGCATTCATAAAGTTAAAATTCATCGTTACCCTCGCTGACTAAATTGGCTTACATTGTCATCAATCACTTTCGATCCGATCTTCACTACTTCATCGACGATCAAAGTTTTCGGCAGCGCATGCGTAATAAACAGCATAGTCACCTTGCCCTTCAATTGATTGATCGTCGCCGCAAAATGTTCTGCTGTCTGCGAATCCAAACTACTAGTCGCTTCATCAAACACTAAAATCTTCGGCCGTTTGAGTAGCGCACGTGCAATCGCCATCCGTTGCTTTTGTCCGCCCGGCAATCCGACACCACACTCGCTGATTTCGGTCTGATATCCGTGGGGTAGCTTCTCGATTGAATTGAGAAAATGAGGTCATTTAATTAGTTTCCATTCTGTGTATTAATTTCAAAATTGAGAGCGGTCATACAATTTGTGCCTTGCAAATATCCAACCCTTATAGAATCCCAAGGATTTGCACTCCTGGTAAAGTACAGACTTGTATCAACATAACCGTGATGCGGAGGCGGCCCAGGTGGTAAAGTTACCAATTTCCATCCCATATTTGTATGTTCAATGGCTTCAGAAACTTTTTGCAAATCAATGCACATCGGAAGGATTGGGGAATCTGGTAGAGGTTTACTTATATTCCACAAGCTAAACCCAAAATAAGTTTGGTTTGGCACAACTGTAATTCCCAATGAAAAATACCAATCGACTCCTGCCTCACTACGAACCTTGTACCATTTAGTATTTTTTTCTGGATGCTCGGGATCCACATTGAGCAATTCAGGCGCCACTTTTTCTGAAATAACCATTTTCATATCAAAAATCGCCTCAATCTTCTCTTTGGATAATTCATAAGCCGGCACTTTTAACACCTGCATCAACTTGTCTTGTATTTCGTCAGGTGTAAAAGGATAGGGTGGCCCCCATTTATTTGAGGTTTGATTCTGCATTTCAGACTCCCTATTGGGCGCGACTGGAACTTGATCGCTTTGAGCGATCGCCACATTGAATTGAATGAGTAGAAGCGTCATGACGACGATTAATTTCGAACACGCCGCATTGACCTGCTTCCCCATCGTTGGACCAGCCATTGCGGTCAGCATAGGTGTACCTTTTTAACAGTTTGACTAAGTAATTTTTTCGAAAAACTACTCGTGATTTTAGTTAATTGATTGCTGGGAACAGGTGAAGTCATTTCATTTAATTCCATTGTGAATTGCCCCATATTTGGTAGACATTCTTAAAGTTAAAAATCATCGTTACCCTCGCTGAGTAAATTGACTAACATTATCGAAGCAGCTCACTTGCCGCAACGACGCAACCTGTTGATGAATTCGTTTGAAAAAAATGTCCAGCTTTCAGACGACTGTTTTTCTATTTTTAAGTTATTGAACGATTCTGGCACATCAACGGTCGCTGAAATTATCGCCAGGTTTCAGCCTGAACGTAGGCCACATATAGTTCGTGGGTTAGTCTGGCTGGCAAAGATGGATGCGGTACACATTAACCGATAATATCAGACAGTCCGGTAGGTTGGGCTGCGCCTTACCAGCCCAACACTCAACCGAAAAATTTGCGGGCCGTCATTATTTGCGGCACAGCGTTGGGCTGATGAAGCGTAGCCCAACCTACGAGGTGTCGCCCACCCTATGTCCCATTATCTGACGTCGCTTGCGAAAAAATAATTGTCTGCTGTGATAAAACAGCTGTGAGACGGTACGAAGCAACTGGTCACATCGATTAACTTTCAATTAGTGCAGCATCCCATTCACCACTTCAAAATCTGCCTCACCCAATGCTCCAGCTGCAGCTTTTAATTTCAGCCCTTGCAGC
>Ga0207007_1118_pt1 | contig 21313 bp, 19 predicted proteins | sample Alteio_BWMinCont_85_FD_153487 | JGI IMG/M metagenome (GOLD analysis project Ga0207007, IMG submission 153487) | Enriched cells from forest soil in Barre Woods Harvard Forest LTER site, Petersham, Massachusetts, United States -... | ecosystem: Environmental > Terrestrial > Soil > Temperate forest >...
AGGGTCATAGCCGGCCATCAAAGCCACGATCATCATTCCATATCCATGCCCTTCCGAAAGGGATATACTATTGGCCGCTTTATTACCGCCCCGCCACAATCCATCAGCATTGCAATAGACGTAAGCGCCTTTTTTATCCTTGGTATATCGGATGTAGTGCTTTTTCCAGGAAGTATAAAATTGCTCCACAGCATCGTCCATTTCCCCCTGACTACTGGTATCCGGTTTTATTGTTCCGGGAATATATTTGGTATGATGCGGGAAGGGTACCGACTGTGCAAAAATTCCGGATGGAAATAAGCACAGACAAATTACCAGATTCCTGAATTTTATAAAATGTTTTTTGATAATCATTTGGCAGTAACAGTTGGATAGAGAATTAAAATGTTACACGGTACGAAATTACCCTTTTGTCAAGAACGATGCCAGATTTAAGATTAGTATTTGTTTTGAATATTCCGGCTTTTTTACCTCACTCTTTCAACCTTTTCATCGTCTTTAGATTATGATATTCTTGTCAAAGTTCAGATTCGGTTTTAGTGGCCTTTTAGTGCTGATTTTATCTTCCTGTTCCAGTCTTCAGGAAGTACCGAATGCACTTAACATGCCTTTGGCTGGCTATAAGGGCGATACAAAAGCCAGTCTTAATATCGGCACAGGAGGACTGGCGCTCCAGGCTTCTTATGCTGTTGACAGTCATTTGGTACTGACATCGAGTACGAAGTACAATTTTTTTCCGCAAAATGGGGCCGATAACGATGGAGGGCCAATAACGATATTTCATAATGAGTGGCAGGAAGATATAGGCGCAGGATATTTTTTTGAACCGTTTGATAATTCAAGGTTTGAAATTATAGGAGGACTGGGATGGAGCTCTATGAACTATTCTTCTTCATACGAAAATATTGACCTGGCGGGCGACTCTTATTATAATACTTACTTTAATGGCAATATCGTACATGGTTTTATCCAGGCAGATGGTGGTATTGTAAATCGTGGGTTTAGCTTGGGCCTCGGAATGAGATTAAGCGACAGATATTATATTGGAAATTATGAGAGTTATCAGAATATAAATTCCGGGTTTGATCACCAATTAACGGATGACAAATACAAATTACAGGTAAACACATTTTGTATAGAACCGGGCATCGTAACCAGTTTTGGCACAGGAGATATGAAGTTTAATATTATGCTTGGCTTTTCTTTTAATACTACGGGCTTTATCCTTGACCCGGTGATAGCCCAAAATAAAGCGAGCTGGTTGCCTTCATTGCCAATTTTTCTTTCCACAGGAGTTACGTACGCTATTCACGGGAAGTGAATAGTGGTAAGGCAACCATCTTGCGGGAAATGTAAACATGTTCTGAATTCATGTTTAAAATGTGAACGTATAGCCTCCTCATGTACAAAATTTATACACGAGGAGGTTGTCATGTATAGAAACTGGATTATTTTATACATGGCTAATATGTCGATTAAATAAAGACATGCCAAGAACATGTACACGTTTTGCGCAAAATGTGTACATGTGCCTGCCTCATGTATAAATTTTATACATGAGAGCGTTATCATGTATAAAAAATTGGTTTATCTTTGCATGACAAAGGTATCATATATAGATATTATTCATGAAAAAGGCCACAAAAGCTGATACTGACAAGCCATTTAATGAGCTGCCTTTTTTGCCACCTGCAAGAGATGAAATTGAAACGGTAAAGCTATTGCGCCAATTGGTAGCTTCATCTGTAGCCCTTGCCGAATTAAAAGGGCTTGCCAACACACTTCCCAATCCCAACATATTATTAAATGCGGTCATTCTTAAAGAAGCACGCGCCAGTTCTGAAATAGAAAATGTTATTACCACTCAGGATAAACTATATCAGGCGCTATCTGCAAAAAGCGCCCAGGCAGATTCTGCCACAAAGGAGGTTCTCAGATATCGGGAAGCTACTTTACTTGGATTTCATTTTGTTCGGGAAAGAGGGTTTCTGAATACTAATGCCATTATTAAAATTCAAAAGGCACTCGAAGAAAACAATGCCGGGATCCGGAAACTGCCGGGTACGGCCTTACGGAACGCTGCAACCGGAAAGGTTATCTATACGCCACCGGATGATTATGATACCATCCTCAAACTCATGAAAAACCTGGAAGAATACCTGAACCAAGAAGATGATATTTCCCCGTTAATAAAACTGGCAGTTCAGCATTACCAGTTCGAAAGCATTCACCCTTTTTATGACGGCAATGGCAGGACGGGCAGGATCATAAATGTCCTATACCTTATTATGCATCATTTGCTGGAAAGCCCGATACTTTATCTCAGTGAATTTATTATTGATAACAAGGCCGACTACTACCGCCTGTTGCAGGAAGTACGGTTAAAAAACAATTGGGAAGAATGGATCTTGTATATCCTGAAAGGTGTTGAACACACTGCAAAGCAAACCATTAAACAAGTGCATGACATAAATAAAATTTTCTTAAAGACCCAGGCGATGATAAAAGAGCGTGCGGATATGCCTTATAATAAAGAACTTCTGGAACTTTTGTTTGAGCATCCTTACAGCAAAATTGAATACCTTGTGGACAGGCTTAAAATTTCAAGGATCACAGCGTCCAAATACCTGAAAGAAATGGAAAAATCAGGGATACTGCAATCCAAAAAAATCTGGAAAGAGACCATATATATTAACACAGAACTTTTTGAACTGCTGAAAAATTGAGAGGTGGTCCGTATAATAATAATGGTATCGCATTTTGCGATACCATACCATGAAAATGTCATTTTAAACAGAGAGATAGCCCATACCTCACTCAAAACCAAATAAAATGTCAGGTTATACCCTTACAAAGTATAAATATTTGTCAGGGTTTAGGCTGACGAAATTGTAAAAACAGGATTTTGTTAGCTTTGAAGAGGACTGTGCTGATAATTGGCCGGAGGCAAGGGATACTCAGGTTCGCGGGAAGTGTGAGCCAAGGCGGGGGTATGAGTTTGAAGTAATTAATTAATCAGTTTCAAAATATCTATTAAGGTAGTGCTTCATTCTCTCTCTATGCTGATTACATAATTCATTATTCCACTCTTCGTTTTCAAAAATTAAGGCTGATTTTAAAGAATCAAGATTTGGCTTAGCAACAAATTCGCTTCGCTTGGTTGTAAATATTTTGTTTGCGTATTCTGAATTAATTCCTCTTGACACAAGCACCAAGTTACCAAAATCATTCATCAATTTTTTACTTATTGGATACTTTTCATAGTCCCGTGGATTTTGGGGTGAAATATGTTCAACCGAATTTTTAGCGGTCATTCTGTATTCTTTCCATTTTTTATTTTTTTTATCCTTTAATAGAAACCACAAGACAAAATCCAGTTTATAAAACCAATAGTGTGGGTAGGAAACACCTAAGCTTTGATCCAAAATACTTATATCATACTTCAATTCGAGTTTATCGAGTTCTCCTGTCATACTTTTCCAAGTACGTTGCGGCAGATTATCCGCAACCATAGATGTACAAAAAAGCTGATTGTCAATATGCCTTAAATATTCATATAATTCTTGCTTGTCCCTAATTTCAGTTGCCTTTAACAATAAAGGTGTTAACCAATATTGAGTTGTTATTTGTTGAGAATGATATAGCATACTTTGTAGCAAGGCAAATCCGTCATTTGATTCTGGCTTTTCTCTTCGGAAATAGTAGGTTTGTTTCCGATACTGATTTTGTAGAGATAACTTTTTTATTAAGTGAACTTCTTCATTCTCACTAACTGCTACCCATTTAATTACAAACAGATCAAAACAGAATCTTACATCCAATAATAATTTAATAAAATCCATGGAATCATTCTCTTCAACTGGAAAGAAGTACTTTTCAAACGTCTGCAAGAGTTCCTTTTCATCTATTTTAGCAATGTCATTGGCTCCTTTTTTATAAAGAAAAATCCGTAGGGCGTGAAGTAGCAATTGTGGGAATGTTAAAATACTCCTTACAGGTTCAAACTCAGATGAATCTTCAGCCTCAGGATGCATATCTTCCATCTGATCATCATTATCTTCGGAATCATCTTCATTAGATGACCGTATCCGTTTTTCAAGAATACTAATGATATCAATAGCATCTCTCTTACCATCTTCATCGCTTAATTCCATTTGCCTAAATATCTCTTGCAAATTCAAAGTTTCATAATCATCGTGATAAGCGGAAGAAATGCTTTTTCTAACTTCGCTACGCAAGGCTCTTTCAATATAATTGTTCATGTCGGCACATGCATTCCAAATTTTCCCAAATTTAGTTCTCTTGGATTTAATATTGTTTAAGAATCTTGCCTTAAGAATGTCATGTTGCTGAAGTTGCAAGCCTCGGTTATTAATGACTTCAAAGAGCTTGTTTAAATCCGCTTTCTGTGCTATTTCAGTAATTATGATCTGTACATTATTTCTTATATAAGAAGCAAATTCTTGGGTTTTAATTCGATCATTATCCAATTTTTTTTGAATTTGACCCTGTATCAAATTCCTTGCATTTATTATTTTTTCAAGACTTGAGTTCGCTTTCACTTCGTCTGCTTCAAGTAAAGATTCTCCTTTTATCGCAAATTCAAAATATTGCTTTACATCTTCTCGAATGGAAAATAGCAGCCTTAATTGATTTTTATGCTTGGCAAAATCAATTAAAGAACCGCCAAGCTCAACACTCAGCAACCATAAAGTTGTAAATCTTTGCTGCCCATCAATTAGATCATAAGTTTTTGGGGTGTTTTTTCTTTTTACAATAAGCACACCGCCCAAGTAATAAAAAGCCTTTTTTGAACTAAAGGCATCATATAAATCTTCAAACATAGTCAATACCTGGCTATTTTCCCATACATAAAGCCGTTGGTAACGAGGTATATTATATTGATTGTCAATCTTAATGATGTCATCAATTGAAACTAGCTCGGATGCTACGGCATTATCTATATTTTCCATTCTTTTCTAAAACTTAATTTCTTGTCCTTTTTTCCAAAGTAATTTTTTATCCTATGTTTATACCGGCCTTGCACCCCTATATTATCCTCAATGTCCTCATTAGAGTATATTTCCTGTATAAATTGATTATGATAAATGTAATTAAAAACTTCATCAGGTAGGAATGAACCACTAATCAAATCGAAAAGGTTAATTGTGTTTTCATTTAAAAATTTATATGGTGCCTCTCGTTTTACCTGTTGCTTTGAAAGTCTAATGGAGCCTAATGCAAAATCAAAACACAGAACTGCTTCATAAATCCTGTTTTCGCCAAAGTTGTCAAAATAGAATACAAGACAAAGTTGAATAAAGTGCCTTAAATATTCTGACATGTCATCATTATAGACTTCGTTGGTAAAGTCCCTAAGTTTATTAATTTCGATTGAAGAATTTTTAGAAACAAACAATGTTTCATAAACCGCTATATATTTTTCGGTATACTTAAAAAAATTAATCCCTTTATAAATTGGTTGTCGGATACTAAATGGGAAGTTTACCGGATTTTTCGTTTGTTCTTTTGCTTCAATTGCAGAACTGGTGCCACTGGCATTCCAAGATATTTTTTCAATTCTTTTGTTTGAAAAATTAGAGTATACAGGATAGCTATCTTCTTCATGCCATTGCAGCGTATCTTTTTGAAATGTTTCTTTTATTTGTTTGTCCTTGTTGTCATATAATCGGCTTTTATTACCTCGCCAATTTCTTGCTCTCCATAGAATTTCATCAAACATGAAGTCCATAAAAGTACCAGTTTTGTTATTTGATTGAGCATTTTCCCAATGCTTTGCGCTTATTTCTTGCAAATTTTCAGAATTCACAGCTCGCAGATGGTATGCTTTTAAAAAGTCCGTTGCACTTAATTTTATTCCTCTGTTGTTCTGAGTATCGAAAAATGTAAAAGCTTCATCCTCTGTAGTAGTAATAATGATAGTAAATTCAAGATGATTAAAAAAGTTCTCCTTGGCTAGTTTTTGGAGCATATCTGCTTGTGTCTCAAAAAATGCTTTTGTTTCTCGGATACTTTTAAAGGAAAGGTGCGAGTTAAATTTTAAATTGTGTTTTAAGTCTAGGTTTTGATCCAACTGATATTTCATCAATAAAAGAGTAGTAATTCTTTGTTGCCCATCTATGATCTCTAGCGTTTCTTCTTCTTTATTCCGGTATAAAAGGATACTACCCATATAGTACGATGACACGTTACGATCTTTTAAGAAAAACTCTTCCAAATCGATTAATAGCTCCTCGGATTTTTCCTTTCCCCAAACATAAGGCCTCTGGTAATCTGGAATGGTCATAGGTTGTCTCAATTTAAACAGAGACGGGAAATTATTTACACTCACACTAATCTTACTCATCTTGTAGCGATTACATTTTGAATTCCAAATCTAAGTGATAATTAGGTTGAAAGTTCAAGTTTAGTGTTGTATTTGCCAATGGGTGGTCAGAATTTGCAGTGTGCATTTTTTGCCCCCCAGTTCTCGCCAGTCTTCCGCAGGATGACTTGCGAGTAAAGAATAGATAAAGGTCTATAGACCTTCTACAACTCCAGCCTGAGCCGAATAAAATTCCTATTCGGCTCAAAACTTGTTTTGTTATGAGCCGAAAAAGTTCCCACCTCTGTTTGAGGTTCCAATTTGGAACCTCAAACTTTATCATTCCCTTTAATTTCAACTACCGGGAAAAACTCGGTAGTTGAAGTTCCTGCCTCCCATGGTCTCACGGCAGATTGGTGAAAAGAGACGATTTATAGCGGTTTACTGACTCAGGTTTCGTTTAGTGGCTATCAAACTTATCCAGATAGTCTTTAAACAAGAATATCCGGTATCTTTTTTTTCCGGTGAGCTCTTTAAGGATGCCTAGTTCAAGAAATTGCCTGACAAGTTCATGTGCAGGTTTCTTGCTGACATTACATATTATTTCGACTTGAGAAACAGTTATTGCAGGCTCTATAAATAAGTGTTCTAATAATTGGAGGCCGGTGTGGGTTCTTCTTTTAAGATTTTCCCTTATCAGGTTTTCTTTTTGTTGCTTCATTTGAATGATCTCTGATAAGGTCTTAACTGCCTGAATTGATGTTTCTTCAATACCAATCAGAAAATACTTAATCCAACGCAAGAGATCATTTTTTTCCCGCACATACGTAAGGTTGTCATAATAAAGGCTTTTGTTTTTTTCAAAAAAGGCAGATAAATATAGTAGTGGTTTTTCCAGGACCTTTTGATCAACGAGGTAAAGTGTAATCAATAATCTACCAATTCGGCCATTCCCGTCAAGGAAAGGATGGATTGTTTCAAATTGATAATGGGCGATGGCAGCTTTTACAAGGATTGGAACTTGAATATGGTCATTATGTAGAAATTTTTCAAGGTCACTCATTAAGTCGTCAACATAATGAACCGCTGGTGGTATGAATTTGGCGTCTGCAAGTGATGCGCCACCAATCCAGTTTTGACTTGTTCTATATTCTCCCGGCGTTTTGAATTTACCTCTTACACCTTGCAATAAGATTTCATGCGTTTTGCGCAGCAGTCTCGATGATAATGGAAGGTTTTCAAGTTCATTTATTGCAAAATTCAGCCCTTCGGTGTAATTTTTGACTTCCATCCAATCATCTTTTCGTTCGGGACTAATTTCGTCTTCAGGAAGTAATGCTTCATTGATATTCGTTTGTGTCCCTTCTATTCTATTTGAAATAACAGCTTCTTTGGTAACGTGAAGGTGAATAAAAAGCTCAATATTTGGAACGAGCTTAGCATAAGAATTTAATTCTCCAAGAGCTTTTGATGCTTTTTCAAGAAGTGTATTTAATGGGGCATCTTTCCATATCCATTGCTCATTAATTTTCCCGGGTACAAAATAGCTGTACCCGGTACCCTTTTCAAAATGTCCAGCCTTATATGTTTCTAATTCTTTCATCTGTTCGATATTTTAAGTATCAAATGCAGCAAGTTTCTAATTCTCCCGCAAAGTAAACTAAAAATTATTTAAGTTTAGTTTATTGGCTAAAAGTAAACTTAAAAAAGCTAAGTTTACTTATCTCCTTAGTTCCTTCGCTTATATCTTAAAGTATTTAGCCTCCAGGCTGGGCTTTTCTTGCGACATCAATCGGCGCAGGGTAGCCCGGAACTGGTCACAATTTGTGGCTGGTTCAACTTGTTAGAAATCCTTAAGTGTTGAGTGATTTTTAGTCACTTAGGCGGTCATTCATAAGATTGCGGACCTAGTTTTTGAGGCACGAAAAAACTAGGTCCGCAATGGCATGCTTCTATAATCTCTTTTTAATTATATCTAAACCATCCCGCGCCAGCCACTAACGCCTAATGCCTAACCCCTTTCGCCTTGTTCATCACGGAAACAAATTCCCTACAAACCTCGGGAAAGGAATAGACTCCCTGACATGGGGCAACTTACATACCCAACATATAATACGTTCCAGCCCAAGACCGAAGCCGCTATGTGGCACGGAACCAAAGCGCCTCAGGTCCAGGTACCATTCAAAGGCTTCCATAGGGAGCTGATGGTGGTTGATGGCTTCAAGGAGTTTATTAATGTCTGTTTCGCGCTCTCCGCCACCTACTATTTCGCCATAACCTTCTGGTGCCAGGACGTCAACACCTTTGGCAATGCCGGGCGTATTGGCGTCTTCTTTCATGTAGAAAGCCTTGATAGCTTTCGGCCAGTTATATACCATAATGGGCGTGTCGAACATCCTGGTAATCACCGTTTCATCGCTGCCACCGAAATCTTCGCCGCGCTTGAAATTCTTGGCTGATTCAAGCCAGTTGGGGATATTTCGCTCATCTTCCTCGAGGTCTTTGAGTTCCAGTTTCAGCTGGCGGACTTTCTCTTCATTAAAAGCGATCACACCTTTTTTTAACCCGGCCTGTTTCAAAGATTGTTCGCGGGTTTCAATATCGGTTTGGATTTCTTTGATGCGGGTCCTGATGTTTTCAAGGTCTTGCTCCAGGCTCTTGATGGCGTTTTTTCCATCCACATCTTTTTCGCCTCGGATAATGGAAACCGCATCGTCATATAATATTCTTGGAAAAGGTTTTACAACGGTTTCCAGTTTTGTCACATCACGTTCAATAATGGCCAACTCGTTCTGGCATTTTTCGAGGACATCTTTAACAATGGTTCTTATAAAATCCTCGATCACATCCATATCCATTTCCAGGTCATAGAATGCCATTTCAGGTTCTATCATCCAGAATTCGGAGAGATGCCTGCGTGTCTTTGATTTCTCAGCTCTGAAGGTCGGCCCGAAAGTATATATCTTGCCCATAGCCATAGCCATCGCTTCGCCGTAGAGCTGCCCGCTCTGGCTCAGGTAGGCGGGTTGATCAAAAAATTCCGTTTCAAAAAGATTGGTCGTTCCTTCTACCGCATTGCCGGTAAATATAGGCGAATCCATCTGCACAAAACCCCTGTTCTGGAAGAAATTGTGAATGGAATAAATGATCTGGTTCCGGATGCGCATAATGGCCCATTGCTTTTTGGACCTGAGCCATAAATGCCTGCGGCTGAGTAGAAAATCAATACCATGGTCTTTTTTGCCGATGGGATATTCCTCTGCTTCTGAGAATATTTCCACTGCATCAGCTTGTATTTCATATCCCCCTGCTTGTTTTTCATCCTTTTTCACGCTCCCGCTCACTCGCACCGCGCTCTCTAAACCCAGGCGTTTGATCCGGTCAAAGAGTTCTGCGCCTACGGTTTCTTCCAGGATCACGCATTGAATGAACCCCGTTCCATCACGTAACACAATGAATACGATACCTTTGCTGTCGCGGCGGTTTTGTACCCAGCCTTGAAGGACGACATGTTTGTCTTCATGCTGTTGAAGATCAGAAATATAGGTAAAATTTTTTATCAATTCAGGCATAACGTTTCTCTTTGAGCGATCAGGCTGGTTAATTGTTATTATATTTGCGTAACTTAATTTACCGTTAGAAATAGATTGCAAAATTAGGGGTATATAAATGTTAAAACAAGGACTTAGTCAGAAACTGCTTCAAAAACTGTCACCCCAGCAGATACAGTTTATCCAATTGCTCCAGCTCAATACGCAGGAACTGGAGAAAAGGGTGGATGAAGAGATCACAGAAAACCCGGCGCTTGAAACCGAGAAAAATGAATCCACGGATGTGGACAGCAACGAGGAGGAAAAGTTTGAAGCTGAATCGGATTTTGATGACAGCGACGAAAACGAAGACAATGATTATGATGATTATGAAACCGGCCTTGATGAGTATATCGGCGACGACGATGGTGACTATGCCTATGGCGGACAAACAGACCCGAACGAAGAAAAGCGCGAGTTGCCGATTGCCAATGTAAACACGTTGTATGATGTACTCAACGAGCAGCTAAGCGCCGTGGACCTCAACGAAAGAGAAAAACTTCTCGCTGGGCACCTCATCGGGATGATTGAGGAAGACGGATACCTGCGGAGGCCCTTGAAAAGTATCGCTAATGATCTTGCATTCCTGAACCAGGTACAAACCGATGAACATGAGCTTGAAAGGATATTGCATATCATACAGAGTTTCGACCCGCCGGGGATAGGGGCACGTAGTCTTGAAGAATGCCTTAGTATCCAACTCAGCAAAATGGAGCAGACCCATGAGGTGCAGCAGGCCAAAAAGATCATCCACCACCACATGGACGACCTTGCCAAAAAGCACTACGACAAGCTGATGAAGGCGTTGAAAATAGACCGGGATGACCTGAAAGGCGTGATAGACACCATTACCCACCTGAACCCAAAACCCGGTGAAAGTCAGATTAATACCAAGGCGCAATATATAATCCCTGATTTTATTGTCACTACCCAGGACAACGAACTTCATGTAAGCCTCAACTCCAAAAACGCCCCCGAACTACGGGTAAACCGTGGCTACCAGGAAACATTGAAAGGCTATAATGACAGCACGATCAAAAATAAAACCCTTAAAAACCAGGTGCAGTTTATCAAACAGAAGCTTGATAGCGCCAAATGGTTTATTGATGCCATAAAACAGCGTCAGAATACCCTGCTCCAAACCATGAAGTGTATTGTGGAATTCCAAAAGGATTTCTTTTTAACGGGTGATATTGAAAAGCTGAATCCAATGATCCTGAAAGATATAGCCGACAGGATCGGGATGGATATTTCTACCGTGAGCCGTGTGGCCAATAGCAAATATGTGCAAACGGATTTTGGTATTTTTTCATTAAAAGAGTTTTTCTCAGAAGGAATCCAGACCGAATCAGGCGATGAAGTTTCTAATCGTGAGGTGAAAGAATTTTTGAAAGAGTATATTGGCAAAGAAAGCAAAAAGCGTCCCCTAACGGATGAAAAACTTACCAGTATGCTTAATGAAAAAGGCTACAACATTGCCCGCCGCACCGTGGCCAAATACAGAGAACAACTGAACATTCCTGTAGCGAGGTTGCGGAAGGAGATATAGGGGCAATTTGGGAGTTTGAAAATTTGGGAATGAAAAACAAGCAAATACCATGAAGAATATTTTACAAATTCTTTTTACGGGGTCATTGGTGCTGGCTACACTTGTCGCCCGCGCGCAATGCCTCAAGAGCTGGCAATATTTTGTTCCTATAGCTATAACCAACAGCACTTCAGGCACTCTTACCAATTACCAGGTAAAAATTTACGTCAACACGGCCGTTCCGACATTGGCCGGCAAGATGAGCCCCACCTGCGATGATGTCCGTTTTACCGATACTTTTTGCAACAATCTTCCTTTCTGGATCGAGAATGGTATTAATACTGACTCTACACTTATATGGGTAAAAGTGCCAACAATACCTACCACTGGTACCGCTATCAAAATGTATTATGGCAATCCTAGTTTACTTACTACCTCCAATGGCGATAGCACTTTTATTTTCTTTGACAATTTTCAAGGGAAAGACCTGGACACCAATAAATGGCAGATATTTCACAGCGGCTCGGCCAGTTTTACTGTTTCCTCAGGGGCGCTCACCATTTCCTCTGATTTGGATGGTGCTATCAGGTCTAAAGCCTCGTTTCCATCACCAATTGTACTGGAAAGCAATATTATATCCGCAAATGTTACGGCAGGTTATGCGCATCATATAGCCTTGTTAAGATCGGACTCGGCAAGTGGGGTTGCCCTCACTTATGGCAATTATCACGGTGCCTATTGCATGTTGCTTGGCTCTGCCGACCAGGCAAATGCCACCTATGGCTGTAGCAACCAGAATGTAAATATCAATCCAGGAACCATTACCGGTTTGTGGTCACTTTCATGGCCTTCTTCGGGTGTACAATACAGTTCCTGGCCAGGAGGAAATCTCACAGGAGCGATCTCGAGTCACATGCCAACGGCCAATCTTCGCGTTGGTGCCGGCATTCTTTATTCAGGTGGTGGATCCTTTGTGACCAACATGATACGTGTGCGCAAATATTCAAAGATTGAACCTACTGACTCCGTCGGTACTGAATCTACGAATGGCACGGGTACTGGTATTAAAGTGACCAATGCTGAATCTACTGCCATCAAAATATTCCCAAACCCGGCAAACGATATAGTGAATATTGATCTCGATGCAAGCCATACCGGTTTCCATACTCTAACCATGACTGATATGGCTGGCAAGCTATTGTACAGCAGGGAATTAAACAATCTGGACCCAAACCTGCAATTGCAAACAAACGACTATCCCAAAGGCATATACCTCATAAAACTCACTGGGGTAAATCAAACATTTACCCAAAAATTAGTGATAGAATAGGAAAATAATTTTCTGATGTGTTAATCCCGAAAAGGCCGGGACAAGTTGTGCCAATTGTGTAGCAGATTATTTACGTTCAGGGACTTATATATTGACAAATCAAAATCATTGATCACTGATTATTGGTCATTGATAACTGATTCTTTATATCTTCAACATCTGCCATTAAATGCTGCAGCTGCACATACATTTCCTTGCTCGGATTTTTGAAATTATACCGCATCTCGGCTTTCAGGAGCCAGAGTTCACGAACTTCGTCAATATCAATGTTTTTGTTTTCGTATTCGCGGTTATCGCTTTTTAGTACCAGGCCCTGCCTGTTGTCAATGCGGTTCAATACCCGTTTGATAAGGATGGCATCCTGCATCACGATGATATAGATATAATCATCCTTCAATGTGTGCCAATCCTGTATGTACTGGCCTATCACCCATGAGCCCTGCTGAATGGTGGGCTCCATGCTGTTTCCCTTCACTTCAAATGCCCTGAAGGTGCCGCCACGAAACTGGTTTCCCGGCAGACTTATCTTCGGAAGGGTAGAAAGGAATTGTGGTTCCTGGATGTTATCAATATAGCTGGCGGCTGCTTTGGTATTTACTACTTCAACGTTTTCGTTGCCTGATGAATCATTGGTGATGCAAAGGACACGGAGATTTTTCCCAGAGACTTGTTCTGAGGTTGTTTTATGCGGCTCCGGGATTATATATGGTGCCAGGTTTTCCTCTTTGGAGTGCAGCATGGCCCCGCGACCTGTGAATATCCAATCAGGGTTCAGGTTGGGATATTGGGTAAAGATGGCTTCGAAAAATTCTGCCGTAGGTTGCTTGCCCGGCATGAGACTTTTGCGTACCCTTTCCTGTCCCAGACCGATGCTTTCAGCGAAGACATATTGCGGCATTCCCAGGTATTCTTTGTGGAAGTATCCTATGCGCTCCCTGAAACTGTCTGAATTCGAATCACTTGCTATATCCATAATTTTTTACAAATATTTTTGCACAATTTTCATTGTAATTACAACTAAAGTGGTATATTTGTGCCCTGATATTTTAAAAAAACACTACAATGAGCCACAAATGTACAACTATTATTGTAATTAGCAAGCAAATACCAATAAAATTTGTAAATACATCATAGGTGTTTGGCATTAGGGGTTAGGAGTTAGTACTTGCGCAAGCATAGATTCAACCCAAATTCGAAAAGGTGACGACAAAATCAAATTTTTTTTCGTCTGTAAAGAATTGAATATATGCGGGTTGAAAAATATTTTTTGAAAGTACCCACCCACTTTGCCATCTCGCTATATATATACATAGAAATTACGAATTACGAATTGCCCCCGGGCATGAATAACTAATCCCAAATCCAAATCCAAATCCAAGTCCAAATTTCAAATCACAAATTTCAAATCACCAATAAAATGCAAACTAACAATCATATCATTATAGAAATAAACCGCTGCCGATACTACAAAGACCTTTGCCGCAAGATAGCCCGAAGAGACCTGGTCGATGACCTTTACCAGGAATTCATTTTTGCTTTGCTAACCTATGACAGTCTTGCCGAAGTTTACCGGAAAGAATGGTTCCGGCAATTCGCGAAGAAGATCATCAACAACCTTTACCACTCACAAACCAGTACTTTTTACCTCAAGTACAGGCATATTGATAAAACCGTAAAAAACCAGCAGTCTTTTCCTGATGTCTTGGATGACACCCCGGTTCAATTGGAAGAAGACAATACAGATATACTCAAGTTTATCAATAAAGAACTGGACAAAATGGATTGGTATGACAGAGAACTTTTTAGGGCCCTGGTAAAACTGAACAGCGAGCGCAAACTTGCTGAGAAAACAAAGATCAACCGGAACAGTATCCGCTACACCATTAAAAAAGTGAAAGAACGTATCCGCAATAACCCACAATTCGCACAATTCCTTTACAGATGAAATCCAAAATCCTGATCGTTGTAAATCCTGTTGTGACCGGGGTGGAATACCATCGTCAACTCATTCCGCATTATCATCTCAACAGCCATTATAAAGATGAATTTGAAGTGCACCAGATCAATGAAATTGAATCAGTGAGCGATGCATTCCTGATGCAGTTTTGTATGGTTCAGTTCAGCAGAGTTGCATCCTGGAATGGAAATTCGCAAAAGATGCTGGAACGGCTTCGCAAATTGGGAATTGTGTCTGTGGTGGATATGGACGACTATTGGATACTGCCATCGTCACATATCATGCACCACGCTTACCGCGAAAAAGACATTGCCAAACAAACGATCGTTAGCTTAAAATATGCCGACCATGTCACCACCACCACGTCCCTCTTTGCAGCGGTAATCCAGAGCGTGAACCCGCGAGTTACCGTTCTGCCAAACGCCATTGACCCCACCCAGCCCCAGTTCGAAATCAATCCAATGCCTTCCTCCCGGATGCGTTTTGGCTGGGTGGGCGGCGTTTGTCATTTTGAAGATATAAAGCTGATGGAAAACGGGTTTGCGAAGCTGAATACAGATGAAGGCTTGAAAGACAAATACCAGCTTTGCCTTATGGGTTTTAATGAAGAAGACACCACGGGGATATACCATCAATATGAAAAGGTTTTTACCACCGGCCTTGATGAAAACCACGAAACTTATTTTAGGATAAATGCTGCCAATGTATATAGCTATGCACAGGGGTACAACCTATTTGATGTCGCACTCGCCCCTCTCACACATAACCTGTTCAATAACTGCAAAAGCGAGCTGAAAATGATTGAGGCCGGCTTTATGAAAAAAGCGGTGATCACCAGCGATGTCATGCCTTATCAGATTATTGCAAAGCCGGGGATCAATTGCCTTACCGTAAAAGGGAGCGGCCATTCATCAGCCTGGTACCTGAGTATGAAGAAGCTCATTAAAAATCCAAATCTCGCCGAAGACCTCGCCGAACAGCTTTATGAAGATGTAAGCTCCAAATACCATATTGATCTGGTGAATAAAACGAGAGCTGATTTATACAGAAGATTATTGGATTAAAAGATTTAAGAATTAAAAATTAAACTAACATGAACACAATCCTATTGATTATTTCCATTTCCTGTTTCGCGGTTCTGTTATCGGAAGCATCAGGAATAATTCAGTTGACAAAATTCTTTTTCAATATTAACAGATTGAAGCCATTAGACTGTCCCCTTTGCCTGGCCTGGTGGGTGGCCTTGATTATTTTTATTATTGAAAAGCATTATTTGTTTGCACCATTATTCGCCGCAACAAGTTCAATGCTGGCTATTTGTATCTCGAAAATATTAAGGAAGTTATAAACAGTCTTGCGGAAGCCAAATCACAAATCACAAATATCGTTTATCTTATAGGTCAAACACGCATATTTTTAAGAAAGTTCCTGCAAAAAATATACTTAAAATGTTGTTAATAAGCATAAAAGCTTATATATATTTGGCTCTTTTAAATAACCTTATATAAGAACTATTATGATTCCAGAAGAAAAAAAGGCCGCCGTAAACCATGCTCTGAATATGGCATTTGGAGTAAGCGAATTCGAAGAGATACAGGAAATGACAGCGGGACTTTCATCAGCCCGGATCTACCGGATTTTAATATCAGGAAAACCGTACCTGCTGCGCATCATTATGCGAACAGACGCAATGGGAGACCCTACCATCCACTTTGCTTGTATGAAGGCTGGGGCAGATGCCGGCATCGCGCCACATGTTTGGTATGCCGGTATCGAGGACCGGATTGCGATAACAGATTTTATTGATGCCAAACCTTTTCCGATGGATGCAGCAAGGATAAAAATGCCGGATATCATAAAGCGTTTACACGCACTACCGGCTTTTCCATTTAGATTGAATTACCTGGATTTTGTAGATAAATCTATCGTAAAATTTCAGGAAGCACAGATAATTCCTGATCACATTACCAGGGATATATTTACGGAGTATGAAAAAATCTCGGACATCTATCCTCGTACAGGCCCTGATCTGGTGTCATGTCACAATGATCTGAAACCGGAAAATGTCCTTTATGATGGAGAGCGGGTATGGCTTGTTGACTGGGAAGGGGCATTTTTGAATGACAGGTATTTAGACCTTGCTGTTGTCGCAAATTTTGTAGTGACAAATGATGGTCAGGAAATGGATTTTCTAAAAAGATATTTTGGTAAGGAAGCAAGCGAATACCAGCTTGCCCGTTTTTTCCTGATGCAGCAGATACTTCACATGGCCTATTTCGTTTTTTTATTGACAATTTCCACTCATGGGAAATCCATTGATCCGGATTTTATGAAAGAAGATTTCAGGGAATTTCATAATCTGATGTGGGGGGGTAAAATTACGTTGGAAACAGACGAAGTCAGGCAGCGATATGCACTGGTTCACATGGAACAGCTCAGGCTTAACTTCAAACGGAAAAGATTTGAAAAATCTCTGAAAATAGTCTCTGATCATAAATAGTCTGCCGCAGGAAAAATTTCAAATTTCAAACATATCATGTCACAAAACAATTTAGAAAAACTCCGCAAATACCTTCCCTTCTGGGAATATTACAAATCAAACAAATGTATTCCTCCCATAAACCTGCCTACCCTGGAAGCCCTTGCAGCTATCTACCAGGAAGAGCTCCATCCCGCGCCTGTGCGTCTGTATTGCAGTGTATGCGTAGAAGAAATGATCACGACCTTATTCTATCAATACGAACGTGATACGCAGAAGGAATCAGACATAAAAAACCAAAAAGAAAATGACAAAACCGAAAACCAGCCCCAAACCCAAAGCGAAAAGCTCCTCCCGCCAGGTAACCAAAAGGGACAAAAAAGACGCGGAAGAAAAGTCAGGCGAAGGAAGCGGAAAACCCAATTGGGATGAAGCCCTTCGCAATGTTTTTGACAAATGCATCAATACATTAAATGAAGATGTCCAGAGCCTGAACCCCAAAGACCGGCTTGCTTTTATCAAAGCCATCAGTGATCATTTTAGTCCTGAACAAAAAGCCAAAAAAGAGCCACCCGGCAGCGACATTAATGAAATAAAACTCACCATTCTACACAAGTGCACAGATGAGCCCGGCGAATAAAGTGATTGCGATAGAAGGGGCGGAATTGGTCTTAAAAAATGTAAAATCAAAAGATCGAATCATCGCCAACCAGGGCGGTACTTCTTCAGGAAAAACCTGGTCGGTTTTGCAGACTCTGATCATAAAAGCTTTGATAGAAAAGCTGCATATCTCTGTCTGTTCGATCAGCCTGCCACATTTGAAAAAGGGAGCCTTACTGGATTTTACCAATCTATTGACTAACTGCGAATTATTTGATGAAAAATTTTATAACAAAACAGACAATATTTTTAAATTCGGGAGAAGCCGCGTTGAATTTTTCAGCCTCGACGATCCCGGAAAGGCACGCGGCCCAAGGAGGGATATATTGTTTGTGAACGAGTGCAACCTGGTTCCTTATGAAACCTTCAACCAATTGATGCTGCGAACCCGGAAGCAGGTTTTTATTGATTACAACCCGGTGGACGAAAATCACTGGATATATGAAAAGATTTTAACAAGAGACGATTGTACTTTTATCAAGTCCACATACAAAGACAATCCCTTTTTGGACAAGAAAATACAACAGGAAATAGAAAGGCTGAAAGAGACCGATGAAAATCTTTGGAAGATATATGGATTGGGTGAAAGAGGCCAACTGAAAAGCACAGTTTATGCGCCCTGGGAAATTGTAGATACGTTGCCAGAAGGCGGGGATATATTTTATGGGCTGGATTTTGGATACAATGTTCCTGCTGCCCTTGTAAAATGTTGCCTGAAAGATGGAAACCAGCTTTTTGTAGATGAAATGATTTACCAGAGTTTTCTCACCAATAGTGACCTGATCTTGCTGATGCGGGACATTTTGCCGCCACATGCCAGCATCTACGCTGATGCTGCAGAACCGCAACGTATCGCAGAGATCAGGAAAGCGGGGTTCAATTGCCGGGCAGCAAATAAAAGTGTGAAGGATGGCATTGACAAACTGAAAAGGATGAAGGTACACATCACCCGCCGAAGCGCCAACATATTAAAGGAACGCCAGGGCTACAAATGGAAAGAAGATGCCAGCGGAAACCTGGTTGATGAACCGGTGAAGGCCAATGACCATGCGCTGGATGCAATAAGATACTCGGTACATACGCATGGGTTGAGGCCGAGTGGGAAGTATGCTATTCGATGAAAGGCATTAAAAGATTAAAAAATTTAAAGATTAAAAAAATAAACCATGACCCTCCCAACCTCCTGGAAAGAAATTTCTCTCAAAACCTATTGTCTTCTCGATGGGATTATCAAAGATAATGATCTGAATACAATTGATAAAGACATAGAAATATTGTCGCTGCTTTCAGAGAAGCCGAGAAGCGAAATATTAGCCCTGCCGTTTAATGTAAGGCATGGTTATTTGCGAAAAATCGAATTTCTGAACAACCTGAATTCCATAAAACCGCTACAGTCTGCAAAGAGTTTCAGGTTCTTTATCAAAGGCAAAAGGTTCGAGATTAAGCTAAATGCCACAGAACTAACAGGTGGACAGTATATTGACCTGATGACCTTTCTGAAAGACCCGGAAGCAACAAACCAAAATATCCATAACATATTGGCTGTGATAGTATTGCCTCTAAAATTCGGGCTCTTTAAAAGCAAATATGATGGCGAAGCCCATGCAATACGGGCCGCATTTTTCTATGAGAATATGTCAGTTTCGATTGCGTACCCAATCCTGGTTTTTTTTTGCAATCTCTCGGAGCATTTAACACAAGCTATACAGGACTATTTGAAGACCGAGACAGTGAAGAAGATGGATATGATCAAAGTCGGGATGCAGGATATCATGAGCGCTACGGCTGGCTCATAGTCCTTGATGCACTGAGCAATGGCAATGGAAACCTTTGGGAATATTTCACTGATTTGAATGTGATTGAGTTTATGAATAGGATTTCTTTTTTAAAAATTAGGAGTCAGGGGTCAGGAATCAGGGGGTAGTAAAAAAGAAAACAAATTAATGGAAAATATACAAAACACCCTCCAAGCATGGGGTGAGAAAATTGTGGATGCATTGAAAGCGGCTTTACCGCCCGGGAAAGACACCAATGGAATGCTTGGACAAAGCATTAGTTTTACCATAAATTATGCAGGTTTCCCGATTGTGTTTGAACTTCAATTGGCTGATTATTATAAATATATTGATTCCGGTCGTGGGCCGGGCAAATTCCCGCCACCGGAAGTGATTGCCAATTGGATCAAGAACAAACAACTCAGTATTATTCAAAAATCAAGCTTGAAAAGTATAAAAAGCAGGTCCAAAACATTATCAGCTTTATCTCAACAAAGTCAGCTCAAAAGCCTGAGTTTTCTCATCGGCAGAAAGATAGCAAGAGATGGGATTCCGGCAACAAATTTTTACTCAAATACGCTCAGCCCCGGTGCTTTTCAGGAGTTGAATGACAACCTAAGCGAAGCTTTCAAACAAGATGTCCTTGCTTTGATTTTGGATCAATAAATTATCATCAAACAGTAATTTTCAAATTTTCAAATAGTTTCCCCATGACCATCACCCAAACCCCTCAGAAATTTAGCCCCGCTTATAACGAACTGGTTTATGTTGTGAATAGCACCAACGAAACCCAACCTAACTACAAATACATCTGTGACATATATGCGGCGGATGGTACAACACGTCTCGCCAGGATAAAACGTATTCCCCAGCCCGATGGGTACGGATTGTTCGACCTGCACAGGATATTGGAAAACTATGTCAGTTATGATATTGATGCTTCTACGAGCGGCTTTACATCTAATGGTAAAAGCTATTTTGGATATGTGATCAAATTCGGGGAAGAGTATGGTTCATCCTCTTCCGGGCCAACCCAATATCTTTCATTGGTAGCAGATACAAAGAGATATATCGTGAACGCTGTTTTTGATTTTCCTGATTTTATCGGGTACAGTCAAACAGATTGGCTGATAGCGACATCAACCCCAAAAAAATTCCTGACCAATGCACCGCTTTCGCAAAGTTTAAGACCCGGAACCAATTCCTGGTTATATTTTATGACAGATACCAATATAGTATCAAAACTGGTTTTGAAGACCTATAATAGTGGCGGCACTTTATTGTCTTCTTACAATTTATCGAATCCCGATACAGATATGTCTGTTGATGGAAACCGTTTTCTTCGTGTTCCCGCCGGACCAGCTAATGCTGGTGCTGCTTTTAGTGTTACCCTGGATGGAACTATTGGCAGTTATACCCTTCATCTTGAAGATAGTGGCAGCAATGTGATCAGTGAAATATTTACGTTTAAGATCAACACAGAAATTACGAAATACACATGGTACCGTTTGCATTTCCTGAATAAAATGGGCGGGTTCGATAGTTTTGATTTCAGGTACTTGAGCCGTTCTAAAATAAATGTTACCCGAAGCAATTATAAAAAATACACGGGGTCGGAAAGCAGCGGCGCCTGGAGCTATGCATCTGAAGAACGTGGATACAGCCAGTA
>Ga0207007_1119_pt1 | contig 21236 bp, 4 predicted proteins | sample Alteio_BWMinCont_85_FD_153487 | JGI IMG/M metagenome (GOLD analysis project Ga0207007, IMG submission 153487) | Enriched cells from forest soil in Barre Woods Harvard Forest LTER site, Petersham, Massachusetts, United States -... | ecosystem: Environmental > Terrestrial > Soil > Temperate forest >...
AATAGTAAAAACCACTTTTAGGCTCACCGAAAAAATTACCTTAACCGGATGCAGCAAAACCGGATGGAGAACTTATCCAATTGTATTTGTCACCTGCTACAACAGTTGCACCAATAGGAATAAAACTTCCATAACAAATGGCATTATCTGGAACAACTGCGGCGGCAGGTAGAGGGTTTACTGAAATAGTAACGGAATTTGTATTGCTACACCCTGTGGCAATGACAGTATCTGTAAGTGTATATGTTGTTTTAACTCCGGGGGATACGATAGGGTTGGCCAACACGGAATTAAATCCGGGAGGAGAGCTTTTCCACGAGTACTTATTGCCATTCACAGGGCTGGTGCCAATTAAAATAAAAGATTTATTGCAGATGAAGGCACCGGGAGCTACAGAAGCAGCAGGTAAAGGATTGGCTGAGATAATAACTGAATCTGTTTTGCTGCAACCGGTAGCGCCAATTGTTTCAGTAAGATAATATGTCGTGCTTACCTTTGGATTGATTGTTGGATTTGACAAAGTGGAACCAAACCCGGATGGTGAGCTTGACCAGTTATATGCATTGCCGGGAACAGCTACAGAGCCAATTGCAATGGAAGAACCAGAACAAACTGTGGCATTAGAAGCAGTTTGTGCAACCGGTAATGAATTAATTGTGAGTGTAACGGAATCTATCTGTTTGCACCCCGGTGAAACGGAATCTTTTAAATAATAAGTTGTTTTTACAGTGGGGCTTACCAATGGATTTGCTACTGCAGAAGTAAAACCGGCTGGTGAACTTGTCCAGGAATAAGTATTGCCTGGATAAGAAATTCCCCCGATTGCAGTGAAAGATCCCGGGCAAATCGCAGTATTGGCAATTACCGAAGTTGAAGTAGAGAAGGAAATTGTGTCGGAATTTATTTTACTACAGCCTGTTATCGGGTTTGTCTCCATTAAGAAATATACCGTGGTTCCCGATGGGATAACAGTCGGATTGGATGAAGTTGAAGTAAAACCGGACGGTGAACTTGTCCATGAGTACGTATCTCCTCCAACTGCCGCAGCGCCAATGGATAAAGAACCTGAACAGAGCGAAGTACTTGCAAGGACGTGGGCGGCAGGCAGTGGGTTCACTGAAATTTTAACGGAATCAATTTTGATACATCCCTTAAGACTGTCTTTAAAATAATAGGTAGTTGGTACACCAGGCCTGGCTATAGGATTTATCAAAGTAGAAGTAAATCCAGCAGGAGAGCTTGTCCAGGAATAATAATTTCCGATAAAAGGCGTAAAGGTCTTGCCAATGGAAACTGCCGTACTTCCGCAAACGATGGTATCATTGGCAACCATAACAATTGGTAAAAAGATTGTATCAGAATTGGTTTTGGAGCACCCTGTTGCTGTGATTTTTTCTGTGAGGGTATAAATGGTACTTAATGAAGGGTTTACTGAAGGGTTGGCACTTGTAGAAGTGAAACCCGCAGGAGAACTTGTCCAGGAATAAGTATTTCCTGTTAGGGCGGTGGCACCTATGGATATGGGAATTCCAGAGCAGTTGGAAGTACTGGGTATTACATTGCCTGCAGGCAAAGGATTTGTTGTAATGGTAACTGCCCCCATTGTTTTACATCCGGGGATAGAATCTGTGAGAGTGTAAGTAGTCGTCGTAGTTGGATTCGCGATGGGATTTGCAAGTGTTGATGTGAATCCTTTTGGTATGCTTGTCCACGAATAAATATCCCCTTTATTAGAAGTTGCACTGCCCAGTGCAATAGAAGCTCCGGCACAAATGGTGGCATTTGAAGCTACTGCAGCGGAAGGAACTGAAATGATTACGGTATCCCTTTTACTGCAACTTGTTGCCAATATCTTTTCAGTTAGGTAATAGGATGTCGTTTTAGTAGGTGACACTGATGGATTTGATGATGAGGAGCTAAAACCAAATTGAGAGCTTGACCATAAATAGCTGCTTCCTGTGACAGCATTTGCCCCAATGGATATGGCAGAACCAGGACATATAGCTGTATTGGCAATAGTTTGGGCATTAGGTTCGGGGCTAACAATAATCTTAATCGAATCTGTTTTGCTACAGCCATTTAGAACAGAATCTTTAAAATAATAAGTGGTGGTAATATACGGACTTACTGTCGGGTTTGCCAATGTTGAAGTAAAACCTGGAGGCGAGCTTGTCCAGGAATATACGTTCCCCTTATAATAAGCCTCGCCAATAGAAATCGGAGTCCCTCCACAAATGGCAGTATTGGCAACAATAGAGGCGACTGGCACCGAGATCGTATCAGAATCTGTCCGCGTGCATCCTGTTGCTATTATAGTCTCTTTGAGTATATATAGAGTTGTTGTAGTAGGACTGACGGAGGGATTTGAGGAAGTGGAAGCAAAACCAGACGGAAAACTTGTCCATGAATATTTATCACCTGTAACAGCTGCCGCGCCAATAGAGATAGAACTTCCTGAACAGATAGCGTTACTTGCAATAATAGAATTACGGGAAGGCAACGGATTGGTATAGATTGTGACCGAAGCTGAGTTTTTGCACCCCGTGGAAACCACAGTCTCAGTAAGTGTATATGTTGTGTTGACTAGCGGACTAACTGATGCGCCTGATGAAGAATTATTAATACCCGGTGGCGAACTTGTCCACGAATATCTATATAACCCTGAAGGAGATGTGCCGATGGAAATAGTTGACCCGGCACAGATAGTCGTATTCGGTGTAATGGCAACAGTTGGCAAAAGATTAATGCCTATAGTAACAGAATCGATTGTTTTGCAGCCTGAAATTGAATCTGTAGCATAATATTTTGTAGCAACGGCAGGACTTACCATAGGGTTTGCCAGGGTTGAAGTGAATCCAGGGGGCGAGCTTGTCCAGTTATAAAAGTTTCCATTATGAGCGGTTCCACCAATCGAAATTGAAGAACCCTGGCAAATGCTGGAACTGGCAACAATCGTCGCAAATGGCATTCGGACAGTATCGTAATTGGTTCTGGAACACCCTGTTGCCTTAATGGTTTCAGTCAGGATATAAGTTGTAGTTACAGTTGGGTCCACAGAAGGATTGGATGATGTAGAAGTAAATCCTGATGGGAAACTTATCCATGAATAGCTATCACCAATAACTGCTGCCGCACCAACCGAAATTGATGTTCCACCGCAAATAACAGTATTGGCAGCAACAAAAGCTGAAGGCAGTGGATTTGTTGTAATAGTTACTGAATCCGTTTTACTGCAACCGATATTTGGAATAGTTTCTGTAAGATAATATTTTGTGTTAATGGATGGGTTGACAATTGGATTAGGGGAAGTGGAAGTGAAACCAGCCGGCGAACTTGTCCAGTTGTATTTATCACCAGGGACTATTATACCACCAATTGCAATTGTTGTTGCCGCACAAGTAGTCGCATTGCTAATGGTTTTTGCTGCCGGGGATGGGTTCACAGTAATTTTGACAGAGGCTGTTTGGCTGTTGCATCCAGCAACACTGTCCTTAAAGTTATAGGTAATAGTCGTGTTTGGACTTACTACAGGGTTGGCCAAAGTAGATGTAAAACCGGCCGGACTACTCGTCCATGAATATAGATTACCCGGGTAGGAGGTTTCACCAATTGAGATTGCATTGCCTGAGCAAATTGTAGTGCTTGCCACTATTGAAGCCGACGGTACCAATATGGTATCAGAATGGGTATTAGAGCATCCTGTGGCAATTATGGTTTCTGTAAGAGTATATTTTGTGGTAGTAGTAGGACTTACTGATGGATTTGAAGAAGTTGAGGTAAAACCTGATGGAGAGCTTATCCATGAATATGTGTTTCCTGACACAGCTGCATCTCCGAGAGATACAGAAGACACAGAGCACAAGACCGTACCGGCAATAACTTTGGCAGCAGGTAGTGGGTTGACCGTAATGGTAACATTACCGCTTTTCTTGCAACCTGGCACCGAATCTTTAAGTGTATAAGTAGTGGTAATAGTTGGTTTAACTGTTGGATTTGACAACGTAGATGTAAAGCCTGCCGGAGAACTTGTCCAGGAATAGGTATCCCCGGCAAAAGATGGCCCTCCCAGCGACACTGGCTTGCCGGCACAAATGGTAGCATTGGCTGCGACAACTGCAGCAGGCATAAAAATGGTATCAGAATGTGTGTTGTTGCACCCTGTGGTGGTACTTGTTTCGGTGAGAATATAAGCGGTTTTTACAGTTGGACTAGCTGATGGGTTTGATAAAGTGGATGAAAAACCAGAGGGTGAACTTGTCCATGAATAAATGCTACCGGAAACAGAAGCGGCACCTATGGAAATTGAAGAGCCTGAACAAATGGTGGTGTTTGCGATAACTTTGGCCGCAGGAAGCTGGTTGACGCTCACTATCACAGAATCTGTTAGTTTACAACCCGCTGTTAATATTTCATTCAGATAATAAGTAGTTGTTACTTTAGGTGTTACGGATGGATTTGCTGAGGTAGAATTAAAACCCTGGGGAGTGCTGGTCCATGAATAACTAATGCCATAATAAGATGCCCCTCCTATTGAAATTGGAGAACCACTACATATTACAGTGTCAGCAATAATTTTTGCACTTGGCATTGAAATGGTATCGGAATGGGTTGCACTACATCCTGTTGAGGCAATTGTTTCGGTAAGTGTATAAACTGTGGTCACGGTCGGATTCACCAAAGGGTTTGAAGAAGGAGAGATAAAACCAGATGGAAAACTCATCCATGAATAGACGTTACCTGTTACGGAAGCTGCCCCAATCGCAATTGAAGTAGCCGGACATATAACTGTACTGGCAATTACCGATGCTGAAGGTAATGGATTAGTAGATATCTTAACAGAGTTTGCATTTTTACAGCCTGTCGCCGATATAGTCTCAGTAAGGGTATAAGTTGTGGTCTTGGATTGAGAGGCTGAAGGGTTTGATAACGTCGAAGCAAATCCTGACGGAACACTTGTCCATGAATAAGTATCCCCGGAAACAGGGGCAGCACCAAGAGAAATTGAGGAGCCGGAGCAGACTGACATTGGAGTAATAACAGATGCTGATGGCAATGGGTTAATAGATATATTAACTGAACTGGTTTTACTGCAACCATTAACACTGTCTTTTAAATAATAAGTCGTCGAAACTGATGGGCTGATCAACGGATTTGAAGAAGTTGAAGTAAAACCAGCAGGCGAACTTGTCCACGAATAGTAGTTTCCTACGTAAGATGGTCCTCCTATTGCCATAGAACTGCCAAGACAAACAGCAGTATTCGCAATAACTGAAGCAGATGGCAAAGAGATGGTAACTGCATGAGTGTTGCTACAACCTGTTGCTGAGATTGTCTCAGTCAACAAATAAATGGTGGTAGCAACCGGGGTGACGGAGGGGTTAGATAAAGTAGAGGCAAAACCGGACGGATTGCTTATCCATGAATACGTATCCCCGGTAACAGCCAAATTCCCAATGGATAATGAACTTCCTGAGCAGATAGCAGTATTTGTTACAACAGATGCTGAAGGTAACGGATTTACCTTAATTATTACCGAATCAGTTTTGCTGCAACCTGTTGCCATCACTGTTTCAGTAAGATAGTAAGTTGTGGTAATATTTGGGTTAACTGTTGGATTTGGTAAAGTAGAAGTGAATCCTTTCGGAACACTCGTCCAATTGTATTTGCTGCCTGAAACTGCTGTTGCCCCAAGAGATACCGGATTTCCTGCGCAAATGGTTGTATTCGATATGGTTTCGGCAGAAGGAAGTGGGTTTACTGCAACAATTATTGAACTGGTATTTACACATCCTGAAATCGAGTCTTTTAAGCTATAAGTGGTAGTTGTTATTGGGCTGACTGTTGGATTTGAGATCATAGAAGAGAAGCCATGAGGTATACTTGTCCACGTATAATTACTTCCTTTGGAGGCCGGCCCGCCTATGGAGATCGAGCTGCCTGCACATATTGCGGTATTTGAAGCAACTGTGGCTGTGGCTACCGAGATGGTATCTGTATTTGTTCTGCTACATCCTGTGGCAATTACTTCTTCAATCAGGGTATAATAAGTAGTTTTTGATGGGCTTACTGATGGGCTTGCCAAATTAGAGGTAAATACCGAATTGGAACTTGTCCAGGAATAATAGTTTCCTTTAACGGGGGCGGTACCAATAGAGACAGAAGCTCCAGGGCAAATGATTGTATTTGCGAGAATTGATGCAGCGGGCAACGGATTGACTGTTAATGTTAAAGAATCAGTTTTGCTACATCCGGTAGCCAGAATGGTTTCTTTGAGGTAATAAGTTGTGGTATCATTTGGGTTTGCGTACGGGTTTGAGATTGTAGAGACAAAACCTTTGGGTTCACTTGTCCAACTGTATTGATTACCTGCTACTGTAGCAGCTCCAATAGGCGTTGGGGTACCCATACAAATGGTAGAATTTGCAATGGTTTTTGAAGCAGGCAATGGGTTAACAACAACGGTTACAGAATCAGTTTTCTTGCATCCGGCAGCAGCAGTATCTTTAAAATAATAGGTAGCGGAGGCTAACGGAGTTATTTTAGGATTTGCCTCTGAAGAAGTAAAGCCTTTTGGAGAACTTTTCCATGAATATATATTGCCTGAATTAGATTGACCGCCAATGGATATTGTAGTCCCGGCACAGATGGCAGTATTGGCGATAATAGAGGCAGAAGATGGGATGGAAATGGTATCAGAATGCGTTATGCTGCAGCCAGTTGCAGTTATTGTTTCAGTAAGGCTATAGGCTGTAGTAACTGATGGACTTACAGTCGGGTTCGAAGAAGTGGAAGTAAAACCAGGGGGTGAACTTGTCCAGGAATAAGTGTGACCGGCTGTGGAAACAGCACCTATAGAAATGGCACCAGAACAAATAGCTGTACTTGCAAGAACTATGGCAGGTGCAGCAGGATTTACAATAACAGTCACAGAATCATAGGCATTACAGGCCGATGACCCAAAGCTAACGCTATCTGAAAGATAATATGTGGTGGTAACGCCAGGCTTGACAGTTGGATTGGCAAGTGTGGAAGTGAATCCAGGGGGATTACTTGTCCAAAAATAAGAGTCCCCTTTATAGGCTTCTCCTCCTAGTGAAATTGAAGTGCCTGGACAAATGGTTGTATCAGAAATAATGTTGGCCGCCGGCAGCGAAATGGTATCAGAATAGTTCCTTGTACAAGTTGTAGCGGGAATTGATACTTTGAGGTTATAAATAGTAGTAGTACTCGGTGACACTAATGGATTGGCACTAAAACTAACCGTGGAAGTAACACCTCCGGAAGAAGTGGTCCATAAATAGGTGTATATCTGGAAGTATATTGCTTTCGGCCCGCCAATCGATATGGAAGTTCCCGGACAAATAGCAGTACTGGGAAGAACAATAGCTGTCGGAAGCGGGTTTACGATAATATAAACAGAATCTGTTCCCACGCACCCTGTAACAACGGAGTCTTTAAGATAATAAGTTGTAGTATCGTTAGGGCTAACGTTTGGATTTGCCAAAGTGGAACTAAATCCTACAGGGACGCTTGTCCAGGAATAATAATGACCTGGATAAGAAGTACTGCCTATTGAAATGGAACTGCCCAAACAGATTGCTCGATTGGCTATGACTAAAGCGGATGGCAAAGAAATAGTATCGGAATGAATTTTGCTACAACCAGTGGCCGTGATGGTTTCTTTTAAGTTATATACAGTGTTTATGGCAGGACTTACGGAAGGATTTGATAATGTGGAGTTAAAACCTAAAGGAGAGCTTGTCCATGAATAGGTGTGTCCTGTCACAGAAGCCGAACCGATAGATATTGAATTTCCGGGGCATATAGCTGTGCTCGGAATAACTGGTGCGCCAGGCAGTGGATTCACGGTAATAAAAACAGAACCTGTTTTACTACATCCTCCTGCAATAGAATCCTTTAAATAATAAGTAGTGTTAACCGTAGGCGTGGCGACAGGATTTGCCAAAGTGGAAGTAAAACCTATGGGCACGCTTGTCCAGTAATAATTATTCCCTTTATAAGAAATCTCACCTATCGAAACTGATGTCCCCATGCAGATACTGGTATTTGCAACAGGATTTGCTACAGGAAGTGAAATGGTATCCGAATGAGTGTTGATGCAGCCACTTGTATTGGTTTCGGACAATATATAAATAGTATTCCCTGTCGGGCTAACAGAGGGATTTGCGAGTGAAGAACTAAAACCAGATGGGATGCTTGACCATGAATAAGTGTCACCGGAAACTGAAGCATTTCCGATAGATATGGAACCTCCTGAACAAATGGCGGTACTTGGAATGACCGATGCCTGTGGCAAGACATATCCGGTATCTGCTATCATGGCAGAATCATTAGCGGATGTAGAATCGGTAACCCCATTTGGTTTTGAGGTCCAGGCACGCATGATCTCTATGCCGGTCAGGAAATTAAATGTGCCAATGGTCATGATAACGGCGCTGTCAGGAGCAAGGCTTCCAGTCCAGTTAAATACGGTTTGATTTTTTTTGTTGACAGACCAGTTGATACTAGCCTTTTTCAAGGTGTCTAAACCATAATTTTCTATTTTTACTTTAACAAATTGAGGCCCTGGACAGAAAGAACCCGTGGGACTCAAAATAGAAACAACGCCAGCATCATTATGGTTAACAAAGTTGAAACTGGCCAGGAAAGCGTCATATTTGCCCACTTTAGTTGATGCATTCGAACTCTGAAATGCGCCGCTTGTTGCTATGCCGGTATCACTGGCAGTGTAGCCCGTAATAAAGACATTCCCGTTATTAAATGCTGCTACCCCTGTACCCTGATCCAATAGCCTGCCACCATAATAGGATCCAACGAGCATAGTACCGTTGTTTTTGAATTTTGATATAAATGCGTCACCATTGCCTCCAAAAGAACTCTGATATGCACCACTGGTGGCTATACCTCCTTTTGTACTATAGGTAAGGCCTGTAACATATATATTATCATTGTTATCTGTCCCAATGCCATAGCAATAATCAGCATTTATTCCTCCATAATAAGTTCCCCACTTTCGCATTCCACCGCTGCTGAACCCAGCAAGGAATCCATCTGTACCACCCCCTAAAGGAGCAGTCTGATAAGTTCCACTAGTAGAAATACCAGTGGCGCTTCCCGTATAGCCTGTTATATAAACGTTCCCTGAACCATCAACGGCGACACCATAACCTTCATCATCACTGGGACCGCCGAAGTAGGTACCCCATTGCTGCGTTCCATTGCCATTGAATTTAGCGAGAAATACATCATTAGATCCAAACGATGCCAGGGCGGTCTGGTATGCACCATTAGTTGCAATTGCAGTTTTACTTCCAGTTGAACCCTCGATATAAATGTTGTCGGTACCATAGCTGGCAATCCCATGTGCGTAATCAGTGCTGCTGCCGCCATAATAGGTGGACCACTGACGAATTCCACTGCTATTGAATTTAGCTAAAAAAGCATCGGCTGAACCTCCATATGATGTCTGATATGCGCCACTGCTGGCTACCCCTGCCGTACTGCTGGTTTCACCTGTGATATACACATTTCCAGAACTATCCGTGGCAATACCATTTCCCTGATCTAAACCGCTTCCTCCAAAATAAGTCCCCCATAACCGCGAACCGCTGCTATTAAATTTAACCAGAAATACATCAATAGCACCACCGTAAGAAGTCTGGTAGGCCCCAGTTGTTGCTATTCCCGATGTGCTGTATGTATATCCTGTCATATATACGTCGCCAGAATTATCTGTTGCTAATCCCTGACTAACTTCATCTCCGCCACCAAAATAAGTAGCCCAAATCAATGCCCCACTGCTGCTGAATTTTGATAAAAAAGCAACGTCCCCCAGGTTCGAAGTCAGGTACGCTCCGCTCGTAGCAATACCGGAAGTGCTTCCCGTATAACCTGACATATACACATTCCCTAAGCCATCAACTGCAACACCGGTTCCCTCGTCAATATTACCACCCCCAAAATATGTTGCCCAGGATAATGATGGGTCTATGACAAGAGTTTGAGACTTATCATATCCCGCAACATTAAAGCCAATAATATTGTTATCTTTTTTTACAAAATAGCTTGTAATCAACCTCTTACCCAGGTAACTTACTGGTTTGTTTTCTTCCATTGTCCCGACTTCAAGTGCATAGGATATGCTTCCATTTTCGTTTAATTCCAGGTTTTGCAATCCATTCCATTGTATCTGAATATCGCCAACATTGCCTCCGGCGTATATTATGAATTCATACTTCATACCTTCTCTTTTTGCATGAAGCACCAGGTCAATATGAGGATATACCTCTTTATAGGTTATGGTCTTATAGGTACGGGCTCCGGTAATGCCGGTTTCGGGTGTGCGTGAGAGGAAAAAGTTTTCATAATGACCTTGCTGTTCGGCAGCGATAATCTGACTATTGGGATTTGAATTGAGAAGGACGAGGTCGGCCTGTTGTATTGCAACTGTGGATGGTTTAACCACACCTATATTATCTGAACCAAATCGGTAAAACGACGTTTCTTCAGTTGCTTGAGAAGCAGTATTTTCGCTATTTATGCTTTTGGAGAAAACAAAACTTATTGCGCCTGGCTTGCAATATAAACTTATTCCGCCTTGATGGCCATAGAATTTAATGTCAGGCTCGGAGGTCCCGTTTCGATCCGTTAACTGTCCCTTGTTTTCGACAAAGCTCCAGTCTTTATGATCGATAAAATTTTTTACATTAGCTGGATTTTCAGCATGCGCCAAAAAAGAAGGTAATGTGAAAACGAAAGCGCCTAGCAGTTGTAGCTTTCCCATTTCAACAATTTTATATCAAATATAATAAATTATTTTATTATTTGGTAATAAAAATTCATATTATGGCTTTCAAGATAAAGGCGATGCGGTTTTTGGTGAATTATACTTAGACCTAGAATGTTCCGTAGCACAAATGCCCTCAGAATAGCCAATATTTCACACGGCATTTTTTTATAGGTAAGCGCCAATCTGGCAGACTTTGTTTTTTGATCGTAAAAGGGGCGTAAACTTTTTTTTGGTAATACCCCTGGACTGGACAAGTGGAACAACCCAATGCTTCTAAGTATATCTTTCAATTTTTAATACAAAATAAAAAGGATCCTCGCTTGAAGTGCACATGACTGCGTATCATTTTTATCAAAGGGCATTGCCAATGCAAGCAAGGGAATGCAAAACCCTCCTTTTCATTTCTAAAAAAACGCCTGAATTTCCATTCGTCATTAAAACCACCATCCTTTTTACAGTTTTCGTCATATTTGTCATTATGGTTTTCATAGAATGCCGCCCTTTACAACAGTCAACGAGTTATTGGGACTTCTTAAAACAAGAAGCCCTAACCTCTATAGGGGAACTCAGGTTAGATTTTCTCAAACACTTTTAAATTATTTTTTTCTATTACCGTATTGGAAAAACTATTCGATACGGAAGAAATTATGCCTAATTTAGCGGCTGTATTGGTCTTTATTTTTAACAGGTGAAGGGAGGTAAATGATATCAATTTCTTGTTTAGTACTAGACGATGATCCAATATACTGCGATCTGATTACTGAAATGATTTCCGAACAGTCTCAGCTGTTCCTTTCAGGAGCCTATACCCTTCCTGAAGAAGCGATATTGCATCTTGGCCAGGAGAACATTGATATCCTATTCATTGATATGGAAATGCCGGAAACAACCGGGATAGAATTTGTAAAAAAGCTCAAAGATCCCCCACTGGTTATTTATATTACTTCGCATCCCGAATTCGCGATAAACAGTTATGAAGTAGGAGCTATTGACTATTTAACCAAACCTATCAGCGAAACTGCTTTCGGCAGAGCCATTTCTAAAGCCATCAAAAAAATTGAAACCACAAGAAAAGCTGATATAACTGATTCTATGATTGATTCCATGAACAGTGATCATGAATATTTTGTAATCCGGAACGACTCAAAATATGTAAAGATAAAATACAAGGAAGTTGTTTTTATCGAGGCGTTTTCCGACTTCGTAAAAATACACACGCCTGCGGAAATTTACGTCCATTTGTCAAACTTAAAAAATATTGAGAGTGCTTTGCCTCAGAAGATCTTCATCAGGACGCACAGGTCCTATATTGTAAATACACAATTTGTTGAATCTATTGCCGGCACGGAAATAAAGATGGGGGATTCAATAGTACCGATTGGCGAATCATACAGAGAATTAGTAATGGATCGTATCATTGGAAATAAACTTATCAAACGATAGCCACAGGCGGGAAAGTAACAAATATGGAAGTACCTTCTCCTTGTTTGCTCTCTACCCGTATATCTCCATCCATTTTTTTGATCAGTTCATAACAAAGAGAAAGTCCGAGGCCGCTTCCCTGTTCTTTTGCCGTACCGGTATTTCTACGAATTTTGTTATTGATGGTAAACAGATTGAGTAATTGTTCCTCATTCATTCCAATACCGTAGTCCCTGATAATAAGGGCAATGTCATGATCCTGTCTTTCCGTGGAAATAATAATTTCATTCCCCGGATTACTGAACTTGATGGCATTATCAAGAAGGTTTCTTAATACAAACAGAAGCACGTGCAGATCAGCATTGGCAAAAACGTCTTCACCTACTTTTGTCAAAATGATCAACTTCTTTTGTAATGCAATATTCTGATAAAGGCTGATGCTTTCGTCAACCACTTCCTTAAGGTTTATCGGTCTGAGATGAAGGGGGATTCCATTCAACTGGTTGGTGCTCCAAACCAGGAGATTGTCAAGAAGGTTTGAAGTAGCCTGTACAGAATATCCAAGTCCGCCGGTCAATGTATCAAACTCATCCCGGGTAAGATCTTTTTTACGCAAAAGTGACAATGACGCGTTTATATTATTTAACGGGCTTCGCAAATCGTGGGAGATTATCGAAAAAATTTTGTCTTTTACGATATTCAGCTGCTCTGATTTTTCTTTCTCAATGGTAACTTCTTTTTTCTGTTGGGTAAGTTGCCTGTTCAGAAATCGAACTCTTTGCTGTATCGTAAAGAGGATAAGTGCTACAATGACAATAAAAAGGAGACATACCGATATGAAATAAAAATTCTGCCTGCTTGTTCGTATCTGCGCCCCCTGTAGGTCTATTTTAGCCTGTTTTTCATTGCTTTGATATTGCTCTTCCATTTCGGCAACATGTGCGGCATTGTCTTTAGTGAAAATACTGTCCTTAAGATTATAATATCTTCTTACCCATTCCAGGGCAAGTTTTGGTTTTCCCCATTTATCATACAAAAGACCAATATCACTGTATGCCGATTGAACGAGGGCATCCATTTTTACTTTTTTAGCGATAAGAATAGCAGATTTAAGGTAAGTTTCAGCAGTATCGAATTGCTTCAGGCCGATATATATCCCTCCTTTGCTTTCAAGAGCGGCGGCAATGTTTAAACTATCCCCTGTTTTTATAGCGAGATGGTATAATTTATTCTGGTATTCAAGTGATTTAGTGTAATTGTTCAATCGTTCATAAGCGGTACCGATGTTATTATATAATAGCCCTGTAAGGTAAACTGAAGAGTCATTATTAAGGGCCAATGCTTCGAGGTCATATTTAAGGCACGAATCATATTGCTTCAGAGCCATTTTTAACTCACCAAGCCCGATGAGACATTTCAAAATGCCTTTATTGCTCCGGATCGATTTGTATGTTGCAAACGCTTTCGAATTGTATTCTTCTGCTTTTGCATAATTATTGATTTCCTGGTACCCTCCTTCAAGGTTGATATAAGCAGATCCTAATTCTTTTTTGTCGCTACATTGTTCCGATTTTATAACGGCCTGATTAAGATAGTAAAAAGCAGAATCGTAGTTGTCTGCATCTAAAAAATTCTGGCCAAGGAAATCGGTGGCTTCTGCAATCGTTTCTTTATCATTAGAATTTTTTACCGCCTGATAAGCCTGACGGGCGTACATTAAACCTTTTTGTACTGATGTGGTACTAACTATAGTTGCTTCTTTTCTTAAAATCTTTAAAGTCTCCCGGGGTGTCTTTGCTTTTTTGAGCAAATCATTCAGGCTGTCTTTATTTTCTGCCATGCAAAACTGATAATAAAACAGAAAAATCAGACAGCAAAAAACCCCCTTCATTACAAAATATTGAATGATAAATGATTACGCAATTCACTGGATTGTTCCCCCCAAACCATTGTGCATATTTAGCCACAATTTCCCGGATAAACGTCAACATCCTTAAAATAAATAAAATTATTCGCCTTCATTTTCACGGCGTTCATAGACTTTATTGGGCGGTTCATAGACTTTATTGTTCCGGACATATTGGAATGACTTCCTTCGTACGCTTGATAAAATCATGCGCGAAAAAATCGGGAGACCACTTATAAACAATTCTTATAGTTATGAAACACTTTCTACAAAACCTGAAAACAGTAACCAGTAATCTCATTAACAGAATTTTACCAGGATTTCTTACAATCATATTGGTATTATTCTTTTTTAATGCAGGCGCCCAAGCGTGGCAGCCGATGGGACCAAGTGATTTCAATGTATCAACGGGAGGTTCAGGTTTTTCTGCAGGCAATGCTCAATACTGCTCAATGGCATTAAATGGCAGCGGGGTTCCTTATGTAGCGTATCAGGACCAGGCCAACTCTTATAAATTAACTGTGATGAAATACAATGGCTCAAGCTGGAGTGTTGTAGGGAGCGCCGGTATTTCAGCCGGTGCCGCATACACGCCTTCTTTAGCCATTGACCAAAGTGGCAATTTATATGTTGCCTATGTGGATGGCAGCACAGGCAATGGAACACTTATGAAATATAACGGAACAACCTGGTCTACGGTAAGCGGGTCTTTTTCGACCGGTGACCCAAATTATACCAAACTTAGAATAGACGCTAATGGAAACCCCGTTGTAGCGTATATACTTGGATCAAATGGCAAGGCGGCTGTTTCCAGATACAGTGGAGGTTCATGGTCAGCAATAGGCAGTTCAGGGTTTTCAGCAGGTCAAGCTGAAAGTATGGATTTGGATATTGACGGAAGTGGAAATATTTACGTTGTTTATGGTGATATTTCTTTAGGAGGCAAAGCAGTTGCCATGAAATATAGTGGCAGTTCATGGACTGCAGTTGGAAGCAGTTCCGGATTTACAGGAGGTTCAGGCGCTGCAGGCACACCTACACTGGCCATTGACGCGAGTAACAATCTTTATGTCGCTTACCAGGATAACGGGAATAACTTTGAAGCAACAGTTATGAAATACAATGGATCAAGCTGGTCTGTACTTGGTGGTAGCGCAGTTTCAAGTGTCGAATCCCAATTTACCTCGGTAGCGGTTGATGCAAACGGCAATCCTTATGTAGCTTTTGATGATATCACTAACAATTTAGCGACTGTCATGGAATACAACGGTACGAGTTGGGTTGCTGTTGGAAGTGCAGATTTCAATGGGGCACCTATTGCTTATAATTCATTGGTAATTAATTCAACAGGCTCGCTATACCTCGCATTTAATAACAATACCGGAGGTAACTATTCCGGGGCCATGTATGCCTATAGCTGTTCAAGTGCCGGCGCATTGAATTTTAACAGCACGAATAATAATTATGTACTTATCCCTCATCAAACAAATCTTGTAGTAACTAACGCGCTGACTATGGAAGCATGGGTTTACCCTACTAACAACAGCGGTTGGCACCAGATTGTTAATAAAGAGTATGACTGGGAAATGTTTATAACGGATGGCGTATTTAAATATGCAATCAGCACAGCGGGATCAAACAGCTGGCCGGAAACTGATGTTGAGAGTTTACCATTAAATACATGGTCGCACGTAGCAGTCACCTATGATGGCACAGTAGCGAAAGCTTATGTAAACGGGACTCTTATAACTTCAACGACACGTACCGGGACAATATCGAACTCTCAGTTGCCCTATGAAATAGGATGGCGGTATTCAACCGGTTCCGGTGGGCCATTTGCCGGGAGCATTGATGAAGTGCGTGTGTGGAACAGGGCATTGTGCCAGGGAGAAATCCAAAACAGTATTAATTGCGAACTTTCGGGTATACAAACTGGATTGATATCCTACTTTAAATTTGATCAGGGCTTTATTAATGGCAATAATGGTACAGTTACAACAGCTACTGATGCAAGTCCGCTCGGCAACAACGGAACACTTAAAAACTTCAGTCTCACCGGTGCTACCTCAAACTGGGTGGCAGGCGAGGTTTCGGGTACCTGCTCTGCATATACGGAACCCACAACAACATTCAGTTCACAACCTGCCTCTGTAACTATTTGTGCCGGAACAAATACATCCTTCACAGTTGGCACTTCAACTACTTCACCAATCTACCAATGGCAGGTGAATACGGGTTCAGGATATACAATTATCACAAATAATTCAGTGTATACGAATGCAACAACAGCCACTCTTAATATTACTAATGCAACCTCTGGGATGACCGGATATACTTATCAATGCGTCGTATCTGGTGCATGTTCTTCGGTTGCAACTACAAATGCAGGTACCCTTACTGTAAATACGAAGCCCGTCTTTACGACATGCCCGTCAAATATGACTGTAAGCACTTCAACTACAACATGTAATGCAGTGGTAGCATATACAGCTATTGCCAGTGGCACACCTGCACCAACAATTACATATAGTTTCAGCGGCGCTACTTCCGGCAGCGGTTCCGGAACCGGCACAGGATCTACTTTTAATAAAGGTATAACTACCGTAACCATCAATGCCACAAATACCTGCGGATCGGCGTCGGCATGTTCGTTCTCAATTACCATGAATGATAACACCGCGCCGGGTGGCGGCACAACTCTTTCTTCAGTTTTAGGAGCAGCTCCTGTGACAGCGCTTTTAAATGTACCTGAGGCAGCAGACTTCGGGGTTCTATACCAGGTAAATATTGGTACAGACCAGAATTATGGCACAGCAGCAGTTACTTATGCGGTGAACAATGCCGCTAAAACCGGTCTGAAATTCAACAGACTGGCCTATATGTACCAACTTGATGGCAACTGGGTTTGGGTATCTATGGATACACTTACCTCTAACCTTACCAAATTGGGTATCCCCAATGTTACTGCAAATCCTGTAGTATGGCAACAGAAGGTAACTAATATGAACGTTTACTCCAATGTTTCAGGGGTGACTACCGGAACAGGAATTACCACTGGGAACGTGGAAATGTGGACTGATTGTTATACGCAGGCCCTTGGCTTTGCCGGAATAGGCGGCAGTGCGACTACATACGACTATAACGATAGCAGGTCTAATGCCAACTGCTATGGTTCCTTCCAGGTAAATAACTATGGCGCAGGACAGACCATATTGGCCTGGAACGATTTTACAGGAAGTGGAACTGATGATGTAGGTATCGGGAATGATCCATCTGGTAACCCTGATTGGACTTTCGCGGCTAATGCAGGAAACTATACCACACGTACTTTGTATATTCTGGTAGGAAACTCAACCGGCGTAAAAACAAATAATATTTCTGTAAATGTAGACGCCAATACGACAGCTAGCATAACAACTTCCCAGATAGATAACGGAACAACCGACAATTGCAGTATTGCCAGCGAAAGCCTGAGCAAAACCAGTTTCGCTTGTGCCAGTGCCGGAGCAAATACGGTTATTCTTTCAGTAACAGACGGCAGCGGGAACGTTGCCACCGGTGCTGCTGTCGTAACGGTTAATACACCTGTTATATCTGTATCAGGTAACAATAATACCATTGCCGCAGGTAGCGTTACAACTTCTATAACCAATACAACAAATTTCGGAACTACTACTGGAGCAAATATTACTGAAACATATACCATTAAAAATACAGGGACAGCAAGTCTGACTGTTTCCTCAATTGCATTAAGTGGTACCAATTCTTCCAATTTTGCAATTGGTGGAATTACTTTGCCAGCATCAGTAGTTGCAGGTGGATCTACTACATTTACAGTTACTTTTAGTTCTTCGGTTCCCGCTACTTATAATGCGACAGTCACAGTTAATAACGGTGATTGCAACCATTCTGCTTTTGCATTTGCCATATCTGCGCAAAATACTTGTGTAGCGCCCACTATAAGTTCTCAACCTGCAAGTACTACAGTTTGTGCCGGGAATAATGCGATATTTAGTGTATCTGCGGCCGGAACAAATCTTACATATCAATGGCAGTTAAGTACAAACAGTGGTTCATCATTTAGCAGCATCGCGGGTGCAACAGCAGCAGCATATACTGTTTCTGCCCCGGCAGCTTCCTTAAATGGCTACGAGTATAAGGTTATTATTTCCGGATCATGTGGCTCTCTGACCTCAAATCCAGGTACACTGACCATAAATACCGCTCCTTCTATAAACTCATCTCCTTCACCTTCAACCATTTGTGCAGGAAGCAATACTGCATTCTCAGCAACTGCCAGTGGAACAGGACTTGCCTATCAATGGCAGGTGAGCACAGGGTCTGGATATACTACTATTTCAAATACAGGGGTTTATACCAACGCAACTACTGCTACCTTAAATATAACTGGTGCAACTGCTGCGATGAATGCTTATACTTATCAATGTATTGTTTCAGGTACTTGTTCTCCGGCAGCAACTTCAACGGCAGCCAGGCTTACAGTAAATACAAATCCGACAGGTTACTTCGACGTACCTTCACTTATTTGTGGTAGTGGTACACTTACAGGACATGGTGGTGGAATTTATTTGTGGAGCAATGGAAGTTCCAATTCGACAATCACCGTTTCTGCCTCAGGAACATACGCTTTAACAGTTACGGATGGCAACGGTTGTGTCAGCACCAATCACGCCAATGTAACAGTGAACCCGCAGCCGACTGCTTCAGTAACCGGCGGTATAAGCACTTGTCAAAATGGAGGAGCCAATATAACTACGGCAAGTGCATCTAACGGATCAATATTATGGACGAGTAACGGAGTTGGAACACTATCAAATGCGACAACTTTAACACCCAGCTATGCAGCAGCGGCAGGTGACGGTGGAAAAACTGTTACTTTAACAATGACAGTTTCCAACGGTATTTGTCCAGCAGCAACTGCAACTTTCCCAATTTACGTAAGTGCGGCACCAACATCTTCCATTTCTGGAAACACATCTTTTTGTGCAGGAAGCTTTACCACTCTGACTGCAAATACAGATATTGGTACTGGCTTTCAGTGGTATGATATAAACGGCCCCATAAGTGCAGCGACAGGTTCAACTTTAGTAGTAACTGGAGCAGGGACTTACTACGTAGTCGTTATCAATGGCACATGTCAAATTACTTCAGCAGGATATACAGTAATTGTGAATACAGCGCCGGTTATCAGCTCTTCACCTTCAACTACCACTGTTAATTCTGGCGCCAATGCTTCATTTACCGTTGCCGCCACTGGTACTGATTTAACCTATCAATGGCAGGAAAGCCAGGATGGCGGAAATACCTGGAACACTCTTTCAAATACAGGAGTATATTCTACAGTTACTACCGCTACCTTGAATCTCACTGCTCTACCTGTTTCTATGAATGCATTTCAATATGAGTGTGTCGTTTCAGGGACATGCGGTAATGCAACTTCAAGTCCGGCAGTTTTAACTATTTTGGCGCCAGCAGGTGCATTGAATTTCAATAGTGCCTACAATTATGTTTCACTTAACAGCACAGTCGGCAACGTTGGAGGCGCTGATTTCGCCATTCAAATGAATATCCGTTTTACCAGCACCGCCTCAATGTACTTATTGAGTAAAAGAGGTTACTGTGGAGGGGTTAACACCCTTTCAATGCAAGTGGGTAACGGACAAATAGGTTTCGAGTTTTATGATCCTGACAACGGCCTTGGAACCAACGGAGGCGGAACTACTTTGATAAATGACGGGAAATGGCACCAGGTTACAATGACCCGGAATAACGGCACAATAACAATATACATTGATGGGAATGTAGAACTCACCAGATATTCACTTGCAAGTATCAATAATCCTTCTGTGACCACCCTGGGCTATAGCGTATGTACATACCAGAATCCTTCAGTATCGTACAACGGTGATATGGATGAAGTTCGCTTCTGGAGCCGTGGACTATGTGCCGGTGAAATAGCGAACAACCAAAGCTGCGAACTGGCAAGTGGACAAACAGGCCTGGTTGCTTATTATCAATTCGATCAGGGATTTATAAATGGCGATAATACTTCGGTTACCAGCGTTATTGACGCGAGTGGGAATGGGAATACCGGGACCCTGAATAATTTCACTTTGTCCGGTAGTTCATCAAACTGGGTTGCAGGAAGTGTTTCAGGGACATGTGGCACATTTACGAATCCTGCCGCATCTGTTTCAGGAAATAATACATCAATTGCCAATAACAGTAATACAACCGATCCTTCAAATGCCACAGATTTCGGCAGCACTGGCCTGGGCGTAGCTACTACTGAAACTTATACGATCACAAATTCTGGAAATGGATTGCTTACAATTGGGGATATTAGTTTTTCAGGAACAAATGCATCTGACTTTAGTGTGACTACAGCACCAGCATCTTCGGTGGATGTGAATGGATCAACTAATTTTATAGTTACTTTCACTCCAACTACAACATCCTTTGAAAATGCAACCATCAGCATTGGAACCAATGATTGCTATAACAATCCATATACTTTCGCTTTGACAGGAACAGGATTGTCACCTGCCGGGGCTTTGAATTTTGATGGAAATAGTAATTATGTTCTAATCCCACACCAAAAAAATCTGGTGGTGTCGAAGGCTCTGACCATGGAAGCATGGGTTTACCCAACTGACAACAACGGCTGGCGCCAGATTCTTAATAAAGAGTTTGACTGGGAAATGTGGACAGATAATGGGGTATTTAAATATGCCATCAGCACAGCAGGTTCAAATAGCTGGCTGGAATATGATGTTGAGAGTTTACCATTAAATACCTGGTCGCATGTAGCTGTAACCTATGATAGTGCAGTAACGAAAGCTTATGTAAATGGAGCTCTTATAACTTCAACGCCACTTACGGGGACAATATCGAACACTGGGTTGCCCTATGAAATAGGATGGCGGTATTCAACCAGCTCCGGCGGACCATTTATAGGAACTATTGATGAAGTGCGTGTGTGGAACAGGGCATTGTGCCAGGGAGAGATACAAAACAGTATGAGCTGTGAACTTTCGGGTACCCAAACCGGATTGATATCTTATTTCACATTTGATC